>Ga0137361_10001727_pt1 | contig 13689 bp, 13 predicted proteins | sample Mad1_80_16metaG_FD_104923 | JGI IMG/M metagenome (GOLD analysis project Ga0137361, IMG submission 104923) | Vadose zone soil microbial communities from Angelo Coast Range Reserve, California, USA - Mad1_80_16 metaG | ecosystem: Environmental > Terrestrial > Soil > Vadose zone | place: USA... | reverse complement strand
GATTGTGAACGGCTGCTCGAGGTACTCCGGCCGAGCATCGAGGCCACCCTGTTTGCGAAAAGCTTCGAGCTGGGCGGCGCCATTGCGCTCGAACGTCGCTTCGCGACGAGCGTCTGGAAACGTGATCTCGGCGCGAACCTCACGGTGGAGCGACCGCAACATCGGTGCGGTGACGTCTGCGCCGTTGCGCCGCGCCTCAGCGGCGCGCCGCAACGTTTCGTGCAGGATCACGCCCTGGACCGCCTCGGCGCTCTGGACCGCGGGCAGTCTCTGGACATGGCGGTACCAGTACTGCCGCGGGCAGTCGCGATACGCCGACATCGAGGAGTAGGAAAGCACTACAGCGGGAAGGCCCTCCCCGCTCGCGGGGAGGGCAGGAGGTGGGGAGACACGGTTGGCGATGATCTCCCGGAGCACAATCGTGCGGGCGCCGGCGGCTCTCACCTCCTCCAGGAACCGCGAATCCCTCCAGCGCCGCCCCCCTTCGTAATGCGACGCGCGCGTGAGATAGAGGTGTCGCATCGCGCGCGTCATGGCGACGTACAGGAGGCGGCGCTCCTCGGCGACGACGTCCTCGCGGCCGCGGACCAGGGGCTCCAGCACCACCGCCGGCAGCTCGAACCTGGGCGAGCGCCCCGACTGAGGCAGCCTGCCCTCGACCAGGCCCGGCACGAATACGGCCTCGAACTCGAGCCCTTTGGCTTGATGGATGGTCATGACCTGGATCGCGTCCCCGAGCCCATCGACCTCGGCCGGGCGCTCATCTTCCTGTGAGAGGAGGACAAGTTCGAGGTGGCGCATGTATGCCTCGAGCGAGCGGTCGGTCGACGTTTCGCAGAACTCGGCGATGAGCTCGGCGAAGCGGCTGACATTGGCCACCGACCGCGCCGCCTCGCTGGCTTCGAGCCGGGACGAGAGCACGTCGAGGTAGTGCGTTTTCTCCATCAGCTCGAAGAACAGGTCGCGGACGTCGAGCACGGCCGCCTGAGCGCTGAGCGCCTGTAGCAGGCGTGCGAAGGTCGAGGCCGGGGTCCAGCTCCCTAGAGCTTCGAGCGGAGGCATCTGGTTCCGGTCGCGCAGCACGGTGAGGGCGACGTCTTGCGCGAGTGATAGGGGCGGACGCGTCACCGCGCGAGCCAGCGCCACGACGTCGCTCGGGTCTCTGAGGACGCGCAGGAGTGCGATCACGTCCTTGATCTCGGGACGGTCATTGAATCCATGACCGCCGATAACGACATGCGGCAGGCCGTGCGCTGCGAGTGCGTCTGCGATCGGCCGCGCGATGGCATGCGTGCGGCACAGCACTGCAATCGCGCTCGGCGCCATCCCGGCCCCGATCAGTCTCGAGGCCTCGCGCGCGATGGCGTCAGCCTCGCTCGCCCCGTCGGGACACGCCCATACCTCCACCTTGTCGCCGGACTTGTTCGAGCGAAGGTCCTTCGGCAGGCGATCAGTGTTGTTTCCGACGAGCGCGGAGGCCGCCGCGACGATCCGACGGGAGCTTCGGTGGTTGCGGCCCAGCGTCACCGTGCTTGCGGTTGGAAAGGCCCGCAGAAAGCGCTCGAGGCTCGCGCGCGAGGCGCCGCGGAAGCGGTAGATACTCTGGTCGTCGTCGCCGACCACGAATGGCGCGCCCCCGCCGGCGATGAGCTCGACCAGACGTTCCTGCGCGAGGTTCAGGTCCTGGTATTCGTCGACGAGCACGTGCGAATACCGCTCGCGGTAAGCCCCGAGCAGCGCGGGCCGCTGGTCGAGCATCCGAACCGTCAGGGTGAGCAGGTCCTCGAAATCCAGCACGCGCTCCTTGCGACAGGCCTGCTCGTAGGCGCGAAACAGGCGCACGCATGCCTGCATCAGCTCCGCCTTCTCTCGGTCCTCAGAAGTTTTGGCCCATGCGGCCAGCCGCTCCAGGGGAACCAGCTCTTGCTTCAGGCGCTCCAGCATCTGGAGGGCAGGGGCCACCAGGTCGTCCGGGCGTTCATCGCCTGTCAGGGCGAGATCCCCGAGCTGCCACATCAGCTCCCGCGCGAGGATCCACCGGTCGGCGCCGGTGATGATCCGGAAGCCGGCGGTCACGCCGATAGAGCGCCCATCCGCCCGCAGCCACGACAGCGCGATCGCGTGAAACGTACCCACCGCCGGCGCCACCGCCCCGATGAGGTCCTCGATGCGATCGCGCATCTCCGCGGCCGCGCGGTCGGTGAACGTCATCACCAGGATCGAGCTTGGTGAGGCCCCGCCCTTCACGAGCCGGCGGAAGCGTTCGGCGATGACCGCGGTCTTTCCCGTGCCCGCCCCGGCGACCACCCGAACCGGGCCTCGCCCGATGGCCGACGCGCCGCGCTGCTCGGCGTCGAGCCGGATCACTCGATCGCCGTAGAACGACCGATCCGCACTCTGATGATGCGGACGCGCCGCCCAAGCTGCAGGCCGTTGAGGCGCTCGATGATCAGCTCGGCGTCGAGCCTCAGCTGGTGCGCGAGCGCCGGGCTGGAAGTGGTCACGACCAGGACGCCCGAGCGGAGCTCGACCTCGTCGCACAGCCGGGCCGGCTCCGAGCCGATCACGCTTCGAAACGCCGCCGCCACCTGCCCCCCCAGGAGGCGGCCTCCGTCTGGCTGGCGCCGGAGCACACGGGGGAGGATATTGCCCAGCTTATCCACAGGGCAGGACCTGCCCGGCTTCGACGCTCCAGACGCTCGCCCCGGCGATGAGATCCGGCGGAAACGGGCCGACGTCAACCGACGTGATGACGACCTGGCCCCCGTTTCCGACCTGGCGCAGCAGGGCCCCGCGCCGCTCGAGGTCCAGCTCCGACAGGACGTCGTCGAGCAAGAGCACCGGCCGCTCGCCCGTACGCCTGGCCACGAGCTCGGCCTCAGCCAGCTTCAGGCTGACCACGGCGGTGCGCTGCTGGCCCTGGGAGGCATAGCCGCGGGCATCGTGGCCGTCGAGCAGCACCCGCAGATCGTCACGGTGCGGACCAATGCTGGTCGAGCCCCGCCGGAGGTCATCGGCGAGCGAGTTATGCACAGCCGCCGCCAGGTCCTCGGGAGGACCCAGATACTCGATCTCGAGGTGCTCGCCGCCGGCGATCTCGGAGTGGCAGCGGGCGGCTTCGGGCGCAAGCTCGCGTACCGCCTCCGCCCTGGCGGCAGAGACCTCGGATCCGACTCTCACCAGCTCCACGTTCCACACCTCGAGCACATCCGGCGCGTCCTCACCCGCGGCGATGCGTTTCAGGAGGCTGTTGCGCTGCTCCAGGATCCGGCGGAGGCCCGAGAGGGCGCGCGCATATCCGGGCTCGACCTGCACCAGCAGTTGATTCAGAAACCTTCGGCGTTGCTCCGGACCGGCCTTGATCAACCCGAGGTCATCCGGCCAGAAGAGGGTGACGCGGAAATGCCCTGGAAGATCGACGGCGCGGCGCCGCGCGCCATCGACCTCGATCGTGCGATGCGCTCGCATCCCATCCACTGCCAGCGCGATGGTCAGCTCCATCCGCCGGCCAGAGCTCTCCACCTCGGCCTCGATCCGAGACGCCGCGGCGACCGGTCCAACCAGCTCCACCTCGCGGCGCGCCCGCGGCGAGGCCGACAGGGCCAGCATCGCAACCGCCTCGAGCAGGTTCGTCTTGCCCTGGCCGTTGGCGCCGATGAACACGTTGACCCCCGGCTCGATCGTGAGGTCGAGGTGGGCGTAATTGCGATGGTTCCTGAGTTGTAGACGTCGGAGGAGCACCCAGGAACCCAGGACGCTAGGTCATCGCCACCCGCACGGGCATGATCACGTAGAGGTAGTGGTCCTTGCCCGGCGGGCGCAGCAGGCCGGGGCTGAGCGGGCCGTCGAACAGGAGCTCGACCTGGTCCTCGCCGATCACGCCCAGCGCGTCGAGCACGTAGCGGGCGTTGAAGGCGATCTGGATGTCGGATCCGTCGACGTCGGCGGCCATCTCCGCGCGGCTGTCGCCAACCTCATTGGTGGTCGCGGACAGGACCAGCGAGCCGGCCTGTGCCTTGACCCGGATGACATTGGCGCTGTCGCGGGCGAACAGTGAGACGGCTCGCACCGTTTGGGTGAGCTCGGCAGTGGACACCTTGACCGTGGTCGAGCTCTTGCTGGGGATAACCTGTGCGTAGTTGGGATACTTCCCGTCGATCAGGCGGGAGGTCAGCTCGGAGCTGCCGGCCTTGAAGAAGATCTGGTTGCGAGCCTTCGAGATGATCACCTCGACCCGGCCGGGCTCTCCCTTCAAAACCCTCGAAAGCTCTGCCAGAGCCCGAGCCGGCACGATCAGGCTCGCTTCCAGGTCGCCGGCCCCGGAAGAGCTCAGCTTGCTCACCGCCAGTCGATGACCGTCGGTGGCGGCAAAGGTGAGCCCACCGCCCTGTACGTGGACGAGCACACCCGTGAGCACCGGCCGCGCCTCGTCGGTGGATGCTGCCATCTGTGTCTGCTCGACAGCTGTTACCAGGTCGTCGAGGGCAACCTCGATCTTGTCGCCTTCGTCCGGTCGAGGCCCCGGAGGAAATTCCTCGGCCTCGATGCACTTGATGTGCGTGTCAAACCGCGCGCACCGCAGGTTGAGCGACTGGGTGGCTCCGTCGAGCGTCATCTCGAGATCCTGGTCGGGCAGGGTGCTAACGAAATCCGTCAGCAACCGGGCCGGCGCCGTGGTGCTGCCCTCCATCGAGACTTCCGCCGGCACCAGCTTCCTGATGCCGATCTCCAGGTTGGTCGCGGTCAACGCGAGGCCTTCAGAAGTTGTTTCGACCAGGATGTTGTTGAGGATTGGCAGCGTGGTGCGACTCGAGATTGCGCGTGAGACGACCTGCAGCGCCTGACCCAGAACCGCAGGCCTGCACGTCACCTTCATCTGAGCTTCGATGGCTTTGGCTTTCAAGACAGTTGTCCCCTATTCAAAGTGTTTCTCTTAATTGAAATCACCCGTAGTCCATAACAGTAAGCGCTGTGGAGAGTGTGGATGTCGAGAGGCTTTACAGATCGAGCCGAGTGGGGGACAAACTCGGGACAAACCGGTCGGTTGCCAGCCATGACTGTTACTTGATTGGGGACGAATCGTCCTCGCTGCGATTCTCCCCGGTGTTTACCGCGGTGACTGGAACAACCTGTGGAGAGCCGGACCCCGGGCGTCATCACTGTGAGTACAGGCGCTCCTTGATCGCCTGCACTTCGTAACGCAACCTCTCGTCTTCCTTGAGCTCGTTGGCGATCTTCTCGATGGAATGAAGTGCCGTCGTGTGGTCGCGGCCGCCAAAGGCCTTACCGATGGCGGGCAACGATGAGGGGGTCTCTTCGCGAACCAGGAACATCGCCACCTGCCGCGGAAAGACGATGTGCTTGTCGCGCCGCTTGCTCTTCATGTCCTCGAGGGTGATGTTGTAGTAGTCGGCGACAAGGGCCTGTATGCGCTCCACTTTGATGGGCTGGCGCGTGCCCGCGGGGATGATGTCGGCGAGCAGGTGAGCCGCCTCTTCAGCATCGACCTGGCGCTGATGCACAGCCGCGAAAGCCTGCACGCGTGTGAGCGCGCCTTCGAGCTCGCGGATGTTGCGCTGCACCTTGTGGGCTATGAAGCTGAGGACGTCTTCCGGAACCAGGCTGGCGTTGGTGCCGAGCTTGGAATGAAGGATGGCGAGGCGGGTCTCGAAGTCAGGGGACTGAATGTCGGCGATGAGCCCCCACTCGAATCGTGACCGCAGCCTGTCCTCGAGCGTGGGGATTTCCTTGGGAGGACGGTCCGAGGAGATGACGATCTGCTTGTTGATCTCATGCAGCGCATTGAACGTGTGGAAGAACTCTTCTTTGGTGCGGTCCTTGCCGGCCAGGAACTGGACGTCGTCGATGAGCAGCACGTCCACGGTGCGGTACTTGTGGCGGAACTCACCCATGCGCGCGGTGGCGATGGAGCTGATCACCTCATTGGTGAACTGCTCCGACGTGAGGTAGACGACGCGCTTGCGCGGGAACCGGTCGTGAACCTCATGGCCGATCGCGTGCATGAGGTGGGTCTTGCCTAGACCCACGCCTCCGTACAGGAAAAGCGGGTTGTAGCTGTCGCCCGGAGCCTCGGCGACGGCCTTGGCGGCTGCGTGCGCGAACTGGGAGTTGTGCCCGACCACGAACGACGAAAACTTGAATCGGACATTGAGCTCGGAGGGCGTGATGACGGGACCATCCGCAGGCGCTTCGACCCCGTTCTCATGCCCGTTGTCTCCGTTGACCGCGAAGGCGCCATCCGCAGCAGCGAGGGGCGGCCGGTGCCCGCTGGGAGAAATGACGAAGTCGATGTCGACCTCTGAGCCCGTGACCGCCTGGAGGGTTTCCTGGATCAGTCCGGAGAAGCGGTCCTCAAGCCAATCCTTGGCGAGCTTGCTGGGCACGCCGATGCGGAACGTGTTGCCGTCAGCCGAAACCACTGATGTGTTCTTGAGCCACATGTCGTAGGTCCGCTTGGCGAGCTGGAAGCGCAGCTCCTCCTGGACCTGCGACCAGATCTGGTCCTGGTTCACCTCACGCATTTCCTTGCGCCGCCGTGCCAGTCTCACGACTCATGTCCCGACCCCCGGAGGGCTGGGGGCAATTGGCCGCCGGCTTTTGCAAATGCTGTGGATAACCTGGGTTCAAAGTCACCGCCCATCTCCTTCTGCTCCCCTGCTCGCGAAGCAGTCCCTGAATTACGTGCTAGCGAGCACTGCTTCAATCGAAGCCGACCATTGACCGGCTTCGTATTCTCGGCGCCTGTGGAAAAGAGCGGACCGGATTTCCACAGGTTGGCGGTGCCGACCCATCCGAAATCCCACATCCGGTCTGTTCCGAAATCGGGAAGCGCTGTTGTGACCTTAGGCTGGCACCAATTGGACTCACATATGAGTGATGTTTGCGTGACTTGTACTGACTTGGTTCGGTCGACCCGAATCCAACCTGCTTCCGGGGCGGGATTGTAACAAAGGCCTGTGGGTGCCGCAAGGCCCGATGCCAATGGATGAAGTGATACGAGCGGTATCATGGATCGAGGAGCCGGGGTCGGCTACACTACCGCGGTTCCATCAGCCTCCAGGCGACAGAGGATTTCTCCATCAAGCGAACCTATCAGCCCAAGAAGCGCTACCGCCGGCGGGTGCACGGCTTTCTCCGCCGCATGTCCACAAAGGGCGGCGTCAGACTGATCCAAAACCGCCGTCGCAAGGGGCGCCACCGCCTGACCCCGTAGCCGGTTTCGATCCCTCGTGAAGCGGCGTTTCCGGCTCCGCCGGCAATCTGACTTTCAGGCCACGATCGGAGGCAGGCGCGTCTATACGGGGCGGACGCTGGTCGCTTTTGCGGTGCCTCGCGAGGCTGCGGAGAGCCGAGTCGGCGTGACCGTGAGCCGCAACGTCAAAGGCTCTGTGAACCGCAACCGCGCACGACGCCGAATCCGTGAGGCCGCGCGAGCCCGGCTCCTGGGACCTGATTCGCCGCTACATGGACTGGGAATACGATATGACGTGGTCCTGATCGCCCGCCCCGCCGCGCTCGAAGTGCCGTTCGCCGACCTCGAGGAGGAGACCGAACAGGCGGCTGTCAGGCTCTCGAAGCTCAAGCCATGACAACGATCCTGCTGACCATCATCCGCGGTTACCAACAGTCGTTTTCGAAGCTCCTTCCGCCCTCGTGCCGCTACTACCCGTCTTGCTCGCACTACACATATGAGGCAGTCGAGAAATACGGGTGGCTTCGAGGAGGCTGGATGGGGGCGGCGCGCATCGCGCGCTGCCATCCGTTCGCCAAGGGCGGCTACGATCCTGTTCCTTGATCCGTCTGCGCGCTATCTGGAGTCTCTGACATCGATCTGAGAGCCCTCTTCGACGTTTTCCTGCCCGTCGTGCACCTGTGGAGCGCGGCGGTGAAAGAGCCGATCGCGTGGTTCCTGAACTTCCTGTACGTGAACCTGCAAACGGTGCCGCTGGCGGAGACCATCGGCGCCTACGGGGTGGCGATCATCATCCTCACGATCATCATCCGAGCGCTGCTTTCGCCTCTCACGTATTTCCAGCTGACGACGCAGCGCAAGACGATGGCCGAGCAGCGCAAGCTGGCGCCCCAGGTCGCCGACCTGCGCAAGAAGTTCAAGAAGGAACCGCAGAAGCTGAACACGGAGATGATGAAGCTCTACCAAGAGCACGGCGTCAACCCGCTCGGGGGGCTTGTCGGCTGTCTGCCGCTAGTCGTCCAGATCCCGATCCTGACCGCGCTCTACTACGTGTTCCAGGGCTTTGCCAAGAGCGCGCACTCGGCGGCGCCGTTCCTGTTCGTGCCCAACCTGAATGACAGCGCGGCTCAGCACGCCATATTCGTCATGCACCTGGTCGGCTTCACTCTGCCGGTTCCGATATTCGGCTACGCGATCTTTCCCTTACTCGCGGCCATCACGACATTCATCCAGTCGAAGATGCTGCAGCAGCCACCTCCGCTCAACCCGACGGAGCAGGAGCTCCAGACCCAGTCGATGCAGCGCACGATGGTGTGGCTGTCTCCGGTGATGATCGGGCTCTTCGCCCTGCAGGTTCCAGCCGGGCTCGGGCTCTACTGGTTTGTCGGCAACGTGGTCAGTATCATTCTTCAGTACTTCGTGATCGGGTGGGGAAGCCTCTTGCCGAGACGAGATGGGGGTGGGCCGGTGCTGGCCGTCGCGCCAAAGGGCGGAGGCGGCCCGAAGAACGGATCCAAGCCCGGGCTCAAGCCGTCTCCGCAGCCGGGAGCCGGGTCCAGGAGGCGCAGGAAGTGAGGGAAATGGTGATCGAAGAGATGCGTGATGGGGTGGACGTGCGATGAGATCGGCAGAGGGCCGTGGCCGCACTCTCGACGAAGCTGTCGATGCAGCTTTGATCGAGCTCGGTGAAAGCCGTAGGAACGTGGACGTGCGCGTGATCAGCGAAGGTCCCGACGAGACCTTGGTGGAGGTCGTCGTGATCGATCAGGCGACGGCGCCGGCAGGAGCGGCGTCGCCCGCCAACGGCAAAGCCGAAGCTGCGCGCGCGCTGGTCGAGGGGCTTCTCAAGCACATGGGCGTCCGCGCGCAAGTCACCGTTCGTACGGGCACCGACCCGATCACGCTCGATATCAGCGGCCGCGACCTGGGCGGACTGATCGGATGGCGAGGAGAGACCCTGCGTGCCTTGCAGTCCGTGACCAACGTGATGTTCGGCAAGAATCTCGCGGAGGGTGAGCGCGTGATCGTCGACGTTGAGCGCTACCGACAGAGGCGCGAACACACGGTGCGCGAGATCGCCCTGCGCGCGGCGCGCCAGGTGAAGATGACGGGCGACGCGATCACCCTCGACGCGATGCAGGCGTTTGAGCGGCGTGCCATCCACCTCGCCCTTCAGGACGATCCTGACGTCGGCAGCTCGAGCATCGGCGAGGAGCCCGATCGCAGAGTGGTGGTGGGACCCCGCAAGCCCGCGAGTAACTGATCCATGCCCGGCGGCCGGGCCGCGGCGCAGCGAATCCGCAAGGCGATCGCGCTGGTCAACGCCGTCGCGGACGGAGCAGGTGACGAAGAACTCACTCCCACCGAGATCGCTGAAGCGATCCGGGATTGCCTCGAGCTTCGGGAGATCGCGCAAGGATCGAACGTGCGGAAGTACCTCGGCGAGGCGCTCGACGCGACCTCCGACGGGATGCCCGCCGACTTCGTGGCCATGACGCTGTACGCGGCGCTCGGCGCGCTTGGGGAGAGCTGGAGCGAGGACTAGCCCGTCCGATAAACTTGCTGCTCCCATGGCTCTCCACCGAGTTCATGGGCTGGCCGGGGGCGCGAAACTGGTCACCGCGGCCATGCCCGAGCGCCTCTCCGCAAGCCTCGTCTTCATGTTTGGCGGCGGCTCGAGGCTCGAAGACGAGCGCCATGCGGGCGTCTCCCACTTCATCGAGCATCTCTTCTTCAAGGGCACGCAGCGGAGGCCGACCTCTAAGGAGATCGCGGACGCCATCGAGGGTGTCGGCGGTTTCATCAACGCCTCCACCGACAAGGAGCTGACCGCCTACTGGACGCGTGTGCCGGCCGAGCATGTCGAACTCGGGCTGGATGTGTTGGTCGACATCGTGTCCAACTCCAAGCTCACGGCCGCGGACGTCGAGCGTGAGCGGTCGGTGATCCTGGAGGAGCTCCGCATGTACCAGGACCAGCCGCAGGACTTGGTGCAGAACCTTTTCGAGGAAGTCATGTGGCCCGACCATCCGCTCGGGCGAGACATCGCCGGCACGGAGCAATCGGTCGCCCGACTCACGCGAGACGACATCCTCGAATATGCCGACGCACACTACCGGCTGCCGAACCTCGTCATCGGCGCGGCCGGTGCGTTCGGCGAAGAGGAGATTCTCGAGGCGGTGCGCGGGCGCCTGGCGCTTCCACCCGAACCGGATGGCCAACTGATCCCACTGGCGCCCGAGCCATTGCTTGGCCCGCGCGTGCTGATGCGCCGGCGGAAGACGGAGCAGGCGCACATCTGCCTGGGCGTGCGCGCGTTCAACTACTTTCATGCCGATCGGTTCGTGCTCGACCTCCTGAACACCGTCCTCGGCGAGGGGATGAGCTCGCGATTGTTCCTGAACATCCGCGAAAGGCTGGGCCTCGCGTACGACGTTCACAGCTTCACACAGAAGCATCGAGATACCGGCTTATTGGGCGTTTATCTCGGAGTGGATCCGAAGCAGGCGGCGGGCGCGGTCAATGCGGTTATCGCCGAGATGCAAAACCTGTGCGATCACGATCTGGCAGAGGAGGAGCTGGTGCGGGCGAAAGAATTCACGAAGGGCCGCCTGCGGCTGGAGCTCGAGAGCACGAACGGGGTGTCGTTCTGGCTGGCATACCAGGAGCTGCTGATCGGATCGATCAAGACGATTGAAGAAGAGGTGGCGCTCGTCGACGCCATCACCGCGGAGGACGTGCGTCGAGTCGCCAATGACGTTCTGCGCGCACCAATCCAGATGGCTGTTGTCGGTCCCTTCGCCAAGGACCTCGCGTTCAGGACCGCGGTCGGGGCCTAGCGCCTACTCAGCCGACGGATATCGAGCCGCTCTCGAGCCGGGGCACCTGCGAGTAGATGTCACCGAAATGGTCGATGGGCCAGATGCGGAACCACGCGCGGCCATCAATGCGGTCGCGCCCAATCGGTCCGAAGTAGCGTGAGTCCTGCGACTTGTTGCGGTTGTCGCCCATGACGAAATATTGATTCGGAGGTATCACCGTCCCGTTCGAGCTGCCCGGGGTGGGCCAGTTGTTGAATACGACCCAGGCCTCGGGCACGTAGGGCTCGTCCAGCCGGTGGCCGTTGATGTAGACGACTCCGTCGCGGATGAGGAGTCGCTCGCCGGGCAAGGCGATGACTCGCTTGATGAAGTCGGTCGAATTGTTGTTGGGGGGCCGCAGGATGATGATGTCCCCACGCTGAGGAGGATGAAGGCGGTAATCGATCTTGTTGGCGATCAGATAATCGTTGTCGTCGAGCGTTGCGAACATCGACAGGCCTTCGACATGCACCGTCTGCACGGCGAAGCTGATGCCGATGTACAGGATGACCGCGAGCAAGACGACTTCGGCCAGCTCCCGCAGAAACGAGGAGCCGGTCGAAGCGCGAGGTTGGTGAGCCGCGACTGCGGGCTGCTGCGGGACGGCCATGAGTTTTAGGGGACGAGCTTAGCGCAGACCCGTTCCAGCTCTTCTCGACTCGAGTAGCGAAGTTCGATCTTTCCGCGATTGAGCGTGCCCGTGATCTTCACCGGCACCCCGAGGTTGGACTCGACATCGGCTGCGATGTTCCGGAGGTCCGCGACCGCGTTATTGCGCGGTAGGCGGCGCGGCTTGTAGGTCCGCACCCAGTTCTCGGTCTGACGTACCGACAGCCTCTTTGCGATCACGACCTTCAGCCCATGCTCCTGCGCCGCCTGGCTCTCCAGCGCGATCAGCGCGCGTGCGTGCCCGGCCGTGATGGCGCCTGCAGCCACGGAGGACTGCACCGCGGCGCAGCCACCGAGCAGCCGGAGCGATTGGGTCACGGACACGCGATGCTTCCCGATTCGCTGCGCGACCTCGTCGTGAGTGAGGTTGAACTCTTCTGTGAGGCGCTTGAGGCCGCGGGCTTCTTCGATGGGGTCGAGGTCCGCGCGCTGGAGGTTCTCGATGAGTCCCAGGACAAGCTGGGCGTCATTGCCGGCGTCATTGCGCACTATCGCGGGCACGGCATTGACGCCAGCAAGCCGTGCTGCACGCCATCTTCGCTCGCCTGCGATCAGCTCGTAGCCGTCAGCGCTCCTGCGCACGAGGAGTGGTTGCAGCACGCCGTGCTGGCGGATCGATTCCGCGAGCTCTCCCAACGGTTCGGCATCAAAGCGCGACCGCACCTGTTGATGCGAGGGACGGATCTGGTCGACCGCGATCATTTGGGGCACCATCGCCTCGCCATCGCGTGACATCGGGATGAGTGCGTCGAGTCCGCGGCCGAGGCCGCGCATGCGTGATTGCGTCATCGTTCCAACAGCTCCTTTGCCAGGGCGCGATATGCGGAGGCTCCGCGGGATGTGGGGTCGTACTGGATCACAGGCTTGCCGTGGCTGGGCGCTTCGCTGATCCGCACGTTGCGCGGAATGATCGTCTTCAGCACGTGCGTCGGATGCGTGCGCCGCACCTCCGCGAGAACGTCCCACGAGAGGGTGGTGCGCGCGTCGAATTGGGTCATGAGGATGCCGGCGATCTCGAGCTTGGGGTTGAGACGGGAGCGCACGAGCTGGTGGGTGTAGAGAAGGTGTCGCAGTCCTTCAAGCGCGAAGTATTCGCATTGCGTGGGGATGAGCATGCTCGTCGCCGCCGTCAGCGCGTTGAGCGTGAGCAATCCCAGCGACGGCGGGCAGTCGATGATCACGCACTCCACACCGTTGGGCACCGCCTCGAGCGCCGTGCGCAACCGCGTCTCGCGCCCGTCGAGCGACGCGAGCTCGATCTCCGCGCCGGCGAGGTCGATGTGCGAAGGCACGAGTCTGAGGTGCGGCACGGTCGTCTCCACCATCGACTCCTCCACGCTGGTTTCGCCCGCGAGGAGCTGGTAGATGGTGGTGCGAATCCGATCGGGATCCAACCCGAGGCCAGATGTCGAGTTGGCTTGGGGGTCGAGGTCGACCAACAGCACGGAGTGTCCGAACTCGGCTAGAGCGGCGCCCAGGTTGATCGCGGTGGTGGTCTTGCCAACCCCGCCTTTCTGGTTGACGATCGCAAGCACGGTAGCCTTGGCGGCAGGCAACAGCTTGGGGTCAGCTTTCGAGGCTAATCCTATATCTGGGGCCATACCGCGGATTGTAGCCAAGAAGGCGATGCCCGCCTAGCCCACCCATTAATGACCCACAACGTGGCACACATCGCGGGAGGTTCTGTCGATCCCACACGTCCTTTGGGGGCCCTCCCTGTCCCGGTGCGGCCCCTCCCCCGCCTCGCACCATACGGCGCAAGTTAGAAGTTCGATCTCGACTCCGCAACCCAGCCTGTTAAGAACACGGCCGTCACGGATTGGAAATCGCTTCGACGCGTCCCCGCCGCAGCGACCACACCGCGAAAGCGGTCGGGACGACCAGCGCCACCTCCGCGGCGATGGCGACGGCCACCACATCGCCGCCGACGCCGATGCTGACGAGCAG
>Ga0137361_10001720_pt1 | contig 13719 bp, 9 predicted proteins | sample Mad1_80_16metaG_FD_104923 | JGI IMG/M metagenome (GOLD analysis project Ga0137361, IMG submission 104923) | Vadose zone soil microbial communities from Angelo Coast Range Reserve, California, USA - Mad1_80_16 metaG | ecosystem: Environmental > Terrestrial > Soil > Vadose zone | place: USA... | reverse complement strand
TTGTACGCGCAAGAAGGCGACGTAAGACAAGCCGATGCTTCGCTTTACCACGCCAGCCGGCTGGATGTTCATGACACGGAAGCGCTCAACCTCATCGCGATGATTCGCCTGCGCGAGAATCGCCTGGAGGATGCGTTTGCCGCGCAACGCCGCGCCGTCTCGCGGCAACCGGACCAGCCGCGACAGTACCTGTTACTTTCAAATATCCTGGAAAAAATGGGACGCGCCGATGAGGTCCGCACCACGCTCGCGCAAGTGAGCCGCTTACAGGCATTCGCGAAATCGCAGGCCGCAGCCAATTAAGCGCGCGCGCCACACGCTGTAGCCGGGGGTCGCCGAGCTCGCCCTTCTGACTGGCCGAGGCTGGCGACCTCGGCTACAACAACACGCGATGCACAAACTTCCTCGGCGTCGTACGGCGGCGCGCATTTATACCGATAAAGATAGCGACCTTCGCTGGCTCAAGGGAAAAACCTGCGCTGTGATCGGTTTCGGAGCGCAAGGCCGCGCGCACGCATTAAACTTGCGCGACAGCGGAATCGCCGTCGTCGTTGGACTTTATCGCGAAAGCAAATCGCGCGTGGCGGCGCGGCGCGCCGGTCTTAAAGTTGTCGATACACCCGAGGCCGTACATCGCGCGGATGTCATTTTCCTCGCGCTGCCCGATACGAAAATGCCGGAGGTTTACAAAAAAGAGATCGGGCCGCATTTGCGGCCGGGCCAGACGCTGCTTGTCGCGCACGGATTCGCGATTCATTACGGCACGCTCGTTCCAAGAAAAGATGTCGATGTTGTAATGGTCGCGCCGAAAGGCCTGGGGCCGATGGTGCGTCGGGAATTTGCCAAAGGCCGCGGCGTCCCGGCATTGATCGCGGTTCATCAAAATCGGAGCCGATCTGCAAAGAGGACAGCCCTGGCCTGGGCAAAAGGCATCGGCTGCACTCGCGCCGGCGTTATCGAAACGACATTCCGCGAAGAGACGGAAACAGACTTGTTTGGCGAGCAAGCCGTGCTTTGCGGCGGAACGAGCGCGCTCATCCGCGCCGGGTTTGAAACACTTGTTCGCGCCGGTTATCCACCCGAGCTCGCCTACTTCGAATGTCTCCACGAGCTTAAGTTTATTGTCGATCTTATCCATGAGGCCGGAATCAATGGAATGCGCGCGCTCATTTCAGACACGGCGAAATGGGGCGAATTGACGGTCGGCCCGCGGATTGTCGATGCAACCGTGCGGCAAAAAATGGAAGCAGCGCTGCGCGAGATCCGCTCAGGAAAATTCGCGCGCGAATTCATCCACGAAATGAAAAGCGGCCAACCGGGCTACAGGAAGCTGCTACGAGAAGCTCGAAGTCACCCTATCGAAACTGTTGGGCGGAGGCTTCGCGGTCTTATGAGTTGGAGAAGAAAAAACAAAAAGAACTAGCCCACGCTGCCGCGCGGGCAGCGCGCTATCGCGCCGGCGTTATCGCACAGAAAACTACTTGCTACCTCGCGAGGCGATCCATCGGATAAACGGTGGTCGGAATGCCGCCGAGCCGATCGCAAGGCTGCGGAATACCGAAGCCTGAGATCATCACGTAGCACACTTTCCTTACCGTCTTTTGGGCCGGCTGCTGTTTTGCCGGGATGACTACGTTTTTGCTCGAATCAGCAAGCATCGATGCGCAAAGTGCGAGCGACACCGCTACACTCGCGCACCGGATCGACCAACCGCATAGGTGTAAAACCCTGGTTCTCATGCACGGAGTGTGCGCCTTTTCGCTTCGGGGTGCAATAGAAAACGAATGCGATAATTAATCTCTTTCGGACAAAAAAACGACATTTTATGCTGTTGTGACTAGTCTTCAGTCCAAGCGCGAAACTCTGCGGAATCAATCCCCCCAAAGAAAATGCTCAAGGCGGAGACGGCTAAGCCGTGCCTTAGCTTCTTCACTCCGGTTGCCTCCAGTTGCTGCCAACGTCTGATAAATGGCGGCCGCGGATTCCCATTTGGAATCGTCTTCCAGGAGTCGCGCTGCGTTGAATCCCGCCTTGTAATACCAGAAGAGTTCGCGCCGTCGATCGGGTCGTGCCTCACTCTCCAGGACTTCGTAAAACGCCGAAAGCGCGCCCGCGCGGTCGGTTGCCTTCTCTAAACAAAGACCTTTTTTGAAAAGCGCCTGGTTGCGCCAGTGGATCGGCTCTTCCTTATCAGAAGCCAACTGATCGTAAGCTTCGATCGCCCGCCGATAATTTACGTTCCCACCCAATTCGAAAAGAATGTCTCCTTTGCCGCAAAGTGCTTCTCGTTTTTCGGACGGGGCCGCGTCGCTCTTCAACACTTCATCGTATAATAAGAGCGCATCCTGCGGTTTGCCCAGTTTGCGTTCGATTACAGCCTGTTCGTTGCGCGCGGCCCATTTCAGCTCGCCATTCAAGCCCACCACTCGATCAAAAAGGACGATCGCCCGATCGAGCGAATGCGCACCCATGCTCGAAAACGCCGATTCTGCTGCGAAAAAAAGTGCCTTCTCCGTGAGCGGCCCTGGCGGACTCTGCTGTGCGAGAAGCTCGAACTGCGTTTGGGCGTTTGGGAAATCCTGCTGGCGATAATAAGCCTCCGCTAATTTCATGCGAACATCCGGCGCGAACGATGATGCGGCGTGTTTTTGCAGAAAAAGATTTCCCAGTTCGAGCACATCTGCGCCGTTTGCGCTCTCAGCGTCTTTAATCCAAATGAGGAGATAATCGCTCCGCTCCGCGGCCGCCGCCGTCGGTTTAGATTCCGTTGCGCGGACGAGATCCTTTTGTGCTTCGTCCAGGCGCGGCGGCGTGGAATGAAAGGCCAGTTCGGCCAAAGCAACCCAGGCCTCCGAAGCGCGCGGGTTCCGGGGAAAATCGCGCAAGAAACTTTGCAGCGAGTCGGCCGCTTTGGCGCCACCGTTCGCCGCCTGCACCAATCCTTCTTCGAGCCGCATCTCGGCGCGCGATTCCTCATCGCCGGCCTGTTTTTCAAATTCATCGTAATCGGCCAGAAAACGAGCGTGATCGCCGAGTTGGAGCCAGCCGATGGAGGCATTGAAAAGCGATAGTTTTGCCCACGGCGACGCTGAATGCGCGATTCTCTCAAAGGTCGCGGTCGCGATTTCAAATCTCTTCGCCAGATATTGAGCGTGCGCCGCCAGCAGATCGATGCGGTCGCGCAAAATCGCCTCCGGTTGGACTGCCCGTGCTTCGTTTAGGATCGCAATCGCGCCATCAAAATCGTGTTCTTCCAATTTGAGCTGCGCGTACTCGAGGAGGGCCGGAGCAAGCGCCGCGGATTTGGTTTCGCTGCGGCGCAATGCGGCAAACGATACCAAAGCCCGGTCGCGGCGACCGGCCCGGAGATCGAGGCGCGCCAGATACCACTGCGCAAACCCCCGCCGGGGTTGCGCGGGATCTCTGCCCCACCGCTCAAGTTCATTCCGCGACAATTTTCGCTCCGCGCGATACAGCTCATCCAATTTTGCAAAGATAACCGCTAGATCGACATCTTGCGGATGACGCTCAATGAAATCTTCCAGCATATCGTCCCCCGTCTCCGGCGTTTTCAATTGCAGATGCGCATCAGCAATCCCGCAAAGCGCCGCAATCACCACCGCATGACTTGCGCTCTCCGGTCTTTTCAGAAATGCTTGAAACGCGCTGATCGCTCTCTCCGGCCGCCGCAAGATCAGCTCGAGCCGGCCGCGCAAAAGGCGCCGCTCTTTTCTCTCCACGGTCGACTTCGGTTGCATCTCGTCCAAGACGCGCCGGGCGTTAACGGCGTCGGACTTGTCGATGTACAGTTCGGCCGATCGGAGCCGCGCCTGAATACCCCACTGCTTGTCCGGAAAAAGAATGAACAATTTCTGCAGCGCTTCATCCCGCCGCTCTAGTGCTCGCAACATTTCCGCCGCTCCGAAAATTGCCCTCTCTCGAAAAGGGAAATTATCGGCCCTCGCCGACTCCTCGTAGAGCGGCAATGCTTCCCTCCATCGGCGCAAACTCGCCAGAGCTTGCGCCCGCCAAAATTTTGCTGAGGAAATTTCGCGGAGCTGCGGATCCGCAAGCAAAGTTAGCACGTCCGCTGGCTGCTTTGCCGCGACTAACGCCTCCGCAAGTTTTTCTGCGACGGCGCGCCGCCCTTCGTCGGGTAAATTGCGGCTAAGCAATGTTTGCAAACGCACCACCGCAACTTCCGGCACTCCTTCCGCTAACGGCGCCGCCGCCTCCGCCAGCTCAGGCGAAACTTCGGCGCGCGAAGATTGCCAGATCAGGACGAACAAGGCGGCGAAAACGAGTACGCGATGGTCTCTAGATGCCTTCATCGTTTTCCCAGCAGGAGTCGCCGCAAAAATTTTCCGGTGTAACTTTCTGCAAGATCGACAATCGCCTCCGGCGGACCTGTTCCGACGACCTCGCCGCCCCGCTCACCCGCTTCCGGTCCAAGATCGACAATCCAATCGGCGCATTTGATCATTTCCAGGTTGTGCTCAATCACAACGACTGTATTTCCGGCATCGCGCAATTTCATCAGCACTTGCAGCAGTTTCTCAATGTCCGCGAAATGCAGACCGGTCGTCGGCTCATCCAGAATATAAAGGGTGCGACCGGTCGCTTTCTTTGCCAGCTCGGTGGCAAGCTTCACGCGTTGGGCCTCTCCGCCGGAAAGCGTAGTCCCGGCCTGGCCGAGCTGTAAATAGCCGAGACCGACATCGAGCAGCGCCGTCAACTTGTCTGAAATGGTCGGCACATTGCGGAAGAATCGCGCCGCTTCATCCACCGTTAACTTCAGCACATCGGCAATATTTTTACCTTTGTAGGTAATCTCGAGTGTCTCGCGATTGTAACGCTGGCCGTGGCAAACTTCGCACTCAACATACACATCCGGCAAGAAGTGCATTTCGATCTTGATCAGTCCGCCACCTTCGCAATTTTCGCAGCGCCCGCCTTTGACATTGAAACTGAAACGCCCCGCATCATAACCGCGCACGCGCGCCGCCGGTAATTGCGCGAAGAGTTCCCGAATCGGGGTGAACGCCCCGGTGTAGGTGATCGGATTCGAGCGCGGCGTGCGGCCAATCGCGCTTTGATCGATCACGATCGCTTTGTCGATCTGTTCGAGGCCGTGGATCGCGCGATGTGAGCCAGGTCTCTCCTTCGAATTGTAAAAATGGCGAAACAATGCCCGGCGCAGAATGTCGTCGACCAGGGTCGATTTGCCGCTGCCGGATACGCCCGTCACGCAAGTGAAACAGCCGAGCGGAAACGAAACATCCACATTTTTTAGATTGTTTTCCCCTGCGCCAACCACAGTCAGCCAGCCTTCGCCGTTTTTCGGCAAGCGCGGTTTCGTTCGCTGTTTCGGAATTGGAATGCGCGCTCGGCCGGAAAGATAATCGGCGGTCGCCGAATTTTTTGAACGCAAGATTTGCTCGAGACGGCCTTGCGCGACGATCTGTCCGCCGCGCGGTCCGGCCCCGGGCCCAAGATCGACAATGTGGTCCGCAGCGCGGATTGTTTCCTCGTCGTGCTCGACCACGATGACGGAATTGCCAAGATCGCGCAGCCGTCGCAGCGTCCCGAGCAAACGTGCGTTGTCGCGTTGATGCAGCCCTATGCTAGGCTCGTCGAGCACGTAAAGAACACCGGCCAGCCCGGAACCTATTTGCGACGCCAGCCGAATGCGCTGCGCCTCGCCGCCACTCAGCGTGCCGCTCTCGCGATCGAGCGTAAGATAACCGAGGCCAACTTCGACGAGAAACTGCAGCCGCGTTTGAATTTCGCGCGCGACATCGGCGGCAATCACGCGTTGTTGCTCCGTTAGTTGCAGGATCGACATGTAATTGGCCGCAGCCTCGATCGTCATTTCGCTGAATTGATGAATGTTCGACTCGCATCCCTCACGATTTTTAATGGTGACGGCGAGAATTTCGGGCTTGAGTCGCGCCCCGCTACAGATTCTGCACAGGACGCGCGTCATGAATGCGCGGATCCGGTTGCGTGTGAATTCGCTTTCCGTTTCTTGGTAAAGCCGCTGCATCTGCGGCACGAGTCCCTCAAACGGACGCGCCTTCTTCTCCGCGCGGCCATTGCTCGAGAAACTCATTTCGATCGGTTCATCACCAGTGCCGAAATAAAGCGCGTTTTTGAATTCGTCAGGCAATTCCGCAAACGGCGCTTGTTCGTCGATCCGGAAATGTTTCACGAGAGCGGCTTGCAAATGGCGATAATAAGCCTGCATTCGCTTCGTGCCGCGGCGCCACGGCATGATCGCGCCTTCCGCCAGCGTTTTTCCCGGATCGGAAACCATCAATTCCGGATCACAAACCAGTTCCGTGCCAAGACCGTGACAAGCCGGGCAGGCGCCGAGATGACTATTGAACGAGAAGTGTTTCGGTGTCAGTTCTGCTAACCTAAAACCGGTCTCCGGGTCTCCGTAATCGGTCGAGTAGCGCCGCTCTTCCCAATGAGGTAGGGACGCGTCTCCGGGCTGTTCATCGCTTTTCGAGCCATCCGACAAATTCGTCGGACGCGCCGGAGACGCGTCCCTACCTGATCGCAAGATCGACAATTTATTCCCGCCCCACTTCAGCGCGGTTTCGATCGAATCGGCCAAACGAGCGCGAATTCCATCGCGGATGACCAGTCGATCGACTACCGCTTCGATCGTGTGACGCTCGTTCCGTTTCAGGCGAATCGGCTCGGCCCGGCCGAGCTCGATGATTTCCTCATCCACGCGAACACGGACGAATCCTTCGCGCTTCAATTTTTCGACCACGTCGCGGAATTCCCCAGTTTGATTTTGCACCAGCGGGGCGAGGACGGCGATTTTTGATTGCGGTTCGTAAGACAGAATTTGATCGACGATTTGTTGAGGAGTTTGTCGATGAAGCGGGCGTCCAGTGGAGGGGTCGTGCGGCTGACCGACAGCCGAGAAAAGCACGCGCAGGTAATCGTAAATTTCGGTCGTGGTCGCGATTGTCGATCTTGGATTCGCGCCGGCGCTCCGTTGCTCGATCGCGATGGCCGGGGAGAGGCCTTCGATAAAATCGACGTCCGGTTTCTCCATCTGATCGAGAAACTGGCGGGCATAAGCCGAAAGGCTTTCCACGTAGCGGCGCTGGCCTTCGGCATAGAGCGTGTCGAAGGCAAGAGACGATTTCCCCGAGCCGCTCAATCCGGTGATCACGACCAGTTTCTCACGCGGAATTTCCACGTGGAGATTCTTCAAATTGTGCTGGCGCGCACCACTGATCTTGATAACTTCCGCAGGCATCTTGACAATAAATGTCGAACCTTTAAGTCAAGCATAGCCGCCCGTTTTCTCCAGCGAAAATCCCCGATTATGAGTGAAACCGACCGCAGTATCTCGCAGGAAGATCTTGTTCAGTTGCAAAAAAAATTCAGCGAGACCAAGCACTCGATCAATAACGCGCTGGCCGTGATGATGGCCCTTTCGGAAATGTCGCAGCGTCGCCCGGACTACGCGGAAAAATTGGCCACCACGGTGCTAAGCAAAGCCCCTCAGATCGTTTCGAGTTTGCAGGAATTCACGCAGGCGCTGAACGAGCAAGGTGGCGCCAAACCAAGCGTCGCGGGCAAACCGAAGTAGTTAATCCGAAAGAACTGCTGCGGATGGACGCGGCGTCGAGCAAAACCATTCTTATCGTCGAAGACGAGAAGGATGTTGTCGATCTTCTCGCACTGAATCTGCGCAGAGCGGGCGGCTTTGTTATTTCCACGGCCAGTGACGGCGTTACCGGTTTGAACAAGGCGCGCAAGGAAAAGCCGGACCTTGTCATTCTCGATCTGATGTTGCCGAAGATGCCAGGCCTGGAAGTGTGCAAGATACTCAAAAGCGATCCCGCATCGCGGCAAATTCCGATCTTGATGTTAACGGCCAAAGCGGAGGAAATCGACCGGATCGTGGGCCTGGAATTCGGCGCCGACGATTATGTGACCAAGCCGTTCAGCCCCCGCGAAGTTATTTTGCGTATCCGTGCGATCCTCCGTCGCGGTGAAGCGACGCCGGCAGACGAACGTCTCACAGCCGGCCCGATTACGATTGATCCCGCCCGGCACGAGGTTTCGGTCGGCGGCAAACGCGTCAACCTCACTAGCATTGAATTCAAACTTTTGCGCACGCTCATGCAGCGGCGCGGTCGCGTCCAGGAACGGGATCGTTTGCTCAACGACGTCTGGGGCTACGAAAGCATCATCGACACGCGCACCGTTGATACGCATGTGCGCCGCCTGCGCGAGAAACTTGGGAAAGCGGGCGATGCGATCGAAACCGTTCGCGGTTTCGGCTATCGCTTGCGCGAAAATTAACTGCGGATGTTTTGGTTTCTGCTCTGCGCGATTGTTGGATCGACAATCGCATTTGCTTACATCGCGTGGCGAAAATGGATTGCGCCGTGGCGGCAAATCGAGCAACTCGTTCAGCAAATCTCGGCCGGCGATCGCCCGCGCACGTTCCTTGTCGATGGCGCAGCGCAACCGCGCCGCGTCGGTCTGGCCCTGGAAAATATTTTCGGGCGTCAGCAGCATCTCGATCGGCGGATTTCCGAAGCCACCTCTGGAACACAAACCGTTCTTTCCGCGATGCAGGATGGTTTGCTCGTGGTCGATTCCAGCCGGCGGGTCACCCTGGTCAATGAAACGTTCCGGCAACTTTTCGCGCCGCACGAGATTTCACCAGGCGCGCCGCTTCTCGATACGGTTCGCAATTCTGAGCTCGAAAAATTGATTGTGGCAACGTTAGGCGCAGGAGAACAAAAACAAACCGAACTGAGTCTGCTCGATCCACAAAATCTCCGCGAGCGTTGGATGCAAGTCAGCGCCGTGCCGATGAAAGACGATGTCGGCGGAATGACCGGCGCGGTCGTCTTGTTTCACGATATCACGGAGTTGAAGCGCACCGATCAAATGCGCAGCGATTTCGTGGCCAACGTTTCCCACGAGCTGCGCACGCCATTGTCGATCTTGCGCGGTTACATCGAGACCTTGATCGACGATCCGAAAAGTTCGGGTGAGGAACGCAGGCGCATCCTCGAGGTGATGGAACGCCATTCAAAACGTCTCGGCCTGCTCGTGGATGACTTGCTCATGCTCGCACAATTGGAATCGGCGGATTCAAATTTACAATTGAGCGACGTCGATTTGCCAAAGCTATTTGGCGATGTGGCTCACGATTGGAAAAAAAAATTCGCGGAAAAGGGTCTCAGAGTAGTTGTCGCTCTGGCGCCCGATTTGTCGATGATTTGCGCGGACGAAGCGCGATTGCAGGAAGTCCTCTACAATTTGCTCGACAATGCGGTGAAATACTCCCGCGAGAACGGCGAAGTTCGTCTTCGAGCTGAGCAGGGCAGGGGCGAAATTGCGCTCAGCGTGAGCGACGACGGCGTCGGCATTGATAAAAACGATCTGCCGCGCATTTTCGAACGTTTTTATCGCGCCGATAAAGCGCGCAGCCCCGAAGGCATTCGGGGCACCGGACTCGGCCTCGCGATCGTCAAACACATCGCGCAACTGCACGGCGGCCGTGTCGAAGCGGAGAGCGAACTCGGAAAGGGAACCACCATTCGCGTGATTTTGCCCACCCGCGTTACGATTTGAGCGCTAGGGGCGCTCTATGCGCGTCGCCAGCACGAGAGGCGCGTGCGCCCCCGTCACACAAACGTAACAGTAAACATTTTGACCGGCTGAACCGGAGTGCGGCAATTTCGTCGCATGACGAACCTTCGCAAGCTGAGCGGCAAATTCCTTGGGCTAATCATCGCGTTCGGGTTGAGCGCGACGGCGTCGGCGCAACTGACGATCAACGGCGCGGGCGCGACGTTTCCTTATCCGATCTATTCGAAATGGTTTGACGAATACGCCAAAGTCGATTCGTCGGTGCGGTTTAATTATCAATCGATCGGTTCTGGCGGCGGACAAAAACAAATCACCGCGCAGACCGTGGATTTTGGCGCGTCGGATGGGCCAATGAGTGATGAGAACCTCGCCAAAGCGCCGGGAAAAATTTTGCATATCCCAACTGTGGCAGGTGCCGATGTGGTCACGTACAATTTGCCCGGAAGTCCGACGTTAAAGTTCGACGCGGACACGATCACGGGGATCTTTCTCGGCCAGATTAAGAAGTGGAACGACCCGAAGATCGCAGCGCTCAATGCAGGAGGAAATTTGCCGGACCAGGAAATCGTGGTGGTCCATCGCTCGGATGGCAGCGGCACGACTTATATTTGGACCGATTACCTGAGCAAAATCAGCGCGGAGTGGAAACAGAAGGTCGGCACGAACACTTCGGTCAATTGGCCGACCGGTCTCGGCGGCAAAGGAAATGAAGGCGTCGCGGGCCAGGTGAAGCAAACTCCGGGTGCAATTGGTTACGTGGAATTGATTTACGCGATTCAAAACAAAATGCCGTATGCGGACGTGAAGAATTCGGCCGGCAAGTTCGTGAAGCCGTCGGTCGAATCGATCACTGCGGCGATGGCGACGGCGCAAATTCCGGAGGACTTTCGCTTTTCAATCACGAACGCGCCGGGGAATGATTCATACCCGATCGCCGGCGCAACGTGGCTTCTCGTTTACGAGCAGCAAAAAGACGCGACCAAAGGTAAAAAGCTGGTCGAGTTTCTGAAATGGGCGCTGACCAGAGGCGAAGACATGGCAAAGAACCTGGATTATGCACCGCTGCCGGCTGATTTGCGCGAACGCGTGTTGAAGCGGGTGGACGAAATCAAAATGTAACGCGCGCACGCCGTCATGCCAATTGCCGTTGCTCCCGAAAGGCCCGCCGTAAGATCGACAATCGATCGGATGGCGCGGCCATCGGGCCTCGGCGACAAGGTGTTCAAATGGTTCACTCTGGCGATGGCACTCGCGGTCGTGGCGCTGGTGTTTTTGGTCGGATGGCAATTAGCGCGCGGCTCGTCACTCGCCATCCGCCGGTTCGGTTTTCATTTTCTCGCAACATCGACATGGGATCCGGTCGCGGAACAGTTCGGCGCGCTCCCATTCATTTACGGCACGGCTGTTTCCTCACTCATTGCGCTGATCATTGCCGTGCCGCTGAGCATTGCGACCGCAGTTTATTTGACGGAACTAGCGCCGCTTTGGATTCGGCAGCCGATTGTTTCGCTGATTGAGATGCTGGCGGCGATCCCAAGCGTGATCCTCGGTTTGTGGGGAATTTTCGTAATGATTCCGTGGCTGCGTGATCATCCATTCCCGTTTTTGAAAGAAATCTTTGGTTGGACGCCGTTTTTCAGCGGACCGATCTACGGGGTCAGCATGCTTGCGGGCGGCATCATTATCGCGGTGATGATTCTGCCGATCATCACTTCAGTTTCGCGCGAGATCCTGCGCTCTGTTCCCAACTTGCAGCGCGAAGCAGCGTACGCGCTGGGTGCAACGCGATGGGAAGTCACGCGCATTGCGGTGCTCAGTTACGCAAAGAAAGGGCTTTTCGGCGCGGTCATTCTCGGACTCGGTCGCGCCTTGGGTGAAACCATGGCAGTGACGATGGTGATTGGGAACACGCCGCAAATCCGCGCTTCATTGTTTGCGCCGGGTTACACCCTCGCGAGCGTGATCGCAAATGAGTTTACCGAAGCGACGACTGACGTTTACCTGCAAGCGTTGTTCGAAATCGGCCTAGTTCTTTTCGGAATCACGATCCTGGCGAATCTTCTCGCGCAACTACTTTTGAAAACGATGGGATCGACAATAAAAAGCGGCGCTGTCCAATGAAGAACAGTCATCTTTGGCGAAAAACGAAGAGCGCGCTCGCTTCAGCCGCGTCGTTTGTGTGTGCATTGCTGGTAATCGCGCCACTCGCGCTCGTATTTTTGCATCTACTCCGCAGCGGGGCCAGCGCGGTGAACTGGTCGTTCTTCACGGAATTACCGAAACCGGTCGGCGTCGCAGGCGGCGGCATGGTGAACGCGATCGCCGGGTCATTCGAATTGCTTGGGCTCGCCGCGCTGGTTGGCGTTCCGGTTGGGGTTTTCGGCGGCGTTTATCTTGCCGAGTACGGAACGGTCCGTGGAAATTGGTTGCTTCGCTTCGTCGCCGACGTGCTCAACGGCGTTCCATCGATCATTTGGGGCGTGGTGGTTTACGGTTTGGTTGTTTTGCGCTTGAAAAGTTTTTCCGCTTATGCGGGTGGGCTCGCGCTCGGTTTCATCATGATTCCATTGATCATGCGCACGACGGAGGAAGTCCTCTTGCTCGTGCCGGCTGGTTATCGCGAAGCATCGCTTGCTCTCGGCATTAGCCGCTGGAAAACAATCGTGCACATCGTGATGAAGACAGCACTCAAGGGCGTCGTCACGGCCATTCTCCTCGCGCTGGCACGCGTCGCCGGAGAAACGGCGCCATTGCTTTTCACCGCGTTTGGGAACCGGTTTTGGAACCACGACCTGAGCGAGCCGATCGCTGCCCTGCCGTTGCAAATTTTCAGCTACGCCATTTCGCCATACGATGACTGGCATCGGCAGGCCTGGGCCGGCGCGCTTGTCCTGGTGGTAATGATCTTCTTTGTTAATATTCTGGTTCGTTTTCTCACCCGCGAACGAGTTGCCCGAGTTCTCTGATGGAAAGCGTCGCGATAATTGATCCGCCGATGATTACGCCCGTCTCATTGCCGCAGCAACAGGTGGCCTCCGGCTCCGAGCCCACCGATGCCGCGCCCGAGCGACCGCCCGCCTTTGAAGTGGAACGATTATCGATCTTTTATGGAGAGAAGAAAGCGATCGAGAACGTCACTCTCGCCATTCCATCCAAAATGATCACCGCGATCATCGGTCCGAGCGGCTGCGGCAAATCCACTCTTCTGCGCTCGCTCAATCGGATGCACGAACTGGTTCCGAACACACGGATCGAAGGCAAAGTGCTTTTTGCCGGTGAAGACATTTATGCGCCACATATCGATCCAGTCGTCATCCGCCGGCGCATCGGAATGGTTTTTCAAAAGTCGAACCCATTTCCAACCATGTCGATTGCAGAGAATGTTCTCGTCGGTTTAAAACTGAACGGCGTGCGCGATCGCGCCTTCCTGCGCGAGCGGCTCGAGCAATCGCTCCGGATGGCCGCGCTGTGGGACGAAGTGAAAAATGATCTGCACAAACCCGGCATCAGCTTGTCCGGTGGTCAACAGCAGCGGCTTTGCATCGCGCGCGCCATCGCGGTTGAGCCGGAAGTTCTTCTGATGGATGAACCCGCTTCCGCGCTCGACCCAATTGCGACCGCGAAAATCGAGGAGCTCATTCATGAGCTTAGTTCCAATTACACCGTTGTCATCGTCACGCACAACATGCAGCAGGCCGGACGGTGCTCCGACTACACCGCCTTTCTTTACCTCGGACGGCTGATCGAGTTTGCGTCGACGACAAAGATTTTCACAAATCCGAGCGAACGACAGACGGAAGATTATATTACTGGCCGGTTCGGCTGATTAGATCGGCATCGGAAAGATCGACATGATCGCGCCAAAACATATTCTTGGAACGTTCGACGAAGCGCTCGCTTCACTGCGCAACAACGTGCTGATGATGGCGGGCCTGACCGAGCGCAGCCTCGACCGTGCGATGAAAGGCTTGTTCCAAAGGGACGACGATCTCTGCGCAAATGCGATCGCAGACGACGAGGAGATAGACCAGTTGGAAAAACAGATCGACAAGGACGGCGTAGATATCCTGCTGCGTT
>Ga0137361_10001716_pt1 | contig 13736 bp, 9 predicted proteins | sample Mad1_80_16metaG_FD_104923 | JGI IMG/M metagenome (GOLD analysis project Ga0137361, IMG submission 104923) | Vadose zone soil microbial communities from Angelo Coast Range Reserve, California, USA - Mad1_80_16 metaG | ecosystem: Environmental > Terrestrial > Soil > Vadose zone | place: USA... | reverse complement strand
GTCGATACCCCTGAAAATCTTCAAAACGCTCAACAGGCGATTGATCAGTACAAGGAGGTGCTGGAACGCGATCCCAAGAACATCAACAGCGTCAAAGGCATCGCCTACCTGTACTTGCAAATCAAGAAATTTGATGATGCCAAGACGTTCTACCGCAAGGCGATCGACCTCGACCCTAATGATCCCGAGCCCTACTACTCGGTTGCGGTCATTGATTGGACGCAGAGCTACCAGCCGCGCATGGAAGAACGCGCTAAGGTGGGCCTGAAGCCGGACGAGTGGATCATGAAAGAGAAGGGCAACAAGAAGGTTTGCGAGATGCTGCGGGAGAAGAACTCGGGCGTCATCCAGGACGGGATCGCGATGCTGCAAAAGGCTTTGGAGCTACGGCCGGATTACGACGACGCCATGGCTTACCTGAACCTGCTTTACCGGGAAAAGGGCGACTTGGAGTGCGACGATCCTGCAGCTCGGGCAGCGGATCTTAAGACGGCCGACGAGTGGGTGGACAAGACCATGGCCACCAAGAAGATCAAGGCCGAGAGGCAGCCTGGCAATCAGGGCATTACCATGCCAAGCAAGTAGGGATGCTGTCAACTCTTTAGCAAACGAAAGCCCCTTCCCGCACGGAAGGGGCTTTTGATTTTCCAGTTGTCAGTCCTCAGGGCTGAAGCGCCACGCTCATGTTCAAGAAGATTCTTATCGCCAATCGAGGAGAAATCGCGGTGCGGGTCATCCGTGCCTGCCGCGAGCTGGAAATTCCTTCGGTTGCGGTGTATTCGGATGCGGACCGCGTAGCGCTGCACGTCCTGAAGGCCGATGAGGCCTATCCGATCGGGGGAGCCGCCGCGGCCGAGTCCTATCTCAACCTCGAAAAGATTCTTAATGTTGCGAAACGCTGCGGCGCCGATGCGATCCATCCCGGCTACGGATTTCTTTCGGAAAATGCGAAGTTTGCCCAGGCCTGCGCGGACGCAAGAATAAAGTTCATCGGACCGAGCCCCCCTTCCATGGAAATGCTGGGATCAAAGACACGGGCCCGACAAGAGATGGAAAAGGCCGGAGTGCCAGTCGTGCCGGGAACTTCCCGCGGGCTGGAGTCGGTCCAGCAGGCGAAGGATGTGGCGGCCAAGATTGGCTATCCCGTGATGCTGAAAGCGGCAGCGGGGGGTGGTGGAAAAGGGATGCGGCGGGTGGGTGCCGCTAAAGAGCTGCAAGCCGCGCTGGAAGCGGCACAGGGCGAGGCGCAGCGGGCCTTCGGGGACGGCGAGCTTTACCTGGAGAAGGCGATTCTCAATCCGCGGCACATTGAAATGCAGGTGCTGGCGGATGAGCATGGCAACACCGTCTATCTCGGGGAACGCGAGTGCTCGATCCAGCGGCGGCATCAGAAAGTGCTCGAGGAGGCGCCGTCGCCGCTGGTCGATCTGGACATGCGCAGGCGCATGGGAGAAGTTGCGGTGCGGGTGGCCAAAGCCGCCAGGTACTGGAACGCCGGGACCATCGAATTTCTTGTCGATCAGGAGAAAAATTTCTATTTCCTGGAAATGAACACGCGGTTGCAGGTGGAGCACCCGGTAACGGAATTGATCACGGGACTGGACCTGGTGGAATTGCAGATTCGAATCGCCGCCGGAGAGAGGCTTCCATTCCGGCAGGAAGATGTCTTGATCCGGGGGCATGCTATCGAATGCCGTATCTACGCGGAAGACCCGGACAACAATTATTTTCCCAGTCCGGGGACGATCACCATGCTGCTCACCCCGGCAGGGCCGGGAATCCGTTTGGACAGCGGCGTGTACGAAGGCTGGACGGTGTCCATCGACTACGATCCCTTGCTGGCCAAGCTGGTGGGGTACGGCCAAGACCGGGCCCAGGCGGTTTCCCGGCTGGTGCGAGCGCTCGAGGAACTTTTCGTGGCTGGCATCAAGACCAACGTTGGACTGTTCCGGCGGATTCTGGGGGATGGAGATTTCCGCTCCGGCAAGATTGACACTGGATATTTAGAGCGATTGCTGGGAGCGGAGGTTGGTTGCGAAGTTGCTAGTACCGAACGTGGTGGAGGGAAATCAGAGGCAGCGAATGTTGCCGCTGTCGCTGCGGCTGTGTTTGCCGTGCTGGATGCGACCTCCAAAGCCTCTAGCAATGGAAGCGGTCCGGCGGACGCTGGTGCAGGCGCAGGCGCTTCGAGCTGGAAGAGGACCGCAAGGGTTGAGGGACTGATGTAGCGAAGGGACGCCCGTCGCTACATCGAGTATTTCGGAATCTCCGATGATCTACAACGTCACCATTGAGGGAACGGAATACCGGCTCGAACTGGATCTTGCGGCCGGGAAATGGCGTTGCCTGCTAGATGGAAGTGAAGTCGAGATGGACGCAGTATTGGCGCGGCCTGACGTCCTGTCAGTCGTGATGGAAGGCAACTCTTACGAGATCAAGCGCGAGCGGATTGAGGCCGACTTGCGAATCTGGGTTGGCGATCGACCTTATACAGTGGAAGTGCGAGACCCGCGATCGTTACGCGGCCGTAAGCTCCGGGCTGACCATGGCAATGGAGCGCGGCACCTGGTGGCTCCAATGCCCGGGAAGGTGGTCCGGTTTCTTGTCGGCGAGAACTCGGCGGTTGAGGCTGGACAGGGCGTGGTGGTAGTGGAGGCGATGAAAATGCAGAATGAAATCAAGTCGCCCAAAAGGGGGATTGTGTTGAAATTGGCGGTCGCCGAGGGTGCTGCGGTCAATGCCGGAGATGTTTTAGCGATCGTAGAGTAGAAGCACTCCTCGGGGTTCGCTCGATCTGTATGGGACGCCAAGGTCCACGTAGGGGCGGGTGCCCCACCGGGCCGGGCAAAGACCGGCAGGCTTAACCGCTACTGAGATCCGGCGAGCCGCGCTTGCCCATCCGGATAAGGGCGTCCGGGCCACCTGTTTCTTCCTACTGAGCCGTGCCGCTGCCGTCGAGTACTTTCTGGGCGTAGTAGTTTTCCACGCGAGCTTGATCGCGAAGAACCTCGTAATACGCAGCTTTGAGCAGTTGCTCGCGCCGGTCGCGGAGCTGGGTGCGGATGGCCTGCTGCACACGTGGATCGGCCAACTCGCGCTGTCCTGCCGGTTCCTTGGAAATCAGCTTTACCACCTGGAATCCCGCGACCTGCTTGTTCATCGGGTTGGCGAGCGGGATCATGACGCTGTACTGGCCAGGTTTCAATTTGGTTACCGCGTCGCGGGTGCCGGCGTCAGTGTTGCGCAGGGAAGATTCAGGCGCGAAGCCCAAGTCACCGCCGTTGCCGGAAGTCTCGGGATCTTCCGAATAGTTCATGGCGAGGGTGGCGAAGTCGTCGCCGCTGTCGAGATGATTTATGATCGTCTGAATTTTCTTGCGTGCGTCGGCTTCATTTTGCGCTTTGTCGTTCTTCAGATTGTGGACCTGAGGGTTGGGCGTGGCCGTGACCAGGATGCGGGCCAGGTGATACTGTGGCTCGATCAGGTTAAATTCGGATTTGTGCGCGTTGTAATAGTTGGTGACGTCCTGATCGGAAACGTTGATCTTGGAAGTGATTTCCTTGTTCAGCACCTTGTCCACGGTGAGCGAACGGCGCAGGTCGCGCTTGAAATCGTCGATCGTGATCTTTTTCTCTTTGAGGCGGGCTCCAAACTGTTCGTTATTGTAGGGTGACTTGATTGCGCTCAGCTTGCCCTCGACTTCCTCGTCGGTGGCCAGCAGCCCCAGCTTCTCGGCGCGACGCATGAGGATTTCGTTGTCTATCAACTCCTTCAAAATGCTAAGGCGAAGGCTGGTGGCCTGCTCGCCCACTGGTTGCTGGTCGGAGCCGGCAGTCTGGTTCTGGTAGTACTTTTCCACGTCGGCGCGGTAGATCTTGCGGCCGTCCACGGTGGCGGATACATCATCGCCGGGGCGTTTGGAAGTGCAACCGGCAGCAAGGATCAGGAGCGAGGCAACGAACAGCGCGAACAGACTGCGAGGAACCAGCTGGCGACGAATCATGCTGCGACGCGAACGCGGGTAGGTTTTCAAATCAGGTCCTCCGCAGGGCCAGGGGGATTATACGTTGACGCGCTGAGGATGCATGCTTCGGGTGCATCGGTCACTTAGTCGCCGGTTGCCTAGTCGCCGGTGGTGAGGCTTCGGCTGGAACCGAGGCGGCGTGCGCTGGCGCAGGCACACCTGCCTGGACCAGGGCGCGGTCCAGGACAGATCGAAGCTCGCCGATGGGTAGCGCTCCATCCACCTTCTCACCGTTGATGAACATGGTAGGAGTAGCTTCCACACCCAGCGCTTCGCCTTCTCGCACGGAAGCCTTGACGGTGTCGTCCTGCTGGGCTTTGATGCAGGCCTGGAGTTTGGTTCCATCCAGACTACGTTTTTGCCCCTGTGCGACGGCTATGCGATCGAGAGCCGCGAACTGACCGTCGTGACTCTTTTCCGTATTTACTTCCGCCTGGTTGGCGTGGATGTAGTCGGCGAAATCCCAATACGCATCCTTGTTCTGGGCCGCCAGGCAGTTGGCATTCACCGCGGCGTGGGTGGCCCAGGGGTGAATCTCCGCCAAAGGGAAGTCCTTGTAGATGAAGATCACACGGTCGCCATATTCCTTCAATAATTGCGGGAACAGGGTTTGGTGCATGCGGGAGCAGTAAGGACATTCGAAATCGTCGTAGTTGACCGCGACAACTTTTGCGGTCCTATCGCCGCGAGCGGGGCGATTGCTGATGTCGATCTTTTTCATGACCTCGGCAAACGGATCTTTGCTGAGGTCGAGCTTGGTCACGCGGAGCAGGGTCTTACCGTCCTTGGAAAGAAGAAATTCATAGTGCTGCTTCTTCTCGCCACCATCGAAAGTGATGGTCAAAGCGTCGTAGTTGGCGAATTCGCTCGGCTTGAGATCTCCAAGAACTATCTTGACGCCGGATGGAATGGTGTAAAACGCTCGCACCTGCTGCTCGATACGCCGGGCGACTTCGGGAGGCGCTGATTGGGCCGAACAGCCCAGACAAACGAGCAGCAGCACAAGTGTGGCACGCCGCAGAAACGTCACTAAAAACCGCCTGTACATTGGGGTAAAGCAAGATTATCTCACACGCGGGAGAGAGCTGAGAGTCGGTTGAAGGGCATCGAGCGGTGCCGTTTGGGGTTGGATACGCACGTTACCCCGCGGTCAAAGTTGGCCGCAAAGACCGCAAACAACTTCGCGAAAAGGGGAAAGAAGAGCGGGCCGAAATAAAAAACAAGCTCCGCCGTGCGGTCAGGGTCGGCGGGTCAGCACCTCGGCTGCGAGCAGAGCGTTCATCGAACCGGAGCGGAAGCCTTCAAGGTCGAGAGTCACGAACTGGAAACCGAGCGCCTTGAAGATGCGAGTGAACTCGGCGGCCATTTCGGCAGTGAGCGCCCGCGCCAATTCTTCCGGCGCGATCTCGATACGCACAATTTCCCCATGGTGCCGCACCCGAAACTGGCGGAACCCGAGGACGCGGAGAGCGTCTTCGCCTTGTTCGACAATGCCGAGAGCCTCACGGGTAACCTCGCGTCCATACTCGATGCGAGAAGACAGGCAGGCGGATGCGGGCTTGTCCCATATGCGAAGGCCAGCGGCACGGGATAGTTCTCGGATTTCCTGCTTGGTTAATCCGGCTTGGCGGAGTGGGGCGGCGACTCGGTGCTGTTCTGCGGCGCGTTGGCCGGGACGGAAGTCGCCCTGGTCATCAAGGTTCACGCCGTAAGCGATGGACTCGAAGCCCCGCCGGGCGCGGAATTCCTCCATGGCGCTGAACAGTTCGTCCTTGCAGTGAAAACAGCGGGAGGAGTCATTGCGAGCATATTCGGGGCGATCCAGTTCATCGGTCACAATGATTTCCAGCGGGATTCCCTGTTCGCCGGCAAAGGCGGTCGCATCCGCCAACTGGGCGCGGGCCAGGCTGGGAGAATCGGCTATGACGGCCAGCATATCGCTGCCTAATGATTGATGCGCAGCCCAGGCGAGAAAGGCGGAATCCACGCCGCCCGAATAGGCGATCAGAGTTCGTCCCAGAGCGCGGAGATGCTGGTCCAGCAAGGCGCGCTTGGCGGCGAGATTCGGGTCCGGTTGCACAGGGTTATCTTACGATGGTTTTAAGCGTTATTGCGAATTGGGGGCGGACGGGGGCTGCCGTCGCTACCTTGAGAGCGTAAAACATCAGAACAGCTTCTCCTGCCGCCGCAGATTTCCGAATGAGCCAATGTTCGCCAGGGCAAAGTTAAAGCGGAACTGGTTTTCGTTGCGAACCGAGCCCAGGGCAAAGCGCCGGTATTCAACGCTCAGGCCACAGCAATCCCAGTTGTAGGCCAGCTGCACGGCCGAATACTGCAGAAAGCCCAGATTGGCGTCGAATCCGAGATTGGTGGCCCCGCTGAATCCGCGCCGGTTGGGGTGTCCGTAGCCGAACAGCAAGCGGAACTGATTGAAAGCCTGTTGCACCGTGGAAGAGACTGTGGCACTGGGGGCTTGCAGGAAGGCGTCGCCGCCGCCGATGGTGTAGGGACCGAAGCGATAGTTAACGAATGCCGTGCTCGCGTTGATTCGACTGTTTTTGAAGTCGTAGTCGATATCCCATTCGGCCTCCGTCCGGCTCGTGGCCTGGAAGCGAAGCCGGGAGATCAGCGGCGAAAGCCGGCGAGCCTCGTTCAGGAATGCAATGCCGGTAAAATCCGCAGTGGTGGTAAAGACGTTGCGCTGCCCCGGCACTAGTGCTCCTCCGAAGGTCGGATCGAGGAAGTATTTCTGGGCCAGTTCCCAGGTAATGACTTCGCGCACTTGCGGCTCGTTCTGACAGGAAACGGCTCCCGGTTCGGGCTGTCGCTCCCAGGGCACGCGGCTCTCCGCGGCGGGACGGCCAATGATGAGAGAAGACATGCCGGGTGCGGTGCAGTCTTCGGGTTTTGCCCCGGTGCGCTTGGCGTACAGGCGATTCACCACTCCGTATTCAACCTCGTTGGTATTGCTCAAGATGTCGCGTTCGTCAAAGCGTAGAATCTGGGCGAAATTGTCGACTCCGGTGACGTAGCGGTAAGTCGCGCGGGGTTCAATGACGTGTTTCCACTTGCGTCCCAGAAATTCGCGGTCGAAGACGCGATCCAGAGTGGGGGGGCGAAGGTCCATCGCTCCTTCCACGGCCTTGCGGTTGATGAGTTCGCTCCGGGCCACACCAACTCCGCTGGAGGGCGCCAGTTGCTGGGTGTAGAAAGTCTCGCGCAGCGAAATCTCCGGACGCACCGACCAGCCGTGCAGCACCAGCGGCAGGGACAGAGTGGGGCTTAGATCAAAGCGCCCCACCAGCGTGCCCGTGCGAAATCCAGGCTCGCTGCGGGAGAGTCCCTCCGCGGCGGCATCATAGGACCAGTAAAAGGGTGAGCGCCCGATTGCGCGATCCACGCTCGAGGATTCAAAGCTGGGAGCGTGCAGAATTGTGATTACGTCGCCGGGAGTCGTGCTTTCAAAGTTCTGATAGCGCTGGGTGGACGCGTTGTAGAAAAAGCCGCGGGTGGCGTTGGACAAAAAAGCCTCAGATTTGACTTCCGAGTTTACGGCCTGGCTGAAGACGTCGTTGAAGGCGAGGCGAAAGACAAACGAACTTAAGTAGTCGATGCTGGCGACCCCGCGGAGGTTATGTCCGAAAGTGTCTTCCGCGTTGAGGTGTACCTCGTGCCCGCCCTGGTTCACAGGCGGCTGTCCGACGCCGCGGACGAAAACTCCAAAGTATTTGAGGTCCACGTAGGAGCCTTCGCTCGGCTGGGCGCGAAACTCGGCTTGGGGAGCCCAACCACGGCGAGTGAAATATTCAGCTCCCGCGGTGAGGTCCATGCTGCGACTGATGGCCCAGAACACAGAGTCTCCAACAATTGTGCCCTTGATCGAGGAATTCCCAACGCTGGGGATGAGAAACCCGGTCTGGCGGGGCAGACGCTCCACGGGATGGGTGGCGAAAGGAAAATAAAAAACTGGAACGCCCCGGATCCGGAAAGTGCTGCGGTAAATGGTGGCGTTTCCTCCGACTTCCACCACAATCTTGTGGGCGTTGAACTCCCACTTGGGGTGGGGCAGTTCGCAGGTGGTGATGGTTCCGTCATAGACGAGGTAGTGGTCGGGGCCGGTCTTTTCCACCACCTTGCCAGTAAAAGCAAAGGGGTTCGGAGACGTCAGGACCAGCCGCTTACCTCGAAGGCGCAGGCCCGCGGTGCCGGACACGTGTTCGAAGCGTCCGGCTTCGGCCCGGACATTGTAGCTGCCATGAGTGGCTTCGACGTGCTCGTCGTTGGGCCCGCCATCGAGAACCACGTGGCCATCCGCGGTTACACCGCCGGTGTCGGAGTTGTAGTCGACCGCGTCGGCATAGAGGACGTAGGTGCCGTAGTGAATCTCTGCCCGGCCACGCAGTTTGAATACGGGCCCATCTTTTTCCTGCTGCAGAGCGCGGATGGTGACCTCCTGCGTATTGACGGCGGAAGGCGCGGAGGGCGGAGGTAGAGATGAAGCTGGTTGCGCGCCCGCCTGTCCGGCGGTGGAAAGCAACTGGCTGGTAACTATGGAGGGCGCGAGTAGCAGATGACAAACAAACGCCGCCGTGATAAGGAATCGAGTGCGGGATGTCATCGCAAGCGGACGAAACCCCTGGTGAGACCATCCACGCTGGGGTAAGGTGACGTTAGCACGGCGCCAGCCCGAGTGGCAAAGCGCGAAGGGTTTCCACGGATTGTCGTTTGAGCTCCGGCTTTTTTCCTGCAGGACCAGTTCCTGTTCTGCCGCTTTGCCGTCGCTCGGCCGCCGTCCCGCTGGCGGTCCATGCAGCGCCGATCATTTCCTTCATGAAGCCAAGATTCGAACCCGATAATCAGAGCGGCGTAAACGACCGGCTTTCGCCCACCCTGATCGATCCCGAAGCCTACGATGCCAGCGAACAGACATTCGCTGCCAGTCTGGAACGAACTGTTTTGAGCCGGCCGACGAGATTTGTGGTGGAAGAAGAAGCCTCCGAAGTCCCCGCGGAGACCGTACCTGAGAGCCAATTACAGGAACAAGAAGCGCGGGTTGCGGAAACTCAAGAAGCGGGAGCGGCGACGCCTTCGGCGGCCGACGTCCAGGCCGCCCCGGATCCGGAGTCGTGGCGGCGCGAAGTGGCGGTCCGATTAAGTCATTATCGCGCGCGCAGGCGTCCGCGAGAGCCTCGCTATCCCTCTCTGCAACTTAAGTTTGACACTGAGCCGGTATGGAGTGATCCAGTTGTGGATGCAGCGCCTTGGCATGCTCCAGCCGGCGTTGATGAACCGCTCCCGTCCACGCCCACTGCGCAGCGCGTGTTGGAGAGGGTGCAGCCTGCCGCCGTTCCCCGAATAAGACTGGCTGAACCGGCGGACTACCCACGCGCCCTGTTTGCGGCCACGAACGAAGCCACGGCCAAAGTGATTGAATTCGCCAGCTATAGCGTGCCGCCCCGGCCGTTCGACGAACTGGCCGAGCCGGTGTTCGACCGCCCGCGTATTATCGAGGCCCCTGAACTTGTGCCTCCTCCGCCGGCGCTAGGGGGCATCTCGATTGAACGGGTGGAAGAACCGGCGAATGAGCGCCGACCGGGATTCGAGATTCCGCTGCGAACTGCGCCCATGGGACGGCGCTTGGCTGCTGCCGGGATTGATGCCACGCTCGTGATGGGGGCCATCGCGGCTTTTACTTACATTTTTTTCAAGATCACGGCTGAGATGCCGTCACTTGCCAAACTGGCCGGACCCGCATTTTTTCCTGCCGGCGCGTTCTGGTGCGCCTACCAGTACCTCTTGCTGGTTTACAGTGGCGCCACGCCGGGCTTGAAGCTAGCCAAGCTGGAGTTGCAACGGTTTGACGGCGATCCAGTGCCGCGGGTTATGCGGCGCTGGCGCGTGCTGGCGTCCGTGCTTTCCGGGATATCGCTGGGCCTGGGATATGCCTGGTGTCTGCTCGACGAGGACGAACTCTGCTGGCACGATCGAATCACAAGAACGTACATGGCGCCGAGAAAATAAGCTTTTAGCCGTCAGCCTTCAGCCTTCAGCAAAGACCATTGTGGGGACGGGTCTCTCACTGGCCTGGGCCGAGCGTTGCTCGGCAGTTGGAGCCCCGGCGCTACGAGTTTGGGCCTCCTCCCCTGTCTGCTAACATCTTTTCGTGACTTCAAATTCTTCTGTCCGGGTTCGTTTTGCGCCCTCTCCGACTGGGCATCTCCACGTGGGCAATGCGCGTACCGCTCTATTCAACTTGCTTTTCGCTCGGGGGCAGGGCGGCACCGTGGTGCTGCGCATCGAAGACACTGATGTCGAACGCAGCGAAGCTCGTTTTGAAGATCAGCTCATTGCCGATCTCAAGTGGCTTGGTTTGGACTGGGACGAAGGCCCGGATCTGGGCGGGCCATACGCGCCCTATCGCCAGTCCGACCGTCTGGGAATCTACCGGGAGCACGCCGAGCGCCTGGTGAATGAAGGCAAAGCATATTTGTGCTTCTGCACCGAAGCCGAGTTGCAGAAGGAGCGCGAACGGGCGCAGGCTGAGCATCGCCAGCCCATCTATTCGGGCAAGTGCCGGGCGATCGATCCGGCGGAAACCCGGCAGCGGCGGAAAGGTGGGGAGTCTTGTGCGATCCGGCTGCGGATTCCAGAGCACCCCATACGCTTTCACGACATCGTGCATCGAGACGTGGAGTTCTCGAACGAGGTGGTAAGCGACCCCATCATCCTGCGTTCGAACGGGATGCCGGTTTACAACTACGTAGTGGTGATTGATGACGCGCTGATGAAGATCACGCACGTAATCCGCGGCGACGATCATCTCTCGAATACGCCCAAGCAGGTGGTGCTGTACGAGGCTCTGGGCTGGCCGGTGCCGGAGTTTGCTCACCTTTCGACCATTCTGGGCAGCGACCGCGAACGGCTCTCCAAGCGGCACGGGGCGACGTCGATTGCGAATTTCCGCGAAATGGGCGTGCTGCCCGAGGCGCTGGTGAACTATTTGGTTTTGCTCGGCTGGGCGCCGCCGGGAGGTACGCGGGAAATTTTCAGCCGGGAGGAACTGGTGGAGGAATTTTCGCTGGAGCGAGTGACACCCTCGGCCGCCGTGTTCGACATGGAGAAACTGTACTGGCTGAACCGGCATTACATTAAAGAGTGTCGTCCCCCTCGACTCACATTTCTCGTTTTGGAATTTCTGGCGAGGTCCGGCACTCTTGGCCCGAGTCTTATTTCCCCGCCAGACTGGGAACATGGCATCTTTGTCGAGCAAGCAACGTTCGATTGGTTTTCCCAAGTCGCAGAACTGCTTACACCATCCGTGGATCGCCTTGATCAGCTGCCCGAACGCGCGTCGCTCATCTTCAACTACGATGCGAAAGCGGCGCTAGCGGCCCCCGACAACGCCGAAGTACTTGCCTGGCCTAACACCGATGCGGTTTTCGACAGATTCACGGTTAAAATACTTGAAGACGAATCGGCGAAAGCTGGGAAACTCACGCCCGAATGCTTCAAACTGCTGGTCAACGAGGTGAAGGCAGAGACCGGAGCAAAAGGAAAAGAATTATTTCACCCCGTTCGGCTGATTGTTACCGGATCACATTCCGGACCGGAATTCGACAAACTGATTCCCATCCTCGAAGCCGGCAGCCGGCTAAATCTGCCGAAGCATGTGCTCAGCGTGCGCGAGCGGGTGGAAGAATTCGGCAGGGCGCGGGCCAGTAAGAATTAATTGGCTCCGTGGTAGCTGACACCCGGTATCCCTCGTGCTATCGTCCTTCCATGATTCGGTCTTTGGTGGTTGTGCTACTTCTCTTGGCTGCCAGCGGGTCCGGCCTGGCCAAAGAAAAATATCAGCACGCGGGTCCCATTCATCTTGACCGCGACGGCGGGAAATGGGCGGAAAAGACACTGCGCAAGCTCTCGCTGGAAGAGAAAGTCGGCCAGATTTTCATGATCTGGGTGCGGGCGGACTTCCTGAATGCCAATAGCAGCACCTATCTCCAGTTGCTGGACAGCATGCACAAATATCACATCGGCGCATTCGCCATGACGGTGCGCTGGGAGCCACCTTTTCTCTATCGTAGCGAACCATACGAGGCCGCCGAACTGCTCAATCGTTTGCAGGAACAGTCCAGTTTGCCGCTGCTTGTGGCCGCCGATTTTGAGCGCGGAGTGACCATGCGTCTGCATGGGGCCACAACTTTTCCTCATGCCATGTCATTTGGAGCGGCCGGGAAGGTGGACTACGCCGAAGCCTTCGGCCGCATTACCGCCCAGGAGTCTCGCGCCCTCGGAATCCAATGGAATTTTTTCCCGGATGCTGACGTCAACTCGAACCCGGCGAATCCCATCATCAACACGCGCTCTTTTGGAGAGGATCCGCAGCAGGTGGGAGATCTGGTCGCCGCCTACATACGCGGGGCGCGCGCCAACGGGATGATGACCACCGCGAAACACTTCCCTGGCCACGGCGATACCGCAACCGATTCGCATCTCAGTGTGGCCCAGGTCACCGGGGATCGGGCGCGGTTAGATTCTGTCGAACTGGCACCCTTCCGCAAGGCCATCGAGGCCGGAGTCGATTCGGTGATGGTGGCGCACGTCACGGTTCCGGCGCTTGAGCCGGATGTCAATCGCGTGGCCACAACTTCCCCGGTGATCGTCAAGGACCTGCTCAAAAGGCAGCTCGGATTTCAGGGAATTGTGGTGACCGACGCGCTCGACATGGCCGGCCTGACTCGTCTTTACTCGGCCAATACCGGACGGGCGGCGGTGGACGCATTCAAGGCGGGTAGCGACCTGCTGCTGATTCCCGCTGATTTGGATGCTTCCTACAAAGCCGTTCTCGAGGCCGCTCGCAGTGGGGAAATTCCCTCTGCCCAGCTCGACGCATCAGTACTCAAGCTGTTGAAGGCAAAGGCGTCAATGGGATTGCACAAGGCCCGCCTGGTGGATGTGAACGCCCTGCCTGACATGGTTGGCAGACCTGAGAACCTGGCCATCGGCCAACAGATTTCCGACGACGCCGTCACCCTGGTGCGCGATAACGGCAAACTGCTGCCGCTGAAACAATCGGGAACTGTTCAGACCGGGCTTCCGTATCAACAAGTGGAAGAAGCGCGCAACGGTACGGTGGTGGTGGTGCTTTCCGAAGACGTGCGCACCGACGTGGGCCGCGTTTTGGAACGCGCCATCAAGGTTCGCGTGCCCGATGCCAATGTAATTTACGTCGATCCACGCATCGCCGCTGCCATGTCAGCAGACATACTGAAGGCGGTTGACCAGGCCCAGGCCGTGATTGCGGCGGTGTATGTGGTGCCGACTGCCGGTAAGGCAATGCAAGGCGCGAACGGTTTGACCAACTCGGTTGCCCTGAACGACGCTAGTGGCACGCTTTTGCAGGCGATTCTGGACCATGCCGCGGAAAAAACCGCGGTTCTGGCCATGGGAAATCCCTACGTGGCGCAGGATTTCCCGGCCATCCAGAATTACCTTTGCACATTTTCCAACGCTAGCGTCTCGGAAACCAGCGCGGTCAAAGCGCTCTTTGGAGAAATGGCCATTCATGGCCACTTGCCGGTCAGCATTCCCAACATCGCTCAGCGTGGCGCCGGCATTGAGAGGGCGCCCCAGACGGCAGAGGAGGGATCGCAACATGCGCATGCTCAGATGGCGGGACGCTAGTTCGCTACTAATTTTGACCGCTGCCGTT
>Ga0137361_10001715_pt1 | contig 13744 bp, 8 predicted proteins | sample Mad1_80_16metaG_FD_104923 | JGI IMG/M metagenome (GOLD analysis project Ga0137361, IMG submission 104923) | Vadose zone soil microbial communities from Angelo Coast Range Reserve, California, USA - Mad1_80_16 metaG | ecosystem: Environmental > Terrestrial > Soil > Vadose zone | place: USA... | reverse complement strand
GACTGGTGCCCGCCGCAGTCGCAGTTTGACAGTGTCAATCGAAGGCCTGGCGCTGGCATTGACACGGCCAATCCCGGTCGCGATTCTGTGCGCCGCCGCATTGCTCAAAGCGTATCTCGTATTTTCCATACTACCCACGCGCGTGAAGGACTGGGACTTTGATTTGTACTATGTCAGCGCGTTGGCGCTACGCGAGAATCAAAACCCTTATACCGTGGACTACAAAGCACTTGCCGCAAGACTAGGTATCGCTGTCGCGCCGGATTGGAGAAGCCACGATACGCCAACGCTTCTTGTCGTCATTGAGCCACTGACAAAGCTTCCAATGAAGGAAGCGTTCTGGATCTGGACCTCACTAAACATCGTCGGGCTGGCGGTCACGTTATTTCTGCTGTTGCGCCCTTCCAGGACAGGCCTTAGTCCCCCGATGGGATTGACGATCGCGGCGATGACTATCCTCTATGACCCGGTGGCGATGAATTTCGAATATGCTCAACGGCAAATTATGATCCTGCTGCTGCTGGTCGTTGCCATGCGCGCGATGGAGCGCAATTACGATTGGCCGGCAGGCATCATGCTCGCGGAGGCCGGCTTGCTGCGTGCTTTCCCTCTGCTCCTGATGGTCTATCTCGCGCTAGCTAGACGATGGCGTACTTTGCGATGTGCCGTCATAAGCCTTGTGGCTAGTGGCATCATGACAGTCGTCATGGTTGGTGCGCCGTGTGTCGACTTCGTAAAAGCGCTCGGCTGGACGTCCCAGCGGAAGTTCGTCGAATTATCCGTCAATCCCGCACTGGGCCCAACGGTATCGCGCTTCTTCTGGTTTACATCGGGCTTCGGCCTTGGCGAGGAGCATGACTCGCTCCGACGGGTCGCGGTAGTACTCGCGGAGGCCGTAATTCTCGCAATGACCCTCAGGGCGACAATGCGAATCGAGCGCAGTGATCGCGATGGGCGCGCATTCTCGCTTTGGCTAATCACATCGATTATGCTGTCGCCGATCGCATGGCCCCATTACCTCGCTCTACTGATAATTCCCTATGTGCAACTGGCTATTGCTGGCCAGGCCGGACGTATAAAGGGGCGGGCGTTGTTGATGGCGCTCGGCAGTTACATGGTCATGCAATTTTCGCGAAGGTCAGGAGGGGTTGCCGATCTGCCGTTGATACTCAAGACGCTGTTGGAAGAGTTCTCGTCAGTTTCTCTCCTCATGGCGTTTGTAGCCACGTACTGGTTCGTGACTGACTACCGGATTTCCGATCAAACGAGCGTCGCAAAAGTTGCGCATGTGACACGAGCGTAGTGATCCACTACGTTCCCGCCCGCTAGCCCTGCCGCTTCTCGGCCCTGAGCTTTTCGCTCACAATCATCGCATTGAGTGCGGATGTATGTCTGACCGGGTATGCGTCGGGTCTTTCCAAGTCCTTGTAACGCTGCTCGAGACGTCCGATTTCATCCAAAAAACGCTCCCGCGATTCCGAAAGCGCCGGACGCGGCGCCAGCCGCCGGCCCCCACTGAACTGGCGGGTGAGAAGCGGGGTGACCTCGCTCGGCGCCGGCTTGAAGTCGCGCCCGACGGTCGTCGCACCCTCGTCGGCAAGGCTGATTATGTCGCCGTAGAAGCCGCCCTGCGCGTTCCTCGCCCGAAACACCTGTTTGCGCCCCGGCATGCTGAGCTTGCCCTCCGACGTCTTGAGCCGCGGCTGCCCCTTGTATTCCGCAAGCTTGTAGGCAACATCGAGCGCGGGCGCGTCGGCGCTCACCACCATCTCGGTCCCGACGCCGAACGCGTCGATCGGCGCGCCCACCCGCAGCAGCTCCTGGATTCGGTACTCATCCAGATTGCCGCTTGCGAAGATCGACACGTCATTGAGACCGTTTTGATCGAGGATGCGCCGCGTTTTGACGCTGAGCTCGACCAAATCGCCGCTGTCCAGCCGCACCGCCTGCAGTTTAAATCCATGCTCCTTTAATTGACGTCCCACCGCGACCGCATTCTCAACCCCGCGGATCGTGTCGTAGGTGTCGACCAGCAGCGTGCTGAGCCGCGGGAAGAGCGCGACGAAATGCTCGAACGCCTCGCGCTCGCGGTCGTGCGCCATGATGTAGCTGTGCGCCATGGTGCCGTAAACCGGTATGCCGTAGCGCCGGCCCGCCAGCACGTTGGACGTCCCGGCAAAGCCTGCAAGGTAACTCGAACGCGCCGCGATAAGTCCGGCGTCGACTCCCTGGCTGCGGCGCAGACCAAAGTCGATAAGACGCCGGCCGGCCGCGGCAAGCACGCAGCGCGCCGCTTTGCTCGCGATCAACGACGCCATCCCGATCTGGTTGATGACCAGCGTCTCGAGCAGTTGCGCCTCGATTAAGGGCGCATGAATTTCCAGGATCGGCTCCTCGGCAAAAAAAATTGATCCTTCGGGCATCGCGAACACTTCGCCTGTGAAACGCATACTGCCGAGGAAGCCGAGGAACTCGGGCGCAAAAATTTTGAGCGAGTCGAGATAGTCGAGAGCGGGCGGTTCGAAGCGGTAATCCTCCAGCGCTTCGAGCAACCGCTCCAGTCCAGCCGCGACCAGGAAGCCGCGCCGCGGCGGCATGCGCCGTATCGTTAAGCTGAAGCAAGCCGCGTCGTTGTAGCCAATCGCGAAGTAACTCGCCGCCATCGTGAGTTCATACAGGTCGACGATCAAAGCGGCTTCATTCGCATCGAAACGCAGGTCGGTTGGCATCCGGCTCTTCCTCGAAATTCAGGCGCAGGATCAACGCTGGGGTTCGGGTGGGGAAGGTGGCCTCGGCGCCGCCGGCGCTGACGCCGGCTCCTGGACGACGTGCGTCTCCCGCGACGGCTGCTCGCGCAGCCGCTCCGCCATCGCCTTGAGCCGCTTCGCGACCAGAAAATTGATCGTCCCGGGCTCGTCAATCGTCCCGGCGCGTACGCCCGTCAGGATTTCGATTCCCTGGTCAATCGTGTCAACCGGATAGATATGGAAAACGCCACGCTCGACCGCGTCAACCGTCTCGAAGTCGAGCATCAGGTTGCGCAAATTGGTACGTGGCACGAGCGCGCCCTGCTTGCCCGTCAGTCCGGCCGCCTTGCAAACACGATAGTAGCCGTTGATCTTTTCGTTAGCGCCGCCGATCGCCTGCACCGTCCCATATTGGTCGACCGACCCGGTCACGGCGAAGTCCTGGCGGATTGGAACGCCGCTCAAGGCGGACAGCAGCGCGTAAAGTTCGGTCGAACTCGCGCTGTCGCCGTCGATCCCCGAATAGGATTGCTCGAAGCATATGCTTGCGGTCATCGCGAGCGGATGCTCCTGGCCGAAACGCGCGCGCAGAAAGCCGCTCAGGATCATGATCCCCTTGTCATGGGTCGACCCGGAAAGCCGCGCCTCGCGCTCGATATTGATCACTCCCGACTGTCCCAGCGCGACGGTCGCGCTGACGCGCGACGGACGGCCAAAGCTGTAGCCGCCGACGTCGAGCACCGCCAGCCCGTTGATTTGCCCGACGCTCTTGCCGTCGAGATGAACGATCAGCGTGCCGTTCGCGATCAGCCGGCGGATCTCCTCCTCGATGAAATTGAGCCTGAGCATTCGCTCGTTGAGCGCACGTTCGACGTGCCCGGCCAGCACGCTCTTCGCATCTTCCGCACGCGCAAAGTAGGCAGCCTCGCGCGCCAAATCGTCGATCGGCTCCATCATGCTGAGCACGCGCTCGCGGTCGCCCGCCGCCCGCATCCCGAACTCGACGATTCGTTCGAGCGCCTTGCCGTCGAACGCCGGCAGGTTCTCGCGCCGGATGACGTTTCCGATTCGCGCCGCGTAATGGTGTGCCGCGCCCCGGTCGGCGTCGATCACCGGACGAATTTCGGCCTTTACCTTGAACAGCTCGGCGAACTCCGGATCGTAGAAATAGAGCATGTTGTACAGATATGCGCCGCCGAGTACGACAACCTTGTTGTGAATCTCGATGGGTTCCGGCTTGAGCCCGCTGACCATGAAAAACGGCAATGGTTCGTACGTCTCGAGCGTCATTCGGCCGGTCTTGAGACTCCGCTTGAGCGTCTTCCATACGCCGGGTTCGACTACGGCGTCCTCGAGATCGAATAACAGAAATCCGCCGTGGGCCTTGAGAAATGAGCCCGGGATGATTCGGGTGAAGTTGGTCGCCGAACGGCCGAACGGATCGGCCCAGCGTTCGATCGTCCCAAACAGGTTGCGATACGTCGGCGCGTCCTCGACGATCACCGGCGCTCCGTTGCGAACCGAGTTGTCGACCAGGACGTTGACCTGGTACTCGAAAAAGCGCGCGCCCTCGGCGCCGTGGCCGCCCATCGCGGCTTGGGACGGCTCGGCCCCCGGCGGGGCTCCCGGTGGCGCCTCGGGCGTCTCCCGAAATCGCTCGAGATGGCCCAGCATATGCTCGGCGACCTGGTCGAGATATTTCGACACCGCGGGATTATCGACTTCATGCTTGAGCGCGTCGATCGTCGGCGTGATCAGATGCGCGGCGAACGAGCGTTCGATCGCGCGGATATCGTTGATCAGCTCGCGCATTATCTCCTGCTGCTTCGTCAGCAGGCTGCCCATCTCGGTCTGCAGCTCGCCCTGCACCTTGCCCAACCGCTCGCGCTCCGCCTCCGGCATCGCCGCCATCTCGCGCGACAATTCGTCGGGCGATTCGGGCATCTTGCCCTTGATCAGCGGGATAAAAATCACCTGGCCGTTGGGCGCGCTCTGAATCGCGAAGCCGCGCTCGCGGGCGCGCGCCTCGAAGCCTCCGAACAACTCCTGCGCCCGCTTGTTGTACTTCTCGCGCAGCGCGTTGCGCTCCTGGTCGAAATCCTCGCGTTGGAACGCCTTGGGTAGCTGATCGATGATGAAAGCGACCAGCTCCTGCATTCCGTCCTTCAGTTGATTGCCCTGCCCCGGCCGCAGATAGATCGCAAGCGGTGACTCGGGACTGCGGAAGTTGTTGACGTAGACCCAGTCGCCCGGCGTCGGCATCGCCGCCGCCTTCTCCTCGAGCAGCTTCAGGATCGTCTGGCGCTCTTCGCGCGTCCTCAGCCCGCTTACGAAGACGTTATACCCCGGCGCATCGACGCCGATTGCGAGCCGTATCGCGTCGAGCGCTCTCTGCTGGCCGAGCAATTCGTCGCCCTCGCCGGCCGCGCTGCCGCCATCCGCCGTGATGCGCGCAAGTTCCTCGGCTGCAACGGGAGATTTGCCGCGCAACTCCGAAGCCTTGAGTTCCACGGCCGGCGCCGTAGGCTTGAGTTCCGTGTCCTTGCTCAAATCAGGATGGTCAGTCGCTTGAGCCATAAGATGATTGCCACACTCAGACGCCCGGGCGCTCTATTTGATCTCGACGCGCCGCCCCGGCTTTTTCGGCAGAACTATTCGAAGGGTGCCCTCGCTCAGACGGGCGCTTACCGCGTCGCAGTCGACCGGACTTGCGAAGTCAAAGACGTTTTCCGCCACACCGGCAGGGCCTGGAATCCGCACGGACAACCGCCGCTCGCTGACTTCAATCTCGATCAAACGGGCGTCGGCGGCCGCCGTCGCGATGCGAATCTCGTAACGCGATCCATGGTCGAGCATCAGCGCATTCTCGAACGGCTGCGCCGCGCGCCGATGCGTGCGCCAGCGCGCGATCAGATGTTCATCGATCAACTGTTCGCAAAGGCGTTCGAACTCGACGAAGATTCCAGCGCTGGGTTTTGATGAAGTTCTCGCCGCCACGCAGCAATTCTAACTTTTTGAAGCGCCTTCCGCATAGGGCACGAAGTCACAAAAATATGTCCCTGTGCGCGTGCGGTTATCGACCACCCGAACTTGGGGCGGTCACCGTCCTATCTCGCTGGATGAATCGCCTGCGCACCGAGTTGCGGCCACGCGGCGGGAGCGCTCGCTTTGGCCAGGCGCTCCTCGAGCGGCAAACGCTCATCCCAGCGGGCGGCAATTATCCGGTGGCCGTTCAAGCCCTGCGAAGCGTCAGACGCGAGCCACACCACCGGCGCCTGCATGACTTCCGGCTGAATCAGGTCCGCGCGTTTGAACGGCGTACTCGCGGGAATCATGTTCGTATTCGCCATGCCGCCCGGCACCAGCACGTTGGCCGTTACGCCGCTGCCTTCCAGGTCCTGCGCGATCGTCGCAACAAATGCCTCGTGACCCGCCTTTGAAGGGCCGTACGGAGCGCCGCCCTTCCGATACATCGTATCCATGCTGGTGGTGACCCCGATGATGCGTCCCCATTTTTGCGCCGTCAGATGGCCGGCCACGGCGCGCGCCAAAAAGAACGGGCCGCTCAAATTTATGGCTATCACGCGGCTCCAGACCTCCGGCGGGATTTTCCAGAATTCGCTGTCCAATCTTCGATTTCCGATCGCGCTACTATGGTGAAGGCCGGCGTTGTTCACCAGGATGTGGAGACCGCCCAACTCCGCGATCGTCGTTTGCACGGCTCGCTCGACCGCGGCCGGATCGACCACGTCGGTCGCGAGCGCGATGGCACAGTGGGGACCTCCAATAGCGCGCATCTCCGCGAGCCGTTCATCCAGCCACTCCTGCTTGACGTCAAGCATCGCGACCCGCGCGCCTGCGCGCACAAACGCCAACGCTATCGCATGGCCAAGGCCGATCGGGCTCGCCGCGCCAGTCACGATCGCCACCTTTCCATCCAATGGTCCCGGCATCGCCATCACCTCGCATTATTTTTCCTATTTACTGGCACAGCACCCAACGAGGGACAATCTCCAGCCGTAAGCAATGTCAGTCGTCTGACGGCGAGATTCTTCGCGTCGGAGACTCGCTCAGTAATGACACAAAAGCGTGCCGCCCGCCTTGTCGTGCTGAACGAAGTGAAGCATCTCGCGCGTGACCGCGCGGCTCCCTGGCCGCGCTAAACGGGTCGCATGCAAACGTTTTGCATAACGAACTAAACGAAATAATGTGTCATCTTGAACGAAGTGAAGGACCTCGCGGTCGTTAACATTATGCTCAAATAATCATTCTTCGTGCGCCGTCCAAAATATCAAGGAGGTAACGGATCATGGGCGAAATTCTCGGGTTGGGAGGAACTCACTATCCTTCGCTCGTAGCGTCGGAAGAGAACATGCTCTCGTTGTTTCACACTATCGTCGATGCGCCGAGAGTTGACCCGCGCTGGAAGGATCGCGCGAATTGGCCGCCCGAAATGATCGCCGAACTCGACGAAGGCATGACTGCGGTCAAACGCTATCGCGCGCGGATGTGGGAAAATTTCCGCAAGCTCCGCAAAATGCTCGACGACTTCGCGCCCGACTTCCTCATCATCTTCGGCGACGACCAATACGAGAATTTCAAGGAAGACATTATCCCGCCCTTCTGCATCTTCGGTCTCGACGACGACTTCGACCAGCAACCCTACAAGCATGGTTTCATGAGCCGATTTCCCAATGGGTGGGGCGAGCCGAAAGACTGGACGCTGCGGATTCACGGCCATCGCAACGGCGCCAAGTACCTGACGCGGGGATTGCTCGAGCGCGGCGCCCCGATGCCCTACGCGTACAAGCCGCTGCACATCGAGGGATTAGGGCATGCGTTCACATACACGGTCATGTACCTCGATTGCGACCGCAAAGGCTTCCCTCATCCTGTTATACCCTTCGACGTGAATTGTTACGGGAGCCAGGTGATCACGTCGGGCGGCGCCATCGCCCATCTCTTCAATGAGCCCAAAGTCGAAGGGCTGCCGGATCCTCCGGGCCCTTCTCCGGCCCTGTGCATGGAGGTCGGCGCCAAGCTGGCGCAGGTTGCCGCCGCGAGTCCGTACCGAATCGCGATGATGGCCTCGTCGAGCTGGTCGCATTGCTTCCTGTCGCCGAATACAGGGTTTGTAATCCCCGACCACAAATCGGATCGCCTGCTGTTCGAAGCCTTGAAGAAAGGCGATTACGAGGTCTGGCGCCGCCGAACGACCGAAGAAACCGAGCGCGCGGGACACCAGGAGATGTTGAACTGGATGGTGTTGGCGGGTGCGATGGCTGAGCTAAATCGCAAGCCCGTCATCCATGATTACGTCGAAACCTACATCTTCCAGTCGAATAAGTGTTTCTGTTCCTTCCCGCCTTCAGTGTCATCCTGAACGCGCCTCATCTAATTCCTCCCCCATTTTTTGATATGGGGGAGGATGCAGGAGGGGGGTGCAGTCTCTTGTCCTCGGCTGCCGCTTGAAACGCGCTTTGACAGCCGTTCGCACGCGGCGGGATAATCGCACCACGATAGGTGGGTATTGGAACGTAAGCTCACCGCCATACTCTGTGCCGACGTCTTCGGCTACAGCCGCCTCATGGGGGAGAACGAAGAGGCGACTCTCCGCACTCTGTCCTCATCTCGGAAGCTGATCGATTCGCTCATCGAGCAGCATCACGGACGTTTCGTTAATTCCGCGGGAGACAGCGTGCTCGCCGAGTTTGCCAGCGTCGTGAATGCCGTCCAATGTGCCGTCGAGATTCAGACCACGCTCAAGTCAGAAAACGCGAATCTGCCGCCCGAGCGCCGGATGGAATTCCGCATCGGCATCAACCTCGGCGACGTGATGGTCGACGGCGAGCAGATCTACGGCGACGGCGTCAACGTCGCCGCCCGCCTGGAGAGCCTCGCCGCCCCGGGCTCCATCTTCATCTCAGGCAGTGTCCATGAACAGCTCGGCAACAAGCTCGCGCTGGGCTACCAAGACCTCGGCGAGCAGACGGTCAAGAACATCGCCAAACCGGTTCGGGTCTTTCAAGTGCTGTTGGACGGGATGCCGGCGGCGCGTGGAGAGACACGGCAGATGCAGCGGAAATATTGGCGCGGTGGCGTGCTGTCGTTGGCAGGACTCGCGATAATCGCCGCCACAATCGTGTTCGTGCAGCATCTCTCGCTGCGCCCGCCTACTACCACCGCCTCGATTCCCCGGGCACAAAAGCCCGCCCTGCCGCTCCCCAATATTCCTTCGATCGCGGTGCTACCGTTCACCAACCTGAGCGGCGACCCTTCCCAGGAATATTTCAGCGATGGTATCGCCGACCAGCTTATCAACGATCTCTCGCGGTTTCCGGGCCTATTGGTTATCGCGCGCAATTCGAGCTTCGCTTACGAGGGCAAGGCAGTTGCGGAACGCGAGATCGGTAAGGAGCTGGGGGTGAAGTACGTGTTGGAGGGTAGCGTGCGCAAGGCCGCCGACCACGTCCGAATCGGCGTTGAACTGGTCGACGCGAACCTGGGAACGGAAAAGTGGACGGCACGCTACGACCGGCCACTGAAGGACATCTTTGCCCTACAGGACGAGGGCGTCGGCAAGGTGGTGACGACGCTCGGCCTGCTTTTCAAGCTGGACGAGATGAAACTTCCCCAGCCGGGATCCTTTCGCCCGACAGACAATCTCGAGGCCTACGACGATCACCTCCGTGGCGTCGAATACCTCGCTCGCGGAACGAAGGACGACAATGCCAAGGCGCGGCACTGGTTCCAGGAAGCCATCAAGCTGGACCCCGGGTATGGCGAGGCGTGCGCGCTTCTGGCGGCGACCTACACGAACGATTTCTGGAACCAGTGGAGCGCGGATCCTCAGGCGGACTTACAGCGTGCCTCCGAACTGGCTCACAAGGCGCTCGCGTTGGATGACTCTAATTCAGGTGCCCTCTCGCTCTTGAGCTATATCGATTGGATGCAACAGCGATTTGACCAGGCGGTGGCCGACGCACAGCGGGCGGTTGCCATCAATTCCAACTCAGCTCAAGGCTATCAAGCTCTGTCGGCTGCGCTGCTTTTGGCGGTAAAGTGCGAGGAGGCGCTTCGCGCCGCCGATAAGGCGGTGCGCCTCGATCCGGCCGGGCAAGACATCTATGCGTCTTCCGCTGGAATTGCCTACAATGAGATGGGGCGCTATCAGGAGGCCGTTCCCCTCCTCAAGCAGAACCTCGCGGCCTACCCCAACAATCTGGTTGCTCACCTTTTTCTAGCTTCTTCTTACGTCGAGCTGGGCCGCGATCAGGACGCCCGCGCTGAAGCAGCCGAAATCATGCGGATCAGCCCACACTATGCTCTGGCCTCCCTGCCGGGACATGGGGTTAAGCACGAAGCCTTGAACAAGCGCGTGCGGAGCGACTTGCGCCAGGCGGGATTGAAGTGAGAATGGGTGGCAACCGGCCATGTGACTAATGGAACGGAAGCTCACCGCTATACTCTGTGCCGACGTCTTCGGCTATAGCCGCCTCATGGGCGAGGACAAAGAGGCGACGCTGCGCACTCTCTCGTCCTACCGCAAGTTAATCGATTTGCTGATCGAGCAGCATCGCGGCCGCTTCGTCAACTCCGCCGGTGACAGCGTATTGGCCGAGTTCGCCAGCGTCGTGAATGCGGTCCAATGCGCGGTCCAGACCCAGACCACGCTCAACTCCGAGAACGCGAATCTTCCACCCGAGCGCCGAATGGAGTTTCGCATCGGCGTCAACCTCGGCGACGTGATGGTCGATGGTGAGCAGATCTACGGCGATGGCGTCAACGTTGCCGCTCGCCTCGAAAGTCTCGCCGACCCCGGCGGCGTCTGCATCTCCGGAAAGGTGCACGATGAAATTCGCAGCAAGTTGGCGCTCGGCTACGAGGACCTCGGCGCGCAGGCGGTCAAGAATATCGCCGAACCGGTCCGAGTATTCCGGGTGCTGCCCGAGTCCGGCGCGTCGACGATCAGGAACACACAGCGAGTCGCACGCAAGTATGTGCGCCGAGGCATCTTCTCGATCGCGGGGCTCGCGATTATCGCCGCGACAGTCGTGCTCGTACAGCATCTCTCTCTGCGTCCACCGGCTCCCTCCGCCTCGATTCCCTCGCCCCAGGCGCCCGCGCTTGCATTGCCCGACAAGCCCTCGATTGCAGTGCTGCCCTTCACCAACATGAGCGGCGATCGCGAACAGGAATATTTCAGCGACGGCATCACCGACGACCTCACCACTGCGCTATCCAGACTGCCCGGGCTGTTTGTCATCGATCGCAACTCGGCCTTCACCTACAAACGCAAGGCGGTGAAGGCGCAGGAGATAAGCCGCGAATTGGGAGTGAAGTACATACTGGAGGGCAGTGTGCGAAAGGCAGCCAACCAGGTGCGCATCACGGCCCAGTTGGCGGACGCCACCACCGGCGCCGACTTGTGGGCTGAGCGCTACGACCGGCCAATGGGAGACATCTTTGCCCTCCAGGATGAAATCGTGCGGAGAATCGCGACGACGATGAACCTCCAGCTTGGCATATGGGAGAAGCAAAGGATCCTGGTGACAAGAACAACAGATAACCTCGAAGCCTATGACTACTTTTTGCGTGGGCTGGAGACTGGCTACCTGGCTACGGAGACTAAAGAGCAAAATCTCGTAGCGAGCCAGATGTATGAGAAAGCTATCAAGCTGGACTCCAGGTATGGAGCGGCCTACGCCAGTCTAGGGTTTTTGTATTTTTGGGCTTGGTACTGGCAATGGAACCCGGATCCCGGCACTCTGGACCGCGCTCTTCAACTAGAGCAACAGGCCGTTGCTCTGGATGACTCTCTGCCCACGTCCCACATGGCGTTGGGAGCATTCTATTTGTGGAAGAGGCAGTTTGACCACGCCACTGCCGAGGGAGAGCGGGCTATCGCCCTCGATCCGAACCGCGCCGCTGCTTATTTATGGATGGGGGTGATTCTCAACTACACTGGAAAGCCCGCGGAAGCAATTGGGTTGGCGGAGAAGGCAATGCGTCTCGACCCCTGGAACCGAGATTTGTACATAGTCGATGTGGGGGCCGCCTATACCATGATGGGGCGCTATGCAGACGCAATTCCCCCCCTCAAGCGTCACCTCGACCGCGCTCCCAACAACTTAGGTGCCCACGTTTACCTGGCTATGGACTATATTGAGCTAGGTCGGGAGGAAGAGGCGCGAGCGGAGGCGGCGGAAGTTCTGCGGATTAACCCTAACTTCTCTCTTGAACTGTTCAAGCAAAGGGTTCCCGCGAAAGATCAAACGTGGTTAAAGCGTCGTCTCGCCGACCTGCGTCGAGCCGGCCTGAAGTGATGAATTAGCTATCCACCTGAGGTCGGTATTTGGAACGCAAGCTCACCGCCATACTCTGCGCCGATGTCTTCGGCTATAGCCGCCTCATGGGGGACGACGAAGAGGCGACCCTCCGCACTCTGTCCTCACATCGCAAGCTGATCGATTCGCTGATCGAGCAGCATCGCGGACGCTTCGTCAATTCCGCCGGCGATAGCGTACTAGCCGAATTCGCCAGCGTCGTGAATGCGGTCCAATGCGCGGTCGAGATTCAGTTGAATTGAAGAAGGGCGCCCTCACCTGGCACTCGCGTTGCTCGTGCCGCCCTCTCCCAGGTCACGGAGAGGGGTTCAGGACGGGGCGGTGGGCGCGACAAGGGCGGGCAGAGTCACAACTGGGCGGGGCGTTTGTATTGCGGCTTGGGCAGGTCCTTGCCAGTCGGGACTTGGCCGTCAACCAGCACCACGCGCGGATCTTCGGGTTCGATATCCTCGAAGAGACGATTTTGCAGCTCGCGCCGGGTCTGCAGGTACATCAGATCGAACGCATCGGCGGCTTCGCGCCGTTTCCAGAAACCGAACGTGCCGATTTCGAGTTCGCCCCGCGGCAGGATCGAGAAGACGTATAACTGTTTGTATTCCTCGTTGAACTCGGTGATCTCTTCACGGATCCCGGTCAGCGCTTCGGCCGCGACCCCCTCGACCGACACGTTGGTCGCCATCGCGTTGACGCCGAAGTCGAGCCGCTCGACGCGTTGCGCAAACCGGTTAATCGTGTCGACATTCCTGAGCGCCGCGAGCTCGAGCATCCCCTGGCGGATTTCCGCCATGCGCAGCACGCGCCTGAGCATTGAATGACGCTCCGGGGTGCGTTTGAACGAAGCGTGCAGCGGCAGCACGAAAAGCAGGTCGCAATCTTCGATCGGCGCGCCGAAACGAATCGGAAGGTTTTCGAGTACGCCGCCATCCTCGAACAGGTCCGCACCGATTCTCATGTGTGGAAATGCGGGCGGCATATCCATCGAGGCGAACACCGCCTGCGCGGCGCGCCTAGTCGCATCTTTGCCCGGCTCGATTACGTCGAAGAAGCGGTAATCGTCGTCCTGGTCGAGTCCAAGCTGCTCGAGACGGGCCGCGATCCCCTGCCAGTTCGTGGTGTACTTCAGCATCGCTTCGCCGACGTCGGTGCGAGTGAGGTAAAAATGAACCGGCGGGTCGTCGCTCAGGGCCTGCTCGAGTCTGCCCCTGAAGATTTTTGTGAAATTCTCGCGCCACGGAGTCGTCCGCAGCAGTGAGCTGCTCCAGAACGGAACGTAGAGCCATCGAAATTCCAGCAAGCGGCGGAAGCTTATCGTCTTCCACCAGGTTTCCAGGCTCGGACGCCTCAAGTCAGGCGATTCGATCATCCCCGCCATCCAGAACATCGCGTTCCATGCGCCGATCGACGTGCCGGCAACCATCGCGACCTTGTCGAGCGCATCGTAGTCGCGCAGGAACTCGTAGATAGCCTTGAGCGCCCCGGCCTGATAGGCGCCCGAGGCGCCGCCACCGGCTAGAACGATCCCTATCCGCTTCACGTGAGTTTCCATGAACTGCGCGTACTCGCGGCGCCGGCGCGCTTCCCGGACGCGACGACCGTCGTCGTTGGATACGGAGGGCTCGGCACTCGCGCCAGGTTGGGCGCCGAGCCGCG
>Ga0137361_10001712_pt1 | contig 13757 bp, 8 predicted proteins | sample Mad1_80_16metaG_FD_104923 | JGI IMG/M metagenome (GOLD analysis project Ga0137361, IMG submission 104923) | Vadose zone soil microbial communities from Angelo Coast Range Reserve, California, USA - Mad1_80_16 metaG | ecosystem: Environmental > Terrestrial > Soil > Vadose zone | place: USA... | reverse complement strand
TACTGTACGCGAATGGCTGCTGCATGATTATGCCGCGGCCTTTTGTCGTTCCCTGGCGGCAACTCGCATCTTCCGCCGCTGCTATTGGGTGGATGCGCTTGGTATGAGTACCAAAGTTACCACGAACATAGTAACTCAAACACCGGCCTCACTCATGGATGATTCGTCTGGGACGCGATCAGGGAAGGGGCGTGCGAGAGATGCAAAGCAGCATGTTCCTCCTATACTCCAACCTGTTCATTCCCTTTCCGAGGTTCTGGCGCATGAAAATAGACCTGTTACACTGACCGGGCTTATTTTGGAAGCGGGTAGTGGCAAACGCAGAGCCGCGAAAACAGGTCAGAATGGCAATACTGCACCCGCGAGAAACGTGGTCATGCCAAAAGAAGGGGGAGTTGTGCGTGCAGGCTGGCTGGAGGCCGCGCCCGTGCTTCTCCAGACTATCGACCAGGCCGCGGCCATCTTCCTGCTTCATCCTTTCGGTAAAACCATTTTTAGTTATGAGGACCTGGCACCGCTTTATACCCGTACGGCACCGACCGAACTTTGCCTGCTCGTTTCACATAAACAGATGGAGGTAAGCGTGCTTCCATCGTTGCGCACTCCCACCGGAGCCGCGGCGTTCACGGCGCTGCTGCGCAATGATCGCTGGAAGGCATTACTCGCGGACAATTCAGAGACGGAGCATCTCATTACGGGGCTGATCGACGCTTTGATCAGTTCGATGCAGCAGCATTTTCTTGCTGTGCAGCGCATTGCCTTGCCTATGCAGGTTGGTCCTGCTGTGGTCGAGATCGTGCCGTATACACTGATTTTCGCAACTCGTCGCCAGGATAGCCTGGCCAGTATGAATGATGCGGTATGCCTGTATCGCCGCCGCCTGGATGAGCAGAGCCACCGGGGAGTCTTGATGGAGGAGTGGTTCGACAGGCAACAAAAAGAACGTCTCGAGGAGCAGTACCGGCTTCTCCATGAACGGGTATTGCATGCAGGGCATACACTGCGGATGCGCCGCTGGCCTGAATTGAGGCAGCGATTGCTGCTTGCCAACTTTGGGCAGTTTACTCTACGCGATTACGACGAGGCTATTGACAGGTTATTACGCGGTGGCGAGGTGCGCTGCGAATGGAGACAAAGAGTGCCCGTAAATACAGGAGCGGAAGAGCTGCGTATCCCAGGCAATGAAGATACTCTGTTCTGGAAGTAGCCACCCCAGGATGCCCCTTGCGGGTATCCTGGAATCGGGCTGGGCGCGTCGTCCCTACTGAACAGCCACTTTCTTTGGCCGCATAAGGAACCCGATAATCACGAAGACCGCGGCCAGGAAGACACAGGCACCCGTGTAGAAACGATGTCTGCTCGTGGAAACATGCAGATGCCTGCCAGGACCAATGAACACCAGGTGCCCATTTTCGATAGATATATTACGCTGCTCGCTTGTTTCTTAACCAGATCCATATTTCTCGACTTATTGAGGTCTGCCGTAAGTGACCGTACTATAATCGCGTCGCATAACTATCTGGCCGTTGATATGCACCACAATGCCTTCTTTTTCGAGTGTGCGCCGCAGTTCCGAGAAGGTGACCCCGTTCTCGGCGGCGATGGCACAGGGGCCAAGTCGCCGCAGACTCAACGACTTCAGCTTTGGCAGTGAGAAAATTTCGTTGGCCAGGGTCTCGTTTTCCACTTCCAGCAGCAGCACCTGCGAGAGGGACGCTTCCTTATAGAGTCTGCCCCAATCGCGCAGCGTATACGCCACATTTTGTGGAATCTCTTTCTGGCTGTGCTCCTCAAGAATGCTTAGAACCCGCTCGACATTCTTGCTCGTCTCCAGCCCACGCAACAATGAATTGCGGGTCAATGTCAATCGACTGACCTTGCCAACCTGGTTGACCTGGGCAATGGGCAGCAGGCTGTACAGAGTGGGCAGGTCGGGCTGCAGCAGCAACAGCTCAAAATTGGGCTGTACAATCAACGTGCGGCGTGGGAGCGATGGATCTTCGCCGGCAGGTGGCTCTACCGACGTTGCTTTTCGTTCTGCCTGAGCGAAGCTAGATGCGACAGCAGCGTTGGCAGAACGGGTAAGAACAGGTAGAATAGCGGTTGCCAGGTCCGTGAGCATGAAAGCATCGGGATTGAGCGGCCTATTGCTCTCCCGGTCGACTTGTAGGTAAGCACCCTGTGGCTGCCCATGATTATAACCCAGCGCTACAATCCCCAACTCAAATAGCGTAGAGGTGAGCAAACCTACAACTATTTCCCCGTCGCATCTATCCCAATTGGCAAGTATTGTCTTTGAATTACGATACCCCGCGAGTCCGGCGATTGCTTGATTCGAGCGCAGCAGGAAAGAGTTTTCCGCTTTCATAGTACGCAGGAGCGAGGCAAAACTGTACCAGCGCCCAGGAGTACACTTCGATAGATACTGTAGAACGGCATTGCGCGCCGTCCTCATATCCAGATAATACGAACTGAGCGTCGGATCAAAGTTGACCCCTGCGATGTCGGCCCAGTTATGCGCTTTGAGCCAGTACTCAATCAACTCATGTGTCTGATCGACGACATCCCATTGTGCCCATTTCCCAAGTTGTGGACCCGGTTCATAATGGGGTTTCACATCATCGCCCAGAGAGGCCGAGAGCTGCACGAGTCCCAGTTTTTGCGCGATATCGAACAGCATATCGACGGTGAAATTTTCCGCGTCACCATAATGATGGCGAGGTCGAATTTGCATCAGGGGCATCAGCTTATTGGAGATACGCTTGGGTACATCGCCCGACTTTGTTGGCTCGATATTCTGCTGGTACATGGCTCCGGTGATAAATGCCAGGTCATACAGCATCAGCGTATCCTCGCTGCGTACTGTCTGCGGCAGCTCATCCAGGGCAACCAGGCCCACCGGCCCTTGCTCCTGCCCAGCTTCGGGCTGCGCCGCCGCCTTTCTCACATTCTTGAGCATTTCATGCGGTATGAACAGCTTGCGCACAACTCCCGAGAACGTATCAAAAGCGATGGCGTAGCTTTCGAACTGGTGAATAATCTTCGCCAGCGTCGGATCGTCATAGCGCGTATGCGCGCGAATATCCTTCATTGTTGCCTGGCCACCCTGATCACAGAGCCATTTCAAGAGCTTGCGCGTTTGAGTGTCGAACTGGTCCCAGGCATAAAGAGATACTTCTGGCTGTACCAGGTGCCCGGCCAGGCGCGTACTGGGATTGGCACGCGAATAGTAATCATTCAGCAGGATGCCATAGAGCCGCCCGATTTCATAAAGCTCAGTCTGGTTGTGCAATGAGAGGATTTTTTCCAGCGTCAGCGTCGAAAGGTCGTAACCGGATGTAAAAATCGCGCGTCCCGCTATCAATAAGGGATCGGCTATATCTTTGAAAACGGTGAGCATCGTCGATGGTTGTATCGTCGCGTTTTTTTGAGTGGTAGATGCTGGAGATTTTGAGGCTGCTGGTGTTGCCAGCTTCTTCCCTTTTATCGTCAACAGCTCTTCCACCACCACGATATGCTCCTGGAGAGTGGCAAGCCCTGCTTCAAAGCGCCCCTGCGGCAGGCGCGTCAATGTCAGCAGCACATTACGTAAGATGCCGTTAGAAGCCGAAAAACTGAGGGCATTATGGAGTAACTTGCGCTCATCTTCTGAAAGGTGCTCCCAGACAAAACGGGCAGCAACGGGGTCCTGCATCTTCTGCACAAGCAGCTCAGGATGGTTGCGCCATCCCTCTTTGGGAGTATCGCCGATCCCCCACCAGCGAGCCAGTTGCCCAAGTTGTTCCTCACTCTGTTCCGCGAGTGCCTGTGGTAGTGTTTTCATTCAATGCTCATTCACTCTGACTGGTATTGCTCAATAAAACGGATCACCTCTCGTGTCAGCTGGCTGGGAGTTGAGGCACCGGCTGTGACTGCGATACGCTTTTTGCCTTGAAGCCACGCGGTTTTCAGTTGAGAGAGGTCCTCGATGCGTACAGCCGGAACGCCGGCCAGTTCTTCCGAAACCTGTACGAGACGATTGGTGTTATTGCTGCGCGGATCACCCACGACTACCGTTAAGTCGGCTCCTTTAGCCTGTGCCACGACCGCCTCCTGGCGGCTCTGCGTGGCGGCGCAGATATCGACGTGTACCTCTGCTTGTGGATACTTTTCTTTAATATACGCGATGACCCGTCGTGTATCCCATTGCGAAAGCGTCGTCTGCGTCGAGACGGCCAGTTTCTCCTGTTGTTCCGGTGTCAGAGCCAGCGCGTCGACATCGGCTTCATTTTCAATCAGGCTGATGTGACCGGGAACTTCGCCGAGTACCCCTTCGGGTTCTGGGTGTCCTTTTTTGCCGATGTAGAGGATATAGTAACCTTTTGCTACCAGGTCGCGCACGAGATCATGCGTGACGGTCACATCGGGGCAGGTAGCATCGATGCAATTCAGCCCGCGTTCTCGCGCTCTTTGTTTTACCAGGGGAGAAACGCCATGAGCTGTGAATATAACGGTTCCTTCGGAAACCTGTTCCAGGATGCTGGCTCGATCCGGCCCATCCAGGGTGATCACGCCGAGAGCAGTAAGTTCTTCTATCGCATGACGATTATGCACAACCTGCCCAATAATATAGATGGGACGCGGCTGTGCCGGGTCTTTCGCCACCTTACGAACTATTTGTAATGCGTCAACTACGCCATAACAATAACCACGCGGGGATATTTTGATGACTTCCATGAATTCCTCAATAATATAACAGACCTGCTCTATTGTATCATGTCCTCAAGAAATTTGCACTTCAGTTCTCGACAGGATGCGGCGAATGTCATCAGGGGTGTAGAGGCAGACAGTAGGCAACAAACCGGCCAGTTCTTCAACAGAGGCGAACTCGGCAAGATCAAAGATCAGCAGAGGTGTACGACGCCCGATGCATCCCTGGGCTATCGATGCCGCTGTTATCAATGTATGGGGATGAACATGGGCATAAGGGTCTGAGGAGATAGGGATGTGCATCAACAGTTGCACCTGTGGCAATAAAGAGGATATGCGTTGCGGGTTATCCTCCTGGTAGATGCGCTTCATGCCTGCCTGCTGCAACAGCAATGTGTAGGGGCGTCGCTGCTCCTCCGGCCCGATTAAGAGCGCGGAGTGACCTTGCAGCCCACCCAGGCAAGCATCAGCAATCGACACTACCTCCGGCACAAAATGTTGCGTCGTCAACGATTCACTCCTCTGCTATAAAGTTCCTCTATTGCTTTGATTTTTGCTAGCACTTTAATACTATAGCAAATTTAACTTTATAGCATCGGGTAATTACCTTATTTTTAAGGAGGGTGAAAGGATGAGTTGGAGTAGGGAAGTTGACATTCCGCTTTGTTCCTGCTATTCTTTTCTTAGGAAGAGGTAACAGGGGTATATTTCGACAGGCAGGGAAAAGGCGGAGCACAATGGAGCAGGCAGGCGATTGGCGCGAACTATTACGTGTGTATATCGCTTCCCCCCAGGAGCGACTGCGGGTCGCCAACGTTCTTGGGGTGCGCCCAATTACCTTGGCGCGCTGGGCCAATGGCGAATCACTTCCCCGCCAGCGGAACCTACATCAACTGATCGCGGCGTTTCCGCCCGCGGATCGTGCTACCTTCATCGCATTACTCGAGCGCGACATGCCCGGTTTCGGGGCGGGACTTGTTGAAGAACTGGAAGAGCCCGTAGAGGTGGTCGACATCCCAGTCGAATTCTACAGGCGCGTCTTGCAAACTCGCGCCACCGCCCCCGGGAGTCTGAATCGCTCGAGTCTCTGCGACCTGATCCTACAGCAAGCGCTCAAGCACCTCGATCCCCACCGATTGGGTCTGGGGATCAGCATTGCCCGCTGCCTTCCTCCCACAAACGACGAGCCTGTGAGAAGCCTGCTTATAGATATGGGGCGGGGGAGTGCACCATGGGAACCGAACATGGCGGGCGAAACGATGTTGCTTGGGGTGGAGTCACTTGCTGCCTACGTTGTCATCTCCGGCTACCTGGTTGCTATCGCAAACCTTCAGGAAGAGGGGAACCGGTATCCTGCTTCACTGGCCGCGTGGGAGCAAAGCGTAGCTGCAGCCCCCATTGCCTGGGAGGGGCGCGTTGCAGGAGCTTTCGTGGTCTCCAGCACACAAATCAATTACTTTACCCCGCAGTTGCAGCAACTCGTCAGCGACTACGCGAACCTTATCGCCCTGACGCTTCATCCGGAACAATTCTACGACCCGCAGCACATTCGGTTTGGGTTATTTCCCTCACAGCAGGAGCAAGGTGCCCACATCGCTGTCAGGTTTCGACAACTGCTCCTCGAAATCCTCAAGCGACCAGGCACAAGCCAACAGTACATCGGTGTCATCCAGGCGGAGCAACTGGTTTGGCAACAGATCGAAAAGGAACTGCTCCAATGATATTAGTGAACAACCAGCCCGTCCTGACGAGTGTGTAATCATGACAATGCATCCTGAAACGAATCCCGGCGGTGGAAATTCGTATGTAAACGACCCGGAATCGGGTGCGGAGATGGCGCGCTTGCTGGATCAGGACCGTACCCTGACTGCTTGCATGGGAGGACTGTTACCTGAACTGTCCGATATCGAGCAGAGCGCAGTGGATGAAGTGCTCGACATAGGGTGCGGCCCGGGTGGCTGGGTGCAGGAGATGGCCTTCGCCTACCCACAAATGCAGGTGACCGGAATCGATATCAGCCAGGCTATGGTTGAGTATGCACGGGCGCAGGCCCGCATCCAACACCTGGGTAACGCTCATTTCGAGGTGATGGACGCGAGGCAACCCCTGGCTTTCCCCGATGCTTCCTTCGACCTGATCAATGCCCGTACCATTGCAGGCTTCATGCTGACAACCGTCTGGCCTGAACTCTTGCGGGAGTGCCACCGGTTGCTGCGCCCGGGTGGAATTCTGCGTCTGACAGAGACCGACTCGTGGGGTAAGACCAACAGCCTGGCATTTGAGACCCTCATAGATTTGTCTTACAAAGCGGCCTGGCTCACAGGGCACTGTTTTGACCCAGGCGGTCATACATTTGGTGTGACTCCCATGTTGACATACCTGCTCAAGCAGGCCGGCATCCAGGATGTCTCAGAGCGGGCATACGCAATCAACTTCTCCGTCGGAGCCAGAGTCTACAAGGCCATGTACGAGAATGTTCGGGTTTTCTTCCAGCTAATGCAGCCTTTTGTGCTGAAAGCGCGAGGTGCTTTCCCTGATGCTGGCATTCCTGATAAAGAAGAACTCGACCGCCTCTACAATCAGATGCAGATCGAAATGCTGGAGGACGATTTCGTCGGGATTTTCTACCTGCTTACGGCATGGGGAGTAAAGCGCGATCCATCCCCTCCAAACCTCTGAAAGGTGAGGATGCAGCTTCTTAGAGCGCGTAGGATGTCGCTAACCAGAGCGGTTTTATAGGCTAATCTGGCTACCATATGTTAAAATGAGTGGAGAAGTCCTGAACACTCGTTCTTACATACAGAAGTTCTATGCCTATTACTGGAGTTATATCCAAATGCCAATACGCCAACTCGCGCCCGATGTTGCCGCCAAAATTGCCGCCGGAGAAGTCGTCGAACGACCGGCCTCCGTCGTTAAAGAACTGATAGAGAATAGCATCGATGCTGGAGCCACGCAGATTCGCGTCGATCTCATGAACGGTGGTCTACAACTGATTCGCGTCATCGACAACGGCTCCGGTATTCCGCCAGAGGAACTGCCGCTCGCGCTATCAAGACACGCGACGAGTAAAGTGGCGCAGATCGATGACCTGGAACATATTCGTTCGCTCGGCTTTCGCGGCGAAGCACTGGCAAGCATCGCTGCCGTAGCCGAAGTCAGCTTGCTCAGTCGGCATCGTGGGGCCGAACACGGGGCGCAGGTGGGCGCTGCCAACGGGCATATTTCAGAAGTCAACATAGCAGCCTCTCCTGAAGGCACTACGCTCACGGTACGCAACCTCTTCAGCGCTGTCCCCGCTCGCTTGAAGTTCTTAAAGAGCCGCAACACCGAAGTCAGTCATTGTCATCACCTGCTTGAACAATATGCCCTGGCATACCCGGAAATCCGCTTCAGCGTCTTCAGCGAAGGACGACCCATCTTCGCGACACCCGGTGATGGTCAACTCTCCAGCGTACTGATCGAGATTTATGGCTTGCAGGTCACCGAACAGATGGTTCTCATCAGTAGTCTCGATGGCACCGAAAAGGATAATGATCCTGAGCGGCCCATCGTCACTGGCTATATCAGCCTGCCCACCTGTTATAAAAGTACGCGGCAACACATGTCATTCTTTGTCAATCGCCGCTGGGTACTCAGCCGCATGCTCAGTTACGCCGTTGAGGAAGCCTACCACTCGTTGCTGCTCCCAGGACGCCATCCCATCGCCGTGGTCAACATCTCGCTTGACCCTTCGCAGATCGATGTCAACGTTCATCCCGCCAAAACCGAAATCCGCTTTCTCAAAGAGAAGCGTGTCTATGCCGCCATCCTACGTGCCGTGCGCCAGGCAATATTAGAAGAGGCTGCGATACCGGAATGGGGCAATGGAAATGTTGCCACCAGAAACAATGTTGAGGATGACAATGTAGGGGCGCAAATCATCGCATCCTCCGATTCCACCATCGACCTCAACATCGATCCCAATACCGAGCCTGGTCCCATCGACGAGGACATGACGGCATTTCCGCAGGATAATCCCTGGCTCACCGTCACTGAGGAGGAAACGGGCACGAAACCACCCATGTTATCGAGATTGTGGCAGAGCCATGTACGCGGACCCGAACCCGTGGAGAACATGGCAACGGATTCCCCGGCCGCATCCCCTCTGTCCCCGCCCCTGGCACCCGCGGGGGATGCCACTACATCTCTGTCCTGGGAATCAACCCAAAATGTAGTGGCACCCCTCACGGGGGAGACGGGAACCACGGAGACAGATTCCAACCCGCCATCACAACCCCGTCACCTCCCACCCTTGCGCGTCGTCGGTCAGCTCTCGCAGAGCTATATCGTCACCGAGGGACCCGATGGAATGTACTTGATCGACCAGCATGCCGCGCACGAACGCATCCTTTTAGAACGCATGGTGGCGGCAATGCAGGCTCGTACACCGCTATCGCAACTGCTGCTCACACCCATCGGCTTTGACCTGGCACCAAGCGAGGTAGAAGCAATTGAAGATCACCTGCAAGACTTAGAGCATATCGGCTTCGCACTGGAGCTACGCGACGACAGCACGCTTCATGTCAAGGCCGTTCCGAACGTCCTTATCAAGCAGATGAATGCGCGCTCACTACGCGAACTACTGTCCGAATTGACCGCGCCGGAAGACCTGGGGCATGGCGGAACATGGCAGGAGCATGCCCTCGCCAATGTGGCATGCAAAGCCGCGATCAAGGCCAACTATTTCCTCACCGTCAGCGAAATGCGCGAGATGATCGAGCAACTGGAACATACCAACGCTCCCTATAGCTGCTGCCATGGCCGCCCCACGATGGTACACTTCAGCTTGCCCGCGTTAGAGCGCGAATTCGGGAGACGCTAGTGCTTGCAAATGTGTTGACCTCCGCTGCGAGTTGGAATAGCGAGCAGTCATTGCTCACCTACGCAGTTCCGTCCGAACTGCAAGACGGACTGCGCGCTGGACAACTCGTTGCCATCCCTTACGGTGACAGGCTTGTCGAGGGCATTGTGTGGAGCGTTAAGAGCGATGGGGACGAGGGGGCAAGTGAGAGCGTACCCCGAGAGGGCGACTACAAGGACCCCCACCCCACATCCGCATCCACTTCCGCCCTTACTATGACCACGGACGGTCTGACAGGCGACTTCGGAGTCATTGTAAGGGCAGGGGTAGCGGAGGTGGGGGGTGGGGACCCTTGTGGTCGCCCTGGAGAGGGGTGGGCTAGTCCGGCAAATGACAGATTGCGTCCCATCTCCACCATCCTTGATCCCGAAGCAGCCCTCTTGCCCCACCAGCGTGCATTGGCGGAATGGATGGCCGAATACTACGTAACCCCTCTGGCGCATGTCGCCCTGACGATGCTGCCTCCCGGGCTTATGCAGCGCTCCAAAGTCGTATTGCACCTGATAAAAAGCGAGGATATGGAAAGAAATGAGGCCGCGCTGCCCGCATTCACCGGCTTGCAGGCACTTATCGGCCTGCTGCTCGCCGATGGAGAACTGGACATCGAACGGCTGCGGGAAATGGTCGGCCAGAAACGTGCCAGGGAGGTATTGCAAGAAGCCCTGGCAAGTGGCCTGATCGAACGCGAACCACAGCTGGATGCTCCCCGCACGCGTACCCGTCGCAAGCGCGTCGTGCGCCTTGTCGCGCAGGGCGAAATACTCAACTCCTGGCTTCAGCGAACTGAGGCCCAACTGCAGGAGAGTCTACCGGAACCCGGGCATATTACCGTCGCCCCCGACAACGTGCGCCGCCGTCCTAAAAAAAGTGTGCCCGATCCCTGGGCCATCCCGGGTACCTCCTCCGCACTCGCACTCACACCACAGAATCGTACCGGTCTGCTGGCTCAGCGCCAGCTGGCCGCAATCAACCTGCTACAACATGACAAAAGTGAGCCTGGAATGAGCGCACATTGGACACCCGGTATGCTCTGTAAAGCAAGCGGCTTAACCCCCAAACAACTGCAGACGCTTGTAGGCCAGCATATCATCACCATCGAGGAAATCGAGGTACAACGCGATCCCTTGTTGGGACGTATCATTCCTTCTAGCACCCCGCTTCCTTTGACAATGGATCAACAAGAGGCGCTGGAGCAGATTCTGGAGCATGTGGACGGTCGCCCTGGGTTGGTCGGGGTGGGAGTAATTGCCCCTATCCTCCTCCACGGAGTCACCGGCAGCGGCAAAACGGAGGTCTATCTTCAGGCCCTGGCGGCCATGATTTCCCGGGGCAAGCGCGGCATCGTACTTGTGCCGGAAATAGCGCTGACCGCCCAGGCTATCCATCGTTTCGTGGGCCGCTTTCCTGGACGCGTTGCCATCATTCATAGCGCGCTCACCGATGGGGAGCGCTACGACGAGTGGCGGCGCGTTCGCGCGGGCCAGGTCGATGTTGTGATAGGTTCGCGTTCCGCCCTCTTCTCTCCATTGCCCGACCTGGGCATCATCATCCTGGACGAAGAGCATGAGCCTGCGTATAAACAAAACGAGCGCCGCCCAACTTACCATGCGCGAGAGGTCGCTATTACGCTGGGACGTATCCTCCACATCCCGGTAGTGCTGGGCAGCGCCACGCCGTCCGTAGAATCGTTCTATCGCGCCGAACGCGCAGAATATCGCCTGGTCGAACTGCGTAACCGTATCGGCGCAACGCTGCCGCCTGTCGAGGTGATTGACCTACGCAGCGAACTGCACGCGGGTAACACCAGCATCTTCAGCCGGCGTTTACAGAGCGAACTGGAACAGGTCTTGAGTAAGGGCCAGCAGGCCATTCTCTATCTTAACCGCCGGGGAGCGGCAAGCTGCGTGCTGTGCCGCGAGTGTGGCTACGTGGCGATGTGCGACCGCTGCGATGTGCCCCTGACCTATCATTCGACGGAGCGCATCCTGCTCTGTCACTACTGCAATGGGCAAAGCAAGGTGCTGGATATCTGCCCGCAATGCAATAGTGTGAGCATGCGTTATTTCGGCCTGGGGACAGAAAAAGTAGAGGATACCATTGCCCACCTCTTTCCCTCGGCCCGCCTGCTGCGTTGGGATCGCGATACAGCCAGGCACCGCCGCGCTCACGAGCAACTGCTCGACCGCTTCGCCGGCCGCGAAGCCGACATACTGGTAGGCACACAGATGATCGCCAAGGGACTCGATCTCCCCGGAGTGACGCTTGTAGGGGTCATCTCGGCGGATATTGCCCTGATGCTCCCCGATTTCGCGGCCTCAGAACGTGCTTTCACGCTGCTAACCCAGGTGGCCGGACGAGCCGGGCGCGGTGAAGAGGCCGGACGCGTGATTATCCAGACATTCAACCCACAGCACTTTTGTGTTGACGCCGCCTCGCGCCACGACTACCATGAATTTTACGAGGCCGAGATCGATGTGCGCCATCGCTATGGCTATCCCCCGTTCCGCCAGTTCGTCAAGTTTACCTACAGCCACGAGAATCGACGCCGCTCGCAGAACGAGGCGTTGCTCCTGCGTGAAAAGCTAGACCAGTGGATCGAGCGGCTTGGCCTGACGCAAACGGATATCGTCGGCCCCGCGCCCGCCTTGATGGAACGCATACGCGGCAAATATCGCTGGCAGATGATAGCGCGTGGACCTGATCTGCACCCGCTATTGAGAGTAATCGATACTCCCGGCTGGGAAGTGGATATCGACCCCGTGAGTACAATGTGAGATGAGTGTGGCCGCTCCCTGTAGCGCATGCGCTACAGGGAGCGGCCACACTCATCTCACATTGCTAATAAAACTTCGTTGGCGTAATGCGGATGCCTTGCGAATAGCTCTTAGCCATTTCCGCAGCATTCGTTCCCATACGTTTGAAGAATGCATCGTACTTTTGAGCAAATCCGGTCAGTGTGGCATTCACATCTGGATTGGTGAGCAACTCTGCCTCTCCATCGATCACTATCACGTCGCCACCGCTGTGGGTATCATCCAGGGCAAGCGTGACATGTGAGTTATGCCGCAGGTTGCGTAATTTCTGAGTATTGGGCTGGCTAAATATCAGAAATTTCTCGCCATCCCACAGAAACCATACGGCTACAGCATGTGGTCTGCCATCGGCACGCACCGTAATAAACCAGATGATGGGGTTGGTACGCAGTCGCTCATCAATATGAGCATTTTTGGGATTTGTCAGATCTAGCATTATGTACTCCAATTCAGTGCTTATTTTGATTCTGATCCAGGTTGAGGAGAATCTGCCTGGCCTCTTCAACTGTTTGAGCGTCAACAAGTCTGTAGAATATCGTTTGTAAGGTCTGTGGATCTGCGATCCTATCAATTTGTTGCCTGGCAAGCACCATTACCTCAGGGAATTTTTTTTGTACAAATCCCAATAACATGTCTCGTTTCCCTTGCTCGATCCCTTGCTCAAGGAACTCTTGCCCAATCTCTTTATAGACCCAAGACTCTCGTAGAATATCCTGGAACATGTGAAACCTCCCTTTGAACCAATCGCTTTCGTCCGATCCCTCTTTGAAGACCAGGCCACCCATCAGCCGCGCTAGCGCCAGTAAGTCATATTCCTGCACTGCGGCCAACCGCTCAATCATCTCGTTGACCACCTCGGGTCGCTTGCCACCTTTGGTCAAGATAACCAATGGCAGTAAGCCCAGCCACCCCTGGCGCAAGAAGACCTCCGCGGGTAGCTCCCATAATTGTACCACGCGATAGTGGAAACGGTATGCCTCCTGTCCATCAGGCTGCATCCGAATATACGGCGAGCCAGCCACTTCTCCAGGCTTGCGCAGGTAAATCACATACGGGTACACCGCACAATGGTGGTATTCTCGCGAAGCCAGTATGCTGTAATCCAGCAGCCGCTGCCCCATCTCAGGATCACGGTAAGACTGGAATTCAATAAGCAACAATGATGGCTCCCCATAGGAGATGATCTCCAACAAGGCATCCGCGAAGAGGTGCTGGCTCTGCAATTCCACGTTGAGGGTGCGGACGAAGGTTGCTTCTGCGACTAACCAGTTGGTAAAGTGCTGCGCGTAGGTTTTCACCAGGCGCTTCATGATACTGTCCCACAGGCCTGCCATACCCAAACCAGACCCCCT
>Ga0137361_10001708_pt1 | contig 13776 bp, 16 predicted proteins | sample Mad1_80_16metaG_FD_104923 | JGI IMG/M metagenome (GOLD analysis project Ga0137361, IMG submission 104923) | Vadose zone soil microbial communities from Angelo Coast Range Reserve, California, USA - Mad1_80_16 metaG | ecosystem: Environmental > Terrestrial > Soil > Vadose zone | place: USA... | reverse complement strand
GACCATCACGACGAGCAGGAAGCTGGTTCCGCAGCGCGGGTGAAGCGTCGAGAATCTTCTGGCGTTGTCGACATTCAGCTCCTCGCGGGCTTCGAAGTTGTAAACCGTCTTGTGCTCCGCGCCGTGATACTGGAAGACACGATTCATATCTTTCATCCACGACACTGAGTAAAGGAACAAGACGAATACAGCGACACGGATCAGACCGTCGATACCGTTGAACAGGATCGAGCTTTGAAATCCGATCTCGTTTTGAAGCAGCCGCGTGAGGAACAGGGGGAGAGCAACGAAAAGAAGAATATTGATTCCGAGAGCCACAACGAGGTTTCCCGCAATCAGCCACGAAGAGACCGTAGACTCTTCTTTCTTGACTTCTTTGGCTTCCTTCCTGTGGGTTTCTTCGGCAAGCGCCTCTTCGGCCGAAAACCGAAGCGCGCGGATGCCCAGCACGAGGGCCTGGCCAAGCACTCCGACGCCGCGGAGAATGGGCAGCTTGAAGGCGTGCCACGTTTCGCCGACGGTTTTCAGAGCGTCTTTCATGATTCTGACGGTTCCGTCTTGCCGACGGACGGCCACGGAATAGCCTTTGGGCGATCGCATCATGACGCCTTCGATGACGGCCTGGCCGCCGACCAGAATGTCGTCGCTCGAGCTGAGCGCCCATGAGGTTGACGTAAGTGCGAGATGTTTTAAGTATTTGAAGCTCATTTAGTGATTTTCTTGTACTTTCTTTGGAATCTTTCGACGCGACCGGCGGTATCGACGAGCTTCTGCTTACCCGTGAAAAAGGGATGACATTTCGAGCAAATCTCGAGATGGATCTCCGGTTTCGTCGAGCGGGTCTTGAAAGTCTCACCGCAGGCGCACTTGACAACCGCCTCAACGTAATTCGGATGTATGTTTGCCTTCATTAAGTTGCCTCCAGTAGCTCTCCAATTATAAGGGTAATACGTCATCTGACAAGTGGCCAGTGCAAGTTAGACCACCTGCGGGAGTTTCCGTTTGCTTTCAGGCCCCGCATTGTCTATAGTATTCACGTCAATAAGCCACTGTCTCGTAAGGACATCCCGTGCCTCATATCCCACCTGATATGCCTCGGTAGGTTGCTGCGAAGTCCAGTCCAGTGGTTGCATTGGTTCATGAAATTCGATACCGTACCAAGTTTGCAATTATCCCAGGAGGATCTAAACACAATGGTTAACGAACCCGGAAAACTGGCAGGGACGGGGCGCGCCAAGGAGAAGCCCACGACCAGCCAGTTTGCAATTCCACAAGGAGGAGAGGAGGAAGCAAACTACGAGCAACTTCTAGACCAGTATGGCGCCCGCAAGTTCGCCGAAGGCGAAGTCATGAAGGGCACGGTTCTGAAGATCACGGACACGGATGTCATTGTTGATATCGGCTACAAATCGGAAGGCGTCATCCCTGTGATGCAGTTCACGGAAGGTGACCATCTCACCGTCAAAGTCGGCGATGTAATCGATGTATTGCTCGAAGACACAGAAGACGGGGACGGGCACATCGTCCTCTCGAAAGAGAAGGCCGAAAAAGTAAAAGTTTGGGAAGAAGTCGAAAAGGCTTACAACGAAAACAGCATTATTCGCGGTCGCGTCATCGAGCGGATCAAAGGTGGTCTCTCGGTGGACATCGGTATTCGCGCATTTCTCCCCGGCTCGCAAATTGATGTTCGTCCGGTCAAGAACCTCGATGCCCTCAAGGGCAAAGAGATCGAATGCCGCGTGATCAAGCTGAATCGCAAGCGCGGCAATATTGTTCTGTCCCGCAAGCTGGTGCTCGAGACCGAGCAGGCGCGGAAGAAAGCATTCACACTCGAGGTATTGAAGGAAGACGCCGAAGTTACGGGCACTGTGAAGAACATTACCGACTACGGTGTTTTTATCGATCTCGGTGGCATCGACGGATTGTTGCACGTTACGGATTTGTCCTGGGGCCGCGTCAACCATCCCTCCGAAATATTCAAAGTAGGTGAAGAAATCACGGTAAAGGTTCTCAAGTACGACCGTGAAAAAGAACGTGTGTCGCTTGGATTCAAGCAACTCTCGCCGGATCCCTGGACTCTGGTGCGCCAGGTTTATCCGGTCGGCGCCCGCGTGACCGGACGAGTGGTCAATCTGACCGATTACGGGGCCTTCGTCGAACTCGAGCCCGGCGTCGAAGGACTCATTCATGTTTCCGAGATGTCGTGGAGCAAGCGCGTCAAGCATCCTTCGAAAATGCTTGTGCTTGGTCAGGACGTCGAAGCACTCGTTCTCGATGTCGACATGGACAATCGCCGCATATCGCTGGGCCTCAAACAGACGGAACCGGATCCGTGGACGACGCTGGCGGAACGCTATGCCATCGGCTCCGTGATCGCCGGCCGCGTTCGCAACCTCACGGACTTCGGCGCCTTTATCGAAGTCGAAGAGGGCATTGACGGGCTCGTTCACGTGTCCGACATCTCTCCGCGGAGGATCAAGCATCCTTCGGAAGTGCTGAAGAAGGGAGAGCGCGTCGAGGCGATGATCATGAATATCGACACCGACAATCATCGTCTGTCTCTGTCGATCAAGCACCTGCAGCCCGATGTCTGGGAACAGTTCTTCACGAATCACCATGTCGGCGATGTTGTCAAAGGCAGGATCGTTCGCCATGCGCCTTTCGGAGTATTCGTCGAACTGGATGAGGGCATCGAGGGTCTCTGCCACGTTTCCGAAGTCGACGAAGCCGACAGGGCAAACGTCGAGAACCGGTTCCGTGTGGGAGACGAAGGCGAGTTCAAGATCATCAAGCTGAGCCCGGCAGACCGCAAGATCGGTTTGAGCCACAAGGCTCTTGCTGAGGATGCGGAGCGAAAGGAATACGATACCTACCGCGACAGCGCCGACGGCAGCGCGACGCTGGCGGACTTGTTCCACGCGAAAGATAACAATTAGTCGTTAATTCCGTAGACTTAACGAATGCGAAATCGCATGCTCATCTGGCTCCTCCTTGGTGGAGGAGCCTTTGTGCTTCTGGCCGTAACTCTGCTGGCCGTTGTCCTGACGTTTCGCAACGATGAGGGCGCGGACTTCGGGTTCTCTGATCGTTTGCAGGTCGTAGATATCGAAGGCGAACTCTTCCAGTCGCGGCCGATCCTCGAGCAGTTGAAGCGGTACGAGGATTCGAACTCCGTGAAAGCCATCCTGCTGAACATCGACTCGCCCGGAGGCGGTGTCGCCGTGTCGCAGGAGCTTTATGCGGAAATCCGGCGGCTGCGAGAAAAGAAGGATAAGACGGTCGTCGCATACCTCTCCTCGACAGGAGCATCCGGCGCTTATTACGTGGCCTGTGCGGCCGACAAGATCGTTGCCAATCCCGGAACGATCGTCGGCAGCATCGGCGTGATCGCCGAGTGGGTCAACTACCAGGACCTGCTCCAGTGGGCAAAGGTCAAGGAAGTTGTCTTCAAAACCGGCGAGTTCAAGGACACCGGCTCGCCAACCCGGGAGCTCACGGATCGAGAGCGTACTTATTTTCAGGGTCTTATCGATGACATGTACGTACAATTTGTCGAGGCTGTAGCTTCCGGCCGCAAGCTCGAATTACAGGAAGTGCGAATGATGGCCGATGGCCGCGTGTTTACAGGCAGGAATGCCAAAGAGCGGAAGTTGATCGATGAGATCGGCAACTTTCAGGATGCAGTGGACCTGACAGCTAAGCTGGCGGGCATTTCCGGAAAACCTCGCTTGATTCGGTTGACCCGGCAGCGGGTAACATTATTGGATGTGTTGACAACAGACCTGTCGCGATTCGTGCCTTTCAACGGGCAAACTTTGAAATCTCAAATTCGATTCCAATATGTGTGGAAGTAAAGAGAGGGAGTGAAAGATCATGACCAAGGCAGACCTGGTTGAGGAAGTGGCACGTGTTACGGAACTCACGCGGAAAGATTCAGAGGTCATCGTCGACACTTTGTTTGAAAGCGTGATCAAAGCGCTGAAGACCGGCGACAAGCTCGAAGTCCGCGGGTTCGGCAGTTTTCGGGTAAGACAACGCAACGCCCGCGTCGGGCGCAATCCCAAAACGGGCGAAAAGGTCGAAGTGCCGGCCAAACGGGTCCCCTATTTCAAACCAAGCAAGGAACTCAAGGATCTGATCAACGACGGAGCAACCGCGCCCGCTCCCGGGACAACGACGCCGCCAGCAGCGCCCACTCCGTCGTAGTATGGATTTCGTCTGGAGCCCGTGGCGCTACGACTACCTGGCGTCGGCGGGTAGGAAACCGTCTTCGTGCGTCTTTTGCCTGAGTGAAGACCGGAGCCTCGATCCGCAGCGTCTCGTCGTCCTGCGCGCGACGCACAATTTCATCATTCTGAACTTATTTCCGTACACCTCCGGGCATCTCATGATCGCTCCTTACGAGCATCGCGACACCATTGCCGAAGCGAAGCCGGAGCAGTTGTCGGAAATGATGGCACTCTCCCAGCGCTCGATTGCCGCCCTGAAAACGCTCTATCGTCCCGAAGGCTTTAACATAGGCATGAACCTGGGAGCCGCTGCCGGCGCGGGGATTAGGGAACACTTCCATCTCCACGTCGTTCCGCGCTGGGTGGGCGATGCCAATTTCATGTCGATCACTGGTGAGACCCGGGTCCTGCCCGAGGAATTAGGCAGGACGTATGAACGCCTGAAGTCTGTCCTTACAATTCCTTGACCATCAGATAGGCATCGTTGCCGTTCGCATAATAATTGCGGAGGGTGCGGACCATCGTGAATCCATGCTTCTTGTAGAAGTTGATTGCGCCGCGGTTGGTCACGTCCACCTGAAGGTCATAGGCCTCGACACCGTGGTCGGTGAGAATCTCTTCGGACCTTTTCAAAAGTTCCGAGCCCAAGCCAGTGCGGCGATGGGTCTCGCGGACGTCCAGGGTCACAATGGTGGCGGTCCGATGGGTCCGGTGTACTTCCATGATCAGAAAGGCCATGATCGTTCCATCCAACTCCGCGACGATCGTTTCCGCGCCATGTCGATTCATGAAGTAGGCCAATTCCGCTGCGTCGTAGGCCACGCCTCCCGGAAAGCTAGCTTCGTCGATCTCCAGCAAAGACTGAAAATCCCTGGTCACTGCGTGTCGAATTAGCGTTTTCGTCATTGAATGAACTGGCTTTTTGTCATTATGATAGCAGCAACCATGGCCCGTTGCGTTCACATCTACGACTCCGGTTTCCAATGTATCGGTGAGACCTGGGAGGAAACCGATTTTTGCGACGCCCATCAGAAGGTCGTACCATTTGAACCGGAGGGATTGCAAGACTCGGTCTGGCGAAAGGCGTTTCTCAGGTTTGTGGCTCTCGTTCTCCTGCTTCTGTTCCTGATCCCGCTCTACTACACGCTGAGGGAACTCTATCTCGACCCGCCCGCGAAAGCGCAGGAGGTCTGGTGAGACGCCGCCTGCTTCTTGTCTCGCTCCTGCTTCTGCTCCTGATCGCGATCGGTACCCTGTTTGCGCAGGAGGAACTGGGCCTGCTTGGCCGTTACGATGACGCGCGCTACATCAACCAGCCAAAGGAAGACACCAACCAGATTGTTTTCACACGACTGATCTATAACGGCCGAATCGCCGGCTATTATAAGAATTGGTACACCGATTATCCGAAGTCGGATCGGCTGCTGATCCTGGGTATCAAGCGGCTGACCAACTTGAACATCGCCGATCATGAAAGAGCCGTGGCAATCACGGATCCGGACCTCTTCAAGTATCCTTTCCTCTATACGAGCGAACCGGAACAAATGGTTCTCACAGATCACGACGCCGCCATAATGCGTGAATATCTCGCACGCGGAGGTTTCTGGGTTCTGGATGACTTCTGGGGAAGCTTTGAATGGGAAGCCATGGAACGGCAACTGAGGAAGGTTTTACCAACGGCAGAGATCAAGGATATTCCCAAAGATCACGCGATTTTTCATCTCTTTTACGACATCGACAAGATCATCCAGGTCCCAAGCCTGGCCTACGTGTACAACGGCGGAATTACGTGGGAGCAGGACGGTTTTGTAGCAGAGTGCAAAGGCGTTTGGGACGAGCACGGCAGGCTTATCATGGTGATTAACCATAACACCGACCTCGGCGATGCTTATGAATGGGCCGACGAGCCGAAGTATCCGAACTATTTTTCGGCTTACGCGTATCGGCTGGCTATCAACTTCATCGTTTACGCATTGACACATTGATGTGGGGGAACCGGCCGTTGCCCAATCAAGGAGGCCGCCGAAGGCGGTGTACCGACAGGGGCCGGCCGGTGGGCCCGACATTCAATAAATGATTTCGGCAATAGTCCTAGCTGCGGGTAAATCCGAAAGGATGGGAAAGCCTAAGGCGCTCCTGCCTTTTCGCGGTCGAACCTTTCTGGAGAACATCCTCGACACGATTTCCCGCTCGACAATCGAAAACACCATTGTTGTTGTCGGACATCATCGGCAGGAAATTGAGCGCACCGTTAAAGGCTTTCAACTGGTCTTCAATCCAGCCTACGAACAAGGCATGATCACTTCTTTTCAGGCGGGCATTCGGGTTCTTCCCTGGGATGCCGCAGGCGCGTTTCTCTTTCTGGTCGATCATCCACTGGTCGAGGTCGAGACTTTGGAAAGACTGATCGAAAGGCTGGCGCCAGGCCGCATCATTGTGCCGACATATGATGGGCGGCGGGGACATCCCGTTCTGTTTGCGCCCGACATTCTCGACGAAGTGCTTGGTTTACCCCCCACAGAGGGCGCTAACATCGTCGTACGTAAAGACCCGACCCGGGTTATAGAAGTTCCCTTAAACGCGCCTGGAATACTCGTGGACATCGACACTCCAGAGCAGTTCGAAAAACTGTTAACGGAGGAGTTGTGAAGGCTGTAGGCTTATAGAAACAAGGGCATTGCTGTCGAGTGTTGCACATCTTTGTTGGGGGTTGCGTACCGGCGAATGCCGAATTCAGATCGAGGACGGGAACGTAACGTCGGCATAGGGTGGGTAGTGTCCTAATTCGGGGACAGACGTATAAATCACCTAATTAGCGATCAAGGTTGCTTTACTTGCTAATTAGGTGATTTATACGTCTGTCCCCGAATTAGGACACTACCATAGGGTGGTAATTCTTGTGTCAATGTTTGTATCATTAGATCTTCGGTATTTTGGTGATTTCTATGCAAGGAGGTTCATAACTCAATGGCATCTGGTGCAAAGCTCAGTAAGACTGCTCGGGCCAGCCTTGGAAAGGACAAAGACGCCATCCAGATGGGGAAACCGTGTCCGCAGTGCACGACCCCGATGGTGGCCACTCGCGTCATCAAATCCGCGGGAATGCCAGGTGGTATGTACTGGGTTTGTCCGAAAGACGACTTTCGAATCAAGACCTAAATGTCCACCACCGTTCAAAGCACGGCCGGCTCCAGCGCCAACAGAAAACGCCTTGTTCTGATGCTCTGGCTTCTGGTTGCGATCTTCTATTTTTACCTCTCGTACGACTATATCCGCGCCACAATGAACGACAAGAAGTTCGGCGATTATGTGCAGTATGTCGTGCAGATTGCCGGAACAGAGAACAGGCCCACCAAGGAAATCCGAGCTCTCATTCTTATTAAAGCGGAAGAGCTGAAAATTCCCATCAAAGGGGAGGACATCACGATTGCTGGGGGCGGAGAAACTCTCAACGTCAGGCTGAACTATAACGTCGCTATCGACATCCCGCTGTTCGAGCGGACGATCTACTCCAAAGAATTTACGCACCGGGTGGAATATCAGCGGGCGCGCTGAAGTTACTTCTCCCCCATGGCCGCCAGCGATTCCTTGTAAGCTCGGTACAACAGCTCAAACTCAGCCAGGCCTTTCTTCAGGATTGCCGTCAGGTTCGGCAGGTCGGCGGGATTCAACACCAGATGAACGCTCTGGGCGAAGGCTTGCATGGCGTCCAGGGTTTTGAAGGATGGGCCGACCAGACATACAAACCAGTAGCGGCGTTGTGCCATCGGAAGTGCCGCCAGGAAAGTCAGGACTGCGTTGGTTCGCAGGGAGCTGCCCGCGAAGTTTTCATGAATGATGATGCAGTCGTAATTGGTGTACCGCATGCGCTCGATGGCGAGCTCGGGCGTCTCGGCGGTATGGAACTTGAATCCAAGTTCGCGAAGAGTGTTCCTGGCGGCTTCCTGGGTCGCGGCGTCGCCGCAAATGAGTGAAGTCTTGTCTCCGAGTTCGAAGAAATCCGTCTTTTCCTGAGAGCTCATTTTCTTTTCCCGTATTCGACATCGAGGCTCAGACCGGTCACGTCGGATGTCTTCTCGCCTCTTGTTTTCTTGATCTTGTCGATGCCACGCGTGACGACGCCTTTATTGGTGCAGTAGAGCAGAGCAGTCTCTTCGGTGATCATTCCGTGTTCGAACAGTTCCATCATGGCCATATCGAATGTTTTCCAACCGAACGAGCCCGAAGCTTCGATGATCTCGTAGAAAGTCTTTCCCTCGGATTCACCATGCTCGACCGCGTCCTTTACGCGAAGGTTGTTGCCCATGATTTCGAGCGCTGCCACGCGGCCGCCGCCTATCTTGGGAAGCAGTCGCTGTGAGACGACCCATCGCACGGTCTCGGCAAGCCGGATTCGGATTTGCTTTTCCTCGGCCTGATCGAACATACCCACAATACGGTTGATCGTCTGGCCGGCGTTGATCGTATGCAGGGTACTCATGACGAGGTGGCCTGTTTCCGCCGCCGACATACCGATTTCCACCGTCTCCCGGTCGCGCATTTCGCCGACCAGAACCACTTTCGGCGCCTGCCGCAGAGCGGCGCGGAGGCCGGCAGCAAATGTACTGAAGTCGTTGCCCATCTCGCGCTGATTGAATGTCGCTTTCTTCTGCGGATGCACGAATTCGACAGGATCTTCGAGAGTGACGATGTGAATGGACTTCGTTTCATTGAGCTCGTTCAGGAGAGCTGCCAGTGTCGTGGACTTACCGCTGCCGGTGGCGCCCGTCACGAGAACGAGGCCCGTCTTCTCCTTGGAAATCGTATGGAAGACCGGCGGCAGGTTGAGCTGGTCCACGCTTGGAATGTCGGTTGAAAGTTTGCGCAGAATGATGGTGTAGTGGCCGCGCTGCGTGAAGATGTTGACACGGAATCGGGCCTTCTGTCCGAGAGAATATGAACAATCGCAGGAACCTGTTTTGAGCAGGTCCTCAGTCAGCCGGCGATTCCGGTTGATGATGTTGAGGGAGATGGTCTCGGTCTGAAACGGTGTGAGCTTCTCGACGGGCGGTTCGATCGCGACGGGTACGAGCTCGCCCGAGGATTCGACCTGCAACGGCTTGTCAGCCGTGATGTTGAGATCCGACACATTGCGGTTCGAATCCAACATCGTTCCGAGAATGTAATCCAATTCTGCTTTGGTCATGGAGTTACTCCCATTCTTCCGGCGGGGTCTTCAAAAGCGGTCTGAACTTGTTCTTGTCGATGCAGCGGTTGTAAGCATCTTCCGCGCTGATCCACTTCTTGTTCAGAAGATCCATGATGGCATCGTCGAGTGTTTGCATGCCGTATTTCTTTCCGACCTGCAACATGCCGGGAATCTGAAAGGTCTTTGCTTCACGGATCAGATTCGCAATTGCAGGCGTCACCACCAGGATTTCGAGAGCCGCCACGCGGCCCTTTACATCAACCCGTTTGAACAGATTCTGAGCTACTACGCCTTTCAGCGCTTCCGAAAGCGTGTTTCGAATCTGGTTCTGCTGGCCGGCAGGAAAGACGTCGATCACACGGTCGATCGTCTTTGCCGCGCTGGGGGTGTGCAAGGTGCCGAACACAAGGTGACCTGTCGCCGCCGCTGTAATCGCCAGCTCGATCGTTTCAAGGTCGCGCATTTCGCCGACGAGGATGATGTCCGGGTCTTCGCGCAGTGCGCCGCGCAACGCCGCCGCGAATGATTTTGTATGGAGGCCCACTTCCCGGTGGTTCACAAGGCAGCTCTGGCTCTGGTGCACGAATTCGATAGGATCCTCGACCGTAATGATGTGGTCCTTCCGGTTCTTGTTCGCATGGTCGACGATTGCCGCGAGCGTCGTCGACTTGCCGCTTCCTGTCGGACCGGTGACAAGTACCAGTCCTTTGTGAAGAGCCGCGAACTTTTTCATGATAGGCGGCAGGTTGAGCTGCTCGGCCGTAAGAACGGTGGACGGAATCTGCCGGAACACGGCAGCAACACCGTACTTTTGATTGAAGAAATTGGCGCGATACCGAGCTACGCCGGGAATTTCATAACCGAAATCGACGTCGCCGGTCTCTTCGAAAACCTTGACTTTGTATTCCGGTGCGATCTCGTAGAGCATCGCCTTGAGATCATCATTTTCCAGGGCTGGGAACTTGACCCGCTCCATCTCACCACGAACGCGCAGAATGGGTTGCGAACCCGATGCAAGGTGCAAGTCTGATGCACCCGTTTCGTTCATCAGGTTGAAAAATGCGTCAATTTTCGCCATGTCTCCTCCCGAAGCACGTTGTTTCGTTATTATAATCAAGTGTCATGAGTCAGCTTCCCGTTGGCACCCAAGCTCCTGATTTCACAATGACTGGTCTTGACGGTCGATCCCATCGCCTGGCGGACGCGTTGAAAAGCGGCCCCGTTGTGCTCGCCTTCTACAAGGTGGGCTGTCCGACGAGCCAGTTCACCTTTCCCTTTATTCAACAGATTGTTAGCGAGGCCGGGATGGACAAATCCTGGTTGATTTGGGGCATCTCCCAGGACGATGCCCAGGAAACGCGCAGTTTCGCCGAACGATTCGAGATTACGTTCGACATGCTCCTGGACGACCATCCGTACGCCGTCTCCTCCGCCTACGGGCTGGAATTTGTCCCAGCCATATTTATCGTCGAGCCCGGCGGGACTATTAGTCTCAGCGACTTCGGCTTTACCAAGAACAGCCTCAACCAGATCGCCGGTTTCGAACGTTTTCCCCCCAATGACGGCCTTCCGGCCTTCCGACCTGGCTGAAGATCAAAGAGTTAGCGTCCGTGTGACGCGTCCACGTAAGTCGCGAAACGCCGGGCTAAAGCCCGCCACTACATTAGGAAAGTGGCCGGTTTCAATGTAGTCGCGGGCTTTAGCCCGCGTTTCCTGATTTTTCCTAAAGCTCCTTAACTATATCGCCGATGTATGAGATGCACGTGTGTGCTTTATTAGATGCTTGACCGTACATTTCTCTTCACAGATATAGAAGGCAGTACAACGCTATGGGAACGTTTTCCCGAGCGGATGCGGGGTGCCCTGGCCCGGCACGACGGCCTTTTGCACGCTGTTATCGAGGAATATGGCGGCAAGGTGTTCAAAACGGTCGGAGATTCGTTTTGTGCGGTTTTTGCGACCCCCGCCGGTGCCGTTTCGGCGGCCGCCGCCGCTCAGCACAGGATTGCGGCCGAAGCATGGGAGGAAATTGATGGGGTCATTCGCGTACGAATGGCCATCCATACAGGCCCCGCCGAAGAACGCGACGGCGACTACTTCGGCCAATCGCTCAATCGAGTCGCACGAATGCTGGCAGCGGCCCACGGCGGCCAGATCGTTCTTTCGAAGATTGCTGCGGATCAGATAGGTGATGCTCTGCCGGCACCGGCGAAGCTGACCGACCTCGGAGAGCATCGCCTTCGGGATCTCGTCCATCCGGAGCATATCTTGCAATACAGCGAGCCCGGACTGTCCGAGGAATTTCCTCTTCTGCGTTCGCTGAGCGCTTTTGCAAACAATCTTCCGGAACAACTGACGACTTTTATCGGCCGGGAAACCGAAATGGCCGAAGTCAAACACCTTCTGTCGCGATCGCGGTTACTGACGCTCTCCGGATCCGGGGGAAGCGGCAAGACACGCCTCGCATTGCAGGCGGCCGCCGAATCTGTGGACCGCTTCACCAACGGCGTCTGGTTCGTCGACGTGGCCACCGTTCTGGAGCCGGATCTTCTCCCCAGTGCAGTAGCGGCAGCGCTCCGGCTGCGCGAGCAGTCTGGTCAAACGATGTTTGATACGCTGGCTGGTTTTCTTCGCGGCAAACGGCTGCTCCTGATTCTCGACAATTGCGAGCAGATCGTCAGCGCGTGCGCGGCTCTCGCCGAGAAACTGCTCAAAACCTGCCCCGATCTCCAGATCCTTGCGACCAGCCGAGAAGGTCTGGGCATTGGCGGCGAGTTGACCTGGCGCGTCCCATCTCTGCCGACTCCATCCAATGAGGATCTGAATTCGTTCGAGAAGACAGCGGCAAACCCGGCGGTCCGCTTATTCGTGGATCGAGCTGTCTCCGCGGTTCCGACGTTCAAGCTCACACCGAAAAATGCTCCCGCAGTCGTGAAGGTGTGCCAGCGGCTGGACGGAATACCACTGGCTATCGAACTTGCTGCGGCGCGCGTGAAGACGATTGCTCCCGAAGAGATCGCGCTGCGCCTGAGCGACAGGTTCCGCTTGCTCACCGGGGGAAGTCGAACGGCACTGCCGCGACATCAAACTCTTCGCGCGGCCATCGATTGGAGCTACCACCTGCTGGGTGGACTCGAAGGCATTCTGTTCCGGCGGCTTTCGCTGTTTTGCGGAAATTTTTCGATTGAGGATGCAGAGGCCGTATGTGAGGACGAGCAGTTACCGGCCGGCGACGTCCTGGACTCCATCAGCAGGCTTGTGGACAAGTCGCTTTTGATTCCCGAGCATGCCGAGGAAACCGGACGTTACCGCATGCTCGAGACCATACGCGAGTACGCCTACGAGCGGCTTCAGGAATCGGATGAAGTAACAGCCACGCAATCGAGGTTTCTGAACTTCTTTCTGCAGATGGGCCTGCAGGCGGAGATCGAGCTCTCCGGACCTGCCCAGGGAGAATGGCTCGAGCGCCTCGATGCAGAGCATGAAAACCTTCGCGCTGCGTTAGCGTGGAACGTGCAGGAGGCCGAACCCGCTGTCGGCCAGTTGCGTCTCGCGCTGGCGCTGTCGAGATTCTGGCTGGTGCGCGGTTATTGGGAAGAGGGTTTGACCTGCCTGTTGCGCGTCGCTGGATCCACTGTCGCGCTTCCACTTGCTGCCGAGCGATCGAAGGCGTTCAACAGCTGCGGCAATCTGGCCACTCCGCTGGGCCGGTATGAGGATGCTTTGAAGCATTATGGGCAAAGCCTCGAAATCCGCAGGGAACTCGGCGACGAGCGCGGTATCGCCGTCACCTTGAACAATCTCGGAATGTTGCACAAGAATCAGCGCTCCTACGAAAAAGCCAGGCCGCTCTTTGAAGAGGCGCTGGCGTTGTTCCGCAAGCTCGGCCAGGATGGGGCGGTCGCCACCTGCCTGCACAATCTTGCGGGAGTCAAGGGAGCGAAGGGCGATGACGCGGAGGCGGAGCGAAACGCACGGGAATCCCTGCAGATTTTCAGAAACATCGGGGACCAGCTTGGAGTTGCCGCGGCCCTGCGCGTATTGGGAAATTTATCCTGCTCGTGCGGACATGTCGGTGATGCCCACACGTTCTTCGAAGAGAGCCTCGCGCTATTCCGCGGATTGGGAGAAAAAGTGGGCATCGTCGAATGTCTGCAGAGCCTTGGTGACCTCATGATCACCAAACAAAATTGCGAGAGCGCGCGAGCCCTCTATGAGGAGAGTTTGAATATCGCACGAGGCATTGCAGCCGCGCCGCACATGGCCGCTGCACTGGATGCGCTCGAAAGATTGGCCAATACGGAGGTTGTACAGTGAACGAAAAACGTAAGTTTCCGAGGATTTCCTCGTTGGTTCCTG
>Ga0137361_10001706_pt1 | contig 13785 bp, 15 predicted proteins | sample Mad1_80_16metaG_FD_104923 | JGI IMG/M metagenome (GOLD analysis project Ga0137361, IMG submission 104923) | Vadose zone soil microbial communities from Angelo Coast Range Reserve, California, USA - Mad1_80_16 metaG | ecosystem: Environmental > Terrestrial > Soil > Vadose zone | place: USA... | reverse complement strand
TATTGGCTGCTGCCTGTACTTCTGGAGGCAATCCGCCACCGAATTTGCTCATAAAGTTAGTAAGAGCGACACCGCTTTCGGCTCCGGGACCGGGTTTAATGGCAAGTTGAAGGGCTCTTTCCATTGCTCCATTGGGCTTTTTATTAACAAAGGCCATGATAGTATCCAGATCGCGTTGCATTTCAGCCAAGCGATACTGAGATTTATCGGCACCCGCGGCTAGTTTACTTATATCCTTTCTTTCAACATTGGAGGCAGCTCTACCAGCAACGGCAGCCGGTTTGGAGGTATATCCAGCAAGAATATCATTATTACGTTCAGCAGCCTGAGATGGCGTAACCGGATTGGAAATCATAGCATTTGGATCGGCCGTAATGATTTGACTATTGGGAGGAGCAATAGAGGTAGAAGCCGTTTCTCCTTGATAAGCAGGAGAAGCACCAATTCCTCCCTCAGCAGAAGTGACTTGAGCACCCTTTGATGCAGCCGTAGACTGATCGGTAGGAGTAATAGGCACTTGCCCAGCGGGACCATATTTCTCCAATTTTCCCGTTCCATGATTCATATAAAGAGTGGTACCATCAATTGGGTTTTCATATAGCTTCTGAAGCTTTAGAGTGGATTGAGATTGCTCAAGTTGACCGGCTTGATATGGTGTTATCTTGGTAAGGGAATCCAGATGTGTCTGTGCCGTTAAAGCAAGTTGCTTAGCGCGCTGATTGACGCTTTCTTCTTCTCTGGAAGCTTCACGCTGTTTAGCAAGTGTCTCGGTGCCAACTTGAAGACCTTTACCGATATTGACACCAGCAAATGGAGAGGTTCCGGCCATCATGCCAGCACCAGCATTAATCAATGCCAGCCATGGGCTTTTTGCAAAGCCACGAGAAACATCGGTGCTGGAGTCCAAATCTTTATAAGGAAGATCGGTATATCTAACATTCTGCATCGCAGCTAAATTTTGCGCTGCTGTATCAGCGGCGGCTGGAGATAGCGCTCTTAAACCGGTTGACTTTGGTCCAGCCGCCTCGCTTGTTTCATCTGGACGCATTTGATCGGGAGGCACGATAGGAGACCCATCGGCCCTGACACTGGGAAGGCGATGGGGTTCGTTTGGATTAATCACATTCTGTTGTTGCGGATTAACTGTAAAACGAGTTGTGGGGACCGCTGAAGTGGCCTGATTTTGGGGCAGTAATTGTGGGTCAGGACCAGCGTAAGCAGATTTATAGTAAGTCGCAGGCTGTCTAAGATAATGCGCTATGGCCTCTGACCGTGGCATTTCTCCAAAACCAGAAGTATCGAAACGATCATCAAATGTATCACCTCCATCAGCGAAAGCCTGATAAGGCGTAGTTCCGACCGCACCGCCCTGTGCCAAAAATGGAATGATTGCCGTCGCAAACTTGGCCGCGCTCGCCAGATCGCTTCCAATATTAGAACCTGAGCCACCGGTAGTAGTAGTAGTGGTCATTGGCTGAATAGGTTTTATCTCCGGAGGCAACATAGACGCCACAGCCATAGGCTTCATATCAAGATTGAGAGGCCTTGGTTCCGGATGCTGAACTTGTGATGCATGCAATGATTGCACTGGAATAGTCGGGTCAGATGTCATCCATGCTGGATCACCGCCAACGCCTCCGCCATCATCAAATCGCCTTGAATTTAGGGTTGCTTGAGCATTAGCGGCCCCAGATGCAGTTCCGCTATAGTGGATTTGGCCAGTTCTAATATTTATAACCTCATGCTGACCGCCATTTGTCCTTATTTGATAAGGAGATGAAGATTGCTCAACTTCTCCGCCATCTTCATAACTAATCCTGCCGCCGCGATTTTGATTGGTAACGATGGATGGAAAATTACCACCGCCAAGATCGCCATAATTATAGGTGCCAGCATTACTGCCTTTCCCGCTCCCATTAAAGGCCCCGGCCTGATTTAGAGCACCATATGTACCAAGGCCAGCCGTACCAGCTCCAAATAACTGACTCCAGATAGAGGGTTGAGCAGGCGTTGCTGTGCCATAACCGGTTCCCATACTGGTGCCGTAGCCAGCGGTAGTTCCCATGCCAGTGGTAGTGCCAGTGCCAGTAGTAGTTCCAGTTCCCATTTGGTTGGTCGTGGTTGTTCCGCCCAGAGACGGAGCCAAACCACCAGTAATGCTAGCCAGATATTGAGCTTGCTGATAAGGATAAGCGATCTGAGCAAGGGTATTCTGGTATGGCGCATTCATTTGCGCCTGTGCTAATTGCTGCTGAATCGCGCCTTGGCCATAAAGAGCCTGAGTGCCTTGCATGGCCGCATTTTGGGCCGCACCACCGAGATTACCGATACCATAGGCCGCCGCCTGCTGGCGCTGGGCATCCTGCTGGGCAGCACTTAAAGCGTTTCCGTAGATACCGGAAAGGGTCTGTCCAGTGGCTAAATTCTGTTGTCGGGCCAATTCCCCCTGTGCCACGCCAATACGATCAGCGCCCACGCCACCGGCAGCCTGTGTGGCCCTACCGGTTAGGTCCTGCATTTGCTGACCCTGAGTTTCCTGCAAATTGGCAAGAACTTGGTTAGCGTATGGATTCATATACTGGTTGATTTGGCCAGCCGAGATCGGATTCGCACTTTGATTAAACAAGCCTTGTGCCTGATTGAAATATGGCTGTGCCAACCCCTGCTGTTGCTGGGTCTGTAGGAAGGCCTGTAATTGATCAGGGGTAAAGCCTGCGACCGGAGCGATCGGAAGCTGAAAGGGCGATTGAGCCGCCTGTTGGGCCTGTGTGAGCGCTTGATTGCCAGCAGCGCCTATCTGGGCATTTGGGGCATAGGCGCTTGTTCCCTGCTGCTGTTGCTGCTGGGTCTGCGCTTGGTTCTGCTGCTGCTGGGTTTGGCTTTGATTTAGCTGCTGCTGAACCTGATTTTGCGCTTGTGTCTGAGTGCTAGTGCCCTTGGAGCCGATAATCCACGTCCTGACCCTCCCACGGGCAAGGAATATTCCTCAAGTCCCTTATACCTTTAAGGCGATATTACGGCAAGATGGGCTCATTTTCAGTAGGTACATCACGCCAATCATATCTTGATGCCCCCTCGTCTGGAGGATCATCATCTATCCATTGTTGCTGGAGGATACGATAAATATCCTTATCAATGCGCCGTTTAACGAATCTAAGTCTCACTGTGGGACGCATCATGCAACTTTAAGCCTTTTAGGAGGATCACCCATTACAGATTCTGGCTTCACAAGTTCCATATCCGTCTGAGGGTAGAAATAAAAGGCCCCAATGCGAGGCAACATACGATCATAAAGCCTGATTTTTGCTGCGGTACGCTCTTTTGAGATAATACCGGTCAAAAGCGGAATTTTTAATTCATCAGCCAATGATTTCATCCAGCTTACACAGGCTATCGCATGACGGGATTTGCGGCATTCCGGATCTACATAGACCAGAAGCTCTTCAAGGTGATATTCACTGGAATACCAAAACTGAGCAATAAGTACGAAAACTACGGCTTCCAGTCTGCCTTGCGGGCCGATAACGCCTATCTGGGCGCGCGGTCCAGTATCATAGGAAGGTATTCGTTCTGAATGGAGTGCCCGATCCATGAATTCCGTTACCTTGAACGGAGCTATCGTAAATAGGCCGTTTTCCCGGTGAAGCTGTAGGAAAAGACGCCAAATCTCTGGTGCATCAAATGGCGTTGCTTTACGTATAGTGGAGGGCGTCGTCATCTCTAGACTCTTTCTAGACTCTCTCTAGACTCTCTTAGGAATATGAATATTGAATTTGGAGCCAAATCCGCCAGAGGCCGGTCTCCAGCCCGAATACCAAAGGAATCTCTTTCCACTATATGAAATGAAAGGAGCCCATCCATTAATGATTGACCACTTAAATCCGTATTGCGGTGGATTTGCATCATATAGCGTGGTCAGCATTACCGGAGCGGGTCCTTTAACCACATAACCGAGCCCTTCAAACCCAATAACAAAACCCATAAAGTTCCCAATAGGATTGCGACAGAACCAAAGAAAATCACGCAATACAGAACTATGAATGTTGGGTAAGTAAGGAACTCCATTGTTGATCTCCGGGGCGTGCCATGAATCTCCATTACGGAACCACCACAAGAATCCCGTTGGATATGGAGTTGCTGCCATTGTAACGGTTTCAATCACGGAAGTATCTTCCTTGCTTCATTCAGCGAATGAATCAACATTATGGTTTCTGCTGCAAGAGCATCGGAAGACGATAATGTTGTATTGATTGAAACTGGCAATGTAATCGAAAATGGCGCTCCATCGTCTGTCTTCTTGACTGCGAATAGGTCTGGATGCGCCGTGAATGGCGGCATAATAATCAGTTCTGGCGCATATGTCGTGGTCGCGGTAATGGCTTGATCATAATTCATTTGGTTATCTTTCTCTTGGTAAGAGGAATGAATTCTCCGCATTGTCGTTCAATTGCGCCTACAATGGGATAGGCACTACCGCCGGATACTTGTCGTACTGGCGGATATCTAAAACAGTTTCCGACTTCGACAGTTTCACCCTTGCCGTTTTTGCCTTCACCAAGCAAAACAAAATGATAGCAGTCTTCGCAGGTCTTCATTTGGAACCCTTTGGCGGTTTTAATCCCTTAAGTGTACTAATGTGCTTGGCGCGAACTTGCTTAACGAAGCTATCCAGAATCGAATGCCCTAGTTCGATATCGCCATTACCAAGATCGGCTACTGTATCTGGATGAATAGTATATTCGCCACCGGCCGCCATAATCGGAGTAGGATGGCCGACTTCGCCGCCTTTGGCAAAGCCAGACAGTGAAGTCTTGCGTTTACCAACTCTGGAACCGGCTCTAGCCCGAGGCAGGCCCATACCATAAGGCCCCTTATTGAACATCTTGTCCAAGATAGCTCCGCCAGCCGTAGAATTGCCTTGTCCAAGAGCGCTGGGAATATCGGCGGGAATAATGTAGCTGCCAGATGGTACATTAAGATTAAGTTTATCGGTACGGCCCGGAACCGCTGATCTGATCATGCCCTGTCTGGAAAGGCCAATGGCAGCACCGCGTTCTGGATCGAAATTGCCCACCTTGCCACCTCCTGCTTTCATCTCAGCTTTATTTCGAGCCATCATTTTACCTTCGATATATTGGAGACCACGTGTAATATCTTCTGTGTCTTCTGGATGTTGTAGATAACTATTTTCCTTCCATCTCTTTGAGACATTTCTTGCCTCTGTCTCTCCAGCAGTACGTTGATAAGTTGAGAAGGCGGCACGATTAAATGCATTAGCTTCCGAGGTAGGATCGCCTCCACTCGCGCGCTGTATGTCTGCTAATTTTTCTTGCCATGAAGGGATTGGTGCTTTTTGAAAAGGACGCGGACCATATGTAATTATTGTTGCAGAGTTTCTGCCTTCGCCGCCCTTATTCTCTGATGGAAATATTTCTTGTCCGAATTCTGGCCTTCTAATCGCCTGTTGAAGATTGGACCCATAAGCAAATCCCTCTTTCTTTTGTATAGCATGCTGGAATTCATGAAGGGCTGTGCCAATGGCATCTTTAAGATTTTCTTTTGTTGGCTTGCCGCCAATAATAATTTGATTGTTTTCATCATTGAATGATCCGTTACCTTCTTTGATTTTTTGATCAAATTTTATCGGCGGAATATCATAAATTTTATGTAAATTCCCTGCCGGATGTATTAGTTCATACATAGGATTGCCATGCTCGTCAGGTACTTCGCTTCTTACTAATTTAGCACCAGTATCGGGAATTTCTTTCTTGGCCATTCCCTCAAAGCCACGGGTCCAACCTGATCGAGCCCAAATATCTCTATCAGATATAGGTGGATTTACACTTCCTTGACGAGATTCTATCGCCGCGCGAGCTTCGGCATCTCTCATGTCTTGTACTTGACCTTTGTAGATATCCCGGAACTCAGGCCTCAAAGAAGCGGCTCTTGTTGCTATTTCCGCCGCGACTACCGGATGTGGTATGGTTGGGCGGCCAGCGGCGCGGTCAGCGTCACGAAGCATTTGAGCCCCATAAGGTCCAACAAAGACACCGGAAACTCCTGCTTGTGGTCTAACGCCAGCGCTGCCTAATCCCTGCATGGCAATATTGGATGCCGGACCAACCATTTGTTCTGTTGTTATTGGTTCTTTCGATTGATATGCCATTCCGGGATACATCGCAGCTTCCACCGGAGCCTTCATGTAGCTATAGGCCAGCTTACTACCAATATCAGATGCCTTATTGCCAAGATGTGTCCCCGGAGAAAACTGTCCTCCGCTTGGAATAAGTGGTTCTCCAACATCAGGAATATCTCCTCCATCGGCATATCTTGGAGACCGCAACCAACTATCCGGAATATGCGTTGTCATAGGCTGTAAGGATCGTGGAAGAGTGCCGCCGTAAGACACATCGTCCTTTCCGTCTCCTTCAATACTGCCACCCCGAGCCTTACGATAATGTTTGATTGCTCGTAAGGCTTTGGTCTTCTTATCCATGCCCTTACCGTATTTGTGGCCAGCATCAGCCGCGTGAAATTCCCGAGCTACTTTTACTGGTATATCCAGCCCGCTGGGGTGCCATCCGTGTGCAATAGCACTCATGACCCTAGCCTGCTTAGTCGTGGATGACGGCAATTTATTCTCCTGCTCGTTCAACAATTTTTTTACACCAAATCAATTAATTGGTCTGTAGTTAAATTGTGCTTCATAAGGTTGATTATATGGCAAACAAGCTGAACATTATCTGGCGTGTATCCTATCAGAGACGGCATGATTATATCCTTATGACGAACTTGGAAAGATAGTCTTCATTGCGATGGTTAAATTATTAATGGCTATAACCCCCTGCTGTAAGGAAGTCAGGATATCTGTTAAACTACCACTATTTCCTGATTGTTGCGATGAGCTATTATTGGTCACTGCCTCAATCCTAAGCCAAGATATATTCGGTTATAAGGACCGCCCCGGCATTACCAGCGGTTCCGTTTGCGGCTCCAGCAGCATTCTGTGATCCAGAACCACCGGCTCCTGATCCATAACCAGTACCACTGGCCCCCGCAACGGCATTACCAGCGCTTACCTGTTCAACTCCACCACCACCCCAGACTGATGATCCGCCAAATGGACATCTTGTAATGACTGTAATGATGCTCTGATTCATTCCAGTGCCACCCGGTTGTCCAGTGGTAGTTAAATCTCCTGTCCCAAGAGTTCCGCCTGCGCCTCCAACGCCATTTGGTCCCGCTCCTCCGCCTTGCCCTCCCTTTCCAATACACAATGTACCAACAGAAGTATCACCGCCATTTCCCCCAGCGGTCGGACCAGCAGCAAGTCCTAATACGCCTCCAGCACCAATTGTAACAGTTTGAGATGCTCCAATACTACCTGCTGAAGCTACCTTTCTTGAATAAGAACCGGCTCCCCCACCCCCCGTAGAACCCCCAGCACCGGCACCCGTATTAGCCATTCCTCCACTGCCGCCGCCTCCTCCTACAGTCTCTAAAATACAGAAAATCATTCCTGTAGTTGGAGTATAAGTTCCGTTTGCTGAAAAGAATTGTTTGGATATACTGAGAGATATTGCGCCAGTTTTAGTATTAAGAGAACTAACATATGAGGCAGTAATTGCAGCTATCTGTCCATCAATTGTGGTTAAATGACCGTCTATCGTCGTAAGATGGGTGTTTATAGTAGTGAGACTTCCATTTATTGCTGTTATCTGGCTGGATATATTGAGTAGCGATCCACTCATTTGTTTGGTTAGATTATTGAGCGCAATAACTCCATTCTGTATTGAACTAAGTATGTCATTAAGGGAAGCCATTAACGTCTTCCATCCGGAGCAAAACGATAACGCAATCTGCCAATTCTCCAGAAACTATTCAGGTCCATGCCTTCGACTTTCATCGACATGAACCTTCCGCGAATTCTGGTATTGATATATTCGGTTCCACTACTAAATGGAAATGGCCCATAAACACGAGGTGTATCTCCAGTATAATCCGTTGCATAAAATGTAAGATTAAGATTGGCGCTTGTTCCAGAACCGAATGTCCCAAAGGTCATGTCCGGCAATATCCAATCGACAATTGCTAAATCGTTGCCTTCAGAGATCGACCAATAGCCGGTCTGGAATGAACTATCCATTGCCAAGGTTCCGGCATTATAACCAATATCATGCTGATAGATTAGGCCGGTTAAATCGGACCCAATCGGGTTGCCCAAAACCGTCACATCAATCCAAGCGGATCGGCCGAGAGAACCATAATCCCATTCATTTTCATTGGCGTTCCATTTTACATAAAGGGAATTCTCGGTATTGCCACCAGTACCAGCCTGTGGAAAGAACCAACTAATTTCATTGAAAAGACTATTAACGGCACATTTAACTTTCCATATATTTTCGACATCGATATTATTGAAGATAAAATTCCATACCGAGCACGGGATTGGAGTAACGCCATTGTTGCCGAGAACAAAGAAATTATTTGGTCCCATCCAATAAACATTTCCATTTAGTACTCCACAAGCATGCTGACCAACAAGACCGCAACCAGAACCAACGCGATTAAAGCCAAATACAATCGGCTGACCAACATTTTGCATCACATAGCAATCGATATCGGTCCAGATAATGCCCTGTTGCGCCGATTGGATTCCTCCCATGATAATTGATCCAGTAGGAATATGGAATGATCCGGCCCATGTCTGCGAACTCACTGTCCAATTGGTAAAATCCAAAGCATTGGACCAACGCACAATTAATGGGTCTTGAACCCCAGTACTTTGAACGGAGGCCCATGCAACCAAGATTTGCTGTGGTTGCGAAACAAATATGCCGCCATTGAAAAAAGGCGCAGTGGGAATCACGCCAGCATTCTGGAATCCATCTAGTGCAGACCATGTATAAATAGGCCCACCAAATGGACATGCTATTAATGTTTCGCCCCAATTGGTTAAACTCCAATCTGTGACTGTAATCGGATTGCCCGTGCCAGCAGGCACACTTACGCCAGTGCCCCATCCGCCATTGCCATATCCACCAAGACCCCATCCACTGAATGCAGGTGGCCCGAGATGATAATAATAAACGATCTGCGCGCGGCTACTATTCATGGTCGCCGTCGCAGTCGCGGAAGATTGGACTAATGCGCTTATCGTATATTGAGTAGAGTTTACTATCGATTGAACCGTATAAGGCCCCTGAACGGTGAGTCCGCCAACCGATGTTGGGGCGATAAACTGTTGATATAATCCCTGAATAACTTGAGCTGTATTATTTGGAAGAGTGACTGTTATCGATCCGCTATTCGCGGTCGTATCGAAAATAGGCAGAATACCACTGGAGGAAGTTGTTACGCTGGCTGCAACGCTGGATAAAATCCTGTAATTACTGGAACCAAGGGCGGCAGAAACTGGATATGCGCCGCTCAGAACAACGCCTCCAACATTGATGGGCGTATTCAGATAGATCGTAGTGAATATGGAAGCGCTAGAATTCGGATCAATGATCGTGACCACATTACTACCGGAGCTTACTGAAAAGCTGGGAGTTGGATTAGTAGTTATAGTCTGTGGCGTAATATCGGTATTGGCTCCAAGCACAATCACGCTTAACGATTGTGTTGCTCCAATTCCAAGATAACTATGGCCAGTTAAACCTTGCCAACCTAAAAGGTCCTTTATGGTCGATCCGATGGAAACTGAATAATATTTGGACCATCCGCCATATTTCTGGATCATGCCTTGCTGATAGCGAACAAGATTAGCCTGAGATACGCCTGCTTCGTTCTGCGAAGGCGTCATCATAGTATTAACACCGGGCCGAAGCGTTACGGAAGTTATCGGCATCGGCTATACTCGCTGCGGTGTCGCAATTGGATTTGGAATTTGAGATTGCCAGCCCTGAGAGGCGTATTTCTTACGCTGCTCTTCCATGCTAGCAGAAGAAAACAATAAATCATATTGCTTTGACCATGATACAGCCATGGCAGGATCATCGCCCTGCGCAGAGAAATTTTTCATATAACCGGAGGCAAAAATCATTGATGCCGCTATGAATAGGTCCGGCAAAAATTGCGTCAGATACGTACTGGAATTACCGGTGGATAATGGTGTTGGACGCTGAGTGCCTATTATTTCTACATTATAAGCCTGATTTGGGACTGGCCCAAGGATGGCGCGAGTATCTGTAGCTGGCGCGAAGAACTTCGGCACTCCGGTTCCGCTTGAATTACTTGGATATACATTATCAATGAAATGCTTTGACGTTACAGACAGAGGAACGCGAGTGGCATTAGAAGAAGTAGTTCCGATAGGTGTAAAAATATTGATCTGGTCAATCACTAAAAATGTGCCAGTTCCAGTAGGATAATTAAAGGTCCTCTGATTGGCCACAACATTAGTGCTTATGTCAGTAATGTAGGTTGCAAGAAAATCTCCCTCACGATAGATGCGTTGTTCTGCATAATCGATCATGCCGGGCAACATGGTCTGAAAATTAACATCATTGGACGAGATCACCGTTAGATTGGCCATCTGGCTGACATAAGTGGTGTAGTTGAGATCGCTGGCCATATCCTTATCCCGCGCTATAGATTTGTAATTGAGCTACCGATACCGAGGATATTCCATCTCCAGTTAGAACGAATTGATGAAAGAGATAAGTAGTGGTCGGCGTAATTGATACATCAATGATCTCACCAATGGTTCCAACCGTATTGCCGCTGGCCAGTGTGGTAAATCCAGCAGGCACATTAGAGCCCTGAAAGGCATAAGCGACCACGCCAGCAGCAGCGAATTTAGCATCATTAGGTGCGGTCACTACAAACCGACTAGCTAGAAGACCTACGGTAGGATTATTCGGATCAAGTCCGGTCCAATTCTTGCCAATTGTATTGGTTAGTCCTGCGGTTGAAATGTATCTTACCGAAGACAAAAAGAATGGTTTATTGGAATTGGAATCGAAGGCTGCGGCCAAGCCAGCCGCCTGCGACATCGTTCCTATATTTCCGCCAATCGACGTGAATGGATTATTATTGATCTGCGAGCGCTCAGGACGAGGATTGACAATAGGTGTAGGGTCCGCTGGCAAAATGATAACACGAAGTTGTTCCTGTGGAGTATCGTAACAGGTATCACAAACCAGCATATTTTGGTTCACAAGGCGATTGCCAGCCCATTCATACTGCCATTGCAGGTCCTTTTTGTTGTAAAGAAACCCGCATTTATCACAGATGGCCCATGCCCTTGGACTATGCCGATCTGCTCTGGCTCTGCCGTGCGGACGCATTTATTCAAAATCCTCCAACTTCGCCATAGGGCCAACCTGTGGCTATCCAAATAGGCCAAAACAATGCTCTAAGTAATGAAAGTGCAAGAGTTACCGGTCCAATGTTTATGTTGAACAGGAATATAACCACAAAGCCTACTAGATAAATGCCAATTATTACCCAAAGCCAATTCATCGTTTCACCTAAAGTAAGAGCTTAACCCGGGATTGAGCATCATGTAGACGTTCTCAGTATCTTGCTTTGCAGCAAGTGCCCAAGCTTCATCAGCGTCCATCTTGCGCTGGCCTTCCAAAGAAGGCGCATAAATCCTAGCCAATCTTGCTGCCAAACCAGCCGTGAAGGCATCCAGCCACAAATATGGCACTTCTATATTTTGCCCATTTACGTATTCAGCATCCTGTATCTGGCGAACACGATAGTAAAAGAGAGTATAAGGACCATTACCATCAGGTACAGGCCATAGTGTAAGCGTGGGAGAAACTAGTCTATCGAACCAGAATATTGTCGGAAAAGCCTGAGTACTTTTATTTGGATAGGTGGAATATTCCGATCTACTGATCGGATATATGGAACGGTCTGTAGATGGATTGCCAAATCTAATATAAGCATCCAAGATCATCGCGGTTTCCGCTGGGACTGTATAGGTTCCGGCCCCCTGCAATAGTGGAAGCGCCTGAAGGTCTACAGTCCACAGATTCGGTTGAATATCTGACATCTTTGCAAGAAGTAGATTGGCCTCCATTCTGGCATCCATCAGATGCGTCTGGACGATCTCAGTACGTCTAATGCCTATGCGGGCGAAGGCATTCAGAACGACTTCACCCAAACTGGGTGAGAATAGAAAAGTTCCGCTGGTTACTTGGGGACTCATGGTGTGATTATCCTTAAGTCGCCTTGGGCTTGCGAATTAGTGCTACCGCTGGCCGTGATATTCCATGTTGCATTGCCCAAATCAGAGACACTGGAAGACCAAGTGGCTGTAAAGAAGCTGTTTTGTAGGGTCATCGTAATGGACGTAGAAGCCGTTGTAAGACCCGTGGGATAAGTAATGTTTAATACCCCACCCGGAGGCACAGTTATGGCTCCGTTGGCATCCAAGAATTCTGCAACGAATTGGGCTGTATTTCCACTTATGATATTTGTAGTCATTAGTAGTTCATGACTCCTATTAGAGTTGCGCTTATTGGCGGCGGCGGCGGTATTGCTAGGAAGGTGACAATAAAATTAACCCAAGTGCGCGAATTATTAAGCATAGGCGCATAGGTAATTGGGGCGGTATCTGAATCTACAAGATTTCCGCCTCCGATCCCCGCAACTGAACTGATTAAGGAATTAGGCGGAGTGGCATATGCGCCATTTGTGGAATCCTGAGTAAAGGTGTCCCCAGTCCCGGCATTCCAAGCAATATTGCCAACAATTAATTCGCCAGTAGCATTCAGCGGTCCAAACGTGGTGACATTTGGAGTGGTGCTGTTTCCAACAGCAATGTTGGTAACGGTATCAAGTGGATCAGATGTTGTCTGAATGCCGCTGGCGTAAAATGCCGCCATAGAGGCAAAAACACCAGAGGTATCTTTGGTATAAGTAATAGTTGCATTATTTAATTGTATCGAATTAAAGGCGTAAAAACTTGTAGATACACCATTTGCTGCGCTACCATTAGGAGAACCAACAATCGATATATTATATGAATTGGTCCCATCGTCGATGATGCCTTGAGTACCGCTCGAATTTCTCTCAAAAGATAAAACATAAATCAAGGAACCGGAGGGAACCGTTACTCCGGTAATGGTTATAGTAGCTCCAGCAGTGCCGGATGCCGTTCCAAGATTGATGACTGAGATCGCCATTAACTCTATCCGGTTATGATCGCAACACGGGCCCCGGCAACCGTTGGGACTGGCGTTCCTTCAGTTACCGAGGCTGATTGTGGCACAATCGAGGCGATTATACTCGGTTCGGCCGCAGGTTCAATGATGCCTAAATTGCCTCTATGTCTCGGATCATTTTCGATAATATCGACATAAGCCCTAAGAGGAGGATTGAACTGATAAAGGACAGCAAGGAGGAAATCCCTCTGTTCTCGGGCGTCCATGCTTGCCAGATAGTTTATTATAACTAGGGCCGGGGAACGGGCCTCGAATATCCCTTCCCAGACTTTGGGTTTTTTGCGAACCGGTTCCGAAAGGTTCCCATACCAACCAAAAGACAATTGGACCGGACTTGGTGAGAAACTGAAGAATTGCGGTCCAAGAACCGACCTTTTTTGACGTGTAAAATCGTCAAATCGATTGAACCAACCGAATGATGGAATAATCGGAGATGGATAGAAGCTGAAGGCCTGAGACCAGACAACGGATGGTTTGCGGCGAGTAAAATCATCAAACCTGCTGAACCAGCCAAAGGACGGAATAAAGGGGAATTGGAACGATTGCTGATCGGTCCAAACCACTCTTGCTAGTTTCCGAACCGGTTCGCTTAAATTACTAAACC
>Ga0137361_10001702_pt1 | contig 13794 bp, 11 predicted proteins | sample Mad1_80_16metaG_FD_104923 | JGI IMG/M metagenome (GOLD analysis project Ga0137361, IMG submission 104923) | Vadose zone soil microbial communities from Angelo Coast Range Reserve, California, USA - Mad1_80_16 metaG | ecosystem: Environmental > Terrestrial > Soil > Vadose zone | place: USA... | reverse complement strand
GTCTGGCAACCGCACGGTACGACTACACCCAGGCAGCCCAGGATTACAACACGACGCGCAGTCGCTTCCCGGCGGTGCTGGTCGCCGGGCTGATGGGTTTTAAAGAACAGCCGTACTTCAAGGCCGACGAAGGAGCGAGGCAGGCACCGAAAGTTGATTTCAACAAATGAGAAGTCAGTACCGGGAGCGGACCGGGGTCCCCAAGCGGGCAGCCCGCTTGGGGTGGTGGATGCGACCCGGTCGCTGATCGCAAGATCGAGATCGAGAAAGTTGCGACCCGGTCGCTACCGCTCCCGGTACTGACCTCCATGACGTCGTTCCGCAATTAAGACACCACCCACAAAATTGAAAGTATGTTTGGTGAACGAATGCCTAAAAAGATCGACTCGACCACGCTGGAGCAACTGATTAACGATTTGCGCGCGGCACACGGCGATAATCTCGCGTCCGTGGTGTTGTATGGATCGGCTGCGGCGGGCGATCACATAGACCAGCGCTCAGATCACAACTTATTGATCGCGCTCAAACAGATAACCGCCGAAGATCTCCGTCTCGCCCAGGCTCCGATGCGCAAGTGGCAAGATCTCGGTCAGCCGATGCCAGTCTATTTTACGGTGGCCGAGCTAAAGGACGCGGCGGATGTATTTCCGATCGAGTTCCTGCAGATGGAGAAGGCCCGGAAGGTCCTGTATGGCCGCGATCCGTTCGAGTTCGTCAACGTCTCGCGCGCGAACCTCCGGCACCAGACTGAATACGAATTGCGAACCAAGTTGATTCGCCTGCGCCGTTTGTATATCCCCACGTCCGTCTCAGTCGAGAAATTATCGGCCCTGATGAGCGACAGCCTCGCCAGTTTCGCCGCGCTGTTCGGGGGCCTGCTGACACTGTTGGGACAGGAGCCTCCCGTTGCGAAGGCCGACACCGTGCGCGTAACCGTGCGCTTGCTGGAACTGGACGCGGCGCCGTTCGAGCAGATTCTCAAATTGCGAACCGGAAAAGCATCACCGCTGACAGAGCCGGACGCGAACGATCTCTTCTCAGCCTACATGGCCCAGATCGAGCGGGTCATTGACGCCGTTGATCGTATCGAAAGTGAATGAAGGAAAAGGCTCGGCGGGTTAATTAGACGTGTGCTTAGGCAATAGATTTGTATCGTCATTCTGTCGCGCCTTCAGCGCTCGATTCTTTAAATTGCACGTACCCTGGGCCGTTGGCCCAGGCTTTTACATGCCGCGCCTTTGGCGCTTCCGAAATCGACATGATTACCTCTCACGGAATGAAGACATGGAAAATGCTCCGGTCGCTACCGCTCGCGGTTCTGTAGCCGTTATTCCCGATACGATGGATCGATCCGATCCAGTTTTCTGAGCAGGCCCGGCCAGGTGAGCGCCGCGCCCTGGCCCACGGTGACCGCGCTCATTTGCGAAGCCACCCGATCGATGATGTCGTTCGGGATCTTCGCCAACTCGCCTCCGCCTGACTGCGCCAGGATCTGAATCTTGCAGGCACGCTCCAGCAGAAACATTCCCAGGAAGGCTTCCGCAGCCGTGCGTCCCAACGTCAGCAATCCGTGATTTCGCAAAATCATGAATTTCTTATCGCCAAGATCCGCCACCAGGCGCGGCTTCTCTTCTTCATCAAGCGCGAGACCCTCATAGTCGTGATAAGCCAAAGAGGACAGCGCGAACATCGCTTGCTGTGAGATTGGAAGCAAACCATGCTTCTGTGCCGAGACTGCAATCCCACAGTCCGTGTGTAGATGCATTACGCAGAGCGCGTCTTCGCGTGCGGCATGTACGGCGCTGTGAATCGTAAAACCGGCAGGGTTGATGAAGTAGGGTGAGTCCATTACCTTGTGGCCTTCGGAATCGACTTTCAACAGACTCGACGCCGTGACTTCATCGAACATCATGCCGTACGGATTAAGCAGGAAGTGATGGTCCGCGCCAGGCACGCGGGCAGAGACATGCGTGAAGATCAGATCGTCCCAACCATAGAAGGCGACCAGGCGGTACGCCGCGGCAAGATCGACGCGCGCCTGCCGCTCCTCGGGAGAGATCCGATCGCGGAGCGAAGAGGGTTTTGGAACAGCACTCATTTGAAGTTAAGTGTCAGAACCGCGAGCGGACCGGGGTCCCCAAGCGGGCAGCCCGCTTGGGGTGGTGGTAGCGACCGGATCATTTTCCATTTGTAGTTTTTCATTTACCATCGCCCATTTGAAGGACTCATTTGTCATCGTGCCATGTCCGACAATGAGCAAATGAAAATGCTAAGTAACAAATGAGAAATGATCCGGTCGCTACCGCTCGCGGTTCTGACCCGTTTATTTGAACTCAAACGATTTCAGATAATCCGCATACGCCTGATCCCAACGCGCAACGGTCTTCGAAGGCCCGGCCAGTTTGACGAAATAATTCCCTTTCGACGTCTCGATCACGGCTGCGCGCAGGCGGTAGTTGGTGTCGTTGTGAAATGTGCCACTGCCTGGAGCCATCTCCGCCGTATAGGTTCCACTGACATCAACCGTAGTCACTTTCAAACCGTTGATGGTTGTCGTTTCGGTCTTCGCTTTATCTTTGGAAGAACTGCCGTCGGGTTGCTGCATTTGAGCGATCCAGCGGTCGATGTTTGCCTGCGCGGTTCCGCCCTGAGTCGCGCCAAAGTAATAAAGTACGAGCGACGCGTCGTCGTTGTCGCCTTCGGCCTTTGGCAGCTTGTATTGGGCCACGCGCATTGAAGAAGAAGCTTTCTCAGTTACCCAACCATCCGGCGTTTTGAATTTCAGCTCGCCCGCAGCGGTTGTATTTGATTGAGCGGAATTTGATTGAGTGCTGCTAGTCGCGCCTGGGCTTTGTCTTCCGCAAGCCCAAACAGCCAGAGAAACCACCAAAACGATAGCGGCGATGGTCAGCGTTCTCTTGTGACTCTTGTGCCTGCTCATGTTTATGTCTTCACTTTCTTTATTTCAATATTCAACGCTTCCGCAGCTTCAGCGGGCAAACCGTACGACTCTTGTTCGGAAGGATAGGTTCCATTACGGACGTCCTCCGCCCAGCGAGTCACTGCGTCGGTGATTGTGTCGCGTAAATTCGCGTACTCGCGCACGAAGCGTGGCAACTTGCCGAACGCCATGCCGACCAGATCGTGAAACACCAAGACCTGTATGTCACAATGCACGCCGGCGCCGATGCCGACGGTTGGAACCTTAACGCTCTCGGTAATCATCTGGGCGATTTCGCGCGGCACCAGCTCCAACACGATCGAAAAGACACCGGCGTCTTCGAGCGCGAGCGCATCTTCCAGCAACCGGCGCGCTGCATCAGCCGTCTTGCCCTGTACGCGATAAGCGCCGAGTTGATTGATCGATTGCGGCGTCAAGCCGATATGGCCCATCACCGCGATTTCTTCATTCACCAGGCGCCCGACCAGCTTCACACGCTTCTGACCACCTTCGAGCTTCACCGCTTCGGCTTCACCCTCTTTGACTAAACGCAAAGCCGAACGCACGGTGTCATCGGCTCCCGTGTGAAAAGATCCATAAGGCATATCCGCAACCAGCAAGGCTCTCTCGACACCACGGCGCACGGCTTTCACGTGAACGAGGATCTCTTCAAGCGTAACCGGCACGGTGTTGCCGTAACCGAGCACGACGTTGCCGAGACTGTCGCCGACGAGGATGACATCGATGCCTGCTTCATCAACTATGCGTGCCGTTGGATAATCGTAGGCCGTCAAACATACCAGGCGCTCGCCGCGCGCCTTGCTCGCTATTAACGAAGGCGCGCTGACTTTTTCAGGACGTTCCGGTTTTAAATAGGGCATAGTTCAGTCCTCATGTGGCTGGACGAGTCACCAGATTGGAAACGATTGCGCTGTGCACGGGATGCCAACAAGTGAGGCCATTATAACGGGAAATTCGAGAAAAGAAGAACGTGGCCAGGGACTTTTAGTCTGCGATGCTTGCGGTACCGAAACAGCAGATCGGGCACAGACCAAAAAGAAACCACGATCTGGGATTCGGATCTTAAGACCCAAACGGTATTCGAAGTCCCGTAGGGACGAAATATTTGTAGCCAACGAACCAGCTTAATCTCCAAAGCTCCTTTAGGAGCGTCATCGCCAGTCTGCCGCCCATAAATGGGCTCGAAGAATTCATTGGCTGCAAGTTCTTTCTATAGATATTTCGTCCCTACGGGACTGCGGACCGAAGCCGATTGAACATAAGCCTCGAAGGGCACGTTTCATGGCTCCTTGAAAGACTTGATCAGAATTGCCGGAAGTCTTTAATTTGAGGGGCAAGAGAAACGCAAACTGAAGTCTCAGGCCACACTCACTTCGCGTTTTGCAGCAGAACGATCTCGCGCATGTCCACACCGCGAGTATAGGCGAGGTTCTTGCCATCGAATGACCAGGCGAACTGGGAAACCTGCACGTCTTCAAAACCTTTGAGAGGCTGTCTTGGTCCGCCATCCAACGGCTGTCGCCAGAGTCCGAGGGCCGAATCTTTATAAATAAGAGCTTTGCCGTCCGGCGTCCAGCGCATTCGTTTCGCCTGATAGACGATCGCCGGTAGGCTAAACGCTTTCAAAGGTTCTCCGCCGTCGAACGGAATAACCACCAAACGAAAGCCGGACGATTGCGATTCAACATACGCAATCGATTTTCCATCGGGTGACACTTGCGGACAGAACGCGCGTCTGTCACCGAGCTGAATCGTCTCCCCACCGTCAATCGAAACGCGTCGTAAACTTGGTTTGCTGTCTTGTTCAGAAGTGTAGATGATCCATTTTCCGTCAGGCGAAAGAGCAGGCTGTGAACTGCTGCCGCCGTTGGTCAATTGCTTCAGGTTGCTGCCGTCGGCATTTGCGCGCCAGATTTGCAGACTGCCGGAGCGATTTGATTGAAAGACCATGTAGCGGCCATCCGCAGTCGCAGTCATCAGGCGATCGACAGCGTCACCAACATTGCTCGTTAGTTGACGCAAGGCGCTGCCGTCGTTGTTCATCTCGATGATCGATTGAGCGTCGCCGACATAAGCCGAGTAAAGCAGACGCCCATCGGGTGTCCAGGCAAGTCCATCTACGCCCTCGTACCCCGGCTCGACCCCCTGCAAAGCAAGGTGCGCGCGCTTCGCATCACCGCCGGGCGCAACCCAGATGTCGGAAGTGTAGTGCCCTTGCAACAACGCGACGGAGCCGTCCCGAGAAACGCTCAACGGTTCCGTCATATAGCTGTTCAGGTCGTTGGAAATCCTGCGAGCTTCGCCTGTGGGGAACGGGACAAACCAAATCTGAGTTCGTCTCGTAATCGAATTATCTCTGACCGTCATCAACACGCCGGCGCCGTCCGGCACCCAGGCCACCTTGCCCATGACACCCCATTCACGATCGCCGACCCTTCGCGTCGTTCCATCGGCGACCGACACCGCGAGTAGTTCGCTGTGATCAACCTCCGCGACGGCTGCGCCGACCACAATTGTTTTTCCATCAGGCGACCATGACGGTCCCTCGCCGGAGAAATTATGAGGCCGCTCACGGGTAATCAACGTGCGTTCGTTTCTCCCGTCGGCGGCATCAGCGATCACGATCGAAGTCTGTTTCGTTTCACCATTGCTTCGCAGAAAAGCGAGACGTTGACCGTCCGGGGAAAAAGTAACCCCGGAGTCCACGTTCTCAGCAAGTTCAGTCATGACGCCGCCCACGACCGGCATTCGCACCAGTTTCGTTTGCGTACTCTGGGAATCGCGCATGGTGATGTAGAGATTGCCGCCGTCGGGTGAAAAGGCCAGCGCCAGGTACATGATGTCCGTTCGTAGATTGATGGGCACGCTGCTGTTGCTTTCGATCTGTCCCAGCCAGAGCGACATCTTTCCATTAACACGCTGGTTGTAAACGATCGATTTGCCGTCCGGTGAAATCACCACGCGAAAAGGCACGCCACCATGCGTCGAGAAACGACGCAACGCCAATGGTCGCGAGCCAAACGACGAGACACTCGCCGAGCGACTCCAGGATCGGAGAAGCCAGGGACTTCCACCCGCCACCGCCAGTACGAGCACGCCGGAGACTATGGAGAGCAGGAGCGTATTCGATCGCATACTCAGACTAGTATTCCTGGTCCGCCCGCGCGCCGCTGCATCCGGCGCCTCTGAATCAAATTCCTCCTGCTCGACGACGATGCGCGCGAAAGTCTCTCGTTCGATCGTCAAGGCTTCATCAGCAAATTGACGCACCTCACCCGTGAACCGATAACCGCGACCCGAAACTGTGGTGATGTAACGCGGATTGCTGGCGCGTTCACCGAGCGCACGACGAATCGCCGACATATTCACCGTCAGATTTGACTCTTCTACGATCTGATCGGGCCAAACTATTTCAAAGATCTCGTCCTTCGTCAGTAGTCTGCCGCGGTTGCGAATTAAGGCGAGGAGCAACTCGAACGCTTTGCCGTGCAGCGGCACAACCTGGCCGCGCCGCGCGAGCTTGCGCTCGTCAGGCTCGAGTTGAAAGTCGTCGAACTCGTAAATCAATCGGGTTTGAGCGGCCATGATCCTTTGTCAGTACAGCGGGCGTTCGAATTAACAGCGTTTAGAGTTCAAGCTTTAGCTTGGTATTTCGTCCCGAGCAACCTAAAGGTTGAACTGGCTTTGCCCGAAAAGTCTGGTAGTTATCGTCCGCGCAGCGGACGAGATGAAAATAGCCCAGCACTTTAGTGCTGGGATCGCCCGGCAAATCATCAAGTCCGCGCAGCGGACGGCTGAACTCCCGTATTTTGTTGGTCTTCAGCCGTCCGTTTCACGGACTGCGATTCAGGTTCACGTTTGCTCCCACCGATGAATCGGTGGGCTATTTTCATGTCGTCCGCGCAGCGGACGAAAACCGTTCCTACTCTTCGGGCAAAGCCGGTTGAACTCTAAACACCGTCTTCCGAAACTTTTCGGAAAATTCCTTGCCAGCTTAAAGATTTTCCGAAAGCTATGCGCAGACAATGCGCTCCATTCAAACATTAGAAATCTCGGGGGAATTATTCGGGGGATTTAGCGAATCGGATTTTAGCAGAACTGATCGACGCCACTGAAAGCTTTTTCAACTGAGAAATGCGACGCAAGAAAAAAACAACAATCGTCACCTTCGAGGCGCGCGAGCGAATGACGATTCACCGTGGCCCGCGTCGCGTGATTGGCTGGTGCGACCAGTGCGGTGTCGAGGTTTTGATGGTCACCCCGAACGAAGCTGCAGCGTTCAGCCGGACCGATGCGCGCGCGATCTTCCGCGGCGTCGAAGCGGGCGAGATTCATTTCATTGAAGGCGACAGCGGCGGGCTGCTGGTTTGCAGCAAATCCATTCCTCTCTCCCGTTGGGAGAGAGGCCTGGGGTGAGGGCGCGAATGCGTAGGAAGCGAAAGAGGGAGAAGTTTATTTTTGGCTTTGTTCGCTAAACCCTCACCCCAACCCTCTCCCAGCGGGAGAGGGAGGAAGGCATTAACGATTCATTCAATCAAAAAGGAGACCCGAACATGAACATACGAAACACACTGACGAAATTTTCAGTCGCGGCAGCCGCGGTAGCTATTTGCTTGGTTAGCGTTTCGCTTACTGATGCGCAATCAAACCGAACCTGGGTGTCGCCCTCTGGCGATGACAGTAATAACTGTACCGCGGCGAAGCCATGCCGAACATTCGCCGGTGCGCTCGCGAAAACGAATGCCGGCGGCGAGATCGTCGTGCAGAGTTCCGGCGGCTTTGGGCCGGTAACCATCGATAAGTCGATAACGATTGACGGCGCTGGAAACTACGCTGGCATTCAGGCGGGAAATGAAAGCAATGCCATCACGATCCAGGCAGCGAGCAGTGATACCGTGGTGCTGCGCGGTTTGACGCTCAATGGACTCGGCACTGGTTCGTCCGGCATTCGAGCGTCTACTACTGTCGCAGCGCTGCACGTTGAAAACTGCGTGATCAGCAGCTTCACGAGCGCTGGTATTTTTCCCGGTCCGACGACGGCGGTGTTCATTCAGGACACCGTTATCAGGGAATGTGGGACGGGTATAAGCCTGGTCTGGAGTGGCATCAAGGCGGTAATTGACCGCTGTCGCCTCGAAAACAACGGCACCGGACTTTATCTCCTCGTAGGCCCGCAGGTGATCGTGAGCGAGACGGTCGCCTCGGGCAACACGAATTACGGATTCGAGGTGGACTGGGGGGACTTGAATATTGAACGCTGCGTGGTGTCGAATAACGGAACCGGCATCTATTCAACCGTGGTTCCGAGTCCCAACGGCCCCAGCATCGTCGCTGTTTCCAATTCAGTCGTCACCAACAATCAGAATTACGGCTTTAGGCAAAGCGGGACCAGCGTCTTCTATTCGCGCGGCAATAACACCGTGAGAGGCAACGGCACGGACACGTCCGGGACAATCACGCCGCTTGCGGGAACCTGACAGACTCGGCGCGCGATTTCTGCATCGATTAACAGAAGCCGTAAAAACGCCGATAGGACCAAGGTCTAAGAAATCGATTCAATAACGAAAGGAAGAGAACCATGAAAACTCATTTCAGCAGCAGGAACCTCACGACTCTGTTAACGCTGGCGATACTGTTGATGATTACTGGCGCCAGCCAAGCGCAAACTCAAACATCCGGCAACACTTCTGCGGACGGGCTCGCCGAGGTGAATCGAAACAGACCACGATTGAAATTCCCGGCTTTGCAAACGCGGTTCCGCCTCGTGCCGGCGTCAGGAGAAGCAGCGCGGCCAATAATGAGTGGTGCGCGTGTTCGCGCGTTGAGTCTTATGGCTATGCTGCCTCCGCCTGACGTGCCGGTATTTGGTAGTGGCACCGTGGGACGTCTGCCAAAGTGGACAGGGCTTGGCGACAACAACAAGTGGCTGATTCATGACTCGAACATCTTTGAAGATGCGCAGGCCCGAATAGGGATCGGCACAACGACGCCGGGGTCGCTGCTTACCGTCGCCGGGATGATCGAAACTACGAGCGGCGGGTTCAAGTTTCCTGATGGTACGATTCAAACTACGGCGGCCGCCGGCCTTAGCTCTGTCTTCCGTAATGCAACCTTGAGCGGGAACGGGAGCAGCGCTTCGCCTCTTGGAGTCGCCGTACCGTTACTGCTGCGAGGTTCTTCATCGCCTCAGCCCATTTTCACTGTCCAAAATGATGGATTCGGCTTTGCCATCCAGGGCACTAGCCTCGATCAAAATGGCCTGGCCGGCTACAGCAACACCGCCGATGGAACTTCCGGTCAAACAAACGGCGCCAATCATTCAGGCGTCCTGGGCGTGAATACGAACAGTGGTGGCTGGGGGGTCCGAGGCTTCAACGCAAGTAACGGCAATGTGGGTTATCTGGGCGGGCCCGCGAGCGGTGCGTACGGCTTCAGTGCCGGCGGCAACGGCGTGACCGGTGAAAGCAATACCGGACTAGCGGGAAACTTTCTCGGCAACGTGTCGATCACCGGCACGGTCGGCATCGGCGCGAGTCCTTCCGCCAGTAAGCTCGCCGTCGGCGGATTAGTTCAATCGACAACTGGCGGCTTTCAGTTTCCGGATGGAACGATACAGACGACCGCTGCCACTAACTCATCCGGTAATTTCATTCAGAACACTACCGCGCAACAGCCCAACAGCAACTTCAACATCAGCGGTGATGGGACGGCTGGCGGTACGTTGCAGGCGACCGTAGTTACAGCCGCGGCGTTTTTCAAGATTGGCAACCATCGCATGTTGGGAGTTGGCGATGATGCGGACGCAGACGGGCTTAGTACCGATACGCGCGTAGGCATCTTTGCCGGTAACAATCTTTTCCCCGATCAGATCGCCAACACTTATGTCGGCCGAGACGCCGGCCGGCACGATGCGATAGGCAGGGGAAACTCTTTCTTCGGTTATCAGGCGGGCTTGAACAATGGCCCGAGTGGCAATCCAAGTCTGGGCGAGGCCAGTCAAAACACTTTCGTTGGTAATAGTGCGGGGAAGGCTAACTTCCAGGGAAGCGACAACGCATTCTTTGGAAAGGACGCCGGACTGTCGAACATAAACGGAAGCGATAATGTGTTCCTTGGCTCACGTGCGGGAGAATCTAACACTGACGGTCAGCGCAACGTGTTCGTCGGCTTCGCGGGAACGTCTAATACTAAAGGTGACTACAATGTCTTCGTCGGCTTTGACGCGGGACAGTCCAACACCACCGGCACGCAGAACACGCTCATTGGTGAAGAAGCGAACGTGGGAGCGCCGGACCTTGCATGGGCCACCGCGATTGGCGCGGGAGCAGTCGTCTCGACCAGCGAGACCATCGTCTTAGGCAGGCCTAACGGTCACGATACCGTTGACCTGCCGGGCAAACTGCAGATCGATACGCTGGCTGTTGCAGGCAGCACTCAATTGTGTCTTAACAGCGCCAATCGAGTTGGAAGTTGCTCATCAAGCCTGCGGTACAAAACCGCTGTCCAACCATTCGTCTCTGGCCTCGACATCATCAACCAATTGCGCCCGATCGCTTTCACTTGGAAGACGGATGGAAAACGCGATCTCGGGCTAAGCGCGGAAGATGTGGCCGCGATCGAGCCGCTTCTGATCACGCGCAACTCGGACGGACAAATCGAAGGCGTTAAATACGACCATCTCAGCGTCGTCCTCATCAACGCCATCGAGCAGCAGCAGGAACAGATCAAGAAACAGCAGGGCGTGATCGACGATTTGAAGAAGCTGGTCTGTTCAGATCATCGCGACGCAAATGTTTGCAGGTGATTCAGCGGGGAGGGAGGGACTATGTCCATAGCACTTAGCACTCAGGATACAGGATACACATTTTATCCGTTCGTGATGCGCTATCAATTCCTCAAATCAAGCGATTCACGGAATCGCTGGGGTCGCACCGCAACTTTCGATGCGATGAGCCTGTTTGAGTCACCCGCGGCCCTACAATTTGTGGTTACGATTGTCGAAGCGCCCGGCGGTGGAAGATTTAGATCGTTGGAGATCAGAGATCCTGAATTGCATCGACAGGTCCAAGACTGGAAACGTAGGTATCCCAACAAGCACTTGTCGTTTGCCTCGGCGATCTTCAATTTCTGCACTCCGTCTGCTCGCGCCACCAGCGGCGCCAAGCAGGTTATGCGATTCGGCGAGAAACCGTACCTTTTCTCAATCAAATTGATCGATGTGACTGTCATGCCAGGCTTCGGACTTGGTGGGTATATCCCATTGGATGGGGCCGTGATTGACAGTCACATCACGAAACGCAATTCGGTTAGCTTTCTATATGACTCCAAACATTGTTGGGGCAATATTCCACCCCACCTTCTTGACTGTGCGTGGGGCGTCGCAATCGACCTACCGGGTATATAAGATAGGGATTCGCGGAGCCAGCACTTTCAAGGAGGAGACATCATGGTCCATCTGGGAGAAATTGAAAAGGAGTTGAATACCGACCCAAAAGCTCGCCGAGCGTTTCTGGAAGATCCGGTTGGGTTCTTCAGGGTTCGCGGCGTTCTCTTATCGCCGGAGCAGGCGGAAGACCTGCGGCGAGCTACCTTCGGAATCGCAAGTGAAACGCGTACGGGAACCATCGGCATCGGCCAGAAAAGAGAATGGCGATTGGTGCCTGCGGTCCAATAGCGAGGCGTTCAATTGATAACGGCGTCGAGGTTGCGCCGACAGGCATAAGAATGAACCGCTAGTCTTGTTGTACAAACCTAAGTTGCAACCAAAGGAGGAAGAGAAATGATAGATTTCGCAGATATCGAGCAAGAGCTGAATGGCTCACCGACGGTTCGCCAGAGATTCATGATGGATCCCGTCGGATTCTTGCGGATGCGCGGCGTTGTCCTGTCGGAGAAGCAGGAGCATGACCTTCGGCAATCTACTCTTGGAATCCGAACCACTCAAGCTCAAGGAGCGCGGGCCGGCGTTGTGCAGAGGGGTCAGTTCCGATTCGTAACATATTACGAGCCTTGATTTCGCCAACATTCGCAGGCTGGAGACACCAATGAACCTAACGGAATTAAAGAGACTGGCTCAAGGCGGTGACGTCTTGATAGTTGTCCCTCCATTCACAGACAGCGAGGCGCCGACCATTGGTGCTCATATGGTCCAGGTCGCTGCTCTTGAAGAAGGATTTGCCGTCAATATTCTCTACGCCAGTCTATTGCTGGCGGCGAAGCTCGGCGAGTCTGTTTACACCGCCATAGGTCAGGCTGCTTCCGGACTTATGGGCGAGAGGTTCTTTGCCGCTGCCGCTTACGACGTTCCCTTATTGGGCCATACACCGATAGATGACAACCCTGGTTTTCAGCAGCTTGTTGAGTCGTTTGATCAAACATTGACTCCCCATGAGTTCGCCAAGCTCGCCTCGGATGCTACGTTGTGGATTGAGGAAGTAGTGGACGCGATTGTGCAGCTCAACTTTCCCATCCTTGGTTGCTCCACAATGTTTCAGCAGACCGCCGCGAGCATCGCAATTCTGAGACGCGTCAAACGGCGGCGGCCTGAGACGATCACAATTCTCGGAGGGGCGAATTGCGAAGGCGAAATGGCGGAGGGCATTCTGTCGCTCGATGCCGGCGTCGATTACGTATTCTCCGGAGAGAGTGAAAGCACATTCAACGAATTCCTGAGCGCTTGGCGTTCCGGGTGTCTGTCCGCGCCGGGCATTGTGCATGGGAAGCCTTGCCGCGACGTGAACAATCTTCCTATTCCAAATTACGACGAATTCTACGAGCAGCGTGGACTTTTTCTCTCCGATGGCGGTAAGGCCAGGCGCGAGGAGGTCTGGCTGCCCTACGAGAGCAGTCGCGGATGCTGGTGGGGCCAGAAACATCATTGCACTTTCTGCGGAATCTCGGACCAAACCCTTACCTTTAGGGCGAAGACTCCGGCTCGCGTAATCGAAGACCTGAAAACTCTCATGAGCAAGCATCCGACAAGAAAGTTGGGCGTCGTGGATTGGATCATGCCGCAGAACTACTTTCGAGATTTGCTGCCATTGCTGGAAACCGAAGTTCCAAACCTGGACACGTATTACCTGGTAAAGGCAAACCTTTCGCTGGATAACGTCGCCGCCCTCAAGAAAGCAGGCGCCTCAATCATGCAGCCAGGCATTGAGGCCTTGTCCACTTCGTTGCTGAAGCGGGTGAAGAAAGGCGTCTCCGCATCACAAAATATTAGGCTCCTGCGGTACGGACGCTCAGTAGATCTCGCGGTCGCGTGGCTTCTCATCTATGGATTTCCCGGCGATCAACTCTGCGAATACGAAGAGACTCTGAAACTGCTCCCGTTACTGCGCCACCTCCATCCGCCGCTGGGCGCTATTCCGATGGGCATCCACAGGTTCAGCCCCTACTTCGATAGACCGGAGGACTTCGGAATTACCAATGTAAGACCGACTGAAGCCTACTTAGCCGTGCTCCCACGGCACGCCGCCGCCAGGAAGATCGCTTTCCACTTTGATGGCGATTATCAGAGCGCAGGGCGCGCGAATCCCCAACTGATCGAGCAGATCATCCACGAAGTCGAATCGTGGAGAAACGTTTGGAAAAAAGACTCTACGCGGCCTTCGCTCGCAGTCACCAGAATGTTCGGAGACCAGTTTCTCCTGGCGGACACGCGTGGTTTACCGGGAACACAGGAGATTCATTTCCTCTCGCGCGAGCAGGCGGCGCTCGTCCTTGCGGGCCCGGCTCGAAAGAACGCGCATGTCGATTGGGCCTTAGAAAACAAATTGGCGGTTGAGGTGGATTCGAGGATTGTTCCGTTAGCGACCGCGGAGGCGGAACTG
>Ga0137361_10001701_pt1 | contig 13796 bp, 9 predicted proteins | sample Mad1_80_16metaG_FD_104923 | JGI IMG/M metagenome (GOLD analysis project Ga0137361, IMG submission 104923) | Vadose zone soil microbial communities from Angelo Coast Range Reserve, California, USA - Mad1_80_16 metaG | ecosystem: Environmental > Terrestrial > Soil > Vadose zone | place: USA... | reverse complement strand
CGCGGAGATCAAACAGGTGCTGGACAATTGCAAAGCACCGTATCGATGGTTCGATTCCGAGGACCGGCAGATTGATGAAACAGTCCAACTCCTCACTGCGGGAAAAATTGTTGCGTGGTTTCAGGGGGCCGCCGAATTCGGTCCTCGCGCCCTGGGTCATCGGAGCCTGTTCGCGTCGCCGTGGGCCGAGTATGTGCAGGAAAACCTGAACGATTTTGTGAAGCATCGTGAATCGTTTCGCCCGTTCGCACTTGCAATCCCGGAAGAAGACTGCGCTGAATACTTTGAATGTTCGGCGAATACGCGTTTCATGACCACGATGGCGTTGGCAAAAGAAAAAACGCGCAAGCTTTTTGATTCGCCAGGTTCAAGCTTCATCTCGAAAGAAGGCCTGGTGAGGCTGCAGGTGGTTTCGCGTGAAAACAACCCCCTACTGTGGAAATTATTGAAACGCATGGGTGAAAAAGGACCAGCGCCGATGTTGGTCAACACCTCCTTCAACCTTTTTGGTGAGCCACTGGTGATCAAACCGCGGGATGCTTTGCGGAGCTACTACTGTTCCGGGGTGGATGCGCTGGTGGCGGGAAGCTTCCTGCTAACCAAACGTTAGCAAGTGTTCCCAGCATAGGCAGGAAGACGATACCACTTGGGCAAAGACATTCAGACGGGCCGGGAACGCACCACAGCGAAGCGCTCTTTCATTTTGAGGAACGGGGATTCGAGCCAGCGATAGGAAATAGCGCTGAAAACCACGGTCAGGGCGAATCCAGTAATCGCGTAGGCAGCGTATGCTTTCACCGAGTTCCCTCCAAACAAATGCCATGCAACCAATAATCCGGCCGCATGGTAGACGTAAAGTCCGTAAGAAATCCTGCCAAGATAAGTCAGCCAGGAGTGAATCAGCGCGCGTGCACCCACTGCCGGCGCACCAATTACTGCGACAAGCAACCCAGCTGCGCCCATCGCCACCAGAGGCCGGCCAAGGAGGGTTCCCATTACAGGGGCCACTTCGGTTTGAGCGTTCAAGTTCGTATAAGAAGCCACGAGGCACCATAGAACGAGGGAGCCAAGAGCCAGCGCGGAACGGCTAAAGAGAGAGAGGAATGGTGCTTCGCTTCCCAGAAAATATGCCACCAAGATGCCAAACGCGATCGCGTCGATGCGGGCCAAGGTATTGTATTCGATGGCTGCGCCGAGAACATGCGAATACACAAGAAACACTCTGACAACATTCGCGACCACCAGCAAGCCAATTACAGCGAAAACCAACTGGCGGCGCGACAATCGTCGGAGAGCAAGCGGCCATAGAAGATAGAACTGCTCCTCAATGGAGACGCTCCACAGGGGACTGGCGATGGAGTGCGGCAGGCCGAGGAAGACATAGACCCAATTCCCCGAGAGCAACAGATAGCCCGCAATGAAGGGCCAGCCCAGATGCTGAGTTCGATCCAAGATCGGAACGATAGCGGCTACCGCAATGAAGAAAAAATATAAGGGCCAGATGCGCAGAATGCGTCGAACGTAAAACGCACGGGTATCAATGGTTCCTCGGAGTTCCTCTTCTCGGATCAGGAGGGTAGTGATCAGATAGGCGCTCAAGGCAAAGAAGAGATCAACACCGTAAGCGCCTGCGCTTGCGACAGCGCAAACCAACGGAACCACGCGTAAAGGAAGAACGTGGTGCGCCTGATAAAATTGCGGATCGTTGGGAATAACGTGAAATACAAAGACGCCGAAAAAGGCGAAAAATCGCAGGGTGTCCAGTTCGGGTCGATAAAAACGCGGAGTCTTTGATTCTTTGAGCTGCCCGACCGGTGTCTCTTGAAGAAGTGAGCTTTCGCCGGTATCCACAGATGAGCGAAAGTAACCGCTCGAACAGTAAGTGTCAACAATTATTGCAGGGACCTATAGCGTACGGGCGCTGCATGAAATCGAATTCCCCGCACGGGGAGTGTTCTGGCAAAACCTCTATTTTGAGGTATATGCGGGCGTCGCACGAAAAAATCTGGACTTAGTAGATCGGGAAGAGAGCGCAGTTGTCAATTATGGTGGGAGTGACTTGAACAGGGCGGCATTCGCCAGGCGGAGGCAATATTTTGACATGAGGCGTGGAGGGGGTCGATTCGCCTGGCAAAGGCACATAAAATAGAGGGGATACCCTAGTGCCAGGAAAGCGGCTGAAGGGTGCCCCCCAGGCGAGGAACTGAGTGCGAGACGTGAAACAATCTGAGAAGGCGGTGAGAGAGCTGCCGGCGCTGGTCGCGGGAAGCTTCCTGCCGGCTAAACGCTAGGAAGGGTGACAGGTGCGAGGGCCAGAACGGAGGCCGCCCAGTGAAAGCCCCATCCGGGTACGGCAAGGAAAAAGATCGTCAAAACGACTAGAGCGAGCGGCCACAGGAAGGCGGACAGTTGGAAGCGCTTTGTCCTCATCAATTGAAACGCAATTACTCCGGGCAGGAAACATGGAACATAGAGAAATAGATCAGATATCTCCTTGTGGCTTAGTGCAACGACAGCAATACCGATCGAAAATACCCAGAGGAGCAGGCTTCGCCAAATTGCTTTTGTGGGGCGCATCAAGAGAAACAAGAAGGGCAGGCAAAGATACATCTGCATCTCGTATGGCAACTCTTTGAAGGGTTCCGCAAATAAATCGAAAAACGAATACCCGAACCGCCTGTGAACAGAAATCGGGGAAGTCAACCCGTCTCAGTGGCCAAGCAAAACTGCTTATACTCCCTCGCGCTACCAGACTCGAAGGAGTACGCGGTTATTTTCGGTGATCTTCCATGTACTTTGCAACCGCCTACGCCAGTATTGCATTGCGCCAAAAGGCCAAGATGTACTGCACCGATGTAAATCGGCTTTTTGTAAGCGTCATCCGCAGACATCCGCAGGCCGTCTAGACAGATTATGTTGTGTTAACGAAGATGGCCCAAGTGGGCACATTGGGAAGTGCCCACTTGAGGGCCCGTGGACACTACGGAACGGATAGTCGTTAAGAGAGAGCCGCGAAGGCGGCGGTCGGTGGCGGGGCAAGCTGCGCATGGAGCCACAGAAGCAGCGGGTGCGATTTACGTGGAACTTCCGAAGGGACAGCGGAGGTGTTGAGAACCCGTGGTGACAGGATTGCCACCGCAGCCCGGCAGGTCAATAGAAGCTCGGGCGGAGTTTACTTTGCGATCCGATTCAATACATATTGTGCGAGCAAGCGATTAGTGAGCGCATTGGGGTGCGTGTCCTCTGCACTCAGTATGAACTTTGACCGGTCTGTTTTATAGCCAGGCAGGATGTCCTCCACTATGTCGACTGGTATGCCCATTTGGCCAAACCCTTCCCGAAGTTTCTCGTATGTAGCGCGTTGCGCGGCATCCTGATAGGGGTACAAGATGACACGAAACTGGATGCCCGGGTATTCGGCTGTTAGCAGATCTTGGGAGCGACGAACAATAGCGAGATAGAGACGAATGTCATCGTCGGTAACACGAGAATCACTCATGCCGAGCATCCGCCACATTGCCGATTTGTTTAGCTGCCCCGCAATGTGTGGGTTGAGCCCCAAGCGCACCGCCAATGGTCTGCGGTTTTCGAAATTCCCCATCTGATACAACTTACCGTCTGCGGCTTGTACGTAGCGCGGTGCATGTAGGCCCCAAGACACTCTTCCGGCTGCACGCCACACGTGAGTCGGCAGTGCTATGTAGTATGCGTATCGGGGGGGGGTATCCACCACTCGCCCCACGATACCGTGCGCAATGGCGGCCAGCATTTGTTCCGATCCATATCCCCCGACACCGAAGTTGATGGTACGGAAACGCCCTCCTGATTGAGCGCCGACCTGGTATGGTAACGTCTCGTCGTCCTTGAGACCTTCGCCGAAGGTAAAGGAGCAGCCGAAGAACAGGACTGTGCCAGCCAAATCATCCTTGCTGTATGGGGGCGCGACCCGGAGACCATTGGAGTCTATTGTATATGTGACATCGAAGAGCAATCCTGCCGGATGGTGGAGCAGTCCAGTCGGATTGGCTTTGGTTGCATGACCCTTAATGCCCTCCGCGGGAATCCATCCCATGATGTCATCGCGAACGTAGAAGTTATCGGAAAAAACCGAGGGAGTGTACTCGCGTGTCACGAGGTAGGCCTCGGCGCCTGCCAGCAGGCATGCCACGATTCCCAGGTTGAACAGGATCGCGCGGAGCCAAGACCCTTTGACACCAAATATTGTTGACCACAGGGCGGCCGCCCATGTAAGCCAACACCAGAAGAAGGGTGCAGGTGCGAATCTCAAGGTCAGAAGCGAGGCCACAATCGCACTTAGAAAGATCGACGCCAGAAGGAGGCATCGGCCCGTTCCTCGCCTCGAGTCGCCTGAGCTAGTCGTAGCGACCAACACAGTTTTCACTAGAACTGACATGCTTCTGCTTGCCTCATTTAGCAACCTTGTTGGGCTACTTCCACGCAGCCACTGACGAAGAAATTGTACGGGGCCAGTTGAAAGTGGAAGCTACCTCGAGCTTCTTCCCGTCCAACATGCACGACGATCCCGAACGCTTCCCAAGTAGAAAGCGCGCTTCATTCTAACAAGTCAGCACCACCTGGTGGGGGCAAGGCTGCACCCGCGTCATCTATAACCAGTACCCAATCATTTGAATCCGGTGGCGTAAAGATTCTTGTTCCAGAATTGGCGAAACTCCCGATCAAGTTCGTAGCGCCAGACGATGGGTTGAACCACCAGCATTTCGCGGAGTGCTTGGAACTCGTAATCATGTTCATAGCCACGGTCAGCGTCGCGGAGTTCGGGACATAGGCTATTATGGTTTGGCCATCATGGGTGCGAGAGGTAACAGTCACTGAGTCTCCAGACCCATAGCCTGCAGTGATCACCGTATGGTTGATGTCCGGAACTAACTTCCAGTGCTCGCGGCTTCGCATCAACCGACCCAAGTATTCTCTTCCGAGTGAACCTGTAGAATTTAGACGATTCTGCCAAGTTTGACCAGGTTGAATGTTGCAGTACTTATAGGTAGCTCCGAAGGGCCAAATAACGCAATTACCAAATACAAATCCTAATTTCGCTCCACCCAGCACCGCCTGGTAGGCTTCGGTTCTCTCTACGAGTTCACTCACTGTTTCATTTTCTAAGTTATCCTCTCCTAGAAACATCGGCAGAAAATCAGTACGCAAGTAGTTGGCGTTTACACTTGCAACCATACCTGGGGCGCCCAGATAGAGAAAATTCAGGTCGATCCAGGATGATCCGGGCATACCGTCCTGTGACGCCGAATTTGGTCCCTGATTTTCAGTTGTCATTAAATGAACGGGGTCTACCGATCTGATTCCGTTAGCGATATCATCCATCTTGGCTTTGAAAATGGGATAATCCTTAAGGTCGCAATCTCCACCCATCATCCAGACAATATTGGGATATGACTTGTAACGGTTCCCAAGGTAAGCACCATACGCTGTTAAGTCGGCGTCTGAAGCTGTTTGCAGTTCTCGACACCATCCAGTCTCGTCAGAACACCATGTCGGCCCGCTGCCTACAAAGGCGGCATTCAGCAACACGGTGAAGCCGTGGGCCGCCGCCCGTTGAACAACGTAATCGAGGTGACCAAAATACGCCTCGTTCATGTTGGTGAAGGCTTTTCCCTCCCCGTCGGCGTAACCGATGAAAGGAACTTGACCGAGAGCATTGCCCGGTGGATCGACGAGGTAAGCTTGGTCCACCGCGGCAACCCAGAGCAGGTTGAAGCCCATGGACTGGCGGGTAAAAAGGTAATATTCAATGTCGGAGTTGCGGGAAAGATTTGTCGCGAGGCTATAAGCTTGCTCGCCCGTGATGAAGACTGGCTTGCTCGTAATCGAATTGACCAAATGGGTCCTATCCGCGCTGAGCGTCATGAACTGACCTGTCCCCGCTTCGGATAGAACGAATGGGGGGCTCACAACAGGGGCGCCACTTGGCGGCTGCGGATTGAGTTTGTGGTGCAGCTTCCGTCGAAGGACTGTTTTGACGCGCCGGACCCCGGTTGGTGGGATTGCCCGAAAGAGTATCGCGGCGCCGATGCAAGCCGTAAATGCAATCACCAACAAAGTCCACCCTACATAATTGATGGGGCGTCTGATCATCCTACTACGCCACGACGCGAGTTTGGTCGAACGTTAAATGCAGATTCCGGCAGTTCGAGAATGACTCTGAGTTTGCGGAAGTCGCGTGCCAGCGTTTCCGTTGCCGTCGGAACGGTCGAAACACCTTTCGTTCCGGTCGACGAAATGAAGCGGTATTCTTTGCAGGTTGCCACCACGGTTCGCGTAACGCTACTCCGCGACCGGGCCAAAGAAAGCGATCTCCCTATCCGCTTTACAACAAGGGTAATCGGAAGGGCGCCCAGCAAAAAGGTGACCCATAGGATGGGGTACCGATATCGATAACTATATTCCACCACGTAATACACCAGGGGAAAGAAAATCAAACAAATCGCGCACACTATTGCGCTCACGCTGTCTTGCCGGAAAAGAATAAACAAACCGGGAACGCTGAGCAGGGTCACGAGGTAAATCGCGAATCGCTCCGATCTTCGACCACGCCCCACAAGTGAGTACGGCCCCTCGGTAGCGGGCGGCAGCCAAAACGCGATTGTTCTCAGCGCGGAAAGTCTGAAAAATCTGAGCGGATGATCCCTAATCCAAAACTGCGCGTCCCGCAATTTCAGGTCATTGTATCTCGGCTCGCCATATGCCAGGACTTTCCTAGCTTCGTCAATGCTCTCATTCGGATGTACTTTGGCAAAACACCCACTATCAATATTCTGCTGGAATCCAAACATCGCACAATCATTGTTAGAAATGGACAGCTCAAGGCCAAAATTATCGCGGACAGACACTATCCGGTTGAATACCAAATAATTTCTGAGCAGCCAGGGTGCGACAATTAGCAAAGGAAGCAAAACTAGGACCAGATTGGATTTGATGAGCCTGGCTTGATTGTCTCTGAAAGCCAGCCATGTCAACCAGCTGAGCAATATGGCGCCTGCTGCCGGAGAGGTGAGGATCAATGCTCCCATAAGACAGCCAAGTAACCACGCAAGGCGAGTTTCGGGCAAATCCAGGTAACGGCGGTAGCAGCAGGCAGTGATTGCTAGCAACACGGCAGCATAGAGTGACTCCCATGAATACAAGGCTATCGACTCATGGTTGAGCTGAGAAACGGTCCCTACTTTTGCTACGATCCAAAAAATGGCTCCGATGATGCCGTTGAATCTACCCATCCCGAGTGCGTCGCTGAACACCGGGAAAAGCGCCAACTGGGCGGACAGAATTATGGCGGCAGTCAATTCGATGGCATACTTGCCGACACTCCCGCCTCCGAACGCGCGTATCAAAAGCGCAAGGTATGCTGGAAATGCCGGCGCCATATGAGCCGATGGGCCGGTGTCGAGAGTCGCAAACGGGTTAGCAAACTGGCCCTTTTCTGCTAGGTTGTGGGCAAGGCGGTAGCTCTCCGGAGCAGAAAAGACTCTGTCGGTCGAATCGTAGCTTATTCGGTATCTTACTAGACTTACGGCAAACAAAGTAACACACGTCAGTGCGAAGAACTGATTACGCCGAACCATAAGAAAGCTCATAACAGACGAACCCAGTACTCCTGCGCACAGCATAGTCTAATTAGGCTACTTCCACAAAGTCACGGAGCCATGCAGCCAGTAAGCAGGAAGCTCTTTTAGCGGGAATGGGGTCGAAGCAATGTGAAGACGGCGGATGCATGCGTAGAACCATAGCGGGATGCGAGGATGCGGCTCATAAGATAACAAAAGGTCACTGTGGGCAAGGTAGGGTGTGATCTCTGTGAGTGCCGCGTCATCATCCGGCAGCAAAATCACAAGATCTGCAGGATCAGGGCTACTGCCGGTTTGACACTCGAGAGTTCGCCATTCTACGCAGGGGCCGTTCTTGGCGACAGACCTGCTGACCAAAACAACACTCTTCAGTTCGGTGGAATCAACCGTTGCTCCTTTCACAGGAACACCCTTGTAGTTGAGGTAGGAGGCGAACTCCATTACGCGGTAGGGGCTCGCAAACGGGAAGAATACCCTTTGGACATTGCCTGTACCGCTCTGGTATCTCGCTTCGACCACGCGTGCTATTTCAGCCTTTGCATGGATGATGTTTTTCCGCTCGTAAACGGCAAAAGCTGAAAGCGAAATATCCTGAAATAGTATTAGCAGCAAGAAGCTCCAGCCGACTACTTTTCCCCACAAGGGCGTCTTTGCCCACGACAGAATCGCGAGTCGACCGAGATACAGCACCGCGATGACGTCCACTGGAGCCATGAAGTAATCGCTAAACATGTGAAGACAGAGGTAGGAAGCGAAACATGCCACACCACCAAAGGCCAATCCATCCCACAAGAGAGATGGCGTCACCTTCCGGCACCGGATCAGGTAAGTCCTGTAGAGAACGACGCCTACAAACAGCCAAGCCAGAAGGTCCAGTTTTATGTAGGAAAGAATTACTTCTACGATTGGCTGCTGCATTTTGTCAGCGTATTTCATGCTCGGGTGGGGAAGCATGGCCACCAGATAGTAAAGCAAGAACATCACCCCAGATCCGGTGAGGCACAGGTCCAGCCGACTCTCCGTGTCTCGAAGACGACTGTAGTTCCAGCCCGCCCTATCTGCCTTCCGGCAACGCAGAATGAGCCTCCCCACAGAAAAGCCCACGAGGAGGATGAACGCGGTTTCTTTATAATAGATCATGAACTGTGCACAAACCACCGCTGCAACGGCCCATCCGGCAATATGTGTCTGCTCGAAACGCTTAACGCAGAGTGCCAGGCAGACCAGCCAAAACACGACGTTCCGCTCAGGGAAAATCAATCCGCCGAAGCTGACAACAATGGCCGGAGAAATCAGTACGAAGGCCGCAATGGCCGCACGTGTTGTAACGCTTAGGTTATCCATAAGAATGAGGAGGATACAGCACATAATCGGGAGCTGAATGATAGGCAGCGCGTGATAACCGACAACTGTATTTGTAAAGTGCCGTATCAGGTTGAATTCTTGGTGGCCAAGAGGGAAAAAGCGTCCTTCACCTTTCCAGATTGGCGGCGTTATGTCGTGGCCTTTGAGCGTAATAAGGGTGAGCATGTCGTTGTCGGAATAAGCGAAGTCTTCCCATCTCAAATTCACGACGATGTAACACACCAGAACCATGCCCAGCGATATCAGCGCCACGATAGCTTCGCTCGACCAAACGCGGCGCCGTGTCTGTTCGAGATCGGTCGGAACCCCCTCTGCCTTCTCGCATGCTTGAGTCGATTTTCGCCCGACCATCCAAGCAACGACAATGGCGGCCGCAACAGTTATGGTGATCCAAATCGGCCAAAAGTACAAAACTCTGGCTCTCCATACTGTTTGAACAATCTGCCAAAAAAGGGGCATGGAAATCGTCACCTTCAGGCGACGCGCACTGACAACCTAGAGCTGCGAAGACTCAAGCGCGAATTTGAAGGTTGCTGAAGCGGGAAGAGATTGGATTGCAGCTTACGGAAGGATGCATGATCGCTTGTGTTTCTCCGGATTGCATCTATTTTGGGGTAGGAGAGAGCGTGGACGAAAACTGAGAAGGTTCAGCGCTATTTTCGCTCGCGCGAAGTCGAGCTGAGGCGGAAGCGGGAAAGCGCCTCGCCCAAATTCTGGATGAAGCCTCAGAATTGTAAACGTCGGTATCAATTTTAGAGCTGCCAGCTGGTGGAATCGCTTCTATTTCGTCCAATTGAAAAGGTAATCTATGGGATGGGATACCGATAATTGTATTCAACAACGTAATATACCAGGAGGAAGAAAGCCCGGACCTATGCGGGCCCACTTTAACGGTAGGCCCACAAAGTTGTCATACGGATCACCTGAATGGCTGTCGCCGACATTTGGGAGTTCCGCGGTCCACAGTCATGAGGTTAAAATTATGGGACACCATCCAGTTCATATAATTGTTGTAGTCGAAGGCTACGCTAGGAGGATTCACAGTGCCGCGATCCAGCAAGTTGGCCCAGGTATGGGAACCGGTAAGATAAATCGCCTTCCCGCTGGCTTCCGTGAAGTATCTCGGATTAGCAGGATTCACACGCAGAGGCCAGTGGCACTTTGGGCACGGACGCGAGCCAGCGGTGTGCTTAGGTCAGGGCGGCAGCTAACCGTGAGAGCAATCGCAGAAAAGATCAAAAGTCGCTTTCTTCACGCTGGGAGTTTGGCGGGCAAACGAAAAAATGGTAGCTCTTTCCTAATTCGCGCCGCAACGTGATATTCGGTCATTGCGGCTTTGCGAGATACCTTCCCCCTTGACCAGGGGCCATTGCGTCCTGTTGGAGACTGAATGTGAGGATGTCATGGCCAGCGGCAATCGTAACCATCTGTCTACCTTGACATAGAAACGTTATGGGAGCCGCTACGGTACGGCCACCCGTACTAACACGCCACAGCTCATGGCCCGTCTTGGCATCGAGGGCAAAGAAGATCTCGTTCTGACTTCCGAACACAACTCCGCCTCCTGTACTCAGCAATCCACCTATATTCGTCGCTGAATTGTGATATTCCCATTGCACCTCGCCAGTCAACGGATTCAAGGCGCGAACGGCGCCCTGAGAGCTGGCATTATCAAAGAACTGAAAGGATCCACCCTCGAACAGTTTACCTGCGCGGTACTCATCATGCCGCTTATAAAAAATCCCTCCCCAATCCAGAACCGGAACATACATGAGACCTGTCACCGGACTGAAGGAAGGAGACTCCCAGTTGGTGGCCCCGCCAACGCCCGGATAAACAGTGGTTCCCTGATCCGTTGGATGCGCCGCTGGATTCGGTTCCGGTCGGCCATGGCTGTCAATCCCGTAGGCCCATGTCTGCTTTGCGAATGGCTTTGCGAGCAGGAACTTACCTGTCGCGGCATCCAAGAGATAGAAGAACCCGTTTCGATTCGCTTGAGCCAGAAGGCGCCGTCGTTTTCCGGTGACGGTTCCATCTAGCAGTACAGGAATCTCGGTGGCATCCCAATCGAAAACATCATGAGGCGTGAATTGAAAATACCATCGGAGTATCCCCTCGTCCGCGTCCAGCGCTACAATGCTGTTCGTGTAAAGGTTGTCGCCGGCACGTCCCTTGTCGTTGAAATTTGGGCTAGGGTTGCCAGTTGGCCAGTAAATCAAATCGCTGTCCGGATCGAAAGAACCTGTCAGCCATGTTGGGCCGCCCCCCGTTCGCGCGGAATTGCCATCCCAAGTCTCTGCTCCAGGTTGTCCTGGCCCGGGAATAGTATTGAACCTCCAGATTTCCTTTCCAGTCGCGGCATCCCGAGCAGTGACGAAACCGCGGATACCGAATTCACCTCCCGCGACACCAGTGACTATCATGTTTTTCAGGGCTAATGGCGCGCCAGTAATACTGTACCCGGTCTTATAGTCAGCAATCTCGACATCCCAGGAGACTTGTCCGGTTGTCATTTCGAGAGCCACCAAATGGGCATCAAGCGTGCCGAGGAATAGCGTGCTTCCGATTGCCGCCAAACCACGGTTTACGTAACCACAGCATAGCGAGAGATGCTCTGGCAGATCTCGATCATAAGCCCAAATCAGATTTCCGGTCTTCGCGTCTAGGGCCTCGACACGATTGGGAGGTATAGTTACAAACATGTAGCCATCCACTACCAACGGGCTCGTCTCAATCGATGGCTCCGGAGTGTTATACTGGCGCATCCACAAGAGGCGCAGGCTGGCAGCGTTAGCCGGTGTGATCTGGCTGTTGGGACTGAATCGATGACTATCGTAGGACCCGGAGTAGGTTAGCCAACTTTCCAGATTTTGATCCGCGGCGCGAATTGTTTCATAGGGTAAGGGCCGCGCTCGCACATTTGGTACGGCTCCCGAATCCAGTCGCAATTCTGAACGCAGCGTCAGCGACCTCATATAACCTACTAGTTGCCACCTGTCGAGCCAGGGCAGATCACTGGCTGGCATGGCTGTTCCTCGAATGCCCAAGGAAACAGTCCTGAAAAGAGCCCAATCACTGCTGCCCTGCACCATTTGCCGGCGATGAAGAGCCGGACCTCCAGGGCCTCCTGATCCGTCAGGACCGTGACAGGTGGCGCAGTGAGACCGGAAAAGTTCCGCCCCTGCCGAAATGTCTGCACGGGAATGATACGGGTTTCTGATCGCGGCGTAAGGGTTTGGCGTCTTAGCCAGTTCGGGCAAATTAAAGTGGGTTCCAGGACGGACCATCCTGTAGAGATCCATCCATCCAACATCTGGAAGGGAGCCCGTGACTTTCGACCGAACTATGGACAGACCCATCCGGAGCTTAGGAACAAGGCTCAGGGCGAACACGATTCCAGTCAACAAAAGAAAAACGGCAAGCCGAGCGTATCGGGCCCGCAAATTCAGACGGAACATTAGCGTGCAAGCCTCCGGTCTAGAGCTTTCCTTGCAAAGATTCCTCCGGCGCCCACAGGATTCTCAGCGTTCGTCGGGGACGATGTAAGAATCATGATCCCACTTGTTCCAAAAGGCTTCCCACGTCTTTTCAAGCAGAGCACGAGGGATCCACTTACACAATTGCAGTAAATTAAAGGAGTAATTGATCGACGCCAGCCCTTTCCGATGAAGCTCCCAAAACTCCCTGGTTCTGCCTCGCAACGCGCACCTGCTAAGAAACAGGAAGTAGCGCCGCTCTGCTTCCTTTAGACATCTATTGTATTCCCCTTCGGACAAATATTCCCGACCGTATGTCACCACCGCCAAGAAGCGATAGAAATGCAAGAGACCAAACCCTCGGGCCTGCGAAAGGATCGACTTATCATCAAGACGTGAATACGTCAGGACCTGATGCACAAAGCCGAAGTTCCATGTCTTAAGCAGTTTGAAACATGCCTGCGCGTCTTCGAAGGGCGCGTACCGCTCTTCATAAAGGGGATCATGCGATCGAATCAGCTCGGACCGCAGAAGCAACGAAGTCGGTGTCCCAAACAGATACATATGGTTCAAATAATAGAGCCGACAGACCTCCCGACCGGGCAGTTCCTTGCAGGGATAGGGCAAGCCGTCCAGGGCCACATGCTCGCCTTCAAGTTGATACGCGGCGACAATGCCTACGGTAGGATTCGCCTCCGCGACTTCCACCATACTCCTAACGCAATCCGGAAACAGCCAGTCATCAGCCTGAGCCACCTTGCAGTATTTGCTACCCTGCGAGATGCGGGAAACCGCAAAGTTGTAATTCTGTACCTGAGACAGAAAGGATTCAGTGTGGATTAGTCTAATCTTCTCTGGAAAACGCGCTGCGTAGCCTTCGGCGAGTTCACTCGAACCATCGGTGCTGCAATTGTCCACGAGGAGGTATTCGCAATTCGGATAGGTCTGTTGCAGGACGCTTTCGATACACTCCGCTAGAAACTCCCGGGTGTTGTAGAAGGGTGTTACGATGCTAACCAAGGGTACGGATTGCAAGTTGTATCCTTTGAATTTCTGTACCGATGACTCACCGTAGCGAGAACAACTAAGTTCGTACCGGCGGCCGCTCACCCGCGTACATAGTGATCAGGAAGACCGATGATCACCATTTGCTTGATGAGGCGCTCGATCTCAGGCGACCAGACGTTCGCTTTCATGTCGCGATAGGTATCGTCAGTTAGAACAACGTTCTGGGGATAAAAGCTCACCATCTGGGCGTTCTCGAATGCATAGTGGTCCGATGGGAACCTGAACTGCAACCGCCATGTGCCGTTGGTCGCCCGGCTGGCCTGGTAAATGG
>Ga0137361_10001699_pt1 | contig 13797 bp, 12 predicted proteins | sample Mad1_80_16metaG_FD_104923 | JGI IMG/M metagenome (GOLD analysis project Ga0137361, IMG submission 104923) | Vadose zone soil microbial communities from Angelo Coast Range Reserve, California, USA - Mad1_80_16 metaG | ecosystem: Environmental > Terrestrial > Soil > Vadose zone | place: USA... | reverse complement strand
GGCGGCGCGCTTGCGAACCTGAAGGATGCCGAGGCCGCCGATGCGAATGCGGTCGCCTTTCTTCAGGTGCTTGACCACGAGGCCGACGAAGTCGCCGAGAATCGTTTCCGACTGCTTCTTCGCCATTTCATGGCTGCCGGCCAGAGTGGCGGCGAGATGCTTCAAGGTCACGGTTGCTTGTGTGGCGGCTGCCTTTGCCATCGAAACCTCCTTCTTTATGGCGAACAACGCCAATATTAGGCGAGACGCGGCGTCACATAAACGATTCTGGTGGCGTTTGACTATGCCTCATTTAGCAAAAACCCTGAAAAATGTGAGGATTCTGCAGGTGGAGGGGGGGAAATGGCCGATTCAAGGGGGCTTGCGGGAACCACACGGGTCGAGATAGCAACTTTTGCCCGCATTCTGGGGCTATTTTGGCAACGATCTTGGCCGGACCCGACCCGATTCGGCCGTCATGCCGCCCCTGCTCCATCCTCCCTCGCAAGTGGGGGAGGGTTAGGGAGGGGCCGCTTGACTTCGATCAGGCCCGGTCGTATCGAACCGGACCCGACGGTTGGCGGTTATGTCGCCGACATTTAAGGGGGCGTAGCTCAGTTGGTTAGAGCGCTAGCCTGTCACGCTAGAGGTCGCCGGTTCGAGCCCGGTCGCTCCCGCCATAGGTCAATCTCTCAGAGCGGGAATCTGCTTAGGTCGTGTCGGGAAGTAATTGCATCACTTGCATGTCATCGCCCGCGAAAGCGGGCGATCCAGTAACCACTTGATTCGCTAGGGGTTACTGGATGCCCCGCTTTCACCCGAAGTCGGCCTTGGCCGACTTCGGCAGCTATTAGGCGAGCGAAATCGGAAACATCCGATTTCGCGTGGCATGACAAGACTGTGATTCAACTTAATCACGGACGAGTCCTGAGTTGAACGACTTGGAGTTTGCGCCGAGTCGTGGCGGGGCTTGTCCTTTACGATTCGGACCACAACGCGTCACCGCCCGTAATTGGCCTTCAGGTAATCGCCGATGATCTTCGCGTCGTCGGGATTGATCGGCGCCCCGAAGGCGTTGATCATCTTGGTCACCTCGGCATCCCATCCGGCGGCGTTGAGAAATGGCGAATTCATCTCGATGTAGTCGAGGCTGTGGCAGATGGCGCAGTTGCTCTCGACCTTGTCGACCCCGGCGGCCTTCTTGAGTTGTACGGGCTCTTCGCCGGCCAGGGCTGCGGTCGCAACAGCGCCGCAAAAGGCGGCGGAAAATACCGCGATGGCGATTGATCGCATTGTGGTGCTCCTCATGCCGCGACGAGATTGAGGGTCTGAATGACGTTGTGATGGTAGCCGGCCGGATTGGCGATCAACGCCGTGGCCTGGCTCTGGCCGATCTTGTTGGTGGTGCGCGCCATGATCTTGTAGCTTCCCTTCATCGGCATGGCGACGGCGTGGCTGAAGGTACGGAAGGCGAATCGGCCGATGTCCTCACCGAGTGCCGCGGCCGTCCAGTTGGTGCCGCCGTCGGTCGATATTTCGACCGCGTGGATGCCATAGCCCGCATCCCACGCCAGACCGCCGATCGTGACATTGCCGCCGGCCTTCACGGTGGCGCCGTCGGCGTGGCTCGTCAGGAGCGAGTTCACCACCATTTCGGTGATCGGCGTGTTGACTGCGGTCTCCTGGGACGCAAAGCGCGCCACGATTGGGAACTTGCCGAGTGGAATCCGATAGGCGGATTTCATCCAGAAGCCGTCGAATGGCTTGGTGACCGCGTTGATTCGGGAGACGTGTTTCATCCAGTAGGTCGCCGTCCATCCGGGCACGACGATGCGCGCCGGAAAGCCGTTCCAATGCGGCAGCGGCTGGCCGTTCATCTCATAGGCGACGAGGGTGGTGTCCTCGATCGCCTTCCACACCGGAATGCTCTTGATGAACACGGGTGTCTTGTCCACGGCGCCCTTATCGGTGCCGGCGACCACGATCTCGACCGCCTCGCTCTTGAGGCCCGCGCGATCGAGCACGTCCTTCAGCCGCGCCCCCTTCCAGCGCGCACAGCCCATGGCGCCGTAGCCCCATTGGACACCCGGCACGTGGGGTTCATACAGCCCGCGCCGGTTGCCCGAGCACTGGCACACCGCGGCGACTTCGACGGCCGGCAATCGTCTGAGTTCGTCGAAGGTAAGGCTGGCTTCGCCGTTCGCGCCCTCGCCGCCGATCGATAACCGCCACGTCTGCGCATTCACCTCCGGAATGTCGGAAAGATGATAGCGCACGAAGAAGGCGTCGTTGGGCGTAATCGCGGTGCGCAGAAGCTCAATCGGCGTCTCATAATTCGGCGGCCGATAGGAGAGCTTGATGAGAAGCTGCTTGCTCGGCAACGCGTCAAGCACGGCCTCCTGCCGGGTGCCGCCGGGCAATTGCGCCGGCAGACTCAAGCCGGCGGCCTGAGCCTCCGCCTCGGTTACGAAAGCCTGGCCTACGAAAGTCCGCGACAGTTCGCGGCCCGCAACCGCGACTACTGCGCCCGTACCTGCCGCTTCGAGCAGGCGGCGACGTGTGATCATAGCATTTCCCCTTCGGCTGCGCCGCCGTTCTTGAAGTTATGGTGTCGCTTATGCGGCGTCAGATTTACGCGACATCATATCGCAAGTGTAATGAGCCAGATGCGGGCCTGCACGCACATTTCGGATGAGCACCCCAGCCGAAAAATTATCTTGCACTGCAACCGTTTGTTAACCAGCCGGTTCCACCATGCGGGCGGGGGTTGGCGATGCCGACATCGGCACCGTTCTCCGCACCAGTCTCGCGCGCTTGTAACCTGGAGCAGAACATGAAGAGCAGATGGAATTCTCTGATGGTTGGCGGTTGCAACGTCGTCGGCTTGGCCTTGCTGGCACTGTCGGCAACGGCCGGCGGTTCGGCGGTCCGTGCCGGCGACCCTGCGACGTTGCAAAGCACCGTACTCGAGAAAATTGTATCGGGACTCGAGCAGCAGGTCGCCAATCTCGAAGCGTCCATGGCGGCCTTCGCGGATTTATTCACCACCAGACGCATCGTCACGCAGGAGCTCTGCGTCGCCGATGGCAGCGGCGCCCAGACATGCATCACCAAGGCACAGCTCGACGCCCTGCTGAGGGGGGCTGCTCAGTTGGGCCAGGCGCCGGCCGCGACCGAACCGGGCATGGCCGAACAGACCGCATCTGCCGACGAGTCCGTCGCGCCTGCCACCGCAGTCGCGGCCGCGGTGCTGCCCGAAATGCCGCCTGCGATCGAGCCGTCAGGCGCCCCCCTCCCTGTCCTTCCCCCGCAAGCAGAGGAGAGCAGCGCAGGGGAAACCGCCGAGGCCACGCCTGAGGTGGCGGCCGCCATGCCGTCCGCGACGGAACCGGCGGCCGCGCAGCCGACGTCGGCAAGCAGCGAAGCCGCTGCGCCGCTCCCCGCCGAGGCAACCGCCCCGCCGCCGGCAAGCGAACCCGCCGAGACCATCGTCGCGGCGAGCGCCAAAGCAGAGACCATCGTCACGGCGGAGCGCCCGACTAAGGATGAAGAAGCCGCGCCTGCGGGCCCGAGAGAAACCGATCTGGCCACGCCGGAGCCGAAGGCCGTCCCGGCCGAAGCGCCGCCGGCTTCAGAGCGCGTGGAATAATTTCGGGCCACCGCGACTCATGATGCCCGCGTCCATCGCGGGCATCGACTGGGTTGCAAGCTCCGGCAGGAGCGCCGCGACGATTTCGACTAAAGCCGACATGAACTGTGAGGCGATCAGTTTCAGCCGCCACGCCCTCCAGCGCATGTTCGAGCGCGCCATCAGTCCCGATGAGGTCCATATGGCGTTGGCGGATGGCGAGGTGATTGCCGACTATCCGGACGACACACCATATCATAGCATGCTAATCTTGGCGTTTGTCGGCAAGCGGCCGCTTCATGTGGTGGTAGCGCGAGATGACAGCGCTCGGCACTGCTATGTCATCACCGCCTATGTCGCCGATCAGACCCTGTGGGAAAGCGATTTCAGGACGAGGAAGCCGACGTGAGATGCGTCATCTGTAGAGAAGGCGATACGGCGCCCGGCACGGTCACAGTCACGTTGCAGCGCGGCGATACCGTCGTCATCGTCCGCGACGTGCCCGCGGCCGTCTGCCAGAACTGCGGCGAGTACTACTTGGACGAGGCCGTGGCTAACAAATTATACCGCCAGGGCGAAGAAGCAGTACGGCGACATGCCGAGGTCGAAATCCTCCGCTACGCAGCGTGAGCGTCGGCACCCCCCAGGGTTGGGGATCACCTCCCCCTGGAGGGGGGAGGTCGGCCCGCGCCAGCGGGCCGGGAGGGGGTGACAGCGCCTCAACATTTTGCTGCGTCGCCGTCACCCCACCCCGGACCGCCTTCGGCGGTCCGACCCTCCCCCTCCAGGGGAGGGTGATAGGCGCCCCTATTACCCAGCCCCCAGCGTCTCTTCCTGCAATGTGCGAGACACAGCCCCTTCCGCCTGGCGCAGGATCGTCGCCAGCTCCGGCAGGCAGGAGCCGCAGTTCGTTCCGGCGCGCAAAGCGGTGCCGATCGCGGCGACGCTGGTGAGCTTTGCGGACTGGACCGCCGCCAGGATGGTCGTGCGGCCCACGGCGAAACAGGCGCAGACCGTGGGGCCAGGAGACGGAACGCCCGCCAGCGAAACGCCGGCAAGGACTCGTGCGCGGTTATGGTCCGGCGGCGGCTCGCCGAACATCATGACGGCGGCGGCGCGATCGGGCAGGCTCGCAGGATCGCGCGCGATGAAGAGACAGGCTTCGAGTACGCCGTCAACGAAGCTCGCATAACGAAACACGCCGCGTGCGGTGTCGGCATAGACCGCGAGATCGGACGTCGCGGCAGCGCCGAGCCAGCCGAGGATTCGCGCCGCATCGGGCGTCTCATCGTCCGCCGCAAGCTTCTCGATGCCTGAGAGCGTGTAGCCAAAACCGCCGTCGATGGCGATGCGGCACCAATAATCGGCCGATTGCAACCGAACGCTGGCGCGCCGCAGCAAGAGGCCATGCCAGGCCATCGGTTGCGGCAGGGCCATCACGGCGGTGGCCTTCAATTCGGGTTGGCCGGAGACCGGATCGCACGCCCCGCCCACCAGCCTGTCGGCCGGGCCGGTAGAGGCATTGCTTTCGCTCCAGTGCATGGCGGCGAAGACCTCGCCACCGGTTTGAGTCTCCGTTACGCGCACCCGCATGATCGCGGCGCCATGACGGCTCTCGATCCGCGCGAAGCCGCCGTCGACGAGTTGCGTCCGGGCGGCATCATCCGGGTGCATGTCGAGGAAGGGTTCGGGCGTGTGCTGGGCAAGGCTCGGCACGTCCCCGGTGCGCGTCATGGTGTGCCACTGATCGCGAACGCGGCCGGTATTGAGCATCAGGCCCCGCTCGTGGTCGCCCGTTTCGACGGGCGCCCGGAATGGCGTCGCCACAAACCGGGCGCGGCCGTCCGCATGGGCAAACCGGCCGTCGCCGAACAGCCGCGCGCTTGCGGCGCCGTCGTGGCGCACCGGCCATTGCACGGGTTCGAGCGCGTCATAGGCGCGATCGCCGAGCGCCGCGAGGCCGCCGATATCGAAGGCGCGTTCGCCGTCATTTTCGAACGCCGACAGGGCGGCATGCTCGCGAAAAATCTGCGCCGGACCGCGATAGTCGAATGCCGCCGCAAAGCCCATGCGGCGCGCGAGCTGCGTCAACATCCACCAATCCGGCCTTGCTTCGCCGGGCGCGGGGCGAAACGCGCGCTGGCGCGAAATGCACCGCTCGGAATTAGTCACCGTGCCGTCTTTTTCGGACCACCCCATGGCGGGCAGGCGGACATGGGCGAATGCGGTGGTGTCGTTGTGATGGACGTCGGCCACGACCACAAACGGGCATCGGCGCAGCGCTTCGCGCACGCGGTTCGATCGCGGCAAGCTGGCCGCCGGGTTGGTGCCGGCGATCCACAGCGCCTTGATCGCTCCGTCATGGACGGCGTCGAACAGTTGGACGGCTTTCAGGCCGGGCCGCGTCGCCATGTTCACCGCGTTCCAGAAGCGGCGCACACGGTCGACATGGTCTGCCGAATCGAAGCGCATATGGGCGGCGAGCTGGTTGGCGAGGCCGCCGACCTCCCGCCCGCCCATGGCGTTGGGCTGCCCCGTCAACGAGAACGGCCCCATGCCGGGACGGCCAATGCGGCCCGTCGCCAGGTGGCAGTTGATGATCGCGTTGACCTTGTCGGTTCCGGCTGACGATTGATTGACGCCCTGCGAATAAAGCGTGATGACGCGGGCGGTTTGCGTGAACAGCGCGTAGAATTCCGCAATCCGTGCGGGATCGACCCCGGTGAGTTCCGCGACCGCGGGAATGGAAGGCGCAGAGGCGCACGCCGCCGCAACCGCGGCATCGAAACCTCGGCTATGGTCGGCGATAAATTTGCGGTCGATCGCTTCGCTCGCAGCGAGATGCACGAGCAGGCCGTTGAACAGCGCGACATCGCTGCCGAGCCGCAGGGGCAAATGCAGGTCCGCATCGTTGCAGGTGGCGGTGCGGCGCGGGTCGATGACGACGATGCGCGTCCCGCGCTTATCGCGCGCCGCCATAAGCCGCCGATAGAGGACCGGATGACACCAGGCCGCATTGCTGCCGACAAGCACGGCGAGATCGGCCTCGTCGATATCGGCGTAGCAGCCTGGCACCACATCTTCCCCGAAGGCGCGGATGTGCCCGGCGACGGAGGAGGCCATGCAAAGCCGCGAATTGGTGTCGATGTTCGCCGCGCCGAAAAAGCCTTTCATGAGCTTATTGGCGACGTAATAGTCCTCGGTCAGGAATTGCCCGGAGACGTACATCGCGACCGATTCCGCCCCGTGCTGTTCGATTGCCCCGGAAAACTTTGCCGCCGCAAGATCGAGTGCTTCGTCCCAGCTGGCGCGGCGGCCGGAGATCTCGGGGACCAGCAGGCGCCGTTCGGTGCCCAGCGTCTCGCCAAGCGCCGAGCCCTTCGAGCACAGGCGGCCCGCATTGGCGGGATGCGCCGGGTCGCCTTGGACCTCGACGCCAGGCGGGGCAATCGCGCCACCTCCCCCAACCGAAGTCGGCTGTTGCCGACTTCGGTCACTTTGCTGAGTGGCCGAACCCTCGCTACAGCGAGGTTCGGCTGGGGGGAGGTCGGCCCGCTTTAGCGGGCCGGGAGGGGGTGACAGCGCTTCAGCATATGCTGCATCGCTGTCACCCCACCCCGGATCGCCTAAAGGCGATCCGACCCTCCCCCTCCAGGGGAGGGTGGCCGCATGCGATTGTCCCGTAGCGCCGGGGCTTACAAGGACCCCGCAACCGACGCCGCAATAAGGGCATGTGGTGCGAACTTCTGCGGTAATCGGAGCAATGAACATCGGTTGCGCTTTCTTATGCGGCCATTGCCAAGGCGCGCCCGAAGATCAGGCTGTCACGAAGCGGCGCGATGTCGCGTTTGGATTCCATGAGCGCGACGAACCACGGGCCGTCGGTGATCTCGCCGTAGAGAATCGCGCCGGCCAGACGGCCCTCACGCAGAACGAGCTTCTTGTATTGGCCGCACCCGGCGTCGCGCAGGGTGAGCTCCTCGTCGCCGTCGTCGCGCGCTGCAAGCACGCCGGCGGAAAAAACGTCGACGCCGGTGACCTTCAGGCTGGTATGGGGAACGGGCGCGACAAAGGGCTCCGAGCTGTCGGCGCAGAGAGCGACCGCACAAATGCGCGCCTGCTCCCACAACGGACCGACCAGGCCGAACGTCTGCCCGTGATGCTCGATGCATTCGCCCACGGCGAAAATGCTGCGCTCGCTCGTCGCCATGAAATCGTCGACGATGATGCCGCGATTGACATCGAGCCCTGCGGCGCGCGCGAGATCGATGTTGGGCCGCACGCCGACGGCGAAGACGACGAGATCGGCCGCAAGCTCGCGTCCGTCGGCGAGCTGCACGGCTTTTACGCGGTTATCGCCGACGATGGCCTCGGTTTGCGCCTTCGTCAGCACCGTTATGCCGCTCTCTTCGAGATCGCGCTGAAGGAGCAGGCCGGCGGCTTCGTCGAGCTGGCGCTCCATCAGGCCTTGCATCAGATGGAGCACGGTGACCGTCATGCCGCGTTTCATCAGACCGAAGGCCGCTTCAAGCCCGAGCAGCCCGCCGCCGACCACGATGGCGCGACCACCGCGGCGGCTGGCCTCGCGCATGAGTTCGAGATCCGCGATATTGCGAAAAGCGCAGACGCCGGGAAGCTCCAGCCCCGCCAGGGGCGGCACCACCGGGCGCGCACCCGTCGCCAACACGAGCGTGTCATAGCCTGCCGCGCGGCCGGACGCCGTCATGACGGTCTTCGCGCCGGCGTCGAGCTTTACTGCGGCGTCGCCGAGACTGAGTTTGACGCTGTTTTCCTCATACCATTCGCGGGAGTGAAGAACGATTTCATCGATCTCTTTCTCGCCCGCGAGCACCGAAGACAACAAGATGCGGTTGTAGTTGGGATGCGGCTCCGCGCCGATCACTTCGATGTCGAAGCGCTCGCGATCACGCGCAAGAATTTCATCGATCGTGCGCATCCCGGCCATGCCGTTGCCGACGAGGAGGAGACGCTGTCTTTGGCGCGGCGCCAAGTTACCTCCTCAGATGCGCGCCGAGCCAAGTGCGGCCGCTGCCCCCCACGAGCGCCTCCAGCGGCTCTTGACACCGGTGAGCGCGAGCAGCGCGCCGGAAAGGACCGGCACCGCGACCATGAATCCCTTTTGCGCCGGAGACAGATCAAGGTCCTTGGCGATTTGAACGCCGAGCGGTCCGAGCAGGACCCACACCATGAAGCTCATGTCGAAGTAGAAGAACGATGCAAAAAGTGTGGGCAGGTGACCAACGGAAAGGAACCCCTTTTTCATTCACAAATGCTCCCGGCTGAGTGACCGCATCAGAGCTTTGCAACTGGCATGCCAGGGCTCGCAACTGCGAAATGGCTTGATTTTTTGACGAATGTGCCTCCGGTTCGCGACGCGGTGCGGCGTAAATTTTGGACATCATGTCGAAATAATGCGCGATTGCAAAATTCTGCGGCAATTGACTGAAAAATAACGGTTAAGGCGATGATTTTAGCAGTGCCGTCTAAAAATTCAGCGCTTGTTTTGCGCAGCAATCGAAATGGCGCCTGACGTTTATTGCGGCAACAAATTTATGTGCAATGCAGCAAACAGTTGGGGAATGCAATCGCCGATCTGACGGGCGCTCACATCGGCGCTCTTTCCCGACCCGAAGCTGATGGCGGCCTTCATGACAGTGAGCGGCGATGCTCCAGTGGCGCTGGAGCACGGTCAGCGCGACACGATCATGATTCCGCCCGGGAAATATCGAATCGTCGTCAGCGGGAATATGCTCCGGAGGCCATTCGGCAGGCTATTCGCTATGTCGCTCACTGATCTCGATCGCTTCAAGGCCGCCTGCGCCTATCCCGGCAAACTCGACGAACAGGCTGTGGAGCGCGAACTGGGGGCATTTTTGCGGGCGCTGGGCATGCGCCGGCGGATTGTGAGGTTGCGGGCGGGGTGGCGTCCGCAGGATGACCCGCGACTCAACCGAGATATCGAGCGGATTTTGGCTGAGGGCGTAAAACGCAATCTCGGCTTTCGCGCCATCCGCGCCGTCCTCGCCCCAGTCCGCGCCGTCCTCCCTCTCCGCGCCGCCTGGCGCCTCCGCGCCACCCTCGACGGTGATTTCGCCTCCGCTGTCGGCACCTACCGTGCCGCCGATGATGCCCTTGCCGGCCGTCACGCCAGCGACGCCGGCATCGTCGCCGCCGCCGTCGTCGCCGGCCGTGGCCACGCCGCCGCCCCCGCGGCCGGCGCCAGCTGGAGCCGCCGCGCGCTCGCCCTGTTGGTTGCCGCCGGCTTCGCCGCCGCCAGCTCCGACGGCGGTTTTCTCGCCATCCTTGGGATCCCTGCCCTTCTCACCGCCTTCTCCGCGGTCGGCGGCCGCGACGATGCCGGCGTCTTCACCGGCCTCGCTGCCAGTGCCCTTGTCGCCCTCGGCTTCGGCGCCTTCTTGGCCCTTGGCGCCTACCCCGGCGCCACTCTCGCCGCCCTCGCCGGCGCCGGCCTCGCCGCTCTCGCTGCCCGCCCCGGCCTCGTCGCCCGCGCCGACGCCGTCCACGCCTTCGCCGCCTTCGCGGTCGACCCCGAAGCTCGCGCCTTGAGAACGAATTGGAGAGGTTCAGTGTGGGAGTTATCGTGGAGCGTCGGCGCGCTATTCGAGCGGAGAAAGCCTGCCGTTGAGGCGTGGTTGCGGCCCCTCTTCGAGGCTTTTGTCTGCGGCTGCTGGCTCATCTATTGGGCCGACGATGCGCTTTACTGGGTGGCAAAGCCGACCGTACATCGCGAGCCGGGCACGCAGCGCCTCCATCACGATACTCGTGCGGCGCTCGAAAGCGACATCGTGAACCTGTACTTCTGGCGTGGCGTCATGGTGCCGTCGTTCGTCATCCTAAGACCCGATCGGATCACGATCGCCCGCATCGACCGGGAGACCAACGCCGAAGTACGCCGGGTGATGATCGAACGCTATCGCCACGGCGAGGAAATCCACGGCGCCGCGGCTTTCATCCGCGACGCTGGCGGCATGCGCCGTGATCACGACGAGCGCTACGGCACCCTATGGGGGCGTAATATCCCTCATGACGAGGTGATCATGATGATCGAGGTGGTCAACCGCACCCGCGAGCCGGACGGCAGTTTCAAGCGCTATTGGCTGCGGGTGCCGCCGACAATGCGAACGGCCCGCGAAGCGGTGGCGTGGACCTTCAATATGCCGGCGGAGCGGTATGCACCCGGGATAGAGACCTGATCGGCATTGCTTTCGGCCTCGTCCGCGCCGTTGCTGGCGTCCTCCCCGGCGCATCGCGGCCTGAAGCGGGTGTGGTTCGCCATTCGACAACGCACGCGGGAGCGGGTAACCTCGCAGCAGTGCAATCCCCTACTTTTTGCGCTCAACTAAAACGGAGGTTTTCCATGTACCGGCAAGGCGACGTGTTGATTGTCCCGGTCGAATCGATCCCAGAAAAGCTCAATCCGATCGATCGCGAGAATGGCCGGGTGGTGCTGGCGCACGGCGAAGTCACCGGCCATGCTCACGCCATTAAAGCCGAAGGCGCGGCGCTGTTTCGCGATCCCAAGCTGATGGCGGTGTTCATGAGGGTGAGCGGCGACGCTCCAGTGGCGCTGGAGCACGACGATCACGACACCATCATGATTCCGCCCGGGAAATATCGGGTCGTCCGTCAGCGGGAATATGCTCCGGAGGCCGTTCAGGCTATTCGGTACCACAGTGACTGACCTCGACCGCTTCAGGGCGGCCTGCGCCTATCCCAGCGCGGTCGACGAACAGGCTGTGGAGCGCGAACTGGCGGCGCCGGCGGATCGTGAGGCTGCATTCGGAGAATGACCCGCCATTCAACCAAACCCGCGCCACCCTCCGCGCTACCCGGCGCCTCCGCGGCCGCCTTCATGCGCGACGCCGGCGGCAAGGTCCTTGATGACGACCCACGCTACGGCACGCTGTGGCGGCGCCGTTTCCGGGGTGACGAGCCGATTGTCATGATCGAAGTGATCAACCGCACCAGGGAGCCCCTGGGCGGCTTCAAGCGGTATTGGCTGCGCGTGCCGCCGACAATCCGAACTGCCCGCGAAGCGGTGGCCTGGACGTTCAATATGCCGGCACGGCAGTATGCGCCTGTAATAGAGACCTGATCGGCCATGCATTCGGCCTCGTCCGGAGGCTATTCGGTATGTTGCCGACTGAACGCTTCGAGGCAGCCTGCGCCTATCCCGGCGAGCTCGACGAACAGGCTGTGGATCGTGAGCTGTGGGCATTTTTGCAGGCGCTCGGCGTGCGCCGGCGGATCGTGAGGCTGCGGGCAGGGTTGCGCGAGGATGACCCGCCACGCAACCGAGATATCGAGCAGATTTTGGCTGAGTGCGTAAAACGCAATGTGAGCGTTCGTCCCCTGCGCGCCGTCCTCGCTCCATTTCGCACCATGATCCCTCTCCGCGTCTCCTGGCGCCTCCACCGCGCCACCCGCCCCGTTGATGCTTTCGATCCCCTCGGTTTCGATGCCCGCCGTGTCCGTGCTGCCCGTCGCGCCAGCGCCGCCGGCGCCGCCGACGCCGCCCTCGCCGTCCTCGACGAGCGCGCCGACCCTCCTGTCTTCGACCGCCGCCGCGCCGCCCGAGAAGCCCTCGCCGCCGGCGCCAGCTGGGGCCTCCACGCCTTGGTCTTCGTGGTCCTCTTCCCCATCTTCTTTTTTGACCCCGCCATTATCTTTTTCTTCGCCGCCGCCCCGCTCCACCCCAGTCTTATCGTCAGCCTTGCGTTCCTTGCCGCCCTCATCGCGGCCATCGGCGCCAGCTCCCAAGTCGGCCCTAGGTTACGCCTACGCCGGGCATCTCCAATGATGCCCTCGGCCTTCTACTCCACCGACAGCGGCCGAGCCGGCGCCCTCGCCGCCCTCGTTGCCATTGGCCTCGTCGCCCTCGCCGCCGTCGCCCTCGCGGCCTACCCCGGCGCCACTCTCGCCGTTCTTGCCGGCGCCGCCCTCGCTCTGTTTGTCCGCGGGGCGGGCGTCGTCGCCCGGGGCGACGAAGCCCGCACCTTCGACGCCTTCGCGGTCGACCCCGAAGGTCGCGCCCGAAGAGCAAATTGGCCAAGTTCAATGTGGGAATTATCGTGGACCGTCGCGTTCGTCTGCGCGCTGTATCGCGAGTTTCGGCGTGGAATAGCCGTCCCCGAGGCGTTGCGGCGGCCCCTCTTCGAGGCGTTTGTCTGCGGCTGCTGGCTCATCTACTGGGCCGACGATACGCTGTACTGGGTGGCGAAGCCTACCGTACATCGCGAGCTGGGCACGCAGCGCCTCCATCACGATACGCGTGCGGCGCTCGAAAGCGACATCGTGAACCTCTACTTCTGGCATGGCGTGATGGTGCCAGCGTTCGTAATCCTAAAACCCGACTTGATCACGATCGCCCATATCGACCGGGAGACCAATGCCGAAGTCCGCCGGGTGATGATCGAACGCTATCGCCACGGCGAGGAAATCCACGGCGCCGCCGCCTTCATCCGCGATGCCGGCGGCGAGCGGCTTGATCACGACGAGCGCTACGGCACCCTGTGGCGGCGTAATTTCTTCCGGAGAGTTAATGATGAGCGGCGCCAGGATGACGAGCCGATCGTGATGATCGAGGTGGTCAACCGCACCCGCGAGCCGGACGGCAGTTTCAAGCGCTATTGGCTGCGCGTGCCGCCGACAATGCGAACGGCCCGCGAAGCGGTTGCCTGGACGTTCAACATGCCGGCCGAGCAGTATGCGCCCGAAAGAGAGACATGATCGGCCGTCGATGCGACCCATGAGAATTTTCTCGCGAAGAGCGGGCGGGACGCCCAGACTCCTCAAAGCCCCTCCGGCAAATCCGCCGCCCATTTCGCCTTGATGCGCGCATCGAGCTCGCGGCTTGAGCGCGCCACCACCGGGAAGCTGTCTCGCCTCGCGAACGGCTTGCAGGCGTCGATGACGACGCGCGCGTTGCGGCGGTCGGTGTCGCCGTCGTAGCACATGGGGTCGAGGTGGGTCGACCAGCAGCCGCGCACGATGTCGACGTCCTCGCGCGGGTCGCAGCGCGTGCACATGGCCCAGATCACGTCGTTGATGTTGGTCGGGTCGATGTCGTCGTCGACCACGATGGTCCAGCGGTTGGAGTAGGCGCCGGCGTGGCACTGCGAGGCGACGAAGCCGGCCTGCTTGGCGTG
>Ga0137361_10001696_pt1 | contig 13810 bp, 16 predicted proteins | sample Mad1_80_16metaG_FD_104923 | JGI IMG/M metagenome (GOLD analysis project Ga0137361, IMG submission 104923) | Vadose zone soil microbial communities from Angelo Coast Range Reserve, California, USA - Mad1_80_16 metaG | ecosystem: Environmental > Terrestrial > Soil > Vadose zone | place: USA... | reverse complement strand
TCAGACTAATGCGGTTCGAGCCGTCCTGACCCAGCCAGCCCTCGGACGTGCTGGCGATGATCGGGTCAGGAAGCGCAATCAGGCCGACGCCCCCAAACCATCCGGCATCGACAATTTTCAAGACCGCGGCATCCGTGTTGTCGAATTCCCGCCTGAGCATCTTCTTGACGTCCATGATCGAGATGTTCGCGCGGCCTCCGTGCTGGAGAAACTCGGCATTCACGATTGAGCCGTGATGGTTCATCACGTAGGCGGTGCTCTGGTCGTCGCTCAGCACAATGTTCGCAGGGTCGCCGAGCAGAGCGCCGTCGAGCCGGCGAGGACTGACCAACGATCGGCTCACGATGGCATTCGGCGTATTGTTGTTTTCAGGCTTTAGCGCCGCATTGAGGTCAATCGCATAGATTCGTGGGTCGCGGCGGCCGGAGGCGAGAACGAATGGCGTCTTAGCGAGCGCAAGGTCGCCAGCGAACAGCGCAAATGCGACTACGATGCATTGGGCTTTTACTATCCATCCGGAGCTCATGAATTTCCTCACGCGTAGCGAGGTTAGAATTAGTGGCGGCGCGATACCGCCCTGGGGTGCGACGCGATTTTAGCCTACCGAGCGCTCATTGGCTCCTCCGGCCGATTACGGCTCCTCTCTTTCGGCGGGTTAACGTGCAGATCGCGCTGCCATTAGCTTGGAGTAGACTTCGGCTCCCATTCGCGGGCCAGCCTCTGCGCTTCCGCGAGTTGCGCAGGAGTCATTTTCGCGGCGGCAACATCCTGGCTTCTTGCCGCATCTCTATCCCCCATCGCGGCCGCCAAGCTGAACCACATGTGCGCAATGACGTAGTTCTGAGCCACACCCCAGCCGTTGTCATACATGATCCCAAGGTTCAATTGAGCAGCTGTGTTGCCTTGGTCGGCTGCCCTTCGATACCAGCTCACAGCGGTCATAAAGTGCTGTGCGACGCCTAAGCCGTTCTCATACATGACGCCTAGACTTAGTTGGGCGGCGGCAAAGCCCTGATCAGCCGCCTTTCGAAACCAGCTCACCGCAACCACATAGTCCCGTGTAACACCCTGCCCCTTGTCGTACATGACCCCAAGATTGTACTGGGCATCGGCTTCGCCCTTGTCCGCAAGGGGGCGCCACAGTCGGATCGCGGTCGCATAATCACCGCGCTGCGCCGCGTCCAACGCATCCTCAAGCGGCCCTGCGGCGACCGATCGGGCAAAGGCGACCGTCAGGACGAGAGCGGCGACGGCTGCTTTGAACGTCACGTTCATGATCGCTCCTCCCGTTCGACTGGATCAAAGGCGCGGCATCGGCTGGGCGACGTTGATCTCCGATGAGAGTTTGCCCAACACAACAAGGAACGTGTTGCGTGCGCCCTACCGGCTGCTGCGCAGAAACAGGATGAGGCGCACGACGTGTTCGTTCTTCTCCGTCTGGTCGGTGTTAATCGTGATCGAGGCCACCTGCCGGGCGTCGTGAAGAACCGCATAGCCCGGGGAGGCCCGGCTTTGGTCCTCGGCCCAGCTGCCACGCAGGCACCCCTTCACTTCGTCAAGGGTCGTTGCAAAGGCGCGTTCGGCCTCGCTGGCGGTTTTGAAAGGGAGGGAGTCGCAGGTGTAAGTTCGCGTTCCGTAGAACGAACAGTCTCCCCAGCCGGGCAGCGGAAGCGTTGTTTCCCGGAAATTGCCCTCGCGCGACTGCCCGATGATGCTGGCAAACCGCTCTTTGGTGTTTACGAGCGCGGTGGCGTGGGTGAGTGCCGGACAGTACGTCGGCCCGTCGTCTGCGTCTGCGGCAGGTATCTGCGCCATCAGCATGCCGCAGATACTCGCCAGTCGAACCGCAAAGGATGCGCGCAACATCTTGGCAACTCGATCGTCACTCGCTGGCCATGGCGGCGAATTCGTCGAAATGCATGTAGCTGTCCGCCTTCGACCACAGGCCAATCTTCCCGGAGACCGGTTCCGGCAGCGTGTGCTGCAGATAGAGCTTGCCGTCGAGATAGCCCTCGACCTTGTTGCCCGCGATGCGGACTTTGAGGTCGTGCCATTGCCGGGTTGCGGTCGGCGTGTTTCTGACCCATTCGACCGACGACCGCCGGCCTTTCTCGAACTTCCAAAGGACCAGATTGTTTTCAAGGCAGTTCGCCCGGATCGTCAGGTAGTCGCCGTTGGGCTTGAGATTGAACAGGATGCCGGCGCCCTGATCGATGCGACCCGACAGGCCTTCGAAGCGGACGCTGATTTCCCCGTTCTTGAAGTCTTCGACATCCTTAGCCACGACATAAGGATAATAGGCATAAGCCTGAACGCGATCGAGAAATTCCGCGTAACGATCGCCATAGAGCGCACGCGCCTTGTCGGCGATGCCGGCAGAGGATTGTCCCTGCTTCCATTGCCGGCCATCAACGGCCAGCAGCTTCTTGCCGCCGTCATTTTCGATGCGCCACACGCCGACCACCGGGACCAGCCCGTTTGGCTCGGCGCCTGCCGTTTCATTGGTCAGGTCCACCTTGATCGGCGCCGCAAACGCCGGCAGGAGCACCGCAATCACACTCACGGCTATGATCAATAGGGTTTTTGTGCTGCTGTTCATGACGACCTCCTTGAGGAACATTTGGTTGTTGGACGGTAAACGGCGACTGCGCCACCATGCGAGAACGATCAGGATGGGCAGTACGGCGAGAAACCACAGAACGGAGAACGCGCCATCCGTGACAAGGGGATAGCCCGGAAATTCGGCGGAAGGGATTGGCACCGGAGGCGACACGCTTGCGAGGCCATAGATCAGCGGCAGAATTTCGCGGGGACTTGTCGATCGGCTGGTGTCCTGACGCGTGCCATAGCGATATTCGATCTCGCCATAGGCTTCGTCGCCAGCCGATGATGCGAAGGTCTGTCGCGCGGTGGCAAGGCGAATGAAGACGTGCGGCATCGTCCGTTCGAGCTTTGCCAGTACGTTCCGTTGCAAATCGATGTAGCGGGGATCCTCGGCCGCAAGGTGAACCGCGATGGTTAGCGGCTCGGCTAGCCTTGCGAGCTGTTTCGTATCGGCGAGTGCGAAGGAATTGCGGCGATCCTCAGTGACGTCGATCGACGTCTTGAACTGCGACACGAGAAGGAGGGCGACCGCGGCGGCACCGACGCACACGGCAGAGCGCATCAGCTTCTCCCGGATCGCGACCCCAGGCGGCAGCCAGATCGCTGCCAGAGCCGCAAAGCCGCATATGGCGACGGCCACGCCCGCAATGAGGCCGATGGAAAGAAGTCCTTGCTCAAAGGTGCGAATGACCTGCGTCAGCGACAAATGGGCGAACCATTCGAGCCATCCGGGTCGGCCCGCGATGGTGAAATCAAGCACCCAGGATCCGATGGTGAACGCCAGCGTGACAATTGCGGCAGTGGCGCTGCTCTCGGTAATCGACGCAGCGAAGAGGGCCACTGCGCCGATGAGCAGGCCGTAGAGCAGATGTCCCGAGAACAGCGTTAGACTCTCGGCCGGAGACAAGTGTCCGCCAACCATCCACCACGCCGAGACCGACGAAAGCACCGGAATGGCGCACACAAGCCAAGCGCAGAACACAGCGGCGAGCTTGATGCCGACGAGCGTGGCGGTGCGGTACGGCAGCTGGACCAGGAGCCGCAATGCACCGGACTGCTTCTCTTCACCCAGCACCCGAATGGCGACGAACGGAAACAGAAGTGTGACGGCGACGTAGAATGAGCCGAAGGTGGGGACCAAGATTCCGTCCAAGGGGGAAAGACTGCTGGCGAGCACCGGCGAGTTCGCCGCCGCGGCACTCGCCTCGCCGTAGAGCGACATCGCTTGAAAAAAGCTGTAGCCGACGAGCGGGCATGCGAACAGCAACAATGTCCATAGGGCACGACCGCCGGTAATTTCGCGTAGCTCCTTCGCGAATAAGGGCCAAACCGGAGCGCCGCGCGCCAGTGTCTTAGGTGAGAGCAAGAAAGATGTCCTCCAAGTTTGCGCCAGGGCGATTGGCTCGGCCACGCAACTCTTCGAGGGTACCGACACCCCGGATTCTGCCGTCCGACAGCAAGGCGAGACGATCACAGACTTGTTCGGCATCTCGGAGTTGATGAATCGACAAGAGCAGCGTGCGGCCGCCCGATGCCACACGCCGCAGCACGGCCATCATGTCGCGAGTTTGTCTGAGATCGAAGCCGTCGAACGGCTCGTCCATCAGCAGAATCGGGTGCCGCGTCAGAAATCCGAGCGCGATGATGAGGCGGCGGTTGTAGCCTTTGGACAGGGCGTGGATGCGCTTAGCCAGCACAGGGCGGAGACCGACGCTTGAAACGATCTCGGATATCTCGGTCGCTGAGCGCCGGTAGACGCCCGCGAAGAAGGCCAACGCCTGCTCAGTCGTTTGATCACTGTAAGGGCGAACACCATCCGGCAAGTGGAAGATCACTTCACGCCGCCGCCGCAACGGCAGGAGCTGATCGCGGAAACGAATCTCGCCTGAATCGACCGGGAGAAGACCGGCAATTGCTTCGAGCAATGTCGTCTTGCCGGCGCCGTTCGGTCCGATCAGGCCGAGAACCTCGCCAGCCTGCACCGTAAAGCTAACGTCTTCAAGCGCACGTTGCCCTGCGTAATGCTTGGTAAGCGAAGCGATCCGCAACACAATTATGCCTTTCTGGTCGATGAATGCCGGCGCCGACAACATGATTCGGGATCTATCAAATGTCCGACGTCACCAAGCATCATCGCAAGCCTCCCCAATACTTGCGCTCACGATCGCGACAGAGTGAGCGCAAATCCTGACGCGACGATCAGAATTAAGAGGATTTTCCGAATCTCGGCTTCGTCGACCTGGTCACGAATTTTCTTTCCAAGCCAAGTTCCGATCAGCACCGCCGGTAAGCCCAGCACGAACAAAGATATGACGTTAGCATTGACTGCACCTTGAGCTCCCAGACAAAACGCGCTGATGACGAAAACGAAAAGTCCGACATACTGGAATACAGACCGCTGAATTTCCCTCGGCCATGCGCGCTGCCGGCACCACGCGTCGATGACAAGGCCCGTAAACCCAACGGCTCCGCTAAGAAGGCCGTTGAGAAGGCCGGCGCCCGCATCCACGGCCGCTCCACCTGATTTGATTGGTACGATTGCAGGCAGCATTAAACTGCCAAGACCATAGAGAATGAGGAGGGCCCCGATCGTTGCCTGCATAATCGCGGGATCTGTCCAACCGAGAATTGTGCGCCAACCGGCACGCCCACCGTTGCGCCAGCAAGGAGTGGCCACAGCACTCTCCATTCTGGAGTCGGTCGCAACTCCCATCCGGCGACACCTTGCACAACCGGACCAAACGCGATGATCAGGGTGACAGTTTGCATCGGCATCAACAGTTGCAGCCACACGGCAGCCGCGACGAGGCCATATGCAAAACCGGCGACCTGCGATGCTAACGCACCCACGAACGAGCCGCTGACGAAAACCGCAAGGTCAAGTGCGTTGACGCCCATCGAATCCGTTCTCACGTGACCGCAGCGTTGGTCCGAAGGTGAATCGCCTCAGGCGATGCACCTTCGGAGCCCACGCCGGTCAGCTCTTCGCGCTCGCCGTCTTATCAAGGGCGGCGCGCAAGCCCCTGGCTAGCTTCAGGGCGTCGTCATTGGCCCAGAAGTGAAGGAAGATGATTCGCGGCTCCTCCGTCAGCATGTGGCTGTGCATGGCCGTCACGTCGATGCCGTTTGCGCGTAGCGTCTTCACCACCTCGGTGACCTCCGACCCGATGAGCGCATAGTCGCCGGTGATCGCCGCTTTGCCGCCGCCGGTCGGTTGGAAATTGATGGCGGTTGCACCACCCATAATCGGCGCGCCCACCGCCATCCCCTGCTCGGTGATCGGATCGCGGCGGGGTACGTTGATCGCATAGACCCCGCCATTGTTGGCGCCCTTGGCGCCGATGATCTGATCGATCTGAGCGGTGTCGAGATCTATGGCAGGAGGCTGAGCTGCGGGCGTCGGAGGCGTGAGCGGCGTCTTGCTTACGGCCAATGCATTGCGGATGGTCTCGGCCATCTTTACCGGGTCGCCGTGTCCGCCGACATGCATGTAGAATGTCAACGGTTCGGCGCGCAGCAGGTGATTGTGAACCGCGGTGACTTCCACGCCGCCTTCGATCAGCTTGGCCATGACCGGGTTGACCTCGCTCTGGAGCAACACAAGGTCACCCATCGCCATTGCCGTGTTCCCCATCGGCTGGAAGGCAATCCAGCCGCCGAGCGCAAGCGTCGGCCGGATCGTGACGCCGTCCAGCGTCACCTGCAGGTCAGACCGGGGAAAGCCCCAGCGATGAACAGCGCCGCCGACCGCTCCGGTTCTACCGAAGATGCCGTCGATCTTGGCCCAGTCGATGGCTTGCGCACGGGCGCCGGCGGCCGTTGACAGAACAATGCCGCAAGCGCTGAGAAGTTTAATAACACGCATGGTGATAGTCCTCCGTGATTCAGGCACGAGTGCCTATGTGTTGACTTTCGGTCTCAAGCCAGCCGGTCCTAACGGTCCCGCGAAAAACATCCGTTACCGCTCGCGATCAGCTGACATTCGGGTACGCGTTGAATGTGCAAGTCCTTTGACACTATGATGCGCCAATCAATGCGGTTGCCACGAACGCGTGCAGGGTGACAAGGATCGAAGTCGTCATGTTCATGTAAGATTCCTCCTCGGTGCGTTGTTGTTGACACAGCGCCCAATCGCGCAGCGGTTTCTACGCCCCGCGTCTCCCCTTGATTTCCGGCAGGGAAAATCCGAACGTCATTCCGGCACGAAACTCTTCAACCGGATGCCCATTCACGACAGCATGGCGATAGCCCACATCGAAGCTGAGATTGTCCTTCACCTGCCAGATCGCACCGACCAGGCCCGATACGGTTCGCGACTGTCCGATCTCCTCTTCGTAAAAGAACTCGGCGACCGGCCGCACCTTCCACTTCGAGGGCCCCTCGATGATGCCACCCAGGAAGAAGTCGGTGCGGCGGTCACGCGTGAGTTCGGTGACAACGTTGGCGTGCACCGTTCCCCACTCCCAGCGCTGAGACACGATCGTGCCGAAACTCGCGCCGAAACCGCTGTCGGCCCGGACGCCCGGCAGCAACGGCCCGAATTCGACTGCGATACTCGGCCCGCTGGCGTCTTGGAGGCTCCCCTCCCTCAATACACCCTTGAGAAATGCCCCGACGCCATTGATGCTCGCGCTTTCGTCGAAATTCGCCAGGGGAAATTGTCCCTGGCCCTGGAACACGAATTCCCAGTTTCTTGCGAAGCCATAATTGAAGATCATGAAGGGCGCGACCAGCGATGTCTGCGCGTCCTGACGCAGTATTCCGGCCGGCTCCAACTCGATTTCCACCTCTTGTAGATCGGCCACCGCCGCATCGGTGCCGTCGAACGGCCGATATGCGAATGAAGCCGTCGAGCCAACCATGGCTACGCCGATAACGACTACGCACGTGAGCGATGATGAAGACCCGATCTTCGAAATCCGATGCCTCATTCGCACGCCACTCCTTCGAAGCCCATTCAAGGCGCCGGCCGGTACACCCACACGGCAGCCGGCTCCAACGATGCGGCACGCACCGCAAGAAACAGCCGGTCCATCGACGGAACGTAATAGGAAGTGCGCGCGCCTCGGACCGTGGGCACTCTGACGAGGCGACGATAGTCGTCCGCGCGCGCGTCGAAGACGTCGATGAAACCTTCGCCGCAGCTCACGTAGATACGTGAGCGTTTTCCATCGACAAACAGATCGTCGGCATCGCCACACAATTCAACACTTGCAACACTCTCTCCAGTGCGGGTGGAAAACACTGCGAGTCTTCCCGGGGCCCGAAAGGCGACCAGGACACGCTGGGCATCCTCATCAACGGCCATCGGAAAATTCGCACCGCTTTCTTTCATGGGCCATAGTGCCTTGCGTTGGCCACTGACGCCGTCCAGCACCGCGATTGCCCGTGCACGCGGCAGGTTCACAAGGACTTGGTTGTTCTTATGATCGAGCTGGAAACCCTCCGGATGCGCCGGCAACCGAAAATCGGCGATCTTGGTTCGCCTGGCGGGATCGATTGTCGCGATCGCGCCCGCGCCATATCCGACCAGGACATGCTTGGTATCCGGGTCGATACGGACGTTGTCCGCGTCATCGCCCAAATCAATGCGGCCCGTTTCGGCATAATCTGCGCCACGGAACAGGCGGACCGATCCGTCACCGCCATTTGCGACGTAAAGCGTATCGCTTGATGGCTCGTAGCCCACGCCTTGCGGTTCGCTGAGTCCAGTAATGACGTGAACGAGCTTGCGCTCCTTGAGATCAACGATGCCGACTGAGTTGTTCTCAAGTTCCGCGACGAACAGTCTGTTCCTCAGCGGATCAAGGGCCATGTGATCGATCCGCCCCTTCACCTCGCCGAGGAGTATCTTGGCTTCCAGGTTGAGAATGGGCGTTTCGGTAGTCTGTGCGCCCGAAGGCGTCGCAACCAGCGGCAGCAGTAGCGCCATTATAAGAAGGAAGAGAGTGACGCACTTCAGGGATTTCATCGTTCCGCCTCGCCCGGCCCGTCACCACCGCCACCGCGAAGGAGCGGGGGGATTGCCCGTGTTTCACTTCTTCATCGGATCGCATTGCCGGGTGTTCGTACCCCAAAAGTCAATGCAGTCCTCATACGTTGCCGGCCCGCGTCCGACCGCCTTGGCGAATAGATATTTGACCACAGCGTCGACCTCGCGCTGCGACAGGAAATCATTGCCGGCTGGCGGCATGTCCTTGCCCATTTCTTCGCGCGCGTGTCCGTAGCAACGCTTGTCTGTGTACGCGAAGCGGTCATGGTAGGGCATGCCGGTCCCTGGCCGACCGCATTTCACCACCTCGGTGAGTTGCTCGGGCGTGAGATGCGTTGCACGAAGCGACAGGGCATTACCGCCATAGCCTTGGTCACCTGACGCATCCCATTTATGGCAGTACTGGCACACCGCCTTGCTCTTGAAGATCTCTTTGCCGAACTCCAACATACGGGCTTCTTCCGCGGTGGGCGCTGTCTGAGCGCCGGCTGGCCACATGTCAGCCGCGAGCCACAGGAAGCATGCTGCGGCAGCAATCAGAGTCCCGCAGCTGCTTACGCGTGCTCTGCCCTCTTTCAAAACTGTTCCGATCATTCCAACACTCCCGATCCGGCCCTCGCAAACTGCTGCTTTCCACGCGTGGCAACATATCGCCAGCGAAGCAATCAGTCCGGGCGCATCCGCCCGGACCTTCGCGTCCTGGCCCAAATCAATCCGCCCGACGTCTCTTCACAACCCGGTCGCCGGTTCACCGCTCATGAGGTCATAGAAGGTTGTCTTGGCTGAACCACCCTGGGCGGTCATCACCTCGAAAACGGGCTTTCCGTTCCGAACCTTCTCTTTCACGGAAAAAACGGTTCCCTGCGCCGATGCTTTCTGGATGATTGCCGGGATTGTCATCTTCGTCATTGAAAGCAGCGTGTGGTACTGCGCTGACCGAGCGATGTGCTTCAGGTCAGCGAACACCTCTTTGTCGGGAGTCCAGGCTCCTGCGGTCGCATCGCCGCCGTACTCGTTGAAGGAATTGTCCTCAGCGGCGGTGTCGAAGCCCTTGGCAGAGGTGTAGACCGTCAGGGCAAGCTTGCCCTTGTCCATTTCGTACTTGGCCTCGGTGGGCACCTCGGCGCCTTTGGCTACCTGTGCAATGCCTTGCAGGAGGGTGATCTTCGCGCCTGCCAGGGCTTTAATGAGCACTTCATCCGCGCTCTCGGCCGCTTGAGCTGCAATGGTACCCGCAAGAGTCACGAGCCCAACCGTTATGGCCAATTTCCAATTTCCACTCATTGTTTTTGGTCTCCCTGGTGTCACTGTTTCGATTACCGGTCCACGTTTACAGTCAAGTCGGGGTGGCGGGCGGATAGTCCGATTTCGCGTAAGGAAGGCTGACCGGAGTGTCGAGCCCCGACAATGTCCTTAGTTTTCCGGAAGCGCGTCCGCGCGGTCGGCTCACCAATCAGACGTGCGAGTTTTTCGTAGAGAGGAGTACCTATCGACGACATCGTGCGTCCTTACACCTGCTGCGAGCGCAGACTTGACTGGTGGACGCGATGCTTCGGCTGTCGCCTCGTGGGGAGATCGCTTCCCCATGGACCCATTAGCGTGGAATGTCCCAACGCTGTCAAGGATCAAGCATACATCGTCGCAAGTACGGCGGGACGCTACACGGCTTTGTTTAAGGCAGTTTTATGCGCTTGGGGCGAGATTGTGGGAGAAGTGGCTTTCGTGTGCGACATCCAGTTGCAAGCACGCAAGGACCGGTCATTTATTTCATGCAGTCTCCCGCATATGAGCTTCCAATCGACGATTGTGGGCGGTGAGCGCTCCAGCGCGCACCTGGAAGATCGCGTCGGGTGAATAGTGCCTGCGGCATTACTCGGGAAGCGGATCATCATTTCATGATGTGCGTCGGTTGGAATACATTTCAAACAGCAGGGTAGAAATGATATCTGTTGACTCGTAGCTGCAGGCGGATCGACCCAAAATCTGCAACACGCGCCTTGCAGCGGAAAACCATAGTGGCCGCGAACAATCGAGGCTAGGATGCGTCTATTGATCGTGGAAGATGAGACGCGGATTGCCGAGCTCGTTCAGGGAGCGTTGGCGCGCGCCGGTTTCGCGGTCGATACGGTCGCGCTATGCGCCGATGCGCGGGCGGCACTCGCGGTCACATCTTATGACGCGGCGATTGTTGATCTCGGGTTGCCTGACGGCGATGGGCTGGGCTTGCTCGCGGAGCTGCGAGGGAAGGGTAATCTCACTCCCGTGCTGGTGCTAACAGCCCGCGATGCTGTCGAGGATCGTGTTCGCGGCCTCGATACGGGCGCCGACGATTACCTGGTCAAACCATTTGCGATTGCCGAACTCGTCGCACGAACGAAGGCCTTGTTGCGTCGTCCCGGCGGTGCGCTTGGAATGACCCTGAAAGCTGGCAACATCAGCTTTGATACGGTCGAACGGGATGTCAGGATAGGGGGCGCCTCATTGGTCTTGCCGCGCCGCGAAAGCGCCATCCTGGAACATTTGATGCGACGTCTTGGTCGCGTTGTTCCAAAGCCCGTTTTTGAAGAAAAGCTGTACGCGCTCGATGATGAACATGGGTCAAACACAATTCCTGTTCACGTGCACCACCTTCGGCGCAAGTTGTTGGATGCAGGCGCAACCGCCGAGATCCACACCGTACGCGGCGTCGGATACCTGCTGACCGAAAGCAGCACATGAAGACCGTTCGGCTCCGGTCGCTGCAGGCAAAGCTGGCACTGCGCCTTGCCGCGCTGTATGTAGCGGCGACCGCCCTAGCTGTCGCCGCCCTGATTTATCAGGCCTACGAAACGGCAGATACCCTCAACGATCGCGAACTCAGTTTGCGAGCTGCCGATCTTGCGCGCTACGTTGCAGTCGATTCAGCCGGCGCCTCCCGCCTTGAGCTGCCGCCTCAACTTGCCGCGCGATATCAGGCCGGCGGCAACACTGACATCTTCGCGGTCCGCCGCGGCTCGGACGCCGTTCTTGCCGCCTCGCCGCCGAACTTCGGCGAAGTTGCAGCCAAATGGCCGGCGGGGACCGATGAACCAAGCTATTTCCATCTCAAGGACTTCGGCTCCGAGGGTCGCGAGTACTACGGATTGACCGTTGTGCAGAGCAGTGCGGCTGGCCGTCTTTCCGTGTCGGTCGCGCGGGCCGCCGATGGCGACATACTGGTTCACTCTCTGCTGCGTGAATTTGTGCTGGACATAGGGTGGCTCGTTCCCTTGCTGGTCACGGTTACGCTGGTGGTTGGCGTGTTGGCAATTCGAAGAGCCTTCAGGCCTGTTGCAGAAATATCGGAAATGGCTGCAGCAATTGGTCCGGGCGCGACCTCCATCCGGTTGCCAGAAACAAATCTACCAAGTGAAATCACGCCCCTGGTCGTCGCGGTCAATCGCGCACTGGAGCGCCTCGAGCAGGGCTTCGACCTTCAGCGTGAGTTCACCGCGAATGCAGCCCATGAGCTGCGCACACCGCTTGCCATTGTCACGGCCGCCCTCGATGTCGTTGAGGAGAATGGTGAGATCGCCAAGATCAAAGCTGATGTCGCGCGCATGAACCGGCTCGTCGATCAGCTTATGCGCGTTGCTCGTCTGGATGCCGTCGCTTTAGACGTCTCGGATGCTGTTGATCTCAATGATGTCGCCTCCGAAATCGTGGCTGCGATGGCGCCCTGGGCGCTTGCTAAAAAGAAACCGATCGCCTTCCACGGCGAAGACAAACCGGTGGTCATCAAAGGGAACCGCTACGCGATCGGCGACGCGATCAGGAATCTGGTCGAGAATGCCGTTGCCCACACCGCTCCGGGAAGCGAAGTGACAGTCAGCACATACGCCAATGGAAGCGTAAGCATCGTGGATCGTGGACCCGGGATTCCGCCAGAGGAGCGGAACCATGTGTTCGAGCGGTTCTGGCGTGGAAAGGGGACGAGCTCCTCCGGAGCAGGTCTCGGCCTTGCAATCGTGGCGGAGATCATGAGGGCGCATCAAGGCAGCATCAGCGTCGATGATAATCCCGGCGGGGGTATGGTCTTCACACTGCGCTTTAGCCGCGCGATGAGCCTGCGGAATAAAAAAAGCCCCGCCGCAGCGGCGGGGCCTAGTGAATGAATCGAGCAGACTCGACTCATCCCCACAAATACTCGGCTGAGGGAGGGAATACAGCCGGGCATTCGGGTCAGGTTAGCGCGGGCGTCGGTTGATGCGAATGACAGCCCGTTCGCGGATCAGCGGCCTGGAACAGAGATAGCACCCAATCAATAATCTCTGTTAATCGATCCTAGTCATCATCTCCGTCGTCATCATTGGCCCGGAGCCGGCCTGTCATCGCATCGACTTCGAAGACGTCGGTTCGTCCATCCTTGGAGGCCATCGCCATGACGAGCCGTCCGCGTCGTACGACCTGAACGTTGGTCCATCCATCAGACACCAGTTTCTGTCTGACCTGTTCTTCGCTCACCGGCCTGCCGCCCTCGATGAAGACCGGGCCCCCGTTGCGCTCTGGTGCCGCGATCACCAAGGCGGCCGCAGCGGCAAGCAACACTCCACCCGCAATAGACCATATGATCGCTCGTTTCATGGCTCTTCACTCCTTGCACGGTGGCATCGAGCCTCCGTCGAGGAAGCGTAGTGAAACATGCCGGCTTTAAGGCAGGTTTAAGCGCGGATTTAATGCTCTCGAAATTGGAAGGAGGCGGAACCGCGACGAAAGTGCGGCGATACAGCACAACTACCTACCAGCCGCCAGGCAATGTGCGCGACGGTGCGTTAGACCGTATGCCGCGCGCGTGGGAAATCGCACTGACGCGGCTATCTGCCATCGATCAGGTCTTTGGCTGGTCGCGGCTTTTGTACCGCTCCTGATCGTAGGTGACCGCGTTTCGCGCACCGTCGCGGTCTCGGTCGAAGGCCGGCCCGGTCCCAATTTAGGCTTTGCGCTCCGGCGCGTGATCTCTACCGGCGCGCTGCTGCGAGTTCCTGTACCTTGGCGCGGATCGGATCGAACGGACCGTATCTGTGTTGCGCGGGCGGAAAATCGTCTGCGTAGGGCCCGTAAGGCGTATCGACCGGCTTCTGCAGCTTGTTCGGAAAATCCTTGTCGAGATTAGGTCTGACTGGACGCTCAAGGCTGTTCATGTAGGCCGCGACATCGTAGGCGTCTGCATCGGACAGCACTGGCGTGTCGAACGTG
>Ga0137361_10001695_pt1 | contig 13814 bp, 11 predicted proteins | sample Mad1_80_16metaG_FD_104923 | JGI IMG/M metagenome (GOLD analysis project Ga0137361, IMG submission 104923) | Vadose zone soil microbial communities from Angelo Coast Range Reserve, California, USA - Mad1_80_16 metaG | ecosystem: Environmental > Terrestrial > Soil > Vadose zone | place: USA... | reverse complement strand
GCCGGGGTGAGCTGGCCGACGCGGCAAGTGCGCAGATGCGGCGGATCGCCTTCGCCTCGGCCTATATCGGCGCCACCAACGCGCCGGCGGTCCGGCTCGCCGAGAAGATCGTCGGGCACGCCTACCCCAACACCGCCGCCGCCTATTTCACGACCGCCGGCGCCGAGTCGAACGAGTCCGCGTTCAAATTCGCGCGCTATTTCTGGAAGATCAAAGACAAGCCGGAAAAGACCAAGATCATCTCGCGCGTTCACGCCTATCACGGCGTGACCCTGGCGGCGATGAGCGCTACCGGCATGGCGGCCTATCACAAGATGTTCGGGCCGCTGGTGCCCGGCTTCATCCAGGTAGCGCCGCCTTACCCCTACCGCTGGGCCGGCAACGAGGAGCCTGGGATCGGTGCAGCCGACGCGGTCGAGAAAGCTATCCTCACCGAGGGTGCGGACACAGTCGCGGCGGTGATCGCGGAGCCGGTCATGGGGGCAGGCGGCGTCATCGTGCCGCCGGCGAGCTATTTTCCGCGGCTGCGCCAGATCTGCGATCGCTACGACGTTCTGCTGATCGCCGACGAGGTGATCACCGGGTTCGGCCGTACCGGGAGATGGTTTGCACTCGGCCATTGGGGGATCGAGCCGGACCTCGTCTCTTTCGCCAAAGGCGTGACCAGCGGATATCTGCCATTGGGTGGCGTGCTCGCCTCGAAACGCGTGCACGAGGCGATCGAAAGCGCGCCGTTGGATCGCAGATTCATGCACGCGGCGACCTATTCCGGCCACCCCGTGTGTTGTGCGGTCGGGCTGCGTAATGTCGAGATCATCGAGAACGAGGGGCTCGTCGAGCGCGCCGCAGTCATGGGACGGCGCCTGCTGGAGGGGCTCGAGGAGCTGCGCGATTTGCCGGTCGTCGGCGATGTGCGCGGGCTCGGCATGATGTGCGGCGTCGAGCTGGTGACCGCCCGCGCTACGAAGACGCCGGCGCTCGGGCTCGGTGCGCGTATCACTCGCGAGGCGCTGGCGCGCGGGCTCTTGCCGCGCATTCGGCCGGGGAGCGCCGACCCGCCGGTCGGTGATACGATCTGCCTGGCGCCGCCTTTGATGACCCCGACTGAGGTGCTCGACCGCATCCCGCAGATCCTGCGCGCGGCGATCGTGGCCGCAACTGACTGATTCCATGGCTCGAAAAGGTATTGGAATCGTCATCGAGGGCGCGACCGGTCGGCTCGGCAGCACCCAGCACCTGCGGTCCCTGATGGCGATGTCCGGTGAAGGTGGGCTGCTGCTCGCCAATGGCGACCGGCTGGTGCCGCAACCGGTGTTGCTGGGTCGCGACTCCCAGAAGCTCGCGGCACTGGCGGCGGCGAATGCCGGTCTCAAATGGAGCACCGATCGCGGCGCCTGTCTTGGTGACCCGGGCATCGCGATCTATTTCGACGCGACCGCGACCGGAGGACGGTCGGCGCATGTCAGGGCGGCGCTCGACGCCGGCAAGCAGGTCTATGTTGAAAAACCGCTCGCCGAAACCCTGGCGGAAGCCCTGGATCTGACGCGCCGCGCCGAGCGCACCGGTCTCAAGAATGGTGTCGTGCAGGACAAGCTGTTCCTGCCCGGGCTCACCAAACTGAGCAAGCTCTATGAGGCTGATTTCTTCGGCCGTGTTCTATCGATCCGGTTGGACTTTGGCTGGTGGGTATTTGACGGCACGCCCTACCCGGCGCAACGGCCGAGCTGGAATTATCGTAAGGCCGCCGGTGGCGGGCTGATCCTCGATATGTTCGCGCATTGGCGCTACGTCTTCGACCGCCTGTTGGGGGAGGTCAAATCGGTGTCGTGCCGCCACACGACCGCGATCCCTAGGCGTCGCGACGAGACCGGCAAACGTTACGATGTCGATGTTGAGGACACCGCCTTTGCGATTTTCGAGCTCGCGGGCGGAGTTCTCGCGCAGGTCAGCTCGTCTTGGGCGAGCCGCGTCAAGCGCGACGACCTTCTGCAAATCCAGGTCGACGGCACCTTGGGCTCGGCAGTGTGCGGCTCCCACCGCTGCTTTGTGCAGCCGCTCGTCGCCACGCCGAAGCCGTTTTTCGACCCGGAACGGCCGCAGCAGATGGTGTTCGACGAGCAATGGCAGGAGATGCCGGACATCGATCCGGTGCGTAACGGCTACCGCGCCGGCTGGGAGCTTTTCCTGAGGCACGTCGCAGAAGACGCGCCATTCCCCTCGCCTTTCCTTGAGGGTGCCAAAAGCGTTCAGCTGGCCGACGCCTGCTATCTAAGCAACCGCGAGCGGCGTTGGATAGATCTCCCGGAACTAAAGCTGTGAGATGATGGCCGACAGCAGCATTATCGCTGCGCCCCTTTTTGCTTTTAGGAAATCACGCTAACCCCGGGCGCCTTAGGCGGCTGCCGCCCTTGTCGACGTCGCCTCCTCCGGCGATCGCTGGGCGCTCTCGCCACTCGGATCGGCGCGGCGAAAATAGAGATGCACGGCAGTACCGATGCCTTCGACACTTTCAACGCGGGCGAAGCCGCCCAGCCGGCGCACCAATTCATGGGCGGCGGCGACCGCGGGTCTGACCGTCACTGCCGGGTCGAAAATACTCTCGAGGTATTCCGCAGAAAAGCCCGAGCCGTTATCCTTGACCGTCAGTCGCACATAGTCTCCCACAGCACCCGCGGCGAATTCGACGACTGCGTCGGCATCGATCGTATATTGGCGAGTTCCGACAACGAGGTCGCCGCCACCCAGCATGTCGGTGACCGCTGCGGCGAGGAGATCGCGGACCACCTTGGCGACTGCATCCGCGTCGGCGAGACACGGCCACAGGTCGGGCAGCAGCGAAAAGCGACAATCTATGGAACGTGGAAGTCGCCGCCGGAGAGATCGTTCGAGCGCCGCGAGCGTAGCGTTCAGGTCGGTTAATCGCGGTTCCGGCGCCACCCTTCTATTGGACACAATAGATCGACGCATCGCTATTGTCAGGCGCTTCATCGCATCCGACGCAATGGTGTGCCATCGCGCGACGCCAGCTCTGAGGCCAAGCTGCAGATGGCCCGCCAGGCTGCCGAACAGACCGTGGAAACGATCAAACAATCGAGTGAGTCGATCGGTGCGCCTACGAGGTGTTGCGGCGCCGTACGTCGGAGTTCGGACTAACTCCCCATCCGGGGCGCCGCGGGCGCCGGTCTTGGCCGTTGTCGCAGGAGCGCTCCATCGGAACCGTCGGCGCCACAGCAGGCTCGCCGTGACGGACAACGCAAGCGCGCCAGCCGCCGCGAGGAGCGCAGAAACCGGCCAATCCCGCCCGACAACCGTTGCTGGTTTGTATAGGAACGCTTCGAGATCGACCGGTCGCGAAATGACCCCGATATCGATCAAGCGCTGTTGAATTTGGGCCCAGCGTTCCGGGTTCGAGTCTCCGAGCGCTACTTCGGGATAACGGGCGAGCTTGCGCGCCACCTCGGTCTGGTAGCGGGCGAATCCGACCGGATCGGAAACCGGTACTTGAACCGGCAGCTTGGCGAGAATACGCGCCGCGATTTCGTCGGGATGCTGCAGAGCGTAGTCCCAACCCCTGATCGATGCTTCGCGAAACCGCTGCACCATTGGCGGATCGGCTCTGGCTAAGCGCTGCAGTGTGAACAGGCTGTCCCCGTAAAATTCGGTTCCGTAGCTCGAAAGATTGAAGGCTTTCAGCAAAATCCCCCGTTCGCGCGCTAGCCAAGGCAGCTCCCAGGCCGAGCCCACCGCGGCTTCGACCCGGCGGCCGGCGAGTTCGTCGATCGTTCCCCCAGGCTCCATCGCGACAGATTTCACCCTTTCCGGGTCGATCCCTTCCCCGTAGAGTGCGGTACGCAACTCTAGATCGAGAATGTTGCTAGCTGGCAGTCGCCCAACTCTGCCGGCGAGGAGCGACGCGTCAAGCGAGAGGTCACGGTCGGTGCGGTAGTAGACTGCGGCACCGCTGTCTTGAAACACGGGCGCCAGCAGCAACAGAGATTGGCCTTGGGCTGCCCGAACCAGCAACTGAACCGTTCCGGTCGCAAACTGGGCACGACCCTCGGTTATTTCGCGGACCGGGTCAATCGGGCTCGCCCCAGGCGGGGTGCCCGGCTTGATCTCGACATCGAGTCCGGCCGCCTGATAAAAGCCTTGCCACAAGGCCGCGTAGTAGCCGGCAAACTCGAACTGCGGCTCGCGATGCAGTTGGAGCACGAGTTTGGTCTCGGCATTTGCAGCAAACGGCAACGCGGCGAGAGCAAGCGCAAACCAGGGCGCGCGGGTTGCCCCGGACGCAAATGCCTCCCGCGCAGCTGCGACAGGAATTCGTCTCGACATTTGCCCTCCCCCTACGAGAGGCGGGACGGCCACACCCCCAAGGCCGAACCGCGATTGCCGAGCGCTGTTCCGATACGCCGTACGGCGGTGCTTCGGCATCGGCGCTGAAGACGGGCGCTCGACGCTCGCCCGCGTCGGATCAGCATAGGCGGCGGGCCGACTGCGCTCAAGTTCGTAGCCAATAGCGAGAGCGGATCTCCCGGCCATATTGCCCGATCCACGCGGGTCGGCGTAGCCTGCAAGAGGTCGCAAACACGGCAGACGGCGAATGAGGGTAGTGGTGACGGGCGGCGCGGGTTTTATCGGCTCGGCAGTTTGCCGGTTGCTCGTCGGCGAGCTCAACGTCACGGTCCTGAATGTCGATAAGCTGACCTACGCGGCAAATCTCGGGTCGTTGCAGGCAGTCGAGGCGAATCCGCGCTATTCCTTTCGCCGAGCCGATGTCTGTGATCGGCAGGCAATGTCCTCATTGCTCCAAACGTTCGATCCGGACGCCGTTCTCCATCTCGCGGCGGAAACTCATGTCGACCGTTCGATCGACGGTCCGGCCGAATTCATCAAGACTAACGTCGAGGGCACTTGCGTGCTGCTGGAGGCTGCGCTCGAACATTGGCGGAGGCTTCCGGCTGAGCGGGCAGCCCGCTTCCGTTTTCACCATGTGTCGACCGACGAGGTTTTCGGCTCACTCGGAGATACCGGCAAATTCACGGAGGCCACACCTTACCAACCGAACTCGCCCTACTCGGCATCGAAGGCGGCCTCCGATCACCTGGTCCGTGCGTGGCGGGAAACCTTTGGGCTGCCCACCTTGATCAGCAACTGCTCGAACAACTACGGACCCTGTCATTTCCCCGAAAAGCTGATCCCGCTTGTCATTCTGAGGGCGCTGCACGGCAAGCCGGTTCCGGTCTACGGGAACGGCGAGAATATCCGCGACTGGCTTTACGTTGAGGACCACGCTCGGGCGCTGTTCCTGATCTTGAGCGAAGGCAAGGCGGGAGAAAGCTACAATGTCGGCGGCAACGCCGAGCGGACCAATCTCGATGTCGTCGAGTCGATCTGCCGCTTGCTCGACGAAATGTTGCCCAAATCACCGCATCGACCGCATCGCCGTCTGATCACCTTTGTCACAGATCGGCCAGGACACGATCTGCGCTACTCGATGGATATCGCCAAGATCCGGCGTGAATTGAGCTGGCAACCGCAGGAGAGTTTCGACAGCGGGTTGCGCAAGACGGTCTCGTGGTATCTCTCGAACCGTTGGTGGTGGGAGCCGATTTGGACGCAGAGGTACCGGGGCGAGCGACTTGGGGTCGGCGGCGATCGAGGCCTCGAAGAAGCGCCGCCCTCGGCACCCGCTGCCGAATAGGCTGTCGGCGCGGGTGGGCAGACCAGCAATATATTGCCATTTTACTATTATAAAATTGACAATTCCATAGTGATCTGGTAAGAGAACGCCCGGCTTGCCACCGAAACACCCGCTTGGCGGGGAGCATTGGGGTGAGGCCTGCCTGGCAAAATAATTTTGATGTGAATCGCACCAATGCCTGATCTCGCACCCTATTTCCCGCCGGTCATGTCCGATGTCGTGATCGACCTCTATCACGGTGACAAAATTAACGTAAATTTCTCTTCCGTGAAATCTACTGGCATCGACGCGGTGATCCTCAAGGCGACGCAAGGCATCAATTTCGTGGATCCGGCCTTTGCGCCGCGGGTTGCCAATGCGCGAGCCGCCGGGCTGCTGGTTGGGGCATATCACTTCATGGATGCTACGAGCCCGTGCGAGCAAATGGCAAATCTCCTATCCGTCGTCGGAGACACGGGCGATATTCTGCTGGTGGTCGATTTCGAGGTCTACGAGAGATCCCAACCGACCGCGGCGCAAGCCGCTGCAGCCGTCGTGATGGTCAAATCCGTGACGGGGCGATTGCCGGTTCTGTACACCGGCCGCTACGTGTTGTCCTCGCCCAATTCTATGCTGTCGCAGTGCCCACTGTGGCTTGCCGAATACGGTTCGCGCCCGATCTGTCCGCCGGGCTGGTCGCAATGGAAGCTGTGGCAGCATACCGACGGACGGGTCGGCAGCGGACCCATGACGGTGGCGGGCATCGGGCCCTGTGACCGCAGTCGCTTCGCCGGCACCGTCGACGAGCTCAAAGCTTGGTGGCCCGCGGCAATAACCTAGCACTGGGACGCAGCGCTTCCCGGCGGTTTCCCGGTCGGCCGCTTCCCGCTGCGGCGGCGCGCGGCCCTCCATTGCCCATTCGCGGGTGGTGCTGCCGGTGGGTATCGAACCTACGACCTCTCCCTTACCAAGGGAGTGCTCTACCACTGAGCTACGGCAGCGTCCCCGCGCGACCGGAAGGCAATACACGAGGTCCCGGCGGCTGGCAAGGCATGCGGGTTGACGGCAGCACGTCGGTGTGAAACTCCCCGCGCGCCTGCTTTTGGGCCCGGATAGGATTTGCCTTACGTGGCAACCTTGAAATTGTTAATTAATTTCATATGTATAATGACAATTCGGTGGGCGACGGAGACGATGACATTCATTTCTGGAACAGTGGCGGGAACGATCGCTCCCCGCAGGCGGGCTGTCGCCCGTGATCGGCCGTTTCACAACCAAGGTGGGAAATGCGCCTGATTCCGTCCTGCAAAATCAGGCGACCCGGCGGGTACCACTCAATTCAAGATTGTATATCTCTCTGCTAAGTGCGGTCGGTCGTCCACGCAACTGTTTGTCGTACCTGCCCAGGCCAGAGCGTAGGAATGCGAAAATTCGGATCGAGGAGTGGATGACTCCTTGACAGTTTGGGCTGTGCTCTCGTTGCATCCAGGTATGAGCGAACCTCCCCATTTGACGCCGAGAAAGAACAACAAGCGGGCAGCGCGCGAAGAGCGGCTGGCTAAGGAGTTGCGGATCAATCTGCTCCGACGCAAGGAACAAAGGCGCGCGCAGGATAGGCGGGCAGTTGCGCGATCAGAAGGATCGGATCGGGAACGCGAGCCACCGGCTTGAGCGGCGCCCCACGCTTCAGTAAAAGCAAGCGAGCGGTCGGGGGGCCGGCGTAGCTCGCAGATAGAGCGTGGAACAAGGGCAATGGATAAGATCCGCATCAAAGGTGGCGTGCCGCTCGAGGGGATTATTCCGATTGGTGGTGCCAAGAATGCGGCGTTGCCGCTGATGGCCGTGAGCCTGCTGACTCCGGATACGCTGACTCTCCAGAATGTCCCCGATCTGGCCGATATCACGACGATGGCGAACCTTCTCGTCCAGCACGGCGTCACTGTCGCGGTTGACGAGGCCGACGGAAATCGCGGGCATGCACTCGAATTATCGGCCGCACATATTACTTCGACGACAGCGCCTTACGATCTCGTCCGAAAGATGCGGGCTTCCATTCTTGTGCTCGGACCGCTTTTGGCGCGCTGCGGCCGAGCGCGAGTTTCCTTGCCCGGCGGCTGCGCGATAGGCCCGCGACCCGTCGATCTCCACATCAAGGGGCTACAGCGGCTGGGCGCTGAGGTGGAGCTGCATGGCGGTTATATCGACGCGCGCGCACCAAAGGGTTTGAAGGGTGCCGAGATCGCTTTTCCGGCCGTGTCGGTTGGAGCTACCGAGAATTTGCTGATGGCGGCTACGCTCGCTGAAGGGGAGACTTTGCTTATCAACGCCGCACGGGAACCCGAGATCACCGACCTCGCGAGTTGCCTTGTCGCTATGGGAGCCCGGATCGACGGGATCGGGACCGACCGGCTCCACATCGTCGGGAGCGGCGGACTGCGCGGGACAGCTCATGCGATTATTCCCGATCGCATCGAAACCGGAACCTACGTTATGGCGGCAGCGGCGACCGACGGTGAGGTGCAGCTGACCGGCACCCAGATTGATCTCATTGCAGCGTTGGTGCGTACCCTGGAAGGGGCGGGTGTGGAGGTATCGGCTATCCCGGATGGGCTGAAGGTGCGTCGACGGTGCGGCTCTCTAGAGGGCGTCGACATCATGACCGAACCCTACCCGGGGTTTCCGACGGATCTTCAGGCGCAAATGATGGCGCTGATGGCGAGCGCTAGAGGCGCGTCGATGATCACCGAAACGATTTTCGAGAACCGCTTCATGCATGTCCCCGAGCTCTCGCGCATGGGGGCCAACATCAATGTGCACGGCGCCTCCGCCTTGGTGCGGGGAGTGCCTTGCTTGACCGGGGCGCCGGTGATGGCAACGGATTTGCGCGCCTCGGTATCGCTGGTGGTGGCGGGTCTCGTCGCAGAAGGCGAGACGCTAATCAACCGCGTTTATCACCTCGACCGCGGCTACGAGAAGATTGAGGAGAAACTTGCGGCCTGCGGCGCCCGCATCGAGAGGCAGCGCGATGCCTGACGACAGCGGCGCTGCGCTTAAGCTGCGTGCCGAGGATGCGGACGATCTCGCGGTGATCTCGGCTTGCCTGCAGGATGCGCTCGTTGCCGTCCGGGACCTCGCTTTTGTTCCGCAGGACCGTACGTTCCTGATGGCTGCCAACCGATTTCGTTGGGAGGGAGCGGCGCGTCCGGAGCGCGCCGAGGCCGGTTATCAGCGCATTCTGTGCGGCATCACGTTCGGGGCCGTCGCTGGAGTGTCCTATATCGGCTTTCGCCGCAGCGAGGACGATCGGATCTTGTCGCTGCTGACGATCCGACCCTGGCACGACGGCGAGGGAGACGCGATACGCCTCGAATTTTCCGGTGGGGCCGCGATTCGGCTGGATGTTGCCCGCATCGTTTGCCATGCACAGGATCTCGGAGAGCCCTGGCCGACACAATGGCAGCCGCGGCACGATGCGGACGAGCGGGTATGACTGGCACAGCGAACGCTCGCGGTGCCGAGGATGGGTTGATCCTGGCGCTGCCCAACGGTCGGATCCTCGGCGAGGTCATGCCTCTGCTGCGCCACCTGGGCGTCGCGCCGGAGCCCTCCTTTAACGACCCGGGCTCGCGACAACTCCGCTTTGCCACCAGCGCGCCTGGACTTGATCTGATACGAGTGCGCAGCTTCGACGTCGCCACCTTCGTCGCCTTTGGCGCAGCCCAGCTCGGTATTGCCGGCAATGATGTGCTGATGGAATTCGACTATTCCGAGATTTACGCGCCGCTCGACCTTGATGTCGGGCACTGCCATCTTGCGGTCGCAGCCACCACCGACGGCGCCGCCAGAAAAAATGTCAGCCGCACGAGCCATGTTCGCGTCGCCACCAAATACCCGGAGATCACCCGTCGTCATTTCGCCGCACGCGGCGTGCAGGCGGAATGCATCAAGTTGAACGGCGCGGTCGAACTCGCTCCGAACCTCGGCCTCTGCCGTCACATCGTCGATCTTGTTCAGACTGGCGCCACGCTAAAGGCGAACGGCTTGATCGAGATCGAGCGCATCGCCGAGGTGAGCTCACGGCTGATCGTCAACCGCCCGGCGTTGAAGACCCGCCCGAGCGAGGTCGGCGGCTGGATCGAGCGCTTCCGCGAGGCGATTGATAGAACAGCCTCTCCTTCCCGTAATCAGGTAGGGGAAGAAGAAGGCAGAGCAAACCGGCGGAGGGACTGATACCAGTCAGATTGTCGACCCGCGCTGCCGGGTTTGAAACAGACTTTCGGCAATTGCTCGACGCAAAGCGAGAGGCCGCGGCGGATGTCGACGCCGTTGTCGCCGCGATCATCGAGGACGTGGCACAGCGTGGCGACGCGGCACTGATCGAATACACGCGCCGCTTTGACGGCGTCGACCTCACAGCTTCCGGCCTGCGTCTTACCGGCCGTGAGATTGCCGAGAGTGCTGCCGCGGCTTCGCCCAAGACCGTGGCCGCGTTACAGCTGGCCGCGGAGCGGATCGAAGACTTCCATCGTAGGCAGATGCCGGCCCCGATCGATTATGTCGATGCGCTAGGGGTACGGCTTGCCGCTCGTTGGCGACCGGTTGCGGCCGCTGGGCTTTATGTCCCGGGCGGCACCGCCGCCTATCCATCCTCGGTGCTAATGAACGCCGTGCCCGCCAAAGTGGCGGGTGTCGCGCGGCTCGTTATGACTGTCCCGACACCGAGCGGTGTCCTCAATCCGCTCGTTTTCGCGGCGGCCAAAATGGTCGGGATCGACGAGATCTATCGGCTGGGCGGTGCGCAAGCGGTGGCGGCACTCGCCTATGGCACCACGACGATTGCGCCCGTCGACAAGATCGTGGGTCCGGGGAACGCCTACGTCGCCGCGGCCAAGCGGCGCGTTTTCGGCCGCGTTGGCATCGATATGATCGCTGGTCCCTCCGAAATTCTCGTGGTCGCCGATCGGCATAACAATCCGGAGTGGATCGCGGCCGATTTGCTCTCGCAGGCAGAGCACGACAACGCAGCGCAAGCGATGCTCATCACCGATGACGACGCCTTCGGCAGGGCGGTCGAAGGAGCAGTCGAACGGCATCTGATACGATTACCGCGCGCGCAAATCGCGCGTGCGAGCTGGCAGGCCCATGGTGCGATCCTCCTGGTCGCCGACTGGGACGAGGCGGTGGCGCTGATTGACCGGATCGCTCCCGAGCACCTCGAACTCGCGCTCGACGTGGCCGACGCGCTGGCTGACCGGGTTCGCCATGCTGGCGCCATCTTCCTCGGGCGTTACACGCCCGAGGCCATCGGAGACTATATCGCGGGCCCCAACCATGTACTGCCGACAGCGCGCAGCGCGCGCTTTGCCTCGGGCCTTGGCGTGCTTGATTTTGTTAAGCGTACCTCGCTGCTCCGCTGCGATGCGGCAAGCCTCGCCGCACTCGCGCCGGCGGCGATCCGTCTCGCCGAAGCGGAAGGGCTGGAGGCCCATGCGCTTTCACTGTCGATCCGGCTGACATCAAAGGCGTGAATCACGGCTATGGCCGAATCTCCGGACGATTCCACAATTCAGCGGCGGATCGCCGGCATAACGCTTGATGAGCACAGCGTGGTCCGCCGCAACGCCGACATCGAGCACGAGCGAGCCGTTGCGATATTCGACTTGCTGGAGGAGAATCATTTCGCGCCGGCTTCAGGAAGCGGCGGCCCATTCCACCTGCACCTGGCAATCGAAGAGAACAGGTTGAGCATTGTTGTTCGCTCCGCGATAAACGAATCGAGCGAAACCATTCTCCTGCCGCTCGCCCCATTTCGCGGTATCGTCAGAGACTACTTCATGGTCTGCGAGAGCTATTACGAGGCGATCCGCCGCTCGAACCTCGCTCAGATCGAAGCGATCGACGTGGGAAGGCGGTCGTTGCACGACGAGGGGTCGACGCTGTTGATGGAGCGTCTGGCCGACAGAGTGGCCATAGACCACGACACGGCGCGGCGATTGTTTACATTGATCTGCGTGCTGCATCTGCGTGGGTGACGCACGAATGACGGCGCCATACCTCGTACTTGCTTCCGCCTCGCCGCGCCGGCTCGACCTGCTGCGGCAGGTTGGGCTCGTTCCCGACCGGGTCGACCCGGCCGATATCGATGAAACACCTCGCCCGAGCGAGCTGCCATCGGCTCATGCCATGCGTCTGGCCGAGGAGAAGGCGCGGGCGGTCATGCCTCGGCATCCCGGGGCCTTCATCCTGGCAGCAGACACGGTCGTCGCGTGCGGCCGCCGTATCCTACCGAAACCTTCGGACCCAGTTACTGCGCGATTCTGCCTCGAACTGCTGTCGGGGCGCCGCCATCGCGTCCATGGCGGCATCGCTTTGGCGAGCCCGGGCAATCGGCTGACATTGCGCCGCGTCGACAGCCAAGTAGCATTCAAGCGCCTCAGCGAGGCCGAGATCGCGGCTTATCTTTGTTGTGGCGAATGGCGCGGCAAGGCCGGCGGTTACGCGATTCAGGGCCGGGCTGCGGCGCTGATCAGGTGGGTGTCTGGCTCCTACACGAACGTGGTCGGGCTGCCGCTCTTCGAAACGACACAGTTGCTTGCCGGCCGCGGCTACCGAATGCCATGCTCGGCGAGTTGCTGATCGCCGCCGGCCCCGGCGAATGGCGCGCCGCCCTGCTCGAGGACGGCATTCCGGTCGAACTGTTCGTCGAGCGAGGAGATCGCAGCGAAGCCGGCAGCATTCACCTCGGCCGGGTCCATCGACTGTTGCCGGCGCTCGGCGCGATGCTCGTCGATATCGGCGCCGATCGGCCGGCGTTCCTACCCCAGAATGAGGTGTTCCCGCGTGGCCGGCGGCTCGACGAGGGCGAGCGCGTCATCGTCCAAATTCGCCGCGAGGCGCAGGGCGGCAAGGCCGCAAGCGTGACAACGATGGTCGTGCTACGCGGCAAGCTCGTTGAACTTCGATCGGGCGGTCGAGGGACAGTCGGCGGCGAGACGCTGTCGTCCGATGAGCGGGCTCGGTTGCGCGCTGCCGTCGACGGGTGGACGGAAGAACCCTCATTGCAAAGCTCGGTCGGCATCAAGCTGCTCGGATCCGCGCCTGTCGATACGCTAATCGCAGCGATAACCGAGCTGCTCCGGCGCCGGGCCGACATATGTCAGCGGGCTTCGGAGTTCCAGCCGCCGATGCGGCTCGACCCGCGCGCGACCTTTGCCGCTGCGCTCTCCTCTGCGCTGCCGGCGTCGCCAATGCGCATCTTCACCGACGATCCCGCCAGCATTCCCGAACTCCGCGAGGCATTTCCAGGTGTTGTAGCGCAGCATCGGTCAGAGCCGGCGGTGCCGATCGAGCTCGATGACACCTTTGACCGAGCGTTATCGCGAACGTTCGCCCTTGACGGCGGCGGTTGGGTGAACATCGAAGCGACACGGGCCGGGGTTATGATCGATGTCGACAGCGGAACCCCGGAGACCGGATCACCCGAGCGCGCTGGGCTCGCTGTCAATCTTACCGCGGCCAGTGCTATCGCCCGGGAGCTTCGGTTACGCAGCATCGGCGGCGGCATCGTCATCGACTTTATCGGTCTGGATCACCGTGGATTGCGCGAGCGTGTCCGCCAAGCGCTCACCGAGGAACTAGCCCCTGATCCCGCATGCCCTCAGATCCTCGGCTGGACCCGGCTCGGGCACCTCGAGCTCGTGCGACCCCGCCGCCGGCGCCCGCTCAGCGAAACGCTGCTCGAACCGCGCTCCGGCGGTCCCCTTGTCAAGACCGCAATCACCGTTGCGCACGAGGCGCTGCGAACATTGCGCCGCGAGGCGCGGGCGCAGCCTGGAAGAAGCTGGCGCCTGACCATCGCGCCGGATGTCGCAGCGGCATTTTCGGGCGGTGCGGCAGCCGCTTTGCGGGCGCTGGAGGATCGATTCGGGCGCAAGATTGCAATCGAGGCGGATCCGAGCACCGATCGTGAACGCTTTCAAATCACTCCCATCTAGTTACGTCGTTTCGCAATGAAGTCCCCAAATTCGCTTCGTCGCTGCCCGATCTGTGGCAAGCCGTCGACGGCGCGAAACCGGCCGTTCTGCTCGGCTCGCTGCGCCCGGATCGATCTTGGTCGTTGGCTCAAAGGCAG
>Ga0137361_10001681_pt1 | contig 13867 bp, 10 predicted proteins | sample Mad1_80_16metaG_FD_104923 | JGI IMG/M metagenome (GOLD analysis project Ga0137361, IMG submission 104923) | Vadose zone soil microbial communities from Angelo Coast Range Reserve, California, USA - Mad1_80_16 metaG | ecosystem: Environmental > Terrestrial > Soil > Vadose zone | place: USA... | reverse complement strand
ATCTTGCGCGCATGCTCGGCCAGAAATGTGCGGCGAGCTTCTGCGTTCTCATCTTCCATCAGTTCCGCCACCAGGCGCGCTGCCAACACTCCATCTTCCATCGTAACGCGCTTCAGTGTGCGGCGAGCAGGATCAAACATGGTATCACGCAGCTCTTTTGGATTCATCTCACCCAGGCCCTTGAAACGCTTGAACTCTAAATCCGCGGCATCCGCACGGGTTTTAATAAATTGAATGCGTGCCTCGTCATCCAGCAGCCAGTGCACTTTGCCTTTGTATTTGACCGAATAGAGCGGCGGGCAGGCAATGAAGACATGCCCTCTTTCAATCAGGTCACTGAACTCCTGGTGAAAGAGCGTGAGCAGCAGGCATTGGATGTGCAATCCATCCACATCGGCATCGGTAGCAATGATGACGCGATGAAACTTCAAACGCCCGCTATCAAACGAGTCACGCGTGCCCGTTCCTAGCACATTGATAATCGTGCGGATCTCTTCGTTTTCGACGATGCGCTTCAAATCGGCCTTTGCCACGTTCAACGGTTTCCCTTTGAGCTTGAGCACGGCCTGAAATTCCGAGAAGCGCCCCTGACCGGCACTGCCTCCGGCGGAGTCGCCTTCTACGATAAACAATTCTGAGCGTTCGGGGTCAGGTGTGTTGCAGCGCAAAAACTTCTTCGATAAGGTGGTATCGATGAGCTCGCCGTTCTTCTTCGTACCTGCTCGCGCTAACTCTTCAACAAGCTGAGCCTCGTTGCGGGCCTTCTGCATCTGCAGGATTTTCTTGAGCCAATCTTTTCCAGCGCTCGTGTTGCGCTCAAACCATTCTTTCAATCCCTCGTCCACCACCGAACGGACAATGCCCTCAACAGAGGCATTATTGAGACGATCCTTGGTCTGGCCTTGAAACTGTGGATTCGTCAGCTTCACGGAGATCACCACGTTCAATCCTTGCTGGATGACCTCTGGCTTGAAACCATCCTTCTCACGGCTCTTAATGACGCCCAATTTCAGCGCGTAGTCATTCACGACTTTCGTGAGTGCCGCTTTGAAACCGGTCTCATGTACGCCTCCATCACGCGTGCGTACGGCGTTGGCGAAACTATACATCGTGATCTTATAGCCCGTGGTTGGCTGTAACGCCACCTCCACCTGCACACCATCTTTTTCCCGGGCAATGCCGATGACATGCTTGAAAAGAGGCGCGCTGGTGCTTGTCGCGAGATCACGTACAAAATCGGGCAAACCATCACGCGAGTAGAAGACACGGCTGATTTGCTCCTCGGCGGCATCATCCCAGGCATCGAGGTGAAAAGTAACGCCTCCATTGAGATAGGCAGCAGCTTTCAGGCGACTTTCGACTGCCTCCAGAGAATAGTAGGCATCGGCATCGAAAATGGTGCGATCATATAACCAGCGCAGTTGCGTCCCATGCAACTTCGCATCGCAAGCAACTTTTTTATGCGGCATAGCCGAGCCGCGGCTGAATACCTGAGTAAACTGCCGACCATCCTTCCAGATGGTCAATTCCAACTTCTCTGATAAAGCGTTAATGACAGTTGAGCCGACACCATGCAAACCACCTGCCGTTTTATACACCCCCTCCTCAAACTTGCCACCAGAATGTGGTACCGTCAAAATGATCGTTGCCGCGGGAAGGTAATCTCCCTGGTACAGCATCGGATCAAATGGCATACCACGCGCCTCGTCACGCACCGTCACCCAGCCATCTCTGTCTATGGTGACCCATATCTGCTTGCCAAATCCAGCTACAGCCTCATCCACCGCGTTATCCAGCGCTTCCCATACCAGGTGCAGCAAACCCGAAGACGACGTAGAACCAATATACATACCCGGACGATGACGAATAGCCGCGATGCCTTCCAATACTTGAATATCAGCTGCCGAATAATTTACATGTTTCTTTGATCGTGTTGTACTCTTAGTCTCTATTTTAGGCGAAATCGAATCTATTTCTTCTGTTGTCCTTCGTGAAGCAAACAACGAGAGCTGCTCATGCTCTAACTCATCTTGCGCTACCGGGGGTAACTTAGGAGAACGCGCCATACACCTGGATTCCTCTCTTCAATAACATTTTACTGCCTTCCAGCATACAGTCTTCTATTCCAAATGTCAATAGGAATTTCGGTCATTCGTTCTAGCGACAGAGCAGGTCAGAAGCAAGGGACTAAAAGTACTGTTTTGAAACGTTTTTAAGGAATCCAAAGTACTGTCTAGCAAGAGAACAGCGTATATTACTGTAATATATGCTTAAAGACCTTGCTTTTCTGGAAACAAAACTGCGTTGTAAATTTTATTGTATAATTAAATTATACTGATTGACGCTTTAGCAGAATACCTGCGTTGAACACAGGTAGGTTGTCACTATGGAGCAGTTCTTCACCTGTTTACGGATGAACTGCAATACTAAGAAATTGTAGCGATGTTTTATTAGATTGTCTCGTCTTTACTAGTAAAGATATTCAGTAAAAAAAGTAGCGTCGGGTTAGTTATTGTTGCTAATAATGACTTAATATAGACACAAGGAAGGATGGGATGGATGCATGCCACGTCCATCAAAACAGGTTCCCCCCAATACCTTAGGAGGGCGAATTCGAGCGGCAAGGCAAAATTTGGGCCTCTCCCTGGCTGAAGTGGCCGGGGAACGATACAGCACAAGCTTGATTTCACAAATCGAGAGAAACCGCGTAGACCCATCACCGGATAGCCTGGAATACCTGGCTACTCGACTGCGACTACCACTCGAAGAACTGACGATGTTGGAGCAGCGACATCGTGAGTCTGAGACCGAGTCAAATAAATACAAAAACTTCGAAGATCAAAGAAGAGTGGCCGCCCAATTGCTCGCCAGCAATTCGCCACGTCATGCTCTGGAGGAATTGATGCATCTTAAAATTCCCCAGATACCGGCCTACCTGCGATGGAGGATCACCACGTTACGAGGAGAGTGTTACTTCAGTCTGCGCAAGTTCCTTGCAGCCCAAAAGGACTTTCTCTCGGCAGTCGTCTTGCTCCCCGATGAAATACCGCAGGATCAGATGTTAGAGGTTTTAACGCTGCGTCTCCACCTGGCGGCCGCAACCAGGGAACTCGCGCAGCTTGAGGATGCACTTGAATATTATCAACAAGCCTTGAGCTTGATGGACGCCTCTACTCCGCTGCGCTTTATCGCCGAAGCACACTGGGGTATGGCCCTCGTTGTTTTCGAACAGGCGGGCAAAGGGATGCCCAACAATTCAGAGGATAGATCTGATCCATCTAAGATCGACCAGCCACAAATGCATATTGCGATGAGACATGCAGAAAGCGCATGTACTCTCTATAATTCTATCGGTGAAACGTTACGCGCCGCTTTATTGGAGTGCCAGATTGCTCTCATTGAACAATCTCTGGGCAATCTGAGCGCAGCTGGTAAACGGCTCAATGAAGTCTTAGCAATCTGGAAACCTACCCTGAACGAGCCAGAAATGGCCCGGCATTCCGTACACACTAACAATCACAGCAAGAACCACTACACGCTGAAAGAGCGAGCAAATGTCGTTTCAGCGGCTGCCTGTTATCTTGCCGGCATTGAAAACGAAGAGGGAAACTGTGAGAAAGCGCTGGAATATATCCAGCTGGCAATTGAAGCAGGGAAAAGCAGCTATATCCTTCGCAGAGCCGAAGCATACATGATGAAGGGGCAAATCCTGGCTGCCAGAACTCCAGGTGACCCAAAAGTGGAAAAGGCATTTCGAGATGCGATCAACGAGTTGGAGCAGACGGATCGAATCGCTGCCAGGGCCCGCGTTCACAGCCTCCTGGGAAATTACTTGCATAAGCAGGGCCGAATGCATGAGGGCGAAGTGGAACTGAACAAGGCTCTGCGGCTCTCCAATATCAAAACAGGCTTCAGTAGTGACACCACACCTGCCGAAGATATGCAGCATAGTGGATGACAACTCATATTCAGTACTGCCAGGTGATATAATAAATAACACTTGAGGCAGAATAGACCTTTTGCAGAAGGACTCTTTAAGATGCAATCTATCAGTGGTCAGTATGAGTGTTCCCACCGCTCTGGAATAGGATTGGACTACTTCACTTCGCGGCTGGACAAGCTTACATTACTGGCAAATGGGCGTTTCACATTGAGCGTGCAGGAGCGCAGTCGTATCACTCGTGCCGCCCAATCCGTTATGAGCGGACAACAAATCAGTACAAATGCGCCAGAAACGAGGCGCGAAGGGACATATACGTACCAGGGAAACATCATTTCGTTCCATTTTGATGATGGCGAGCAAGAGCAGGGTCAACTTATTCCTGACGGCATACAGATCGGTAAGAATTCCTTTGAAAAGGTTTCGAACTCCACCCTGCTCCCACCTACCAATCGTTTAAAGATGGATATGGAAGACATCGCCAAAGGGCTTAAAATCGCGGGAGCCATTGGTGGAGCGGCCATCAAGGCGGCCAAAACGATACAGGATACGTTTCAGACAACACAAAATCCACAATCCGGGCCTTCCCCGCTGGCAGGAACGCCACAACAGCAGCAGGGGCAAGGATACCAGGCATCGGGGGCTTCGCCACAACCACGGGCGGCACAATCTGTACAGCCTGCTCCAGTTCAAAACGCAACATCTAATGAAGATGCAGAGACACTTTACTGCGACCAATGTGGCGCGCCTGCTCGTCCCGGCAAGCGTTTCTGCAACCGTTGTGGAGCACGACTACCTTAGCGTCTGCGCTGTAAGCCCTTTCGTAGCGACTACTGGAGCGTGACCCTGGAAACGCTGAAACGCTCCGTTGAAGGACAGCAAAACCGATGAGGAAAGCCTATAAATTCAGACTCTCTCCCAATAAACAGCAAGAAGCAAAACTCTTCTGGACGTTGAATCGCTGCCAAGAGCTGTACAACGCCGCGCTTTCCGAACGCAAAGACGCCTATCGCATGGCAGGCAAATCGATCAGTTACTATGAGCAAAAGCGCGATTTACCAGAGATCAAAGAGATCAGGCCAGAGTACCACGATATTCACAGTCAGGTGCTTCAGGATGTGCTGCTTCGCCTCAAGCGGGCTTTTGATCGATTCTTTGAGCGAGTGAAGAATGGAGAGAAGCCCGGCTATCCCAGGTTTCAGGGACGCCATCGGTATGATAGCTTTACCTACCCCCAATCAGGCTTTTCTCTGGAAGAGAAGCACATCACCCTCTCCAAAATCGGCACGCTTCGAGTCAAGGTCCATCGCAAGGTCGAGGGAACCATCAAGACCTGTACGGTTAAGCACGAAGCGGGACAGTGGTATGTCATCCTTTGCTGTGAGGTCAAGGGATCAGAGCCGCTTCCCATCAGCTATGAAGACGTGGGAATCGATCTGGGCATTACGCACTTCGCGGCGCTCTCCAATGGAGAATTCATTGAATCACCCCGCCACTATCGGAAAGCAGAGAAAAAGCTGAGGAAATTGCAGGAAGCCTTATCGCGAAAGAAGCGTGGCTCTCATCGGCGCAAGAGAGCAGTGCGAGCACTAGCCAAAGCGCATCGTAAAGTCAGGAACCAGCGCCGCGACTTTGCACACAAAGCCTCGAGCAAGTTGGTCAAGCGCTATCAAGTGCTCGTTCTGGAAGACCTCCAGACCAAGAATCTGATCAAGCGACCACAACCCAAACAAGACGAAGCAACGGGGCAGTACTTGCCCAATGGAGCCGCTGCCAAAGGCGGATTAAATAAAAGCATCTCAGACGCGGGTTGGGGCATGTTCACAGATATGCTACACGTCAAGGCAGGATGGGCCGGGCGTACAATCATTGGTGTGGACCCCAAATATACCTCGCAAATCTGTCCAGGATGTGGAAATGTGCGCAGCAAAACGCTGCAAGAGCGGTGGCATTCGTGTGAATGCGGCTGCGAACTTGACCGAGATACCGCTTCTGCGAAAGTCATCCTGGAGGAAGGACGAAAACAGCTTGGGGCAGGAAGTGTCCCACAGATGAACCCACCTGGGGAGTCTGTCGAAGCCCCTGCCTTCTAGGCACGTGGTACTTCACTCGGACTGGGATTGACCTGGTTGCGTCGTATCTTTCATCAGTAATTCATAGGCAGCAATGATGCGCTGCATCTGTTGCTGATCTCCACCCCTGTCAGGATGGTACTGTTTGGCAAGCGCGCGGTAGCGGCGCTTGATTTGCTGGCGGGTCGCATTGGAAGGCAGCCCCAGCACATTGAGCGCCTGCTGGCGAGCTAACATGCCACGGACTGGATTACCGGCATTCGACCATAATGCACGCGCACTTATACGGATTACGTCCCATAAAAGAGAGGCGAGACTCTGGTGCTTTGGTGGCGGTCGCGAACTCATACCTGTCTTTCAACCTGGTGGCATTACTTCCCTATTTGAGCATTACCTATTGTACCTCGATATCATATCACCTGCAATGAAACGTCTGACCGAACTAGACCGTGCAAACAATAGCAGGATATAAGAAGCCTTTATGGTGATTGTGAGGTGTGATTATGGCAACCCAGACCAAAGAGTCAAAACCGCAAGAGGTTGTAAAAAAAATTACCTCTTCTAAAGCCGTAGAGAAAGCTGAGCAAGAAGCCCAGCCAATCAAGCAGTTCATTGCCAAGTTCAATAATGACTGGGTCATGAACTTCGCTTCAGGATTGGCATTCAATTTATTGACGGCTATCTTTCCCATCCTTATCGCGCTCCTCGCCATTTTCGGATTTGTCGTTGGTGGACTGGCTCCGGGTTCGGAGCAGCAGCTTATCAATGGCATCCAGAGCGTTTTTCCACAACAAATACAAGCAGGCCATTTACTACAACCCGTCTTTAATTCGCTCGATAAAAGTGCCGGTCCTCTGATTATCATTGCTATCCTTACAGCCCTCTTTGGAGGTTCTCGTCTCTTCATAACCATGGAAGGATACTTTGATATCATCTTTCATACGCGCCCGCGTAATTCTATTAAGCAAAATATGATGGCTTTCTCGATGCTCCTACTGTTTATCGTCCTGGTACCAATTATGATATTCGGAGCTGCCTTACCGGCCCTGGTAGTCTCGATTCTAAAAGCGACTCCTCTCAATCTGGTACCCGGCAGCGGGCTTCTCTTCACATTGATCGGCATTGGGTTCGGCGTGTTTTTCGCGTGGGTCTTGTTCGAGTCTATCTATATTGTCGTTCCCAATCAGCACATTAGTTTCCGCAATAGCTGGCTTGGGGCCGTCGTAGCGGCAGTAGGAATAGAAATTTACCTCATTCTCTTTCCGTTCTATGTAACCCACTTCATGAATACATATACAGGGACAGCGGGCTTTGCTGTTATTCTCCTGTTCTTTTTCTACTACTTTGCTGTGATTCTGCTGCTGGGCGCCGAAGTCAACGCTTTCTTTGCCGAGAAAATACGTGCCACGCCGGCTGACATCCCCACCATGATACACGAGATGACCAGCCACCTGGCGACAAGTGAACAGGCTGTTCAGGAACAGGCATCCATCACTCATAAAGATGAGCAGCCAAAGGATATTCTTCCTAAGGACGAAGCAAGGAATTTGAAACAGCAGGCACAGAAGGCAACAAAGTCTAACGGCAGGGCAGCAGATACTCAGGATCAGCTGCAAGCTCCCTCAGAAGCAGAGGATAACAAGGCTAAAAAAGGAAAAGCAGGCACTCCGGCCACTTCAAGTAGGTTTACAATCATAGAGGTTCTCGCAGGGACGGCACTGGCTTTCATCATCGAGTTTTTCCACCTGCGCGGGGGGAAATGAGGAGGGAGCCTCGCGAATTTGTAACCGCTCTACTATTTCCGCGCGGGCATTCTGTCCATACAGTCCCTCGGCAATTGCCGCCGCGCCCGAAGCAGCTTCGAAGCCTTCGTAATCTGGCTGGCTATATGGGAAGAGGTAAACCTGGTAGCTATCGGCAAAGCGCTCAATAAAGGCATCTTTCAACATGGAACAGGCTATCCAAATGTCACATCGTGCTTGACGCATTGATACTCATCTGTTACACTTCAGTGAAGAGGGTTGGGCAAGGCACATTCCCGTCAATGGTATCCTCTATTAAGAACCTTAGTAAAGTAGTAGTGTTCCATCCTCCTACCTGGAAATACAGGTTTTTACACCACTCATGACGTTAAAAAGAATAAAAGTCTCTATCAAGCTAGAGCATAATGGCTCATATTCTCTTCAAGAGGTCTAAAGCATGCCAGGCGAAAATCTCTCATATTCAAACCAACAATCAGACCAGGAACACCTGCGCTTGCTCGCGGCCCTGCGAGAAAGCGAGATTCTGCGTGAATTGGGAGAACTACTGGCTTCCTCCCTGAATCTTGAACATATTTTGCAGGTACTCGTGAAGCGTACTGCCGAGGTATGTGAAGTTGAGCGCTGCACCGTCTGGTTATTAGAAGAGAGGTCCGGTATCCTTCGACCTGCTACCTACTATCTGTCCTCGCAACACGTCAGTAGCGCAGCGATACAAGCTGCCGATTCCATCTGGTATCGCAGTTCCTTATCATTTCAAGATCCGGTCGTTCAGCGCTTTTTTAAAGAGAAGGGCATACTTTACATTGCGGATTTACATACCGTACCCAGTCTGCGTGCGGTAGCAGAGACATTTCTGGTGCGTTCAGTGTTCCTCATCGCCCTGGTGCGCGAAGGACGGCCAGTCGGAATGATGTCACTGGATAACCTTGATCAGTCATATACATTTTCTGCTGAACAACAACAATTGGTTCGCGCCATTAGTCAACAGGCCGCTATTGCTATCGATAATGCACGCCTGTACCAGCGTGCGGAGGATGAAAGACGTCGCGCAGAGCATTTAATCGACCGCGCACGAGCTATTTCTCAAGTAGCATTGACCGTGAATTCAGGTGAAGATCTCTCTACTGCCCTCGCGGTAGCTACTCGTTATCTGATAACCGGTCTCTACGCCGATGGTGGCGCCATCGTGCTTTTAAATGACAACAACCTGCAACTGGCGAGCGAGATCAATTTACAGCAAGACACCGGAAATTTGCAAACGACTGCTGCACTCCCCAATCTCTCCAATTGTAGCCTTGTTGCTACAACGGGGGTACCGCTTTTTGTCAAAACAGAACAGGTTGAGGCAGACGAATTACGCTGGTTCCGCCAACTGGGCCTGGAAAACACTCTGATTGTACCGCTTATGGTAGGTACAAAGAGCAGACAGGAGACGAGTTCTACTCCCGCCATAGCTGATGCTCACTGCGTTGGCCTGGCTTTCGTCACTTACCACGATTGCAATTTTTATCCCTCGAGAGGACAATTGGCTTTCGCGCAAGACATTGCCGCGCAGTGCGCTTTAGCCATTGAGAAGGCACGCCTGCTGGCCGATGCTCGCCAGGCCGCAGAACTGGCTACTGAACGCGTAAATACTCTCGATGCAGTCTTTCAAGCCATGAACGAGGGCATCACCGTTATTGATCGCGAGGGCCAGGTGCTGGTAAGCAATAACACTGCTTCCAAATTTCTAGGTGTTTCCTTGCACACGAAAGAACTTCTCACGACATGGTTGCAGCGCTTTCCCGTCTACACGCTGCATGGGCAACCAGTTACTGAGGAGGATTTCCCCATTTCTCGCGCCCTACGTGGAGAACGCATTCGCGGTGAGCGCTTCGCGACCACTCGCAGCGACGGTTCCCAGCGAGTAATAGAGGTCAATGTCACGCCCTTACTCGATAGCACAAAAGAGCAGATCGGCCTTGTCAGCGCTTTTCGCGACATCACTCAGCAAATGCGAGTTGAGCAACGCATACGGCATGCACTTGAAACAATGTTGCACGTAGCGGAAGCAGTCTCTGGCATCACCGATATTAAAGAAATCCTGCGCAGCGTTCTTTCGATGACCATGACTACACTCAATTGTGACCGTGGAATGGTGCAACTATACGACCAGGAGAAGCATGTATTTACTCCGCTCCTATCGCTTGGCTTTTCGCCGGAGGTCGAGAGGCAGTGGCTGATAGATCAGGATGCCTGGCTCAATCCCACATCCGACCATTATCATGGATTTCAAACACAATTGATGGAGGGGCATGCAACTCTAGTGAGCGCCGACCAGTTCCAGGCTCAACAAGATCAGCCCGGTGAGTTCGGTAATCTCATGATTCTCGCTGCTCCAATCACTCATAGCAATCACCTGCATGGACTCATCTTGCTGGATCGTTCGCAATCTCCCGCTAATGGCATAGTACAACCTGCGTCCAGGCATGATTCTCATCGCCATGAATTCAGCGTCTGGGATATGGCAATTATTGAAGGAATTGCGCAACTTGCGGGATTAGCCGTTGAACAGGCTCGCTGGCAACAAGAAGCGCTGGATGCTCGTACCAGCGAGGCTGCGATGCGTGAAGCTAACACGCTCAAAGACGAATTCCTGGCCATTACTGCTCACGAATTCCGTACTCCACTTACTGTAATCCTTGCCCATTGCCAGATAGCCTTACGTGCCTTGCGTAAGGTAGCAGGCCAGGAACAGAGTACGGTAGAATTCTCTTCTCACTTAAACGAAAACCTCTCCACTATCGAGGAACAGACACATCAATTGACTAACATCGTCAATTCTTTCCTGGAAGTCACACAAATCAATCGTGGGCAACTCACGCTTAAATTGGAAGAGGTTGATGTGGCTAACCTGGCGCAGCAGGTGATCGCAGACCATAGCGCAACTTCAACCGCTCATACTATCACTTGCTCCATTGAACAAGCGGAGCGTCCCTATATCGTGATGGGTGATAGTGCACGCCTGCAACAAATTATTGCCAACCTGGTACAGAATGCGATAAAATATAGCCCACTAGGAGGGCCTGTTACGGTCTCACTGTGCCAAATCATCAACGGCAATGGCAAAGCCTTCATCGAAGTTCGTGTCCAGGACAAGGGAATTGGCATTCCTAAAGATGCACAGGCTCGCCTCTTTGAGCGTTTCTACCGCGCCCCCAATATTCACGGAGACAAGACCAGGGGTATTGGACTTGGCCTCTACATCGTTGCTCAATTACTACGCATGCATGGGGGTACGATCGCTGTAGAAAGCAATGGCAACTTAGGCGAAGGCAGCCGCTTTATTTTCACATTGCCTATGCTAGAGAGATAGTTCACCGTGAATCAGCTTCAGAACTGGCTTCTTGAGCTCGCCAGGGAAACGATGGCCCGCGAGGGAAGCGAAGATGCCGCGCACGACTACGATCACCTGCTCCGTGTGATGGCGATTGCAGATACGATTTCGGCCCGCGAAGGTGGTGATCCTCCAACTATCTGGGCGGCAGTAGCTTTTCATGATATAGGGCAGGAACGCGAGCGACATCACAGCGGCGATCATGCTTTCATCGGTGCCGAAATGGCAGCGGAACTTCTTACAAATACACTTTTTCCTCAGCAGGCCATCCCAGGCGTACAACAGGCCATCCGCGAACATCGTATGACGGGTGGAGTGGCACCACAAACGTTGGAGGGCCGCATTCTCTACGATGCAGATAAAATAGACGGTCTTGGAGCAATAGGTATAGGCCGGCTTTATATGATTACAGGCAGGTACAATCAGAAGGTCTATTCTCCTGTTCCAGAAGGCATTGTTGAGCCGGTTGATCCGCTGCTGGTACGGCAACTGCGGCATCGACCCGATTACTCTCCCAGTATCGAATTCCAGTTGCTTTTCGGCAACTTACCCGAACGTATGATGACCAGAACCGGAAAAGAAATTGCACGCGAGCGCTTTGCCTTCATGCAGGAGTTCTTTACGCGCCTGAAAAAAGAGGCTGAAGGAGAACTTTAAAACAGTTCTGTCATCAGAATCACATAGTTAAATACGGTCTTCTTCACTGCAGGAGCGCTCAAATGAACCGTGAATCCGGTCCCAGGCTGCAGCGTGACATAGTGAACCACCACAGGGCCAGGGTCGCCTATGAGGGTTACAATCACCACGCTCGACGAGGAAATAAGTGGATTAGTTATCGAGGCCTCTTCCTGGCCCGTCTCAAAAGTACTGGAACCTGATAACTTCCCACGCGTACTGGTACTGGCTCCAACCTGTTTCTCCGCTATAGCCTTGTCCACACCATCGAACTCCAGCCGCGCATCACTTATCACTGCCGTTTGATGTTCTACCACAGGCCTTTGTTCATGATCAAGATTGATCTTCTCAGGCCGTGCTCTCTCGCTTGCTTTCTTTTCTGCCTTCGGGACGGCCTGCAGTCGTACTTTTGTTGTTCGTCCGGCCAATCGTTGCTTCTTCTGGCTCCGTGCTGGAGTCTCCGCAGGCAGTGTAGAGGGGGCCGGGGCCGCGTCAGCTTTTGCACCATTGACAGGCCCTGGAGATTCTATATGCACAGCAGGCATTGGTCTCGATTGCAGACTTAACTTAGGAGGAATGATGACCGTACTGTGAGACTCCGAGATCGGCTCACCGGTAGTATCCGGCGTACTATCCGGCTCATCTGACAACAGGTCTTCTTGTGCAGAAGTGTCCGCAAGTGCCTCTTCCACCGAGGCCGATAGATTCAGCCTTTCTTTGGCAAAACGCACAAGCCACTGCTGCTTCCCCGGCTTATCGGTTTCCTGTGACCATGCCATTGTACACCCCCTTAAATATTGATCCGTTTCAATTGAATTTACGACATACAATGAAACGCATAGGAGCAGTATAACATACTACATTGCTGCGTTAGAAAACACTAGCACATTTGGGTTGGGGAAAAAAGAACCTTGCAACAGCCCTATTGAACAGGGCGGGATAGGAATAATTGGTATCAAGGCATCATTTTCTTGAAAGTCTATTGAACAACCGCTACAATAGAGTCCTGTTAGAGGTCACATATCACTGGCATCTCGGCAAGCCATATTTACGATCATGTCAGTATATTTATTTTTCTACTTCTAGGAAGGGTTCTATGAAGCTTAACGGTACACACAAATTTAAAGCCAACAGTTGGCAAGTCTTCAATGCCATTCTCAATCCCTCGGTGCTACAATCGTGCATTCCTGGCTGTCAATCTGTCGAGTACCTCGACGCCAACCGCCTTAAGGCGCTTATCACAACACCCCTGCCAGGTTTGAAAGGACCCTACGGTGCGGTCATACAAATCGCGCAGCGTCAAGACCCAAACGTACTGGTGCTGCAAGTTCACCGTAAAGGCACGGGTGGCTCAATCAATGCCACGAGCCAGATTCAAATTGCCGATGGTCCCGATGGTGCGTTGCTGACTTATGATGCAGTAGCCGATCTCGAGGGTCCAATTGCTATCGCCAACAATCCCCTGGGTCAAGGCATTACAAAGAATTCCCTCAAGTCATTTTTCGATAAGCTGGATAAGACTATCGTTTAAGAAGAACATGGGGCGCAACAAATTGCGCCCCTACACTTCAGGTTTCCACCAGATGATAGCGCACGCCATCTCTCTAACCGGCGGCACCAACATACCATCACGCTCAACCAACCAGTCCCCCAGTACATTACGCAGCTCATCACGTGTCTTCTCATCGTTGGGCAGAATAAGCTGCTCCACCAATTCCTCTACAGCAACATCAAGCGAGGGAAAGCGAATGCTCGAGGGTATTTTGACGACCTCAACGTTCGCATAGATGCCCATCTCGTACAGGACATCCACAGCATGAATATAACCAGGCGGCAGGCATCGTTCCTCACCATGAAAATGCCGCCAGATATCGGACGTCAAAGCATCGATGTGGGTGGCACGCATATAAACGTAGCAGGTATTTCGCGTCGCAGCTTGAAGCTTTGCCAGGAAAGGCACAATATCCATAATTGGATAGAGCACATGGCTACAAATTACTATATCCGCTTGCAGACCATTGGGAGCATCTTGCCATGTCGT
>Ga0137361_10001673_pt1 | contig 13886 bp, 15 predicted proteins | sample Mad1_80_16metaG_FD_104923 | JGI IMG/M metagenome (GOLD analysis project Ga0137361, IMG submission 104923) | Vadose zone soil microbial communities from Angelo Coast Range Reserve, California, USA - Mad1_80_16 metaG | ecosystem: Environmental > Terrestrial > Soil > Vadose zone | place: USA... | reverse complement strand
GCTGCGGTCGTAACGGGCGCGGTTCTTACTCGTCCACATCGGTGACCCCTCCTCGAATCAGGCCACCACCCTTGAATCACAGATGATTCATATGATTCAAGAACTCTCCGGACGGACACTTAGGACGCACCACGAGCCCGTGGGCGCTTCCCTGAAAGACTATGGCTCCAAGAGAAAGTTCACTAAAACGCCCGAGCAGATAGGTCGAGCGCGGAGGCCCGGCCCGGGCCCGTATGTTGGTCGCTCAATAGCACTGCGATGTGCCGAGTCGCCGTGCAAGCAAGCAGCTTGCCTGGGGCAAGCTCGACATGGGAACTTCACGGCGCCAAGCTATGCGGCGGCTTCACGCTGGCCCGGTCCGGAAGGCGTTCGGCGGATCCTGCCGGCGAGGAGCAAGGGCTGCTCACCAAGCACGGCGACGAGTGCGCCGATCCGGCGTGGGTACTGAAGATCGGCGCGTCGATTGCTCGGTCTTCACAGGGCCAGAGCATGAAGAAGATCGAACGCGCCGGCTCCGATACAGTGCCACGCCGCCGGCTGGCTTCTGGGAACCAAGTCAAGGGCTGACAATGATTCGATTGTCGACCTTCGATACACCAGGCGCCCACCACGCGGCTCGCTCCGCCTCCTGGCGTTCGGCCCACGAGCGCACGCTGCCCCTCAAAATCACCTCACTACCGACGGTTTCGACCGTGACGCGACTGGCATCGATCTCAGCCGCTCGCCGCAATGCTTCCTCGATCTTGCGTTTGATCTCCATCGGCGCGACACGGGGCTTTACCACAATAGAGTTGGTGATCCCCTTCACGCCACGAACCCGGCGGACCGCCGCTTCCGCACGGTCCCGCTGGTAGTTCCACTCGACTTCACCTTCAAGCGTAACCCAGCCGCTTTTCAAGACCACCCGAATCTTGTCCCATGCAAACGGTAGCTCGCTCTTCATCCGTTCGACGGCATCACGAGCGATCTCGGGATCCGGCCTCTCGTCAACACCGGGCAGACGTATTTCGATGTCGTTGGCGACGGCCACCACCCCCGCGACGCGCTTTGCATCGGCTTCCGCCTGGTACTTTTGCATGAAGCTGCGAACGAATCCCGCCAGTGTGACAACACCGTTGCTGGCAGTCACCGCAATGTCGGTCGCATCGATGTCCGGGTCCCACCGGAGTTCATCCTCAACGTCGCGTCTGATGTCGCTGTCGGACCGCATAATAGGTACTCCATTTCTGAGAGTCGGCTGGAAACCTGCCAATTGACGTTCCAGCCTTGCAGTTTCCAGGATTAACTATCGCGGACGGCATCCCCGACCATGACGCCAATCAACATCAGCAACTTTTTTTCTGGCGGGGTCATTCACCTCGACCTTTAAGCGGTTGTCCACCTCTGACGTCCTGCGCGCTCCAGGCGGCTCGGCTCACGATCGCACGGAACCCGCAGGATGATTTCGCCGGCCCCGCGGGCCGCCCCCGAGACCAGTTGGGTTGATTGAGCTTTAATCAATATATCCGATCAAGTCACGAGCGCCCGGCGGCCAGTATTGCTGGCCCGTCGACCTCGCGGTAAGGAAGTTGTGCGAAGAAGGTATCGGAAAATGAGCTTACTTCCACGCGTGAGCGAAAAGGCCCGTGAATTGGTTGCTCGAGAGTTCGATGACCGTGGGCCGGACGCATGCATGAGGGAGATTATCGAGCATCTCAAGCGGTACAATCCGGAACTTTTGGATATGGCGGCCAAATGTGCCGGCGATCTCCGGAATTCCGCCAAGGCCATGCTTGGGTTTGGCATGTTCTATCGTCTTCTCACCCTGGCGCCCGCCCCCACCGATGTTGTCGTCCCGCTTCCTCGCGTGAGTGCAGAAACGCGGGAGTTGCTGGTTGCGGAAATTGACGAAAAGGGCCCCGAGGATTTTACAAGGGAAGCGATAGCGGAGCTCGAGAAGAACAATCCGGAACTACTCCAGATGGCGCACAACTTTGCTTTGAGAGTGGAAAACTATCTGCATGTAATGCAAGGTTTTGGGCTGCTGTACAAGTCTCTTCTCCTTCAAGCGAGGGCGGAGCGCGGGAAGCTCCACTGAGACGCGATTTGCATGTCCCCTACGCGTTGGCTGGAACAGGCGCAAAGGATGCTCATCCCGCTTTGTGGCATGACCCGGTCGTCGCGGTGCAAACATGTTGCGCGGCGCGCCGGAACCCAGGGGCCAGTCTGTGACCTGGGTGCACGACCCACTTCTGAACCGCTCGAAGTTGCGGTCGATTATCGGCATATTCTCTGGCAGGCTTTTGCAGCGATGGCGGCTAGGTGGTCCCCTGGGCTGCGCCGCCACAACTCCGACTGCAAAGGGCGACGGCTTTCCACGGTGTTGGCGTTGGCGGCGTTCCTTCGACGTGGCGCGGTCGACGTAAAGCCCCAGTGTCGCTCCTATCCACAATAAAGTCGAGGCGGTACAAGATCCGCCAATATTGATAACCGTCAGTGCGGTAACGCCGCCGTTAGTCGATCGTTTGCATGCGTCGGGTCTTCTATCGAGTTGCCAGGCGCTCAGAAACATTTCGTAGTTCAACTAGCACGCCGTGAGCCTCAGTCGGTTCTGCTTTCTGCGAAGCGAAACCTCACCCATGGAAAAGTCATCCGACACGACACTTGATCGGACGGGAGTGCGTGAGGTCACCGGCGTATTCCATTCCTACGAAGCGCTCGACGCTGCAGTCGAAGCCCTGCTGGTCGTCGGTTTCGACCGAGCCGAAATCGACCGGATGGCCTCAATCGACAAGGTACGAGAGAAGATCGGCAATGTCATCGTCGCGTCCGAGGAGCTCGCGGATGTTCCGCTGGTGCCAAGGCAACCTGTTGTCCTGGCTAGGGACATCGGGGCGACATATGCGCTCGTTGGCGGTGTCGCTGCATGCGCCGCCGGGGTGGGCACGGCACTGGCCGCTGCCGCATCGGACGTGACCGTTGTGACGGGCGTGGTCGCGGGGCTGGTAGCAGCCGTTGTTGCAGGGGGCGTTGGGGTGATCGGGGCCAATCGCATCGTCAATCGCGAGAAAGTCGCTGGTCTCGATTGGTACATGACGGACCGCGGCATCGTGTTGTGGGTTCGTGTCCAATCCCCGGAGCAGGAGGATGCAGCGCTGACGATCCTAAGCGATCACGGCGCTATCGCGGCCCGGGTCCATGAAATCGAGATCGACAAAACCGCCTAGTATTTCCCGCTGAACGAGTTTCGTCCGTATCCGTGCGTCGCGCCGAACGGCCGGGAAACTTGTGGGCGGGTCGCGGGCTCGCACAAAGTGCACCTGCCATTGGCTGGTGTGACGAAGTGCATCAGCGCGCGGCGGCGCCTCGCTTTGATATCTGCGCGGCCGCGGATGCGAGAGGAGAAATTGCTGAACCTACGCCGCGGCCAGCGAGATCGTGCGCCGGATGCGCTATTTTCATTACCCGCGTCGATCTGGAGGTGCGCGCGGTGGAGGTTTGCCGCTCGGGAAGGCCAGCACCTGGTGATGACCTGCGTCGGCTCTTATGAACGTCGTCCCGCATTTTGGACTTTGATCCTAGTGCCGCCGTGCTTGCCGAACGCGTTCAAATCCAACGGGTTATCGTCGATCTTATCTGCATAGCCTGGAAGCGGTGGCCGGTGCGGTCGACCGCGAATTTGTGACCCTAACGGTTTGGGATGGTGGGGAATAGCGGTACGACTCGGTAGAGCAAAACACGTTCTCGAACACCTCTCGAAACACCGAACCGTTTCTGCTGATCGAACGTCGCAGGGTAGATCCTGGCGTCTCGCACCCACACGATTGTGGGAACAGCATGGTCGCCTAGTTCGTTCGTTTGGAAAGCCCATGGGGTGGGGACGATCTTCAACTTGACGCTCTTGGCGGTCTCGGTGGACGGAGAGTGCGGTGCCGGGTCATTGCGCCATTTACGTCGTAGATGAGGACGCCGGTGTTCGCCGGTCCCTTCAGCGCCTTCTCACGGTAGACGGATTTTCCGTAACGTCGTTCGACAGTGCGACGTTTCTCACAGCTGCGCCACAATTGCCCCTGGGCTGCGTTCTGCTGGAGGCACGCAGGCCTGAAATGCTTGGTCTCGTGCTGCAGGAGCGATTAGTGGCTCTCGGCGTCGCCCATCCCCGTGTGATTACGACAGGGCATGGCGACGTGCCGTGCGCGGTGCGGGCTATGAAGGCCGGCGCCGTCGATGTGCTTGAAAAGCCCTATTCCGACGAAGACCTGCTCAAGGCGATTGAATCCGCGCTGGAGCAGAAAGACGCGGTCCGGAGCAAGCGTGATGCCGCCGAGGCGACGCGGCTGATTGCGTCCCTGAGCCCGCGCGAAAGGGCGGTGCTCGAGGCCCTCGCAGCGGGTCATCCCAACAAGCGCATCGCATTCTATCTCGGCATCAGCGTCCGCACCGTCGAGGCTCATCGGGGACGGATGATGAAGCGGCTGGCCGTCCGACGATTCGCGGAGGCTATCCGTATCGCAGTGCTCGCGACGAGTCCGGTCGCGGAGGCGAGTTCCGATCCTGCCTCTGACGATCGAGCGAGGTCACGCGACTCATGGCGCTCCGCTTACGGTCTTCGAGCGCGTCCCGGTCGATGATCTTCACCTCACGCGTGCCTGACATCTGGATCAGGCCTCGACGCTTGAGGTCGCTAAGCGAGCGGCTCACTGTCTCGACCGACACCGCAAGATATTCTGCTATGTCGTACCGTGTGATCGGCAACGCCACTGTGTCCGAGCGCCCGCGCGACAGACGCGCCGCCATCTCAAGGATGAACGAACCGACTTTCTCGGGCGCGGTGATGCGACCGACAATGAGGAGCTGAGATTGTATGCGTGAAATCGACTCAAGAGCCGTTCGGTAAATTTGCCGTGCCAAATCCGAATCCGACTCCGCGGCGACCTCAATGCGCCGACGCGGATAGGCGGCGACCACAGTCTCCTTTCCGATCGCCTCGGCGCTGAAGTCGTACTCCTCAGCGGCCGTGAAACCGAAGAAGTCGCCCGAAAGCAATAGATCGACGATTTGGCGCCTCCCGTCAGGCCTGAACACGCACCGGCGCGCGGCGCCCGAAATGACAAAGTACCAGCGGTCCGCTGACTGGCCCTGGCCGCAAATTTCCTGGCCGCGCTGGAATGGCAAAATCACAGCGAGGTGATCGACCTTCTGCAGGGAGTGCGGCCGGTTCGACAGGATGCAACGATAGTAGGTCGCGTGATTGGCCGGCGCACACGCTGAATTTGTCGGCATATTACTTCTTCCCACCAGCCATTTCGGCCGCCTAATGGCGAGAGTTGCCCCCTTGTAGAGAATGAGTATTCGGCAAAATTCCATATCGTAAGTTTACGTAATCAGGGCAGCCCATCCTTATCGAATCTCGATGGCCGTCGACGTGTCGGAAAAAGCCTGGCACGGATGGCTAGCTATCGTAGAGATATTTCTCTGCCACGACCTACCCGTTTGTGCGTTGATTCTAAATGACTGCGAGCCAATGGGCCCGTGCCGGCGGCCTCACCCAGGTCACTACCGGCGCGGTGGTTCGCGCCGACTTGGAGGTGTTGGTCAACATCTCTCAATAACCGTGGCGCAGATTGCCTTAGCAAGATGAGGGACTCTCCCCGCAGCGGCAGCATTGGCTTTGCGAGCAAGTGCTGAACTGCTTCGAATCAGGCTGGAGGCTGCCGAGGCGGTCGCGCCCGGTTGTCGTGGCGGTTCCGCTCACCACCGCGGGCGTCCGGCGTGCGCTAGCACGGTGAATGTGTCAGCGGAGCTTCTAGATGATCGTCGCGTCGCAATTGTTCGATTCAAACACCTCGACGTTGGATCAAAGTCTTCGTGCTCTCGACGCAGTTAAATTTTTTGTAGGGGGCACTTTGGCCGGTTTTGGACCGTTTGTAACGCTCTTTCTTGGAGGTCAAGGCTGGTCGCCAGAAGACGTCGGTTTTGTCTTGACCATCGGCGGTATCGCCGGATTGTTGGCCCAAATACCCGGAGGAGAGCTGCTTCATGCGGCACGGTCGAAGAGGCTTGTGCTCGGCCTGGCAATCCTTTCCGTGGGGTTCAGCGCCCTCATGATTGGGCTTTCGCCGACCTTCCCTGTGGTATTCGTGGCCCTGGTGCTGTAAGGGACCACCGGCGGATTCATTGGGCCGGCTATCGCTGCCGTGAGTATGGGCCTGGTCGGCCATTCGGCGCTCGCCGAGAGGCTCGGACGCAATCAGCGCTTCCGGTCAGCCGGAAGCTTAGCAGCCGCTGGACTCATGGGCGTGGTGGGATATGCATTGTCAAACCACTTCATATTCTTCGCTTCGGCGCTCCTCGTGATTCCGGCGGTTGTCGCTCTCGCAAGGATCCGCGCTGCCGTCGTCCACTTTGGGCGATCGGTTGGTGCGCCCGACCATCACAGTGCCACCGCGCCGCCACGCGACCAACGCGCAACACTCTGGCAGAACCGGTCTCTGATGACATTCGCCGCTTGTCTGTTCCTGTTCTAGGTGGCAAACGCATCCATACTACCGTTGATCGGCGAAATGTTGGCTCGTCATGAAGGTCGGCAATCTTCGATGATTATGGCGATCCTCGTCATTGTGCCCCAGGTTCACGCCGCCTTGATGGCGCCATGGCCTGGGCGGCAGGTTCAAAGCTCGGGGCGCCGCCCGCTGCTGCTCATCGGATTCGTGGTTTTGCCGATCCGTGCCTTGCTGTTTGCGCTGATTACGGAACCAATGGTCCTGGTTGCCGTCCAGGTCCTGGATGGCATCAGCGGAATCATGCTCGGTGTATTGCAGCCATTGACGATTGCTGACTCGACTGGCCGCACGGGTCGATTCAACCTCGCCCAGGGCTTTGTCGGTGCGGTTTCCAGTATCGGAGCTTCGCTCAGTACCACACTCTCCGGTATGATCGTGGGAAACTTTGGACTGGCAGCCGGTTTTGTGGCAGTCGCCGTGATAGCTCTGATCGCATTCAGTGTTCTTTGGGCTTTGATGCCAGAGACGAAGCCGGCCGATGGTTGCTACGCGCTGCATTCGCAGCGACTGTCCTATTCCTTGCGAGCCTCCTGCAACGGCCGGATTGGCGCGCCATCCGACCGAGAGCCTCCGCGCGGGCCGCGTCCCGTCGTCGCAATGTTGATGGTTATCAGGGCTGCGATGCTTCGGTCGCGTACTAATCCCGTTGGCACGATCAGACCTGAGGTTTTGGCGCACCCAATCCGAGAAGTGGAGGTCATGCAATGCGATTAGATTCAGATATCAAACGAGACGTGGAGGACGAGTTGAGATCAGATCCAGACATCGATGCAACCGATATCGCCATCGCGGTGAGAAGTGGCGTCGTGACTCTGATCGGCTTCGTTCGCAGCTTTCGACAGAAGCGGAAGGCCGAGCAAGATGTCAAGCGTGTAACTGGCGTAGTCGGTCTAGCCAACAACATCGAGGTGCGTTTACCCATCATCCATCGCCGACCGGATCCTGAAATTGCGCGCGACGCTGTCGAGGAGATCAAGAGAGACCTGCCGTTCTCCTTGGAGAAGATCAGAGTTACAGTCCGGGATGCAGTGGTAACTCTCGAGGGAGAGGTCGAATGGCATTATCAGCGCGAGGATGCAGAAGAGGCCGTTTGGCGCGTGCGCGGCGTTAAGGACGTCGTCAACAACATTCAACTTCAGCCGCTAGTCCTGCCGACCGACATCAAACGTAAGATCGAGGAAGCATTGCGGCGGGCCGCCGAGCTCGACGCAAGTCGCATTTCGGTCGAGGCCGATGGCAGCGAAGTCATCTTGCGGGGGACAGTCCGAACTTGGGCGGAACGCGAAGAAGCGGAGCATGCGGCGTGGCGTGCGCCCGGTGTGAGCAAAGTGGACAACCGCTTAAGCATTGATGTGTGACAATCCGTGTCATAAAAAATCGCGAATGTTGATAGCCGTCATGGTCGCGGGCGGTGTCATTGGCGATGGCTAATACTGCAAACTGCGACATGGAACGTAGATTAGCCGTTCCAACCGACTATAGAAATGGAGTATCTAGCGTGCGGTCCGACAGCGACATCAGACGCGATGTTGAGGGTGAACTCCGGTGGGACCCGGACATCGATGCCACCGACATTGCGGTGACCGTCAACAACGGTGTTGTCACACTGGCGGGGTTTGTGCGCAGCTTCATGCAAAAGTACCAGGCGGAAGCCGATGCAAAGCGTGTTGCAGGAGTGGTCGCCGTCGCTAACGACATCGAAATACGTCTGCCCGGTGTTGACGAGAGGCCGGATCCTGAGATCGCTCGTGATGCAATCCAACGGATCAAGAGCGAGTTGCCGTTTGCATGGGACAAGATTCGGGTGGTCGTGAAAAGCGGCTGGGTTACACTTGAAGGTGAAGTCGAATGGAACTACCAGCGGGGCCGTGCGGAAGCGGCGGTCCGCCGGGTGCGCGGACTCAAGGGGGTGACTAACTCCATTGAGGTGAAGCCACACGTGGCGCCCTCGGAAATCAGGCGCAAGATCGAGGATGCATTGCGGCGTGCGGCCGAGATTGACGCTAGCCGAATCACGGTCGAAACAGTCGGTAGTGAGGTCATTTTGAGGGGCACTGTGCGCTCGTCGGCCGAACGCCAGGAGGCGGAGAGAGCCGCGTGGTGGGCGCCTGGTGTATCGAAGGTCGACAATCGAATCATCATCAGCCCATAGCGCAATTGGCTCAGCGACGTGCATGGCGCAGTGATACTCCAGCTGTCGCTCCGTTCACCTGTGGCACACGCATAGGTATTGTCTATCCGTCTGCCTTACTGGCCGGCCCCATTGGCCAACCGCTAGGCATGTGCGATTAATCGACTGTCGCTCCTCGCCGTGCACGCGCTCCGCGGTCCGATATTACCTTGATTCGGGTGAAATTTTCCTGCTGATCTGCGCCAGCCTCCCGGACCGACTTCAATGGGCGCGCGAATATCCCTATGTGGTGCCTTGCCGCACGATCCCCGAACGCATCCACACGTGGGAACGGTGATTTGATCGTCCGCGAACGCGCCGTATGTGACTGATCACTACACATCCGACAAACGGGCCGTCATTCGCCTGGCTTCAATCAGCGCGCAAGCGTGGAGCAAACGCCCAACGGCACGCAAGCAGGTTCGTTTCTTCTACCTCGAGCAGCCCGATGAAGCACGGGCCCTGCGCGGTAACGCGCCTAGCGACGCATGAATCAGACGTTCCATAGGCGCACCGACGGGTTCTGTGTCGAGCGGCTTAATCACTGTGGCGGCAACTGGTCTTCGGGGAAGCAGGCTCAGGAGTTAAAAAAATTGACAGCTATCAAGGGCGGAGAACGCCAGAGCGCGATCCTTCGTACATAGGCTGCCAGATGCCTGGCAGCCCGAGTATTCCCAGGAGTCACGACGAGATTCCGCCCGAGAACCTTTCCGCGTCCGACGTAGTTGCTGTCATTGAACGCGCCCCCAGAGAAAAGCTCGAGGACCGGTTAAATAGGAGCATGAGGGATACAACTGCCAGGAGGAGTGCAAAACGAAACATTTTGTGAGATGCAGCAAGGTTGGCGAGGCCCGTCAGCGTGTACGCGGCCCCGCACTGCGTCCATAGACCCACAAAATTTGAAGTGCATGCGGCCCACGTCGAAACAGCCCACTCCGCATGATCTGAACTATTAGCGGCCCAGTGACGAGCTTCGCATGTCTACGATCGATACGCGCCGTCAACAGATGTTTCCACGACTCGAGCCACGCGAAATCGACCGTCTTCGTCGTTTTGGGGTGGTTCGGCGCTATGCCGCGGGCCAGGCGCTGTTCGTGATGGGAGAAATCGCTCCTGGCATGGTCGTGCTGATTAAAGGTTCCGTGCGAGTCACTCGACGCGATCCCTTGGGCCACAGCGCCCCGATCGTCGAGCAGGGACCTGGTGAATTCGTTGCCGAAGTGGGGCAATTGTCGGGCCAACCAGCGTTCGTCGACGTCCATGCGGTCGACGACGTAGAAGCGCTGCAGATTCCCTCCGAAAATCTGCGCGCCCTGATAATCGAAGAGCCCGAAATCGGCGAGCGGATCATGAGAGCACTGATCCTGCGCCGCGTTGCCCTGGTCGAGGCCGGTGCCGGCGGTCCAGTTCTGATTGGTCCGCAGTCCAGTCCTGACGTTATTCGCCTACAAGGCTTCCTCACCCGCAATGCGTACCCACATCAACTGCTCGACCCCGCACATGACCGCGATGCCGCGGAACTGCTCAAACAATATGCCCCCAATCCCGCAGACCTTCCTCTCGCCGTGTGTCCGAAAGGCTCAATTCTAAAAAACCCGAGCGAGATCGAATTGGCGCACGCGCTCGGTATGGTGCCGATCGACGAACGGAATCGAACGTACGACGTCGCGGTCGTCGGCGCCGGACCGGCCGGCCTGTCGACGGCGGTCTATGCCTCATCTGAGGGTCTCTCGGTGATCGTGTTCGACGCGATCGCCTTTGGTGGACAAGCTGGAGCGAGCGCGCGTATAGAGAACTATCTCGGTTTCCCAACCGGCATTTCTGGCCCAGCGCTGACTGGCCGCGCCTATGTCCAGGCGCAGAAATTCGGTGCTAGGATGGCAATACCTACCGAAGTAGTGAGCCTGGATCTAAATCAAACTCCGGTCACGCTTCAATTGGACGATGGCCGGCGCGTGAAGGCCTCGACAGTGGTCGTGGCCACCGGTGCCCGCTATCGGCGCCTCAGCGTCCCGAACCTCGGGGACTTCGAGGGTCGTGGAGTCTGGTACTGGGCTTCACCTATCGAGGCACGCCTGTGTCGAAACGAGGAGATCGTTCTGGTCGGGGGCGGCAATTCCGCTGGCCAAGCCGCCGTCTTCCTGCGCCGCTTCGCTGCAAAAATCTGGATGCTGGTGCGCGGGCCAAGTCTCGCCGAGAGAATGTCGCAGTATCTCATCGACCGCATCGGGGCGACCGACAATGTCCAAGTTTTGACCCGGACGGAAATCATTGCCTTGTACGGGAGTCGGGAAAAGCAGCTGGAGCGGGTACGATGGCGTAATTGTGTGACCGGCGAAGAAACAGAGAAGCCGATTCGCCACGTCTTTCTCTTCATCGGGGCGGATCCAGCAACGACCTGGCTCAAGGACAGTGGCGTATCTTTGGACGCAAAGAATTTCATTCTAACAGGCTCGGACGTTCCATTCAACGTTCGCCGGTCAGGCAACAGCCGTCCGCTGCCACTCGAAACAAATGTTTGTCGTGTGTTCGCGGTCGGCGATGTGCGGTCCGGATCAGTCAAGCGGGTCGGCGCGGCGATCGGCGAGGGAGCAGTCGTTGTGGCGGAACTACATGCAGCTCTCCCAAATGGCACCGCGTCGTCGCCATAGTCCAACTCTGCATCGGTCAATCTCCCAACCCATGCATTCGTGGCTGACCGAGGGCCGCGTAGCGACCTGGGTATGCCGGTCGTAATGCTGCTGGAGCGATATGGCCATCAGCATCCCTCGCGCCCCTTGGGGCAAGATGCAGTCTCCCTGACGGACCCGCCGTCTCGGGCGCAGTTGAATGGAGAATTTCGCACTGACGGTCCGTGACTTAATCAGGGGCAGTTGAGCCGCCCCCCTCTGCTGCGGTGATCTATTCGGGAAGGATGGAACCCTCTATCGGTCTGCGCTGTTCGTCGCAAGGGTGTTTCGCGTCCGGCCCGAGTAGGTGCAGGCATCGACAGGGACAGTCGGTACATCATCTGGGCTGTAAGATGTGGGGGAAGAAGGGAGCATTATGCAGATATTGGAAGTGCTCCGGTGGCCGCTTGCGGCGGTGGCGTGTGTGTTGATCGTCGTGATCACACTCCGCTACGCCCCTTTCGAGTTTTTCTCCCGAGCACGTCGCCCGGGATCCGGTGGCAAATCACTTCTTGTGGATCCGTATCGGGCGTTTGCCGTCAATCAACAACGTGAACTTGAACAGGTTAAGCCTGCGGGCGAGACCGTCCATGCTACTCACGTGCTCCCGCCGCCGAACCCGGCTCTCGATCAATTCGAGCAGGAAATTCAGACTCTACTAGCTGAAATAAAGTTGCCGCCCGAACTTGAGAAAGCTTGGCTTATTCGCATCGTTGCCCATTGGCGCGTCATGTACGGACATGAGGTAACATATCGAATGATCGTCGGATCGCAGATCACCCTGCTGTTGCTAGCAAACACTATATCGCCACCCAACACCGCGAAGGCGCGCGAGTTATACGAGGTTGCCAGGACAACCTATCCTGAGATCTATACGAATTTTACGTTCGAGACATGGATTAATTGGCCCGTGATGAGAGGCTTGCTGATAAGGCACGTGAGTGACGAGGCCGTGAGCTCCGACGTCGTCCTTTTCAAGATCACACCTCTTGGACAAGATTTTTTGCTCTATCTCTTCAACAATTCGCTGACCGCCGGAAAAGTCGGGTAATCAAACGCCCACATTGCCCCCGCGATCGAGGCCCCGCGCGTCCATGTTGCGTCGGGTCGTTTATCCCCAGACCCAGCAGTGCTCGCATCCTCGATCTTTTGCAGCAGGTCCAAGCTGATCTGGCAGCCGCATTCACTCCCGAGCGGTTGGAAGAAGTATCAACAAATTGATGGCCATCATAGCCCCTCCTCGTGCTATTCGTACGTTCGAATCGAACCGCACCGGCACCGGATTCGTGGACTGAAATCGGGAAGTGGGAGGTCGGGGGGAATGGTCGCGGCCCCCTTCCCCTGGTGCGCGTCCGTCCCCAACTGGCATCGAGCGCGACGCGATAACGCATGGGCGATATGGGGAGCTCTCGCTGCTGCTGCACAGGCAGCTTAGACGCATGGCGCATGGCCAGGCCGCACAGCATCGAGGAGGAAGCCGTCGCCACTGAAGCCGTTCGACGTGGGACGCTTCTTGCCGAGAATGCGTCGCTGCGCGAGAGCGACTGTTGCCCGCTTTTGCCGGGGCGGAGAACACGCGGAGGCGATCCGATCACGCGATCAAGGACGCACGCAAGTTTGCGATTGCTGACTTATACGCGAGCTGCCGGTTGTCGTAGCCAAACTGCAGCGCAGACAGTATGGCTGCTGATCCGTATACCGTCAACAAGGGCGCCTCCGAAGAGGATATTCAGGCGAGGATCGTCGGTCCGAGCAAGGTTTATACGGTCGTGCCAACGATGAGATCAGGTGATGCTCGGCGCCAAGCAGATTCTGGAGGACTCTTACCTGCCGCGCGTGCTCTATTGCATCAAGTCTGCAGTCGACCCTGTCACCACGGATGGCCACGAGACCAGGCAATGGCGGAGCTGCGTATTCGGTCTCGCTGGCTGATCAGGCGGATCCGGTGATGACGGAAATTCTTGTCGAACAATCATGGCTGATAGCACTTGGTCTGTTTCTTGCTGTGGCTGTGGGGATTGCTGTCTGGACCCACAAAATGCCGGGATGAGCGACATGATTTGCAGAGCTCTCGTCGTTTCATGCGTTGTCGACATGTGCTGGCCCGGCGTTTCCGCGCTGAAGTCCGTGCCGGTGCCAGAAAATAGATTAGTCAGTTTGCGCTGCCGAACGCGCCGCCCCACCTGCAAGCCGGCGTCCCGGTCTAATTGACGCTCGTCGGATAATAAGCCTCTGGTAACACGCGGGGACCGATCGATGGCCGCCTTGGGGTGGACATAACTGCCCGTTGGACAACCCACCACGCGCAGTGCGCGGAAACTCGTCAGGTTATCTCCCGAGACCTGCTGCACGTTTAGCGCCTCCCAACAATATTTGCTACGATACTGGCGTCAAATCCAGGCCACGCGCCCTATGCTCTCCTAGAGAAACTCGCCAGGAGCACTGCCAAGACACCTGTGAGGAAGATACCGTCGAATGTTCCAGCTCCTCCGATGGAGGCAACAG
>Ga0137361_10001669_pt1 | contig 13895 bp, 10 predicted proteins | sample Mad1_80_16metaG_FD_104923 | JGI IMG/M metagenome (GOLD analysis project Ga0137361, IMG submission 104923) | Vadose zone soil microbial communities from Angelo Coast Range Reserve, California, USA - Mad1_80_16 metaG | ecosystem: Environmental > Terrestrial > Soil > Vadose zone | place: USA... | reverse complement strand
GTCGCGGAGGCCCGGCGCGCGGTGCGCCAGCTCGGCGCGGTGGCGGTCATCGGCAACCCGAACCCGATCAACGGCCGCCACGTCCACGACTCGCAGATGGAGCCGCTGTGGGCCGCCATCGAGGAGCTGGGGGTGCCGGTGGGCTTCCACCCGACCGGGCACGCGTCACTGCGCGACGACATCGCCCGCCGCTACCTCGACACCCCGAACGGCCGCGTCATCGGGGTGGCCGGCCGCAATCCGGTCGAGCTGATGATGGCCTTCGGGAGCATGGCCGCCGGCGGCGTCCTCGAGCGGCATCCCGGTCTGCGCTGCGCGTTCCTCGAAGGCACGTGCGGCTGGCTGCCGTGGTATCTCTGGCGGCTCGACGAGGCGTGGGAGAAGTTCGGCCCCGGCTCCGAGATCCAGATCGCCCACACCCCCAGCCAGTACTTCTTCCGCCAGTGTGTCGTCGCCACCGACGCCGACGAGAAGCCGCTCCGCCAGGTCATCGAGGCGATCGGCGACGACAACATCGTGGTCTCGACCGACTACCCGCACTCGGACGGCCTCTTCCCGAAGGCGATCGAGGAGTTCGTGCACCTGGAGGGCGTCACCGACAAGTCGAAATCGAAGATCCTCTGGGACAACTGCGCGCGGCTCTACAACCTGGGCGGGGGCGGCTAGACGACCACCGGCTACCGGGGCGGCGGACCGCTCCAGAGCGCGTCGTCCGACGCGATCCGCTGCGGCGCGTCTCCGCCATCGAGAGCCCGCATGATCTCCCGCGCCATGGTCTCGTACCAGTCGGCCACCGCGGCCGGGTAGTCGGCGTGGCTCTCGAGATCCTTGAGGATCGGGCCCTCGACGGTCGGGATGTCGTGGCGGCCGTCGAACTGCCGGGCGTACGGCCGCCCCTTCGCGCTCGCGGTCGCGGCATCGATCGTCGCGTCGAGCTTGAGCCATCGACCGTCGAGGTAGGCCTCGCCCAGGGAGTGCCACGGGAGCGTGCGGTCACCCCACAGACGGCGCACCTCCTCGGACATGAAGGGCTTGTCGGGGCAATGCAGCTGCTGGAAGCCCACGCGCGCGGGGATCCCGGCGGCCCGGCAGAGGGCCACGAAGGAGCTCGCCTTGCCCATGCAGAAGGCGTGGCCGGCGTGGAGGACGTCGCTCGCGCGGGACTTGCCCTCCGCGAGGTAGCGGAACGACGCGAGGATGTCGTAGGGCATGTCGCGGACGAAGTAGTAGATCCGCTCGAGTCGCTCCCGGTCGCCCGCGCAGCCCTCGACGAGCCGGCGGGCCTGGGTCACGACATCCGGGTGGTCGGAATCGATGAAGCGCGTCGGCTCGAGGTACGGCCGCAGGTCGTCCGCCGCCATGAGGGTCGGATGAATCCGGCGGCGGCGCTCCTCGTGCCGGACCGCGGGCAGCACCTCGCGGCCGGCAAGCTCGAGCCCCGCGCTCGCGGCGACGTCCGGGATCGTGAACAGGAAGTGCCGCACGCCCGCCTCGACGTACTCGCGGATGCGCGCCGCACACTGGTCCGGCGTGCCGACGATGTGGCTCTCCGCCGGGATGCCCGCGAAGCGCTCGCGCGTGGCGGCGGCCCGCCCCGCGTCACGGTCCACGATGAGCAGCGCGGTGACCGAGCGCTCGAGCGCTCGCGGGTCCCGGCCGGCCTCGCGGCAGGCCGCGTCGAGATAGGCCGCGCGGCCGGCGAGCCGCTCCGGGCCCCACCAGCGGACGTTGACCCCGTCCGCGGCCCGCGCGGCGAGGCGATGGATCCGGTCGCCTTCCCCGCCGATCCAGATGGGCGGGTGCGGCCGCTGGAGGGGCGGTGGATCGCACACCGCGCCGTCGATCGCGTAGTGCCGGCCCTGGAAGACCGGACGCGGCTCGGTCCACATGCGCCGGATGATCTCGAGGCCGTCGCCGAGCTGGGCGATGCGCTCACCGATGCGGGGGAACGGGATCCCGTACGCGCGATACTCGTGCTCGAACCAGCCCGCGCCCAGCCCGAGGTCGAGCCGTCCCCCGCTGATGACGTCGAGGGTGGCGCCCATCTTGGCCAGGACCGACGGCGGTCGGTACGAGTGGCAGAGCACGCTCGTGCCCAGGCGAACCCGGCGCGTGTCCCGCGCGAGGGCGGCCAGCGTCGTCCAGCATTCCAGCAGCGGCATCGATCGCGGCCCCGCGCCCCGGGGACCGGCGCCGGTCTCCGCGATCCCGGGGTCCTCCACGTAGGCGTCGGGGGCGAGGGTCAGGAAGTGATCGCAGAGCCAGACCGAGTCGAGATCGAGGGTCTCCGCGAGGGCGGCTACGCGGCGCATCTCCTCGTACGAGGTCACCGCGAGACCCCGGATGGTCAGCGCGAGGATGAGGCCGAAGTGAAGGTCCGGACGTGGCGCCATGCGTCCCCTGGGCCCGCAGCCTATCACACCGGGACCGAGGGTGGGGTGGACGGCCCCGTCCGCCGCGTGATATACGTTGCGCGCTTGCGGTGCCATCTCACGTCAGTCTGGAGGAAGCCATGACCCAGGTCACGCGGCGCACCATGCTCAAGGGCCTCGCCGGTGCCGGCGCCGCGACGGCCGTCTCCGGCTTTCCGTTCGTGAACCGCCTGGCCCTCGGCGACCAGCCGATCAAGCTCGGCGTCGTCGTCCCGATGACGGGGCCGATGGCGCTCGAGGCGCAGGAGATGCTCGCGGCCACCCAGATCGCGATCGACGACGTGAACGCGGCCGGCGGGGTCATGGGACGGAAGGTCGAGCCGGTGGTCCGGGACTCCGAGTTCAAGCCGGAGGTGGCCAAGCGCAAGGCCACCGAGCTGATCGAGGTCGAGAAGGCTCCCTTCCTCGTCGGGGCCATCGTCGGCTTCGAGGGCATCGCGATGGCCGAGGTCGGCTGCAAGAACGACGTGATCGTGAGCTTCTTCGGCCAGAACTTCCTGACCGTCAAGGGCAAGATGTGCAAGTACCAGTTCGGCAACAACCTCTCGCCCTACCAGACCGCGGCGGCCGCCGCGCGCTTCGTCGACGCGCAGAAGATGGGCAAGAAGTGGCACATGCTCGCCAACAACTACTCGTGGCCACAGATGTTCGAGCGGGCCTACTCGCTCGTGGCCAAGCAGGTGGGCGCGGAGTGGACGGGGGTGACGTGGGCCCCGCTCGGCACGCGCGACTTCCTGCCCTTCCTGCCCAAGGTGGCGGCGGCCAAGGCGGACGTCGTCTTCATCACCACGTGGGCCGCCGACCAGGTGGCGTGCGCCAAGCAGGTGCAGGAATTCGGGCTGGCCCGGCACGCGCAGGTCATCCACTCCATCACCGAGCTCACCTTCGCGGAGGCCGCCGGCAAGGGCGTCTACGAGAACTTCTACTCCGGCATGCCGTGGTACTGGCAGCTCAAGGACAAGTTCCCGGAGGCCAAGCGCTACTACGACCGGCACTTCGCGCTCCGCAAGCGCGCCCCCGGCGGCTACACCGCCTCGACCTACTCCACGGTGCGGGTGCTCCTCGACACCGCCCGCGGGGAGAAGTCGCTCGAGACCGACAAGATCACCCGCGCGCTCGAGGGCCGCAAGTTCCAGTACCTCAAGGGTCCCGAGCAGATCCGGGCCTGCGATCACGTGAACATCCAGGACGTGTATCTCTGCAAGGGCAAGTCGGCCGCCGCCATGAAGGACGCGTGGGACTTCTTCGACATCGTCCAGGCGGTCGGCGGCGACGCGACCGCGGAATCCTGCGACGGCGAGGGCTTCGATCCGAAGAAGCCCCTCAGCCAGCAGATCTGAGGGCCCGGCGGATCTGACCCTCGCCGGCTACCCGCTCGAGATCTGGTACACCCAGCTCTTCATCGGGCTGGTGAACGGCTGCATCCTGATCCTGGTCGCGCTCGGACTGTCGATCGTGTTCGGGCTCATGGGCATCATCAACTTCGCCCACGGGGTCTTCTACATGCTCGGCGCCTACGCGGGCTGGCTCACCGTCCAGCTCACCGGGAACTTCTGGCTCGCGCTGGTGACCGCGCCGGCCGCGGTCGGCCTGCTCGGAGCCCTCGTGGAGCGCGGGGTGCTCAAGCGCATCTACGGGACCCGGAACGCGAACTTCGCGGGCGTGCTGGTGACCTACGGCCTCGCGATCATGATCCCCGACCTCGTTCGCATGACGTTCGGCCGGCCCGGCAAGCCGTTCGCGATGCCGGCCATCCTCACCGGGTCGCTCTTCCAGCTCGGCGCTACCGAAGTGCACGGCTACCGCGTCTTCATCCTGCTGGTCACCGCCGCGCTCCTGCCTCTCCTCTGGCTCCTGCTCAACAAGTCCAACCTCGGCCTCGTGATCCGCGCCGGCACCAGCGACAACCTCATGGTGCAGCTCCTCGGCATCAACGTGGCGCGGACGTGGACGATCACCTACGCGCTCGGCGCCGCCCTCGCCGGCCTCGCCGGCGTGATCACCGCGCCCCTGGTGGCGGTGGCCCCGGAGATGGGCGGCCTCGTGCTCATCGAATGCTTCATCGTCACGGTGGTCGGGGGAATGGGAAGCTTTCTCGGGGTGGTCGCGGGCGGGCTGCTCATCGGCGAGACGCTGGCCCTGACCGGAATGCTCTACGACGTGTTCGCCGACGTCGTCATCTACCTCGCGATGGCGCTCGTGCTGCTCGTCCGCCCGCGCGGTCTCTTCGGCCAGGAGGGGATGTCCGAGGAGTGAGGGGCCTCCTGCTCGCCGGCCTGGTGCTGGGGACCGCACCGCTCTACGCGGACTACACCCCCTTCTACCTCGGGCTCCTGACCGAGGTGCTGGTCTTCGGGCTCTTCGCCCTCGCCTACGACGTGCTCCTCGGCCACGCCGGGGTCCTCTCGCTCGGCCATTCCGCCTTCGTGGGGGTGGGCGCCTATGCCACCGGGCTGCTCCTCGCGCGCCGCCTGGCCCCGCTCGAGCCGAGCCTGCTCGCCGGCGCGGTGGGAGGCCTCCTCACGTCGCTGATCCTGGGCCTTCTGGTCCTGCGAAAGCGCGGCGTCTATCTCGCCATGCTGACCCTCGCGCTCTCCCAGGTCTTCTACTACGTGGTCCTCATGTGGACCCCGGTGACCGGCGGTACCGACGGGCTCGGCAACCTGCCCATCCTGACCCTGAGCGAGCCGCTCGGCTGGCGTCTGTCGAAGCACCCGGTCACCCGATACTACGTGGTGGTGACGATCGTCTTCGTGGCGATGCTGGTGATCCGCCACCTCCTGCGCTCGCCGCTCGGACGCGTGATGCGCGCGGTGAAGGCCAACGAGACCCGCGCGGCCGCGTGCGGCTACGACACGCGGCGCGTCCGGCTGGCCGCCTTCGCGATCTCCGGCTTCTTCTCGGGCCTGGCCGGCGCGCTGCTCACGGTGGTGCTGGAATTCGTGCCGATCGAGAACATCCACTGGCAGATGTCGGGGACGGTCCTGATCATGACCCTCTTCGGGGGCACCGGGACCATGCTGGGGCCCTTCATCGGGGCCGGCGTGTTCATCTGGATGCGTGATTTCCTCAGCAAGTACCTCGAGTACTGGGAGGTCTTCGTCGGGGGCGCCTTCGTGCTCATCGTCCTCTTCTTCCCCGAGGGCATCGTCGGCACCCTGACCGGACTGCTGGGGCGGCGCCGGGCCGCCCCGGCGGCCGAGAGCGGGGCGCAGCCCATCGAGCCGGAGGCTCTGGTGCGGAGGCGGACGGAAGGCGGCGACGGCGAGGCGTGCCTCCTCGAGAGCCACGGCCTCAGCAAGACCTTCGGGGGCCTCACCGCGGTCAACGCGGTGGACTTCCAGGTGCGGCGGGGGGAGCTCCGCTCGGTCATCGGCCCCAACGGCGCCGGCAAGACCACCTTCTTCAACCTCCTCACCGGGGTCCTCCCGTCGTCGGGGGGCCGCATCCTCTTCAAGGGCCGGGACATCACCCGGCTCCCCGCCCACGCGGTCTCCCGTCTCGGCATCGCGCGCTCGTATCAGGTCACCAACATCTTCGGCGATCTCTCCGTGTTCGAGAACGTGCGCATCGCGGCCCAGTCCCGGGTGACCCACTACCGCTTCTGGGGCCACGCGGACCGACTCGCCGCCGTGAACGAGCGCGCCCAGGAGATCCTCCGTCACCTCGGCCTCACCGGGAAGGGCGACGTCCGGGGCGCCGAGCTGTCGCACGGCGACCAGCGCTATCTCGAGATCGGCATCGCGCTCGCCACCGATCCCGACTTCCTGCTCCTCGACGAGCCGACCGCGGGGATGAGCCCCGAGGAGACGCGGCGGACCGCCGCCTTCGTGCGCCGCCTCGCCGGCCACGTCACCGTCGTGGTGGTGGAGCACGACATGGAGGTGGTGATGGGCATCTCCGACCGCATCACCGTGCTCAACTACGGCGAGGTGCTGGCCGAGGGCACGCCGGCCGAGATCCGGGCCAACCCGGACGTCCGCCGCGTGTACCTCCGGGACTGAGCCTCCCATGCTCCGCCTCGAGGGAGTGGACGCCTACTACGGCCCCAGCCACGTGCTGCAGGGGGTGTCCCTCGCGGTCGACGCGGGGGAGGCGGTCGCCCTGCTCGGGCGCAACGGGGCCGGGAAGACCACGACGCTGAAGACGATCATGGCGGTGGTCCGCGCCCGGCGCGGCCGCATCACCTGGAACGGCGCCGACATCGCCGCGCTGCCGTCCTACCGCATCGTGCAGGCGGGCATCGGCTACGTGCCCGAGGAGCGCCGGATCTTCCCCAACTTGACCGTGTACGAGAACCTCAGGATGGCGCGCCTCACCGTCGACGGGGGCCGACGCATGGAGGCCTACCTCGCGCGGGTCCTCGATCTGTTTCCCCCGCTGCAGGCGCGGCTCACCAGCAAGGGCAAGACCCTGAGCGGCGGCGAGCAGCAGATGCTGACGATGGCGAGGAGCCTCGGCACCGAGCCTCGGCTGCTGCTCATCGACGAGCCCACCGAGGGACTCATGCCCGCCTTCGTCGAGACGATCGGCCGGACCATCGGAGAGATCCAGCGCCAGGGCGTCGCGGTCCTCCTCGTCGAGCAGAACACCCGCCTGGCGCTCGCCGCGACCAAGCGCGTCTACTTCATCGAGAAGGGCGTGATCAAGCACGAGGCGCGCTCGCGCGACCTGGAGAGCGACCCCGCGGCGCGCCTCCGCTACCTGGGCGTCTAGCCCTCCCGAGCTCCGGGCAGCTTGCCGAGGGCGCGGAGGATCACCTCCGGCGTCATCGGCACGCGGGTGACCCGCGCCTTGAAGGGGCTCAGGGCGTCGTTCACCGCGTTGAGCACCGCGCCCGGCGCGCCCGCGACCCCGCCCTCTCCCGCGCCCTTGAAGCCGCCCTCGGAGTAGGCGGTCGGGGTCTCGACGTGGGCGACCCAGATGTCGGGCAGCTCCGCGGCCATCGGCACGAGGTAGTCCATCATGGTGCCGGTCAGGAGCTGGCCGTGCTCGTCGTACACGCAGTGCTCGAAGAGCGCGTCGCCGATCCCGTGGGCGACGCCGCCCCGCACCTGCTCGTCCACCAGCATCGGGTTGATGATGCGCCCGCAGTCCTCCGCGACCCAGTGCCCGAGCAGCTTCACGAAGCCGGTCTCCACGTCGACCTCGACGTGGGAGAGCTGCACCCCGTTCGTGAAGGCGAGCGGCTGGTGGCGCGGCACGTAGTGCCGGGTCACCGTCATCTCGGACTGGAAATCCTTGGGCAGGGTGTCGGGGCGGAAGTAGGCCACCCGCCCGAGCTCGGCGAGCGGCAGGCGACGCTCCCCGGTGGCCGCGTCGACCACGTGGCCGGCCCGCACGTCGAGGGTGAGCGGGTCCACCTCGAGCAGGGCCGCCGCGACCTTCAGGATGTTCTCCTTCAGCGCCTTGCCGGTCTGGAGCGTGGCCTCCCCGCCGATGCCGGCGCCGCGGCTCCCCCACGTCCCGCCCCCGTAGGGCGTCACCATCGTGTCCCCGGTCACCACCCGCACGTCCTCGATCGGGACCCCGACCGTCGCGGCCGCGACCTGGGCCAGGATGGTGTCGGTCCCCTGCCCCTGCTCGGTGACGCTCGCGAGCACCGTGAGCTTGCCGCTCGGCTCGAGGCGAATCGTGGTGCCATCCTGGGAGGAGATGCGGGCTCCGCCGGTGCCGTAGGTCTGAGCGCCCGGCACGGTCAGGTCGATGAACACGCAGAGGCCGATCCCACGGTGGATCCCCCGCACCCGCAGGCGGTCGCGCTCCGCGCAGAGCTTCGGGTAGTCGGCCAGGCGCAGCACCGCATCCAGCGATTCCTCGTGCGACAGCTTCTCGAAGAAGAGACCGGTGGGCGCGGTGTAGGGATACATGTCGGCGGTGAGCAGGTTGTGGCGGCGCACCTCGACCGGGTCGAGCCCGAGCTCGCGCGCCGCGCGGTCGACCATCGCCTCCATGACCAGGGCGGCGACCGGGTGGCCGACCGCGCGGTACTGCGACATCGGGGTCTTGTTCTGGAACACCACGCGGCCCCGGGCCGCGTAGTTCCGGAACCGATAGGGACCGGGGGTCGTGCGCAGGATCTGGCCGCTCTCGACCACGCTCGACCGCGGGTACATCGAGAAGGCCCCGACCGGAGCGAGATCGTCCAGGCGCATCCCGAGGATGGTGCCGTCGCGGGCAACCGCCACCTCTGCGGTGACCCGGTGGTCGCGCGAGTGGATGTCGGTCTGGAATGACTCGAGGCGGTCGGCGAGGAACTTGACCGGCCGGCCGAGCATCACCGCGAGGGCGCAGGTCGCGATCTCGTCGGGATAGGTGTGGATCTTGAGCCCGAACGAGCCCCCGACGTCCTTGTTGATCACGCGCACCCGGTGCTCGGGGATGCGGAGGTGCCGCGACAGGATGTCGTGCAGCATGTAGGGCGCCTGCCCGGAGTGGTACACGGTCAGGGTCTCGTCGGCGGGGTCGTAGTCCGCCAGCACCACCCGCGCCTCGAGGCTCACGACGGTGTGACGGCCGGTGTCGAAGGTGTCCCGGTAGACCGCGGCGGCGGCCCGGAACGCCCCGTCCACGTCGCCCGACTTCACCTGCGTCTCCAGCACCAGATTGTCGCCGAGCTCCGGGTGGACGAGGGTCGCCCCCGGCGCGAGGGCCGCCTCGGCGTCCACCACCGGGGGCAGCGGCTCCCAGGTGACGCGCACGCGCGCGCAGCCGTCCTCCGCGAGGGCGCGCGACTCCGCCACTACCGCGACCACCGGCTCGCCCTGCCACACCGCCTTCTCCACCGCGAGCGGGTACTGGGGCGCCGACTTCATGCCCGCGTAGTTCTTGAGCACGCCGACCCACGGCTCGCAGCGCGGGGCGAGCTCGCGGCCGGTCACCACCGCGACCACTCCGGGGAGGGCCGCCGCCTCCGCGGTGGCGATGGCCGCGATGCGCGCGTGGGCGTGAGGCGAGCGAACGAAGGCCACGTGCAGGAGCCGGGGCACCGCCACGTCGTCGGTGTACGTGCCGCGCCCGGCGACGAGCCGCGCGGTCTGCGGGCGCACCACCGAGCGGCCGATGTAGCCGCCGTCCTCCGAGGCGGCGGGCACGGCCGGCGCGCCCCCTCGCCGGTCCGCCGCGCGCAGGACGGCCTGGACGATGGCGTGGTAGCCGGTGCAGCGGCAGTAGTTGCCGCCCAGGGCCTCCCGGATCGCCGGCGCGTCCGGACGGGGCTCGCGCTCGAGGAGCGCCTGCGCGGTGAGCAGCATCCCCGGCGTGCAGAAGCCGCACTGGAGCGCGTTCTCCGCGCGGAACGCCTGCTGTAGCTCGGCGATGGCCCCGGTCTCGGCCACTCCCTCGATGGTCTCGACCCGGCAGCCGTCGGCCTGGACCGCGAGCATCAGGCAGCCGCGGATCGGCTTGCCATCCACCCGGACCGTGCAGGCGCCGCACACCCCGTGCTCGCAGCCGACGTGCGATCCGGTCAGCTCGAGCTCGTACCGGAGGAAGTCCACCAGGCTCTGGCGGGGCTCGACCTCCCGCGCCACCCGCGCGCCGTTGACGGTCAGGACGACGTTCACCGCCGGGCCTCCGTCGAGGGGGACACCAGACGGGAGACCAGACGGGCGAGCAGCACGCGGGCCAGGTGGCGACGCAGGGCGGGCGAGCCGTGGACGTCGCCGGGCGGATCGAGATCGCGATCCAGCGCGCGGCCGGCCGCGGCGAGCGCGTCGGCGTCGGCGCGGCGGCCGGCGAGCGCGGCCTCGGCGGCCCGGCTCCGGACCGGCCGCGGGCCGACGCCGAAGAAGACGAGCCACGCCTCGCCGACGGCGTCGCCCTCGACCCGCACCCGGGCGGCGAGGCCGGCGAGCGCGAAGTCGCCGTGGCGGCGCGTCAGCTCGTCGAGCCCGGTGCGCCAGCCGGGACCGGGGGGTGGCACCACCAGCGCGGTGACGACCTCGCCAGGCTCGAGCGCGGTGGTGTAGACGCCGCGGAAGAACTCGTCCGCCCGGACCGTGCGGCGCCCGTGGCGGCCGGTGACCTCGATGCTCGCGTCGAGCGCCACCGCGCACGCGGGCAGCTCGGCGGCGGGGTCGGCGAGCGCGAGGCTGCCACCGACCGTGCCGCGCGCCCGGATCGCCTCATGCCCCACGTGGGCGGCCGCCTCCGCGAGGAGCGGGGCGTGCTCGCGCAGCAGCGCGGAGCCCGCGAGTGACTCCTGTCGCGTGAGCGCGCCGATCGCGAGTCCCTCGGGAGTCATCCGGATGGCGTCGAGGCCGGGCAGCCGGTTGATGTCGATGATCGCGCGAGGGGTCGCCAGGCGCATGTTGAGCGCGGGCACCAGGCTCTGTCCGCCGGCCAGGATGCGGCCGTCGTCTCCGTACCGATCGAGCAGATCGAATGTCTCGGCCAGGGAGGTCGGGCGGTGATATTCGAACGGCGCCGGTTTCATGCCCGCCTATCCTGCCTCAGGGCCGGGGCGAGGTAAAGAGAGCCCTCGACTCCGGCCGTCCGGCGTGCGTTGACAAGAACCATCGTCGAGCTTACGCTCCCTCTACGTCGCGTGAGCTTCCTTTCCGGCATCCCGTGAACACCGCCAGCCTCCTCCAGTTCCTCTTCTCCGGGCTCATGGTGGGGGCGATCTACAGCGCGACCCGGCGGTGATCCGCGTCTATCTTGGCGAGGACGAGGCCGCGGTTGCTTGAGGTGAGCGGGCTCTCCGCGCGCTACGGGCCGGTGCACGCATTGCGGGACGTCTCGCTCGAAGTCCGCGCGGGCGAGCTGGTGGCGCTGATCGGCGCCAACGGCGCGGGCAAGTCCACGGGATCGGAACGCGCGGCTGGCGCGTCGGCGGACCTGCTCGCGGACGATCAACTCAAGGCCGCCTACCTCGGTGGATAGAAGGTAGACGGCGCGGAAAGGCTTCGGACGGCATGTCAGAGACCAGCGACCGGCTGCTGCGGGGCTACCAGGCCCAGGAGAAGCGCTTCCTGGAGCGGCGCTTCCCCCTGCGCTTCACGACCGAGAACCCGATCCTGCGCGAGCTGTACGGCCAGGCCAAGGGACTCCGCTGGAATCCGGAGACCGACATCGCATGGGGCCGGTTCGATCCGCAATTGTATCCGCCCGCGGCGCGCGAGGCGGCGCGCCTGGTGTGGAGCCGCCGGGCGTGGGGCACCTATCCGGGCCTCGGCGAGAACACCGCGCTCCTGATCCGCTTCTGCCTCGAGTCCGGCGCGGCCGGCATGGACGCCAAGCTCTTCCTCTCGTTCCGTCCCGCCGAGGAGGCCAAGCACCTCGAGGCCTGCTTCCTCTTCGCCCGGCACCTGGGCGGCTACGAGTCCACCCCGGCCGCCGCGGTGGCGCGCGCGAGCAACCAGCCCTTCGCCCAGATGGCGCTCGACCCGGACGTGTCGGTGGAGGCGGTGATCGCCGCGCTGGGCGGCCTCGACGACCAGCTCGACCTCAACCTGTGCCTCTCGCATCTCCAGCACAGCCGCGACGAGACCGCGCGCCAGATCTTGAGGCTGGTGGCGACCGACAAGCAGCGCCACGTGCTCTTCGCCTGGACCCTGCTCGGCGACCGGCTCCCCCGGCTCGACGCGGCCGGGCGCGCCGCCGTGGGCCTGGCGGTTCGCGATATGCTGGAGCGCGTGATCCTCACCGGCTACCGGAACACGTGGCTCCTGCCCGCGGAGGCCCGCGAGCCGCTGCTGGCCGCGGAGGCCCTCACCGCGGAGCACGGCCTGGGCGCCTCCACCGTAGCCCAGGAGAAGGCGGTGGTGCGCGCCACCCTCTCCCAGGTGCGGGAGCGCCTCGCCACGTGGGACATCACGCTGGCTCCCGTCGATCATCCCGAGCTCGGCCGCGCATGAGGCGCCGCTCGACCGCCCCGTCCAGGAGGAATCCCGCATGAGCACCTATCTCGCCGAGACCCGCTATCCCCTCGAGCTCGCCCCCGCCATGCCCGACGTCTGGGAGCTGTGGCAGCGGGCCAAGACGCTCGAGTGGGATCCGGAGCTGGATATACCGTGGGAGGAGCTGCACCCGGAGCGTTATCCCGAGGAGCAGATCATGGCCGCCCGGCTTCACTGGAGCCGGCGGACCTGGGGCGAGTACGGCGCCATCTCGGAGAGCCCGGCCCTGCTGCTGCGCTTCTGCCTCGAGAACCGGCTGGCGGACCTGCGCTTCTTCTTCACGATGCGCACGCAGGAGGAGGGCCGCCACGCCGAGGCCTCCTGGCTCATGGCCGAGCGGCTCGGCGGCTACTTCCCGCAGCCGCAGAACCCGCCGACCGCGACCGCGGTGGGCACCCACGGCGTCCGACGCATGGCGTTCGACCCCGACACCTCGCTCGAGGGCATCTTCGCGAGCCTGGTCTGCGCGGCGGAGGAGATCCTGATCGACGCGTTCAAGGCGACGGTCCACAAGGCCACGAACCCGGCGGTGCGCCGGCTGATGGAGCTGATCCTGCGCGACGAGGTCCGCCACATCGCCTTCGGGTGGCAGTGCCTGGACGCCTGGGCGCCCACCTTCACGCCGGAGACGGTGAAGAACATCGAGCGCGCGACGACCCAGATGATCCAGAACGTGGAGTTCAACGGCTACCGCAACCTGTGGCTCGCGATCGAGGGCGGCAGCGCCACGCCGCTCGAGATCGACGCGGACCGCGTGGCGTGCGAGGCCGGCCTCGGCGGCACCACCCCCGAGGACGAGATGCGCATCGTGCCCCAGTTCATCAAGAAGATCCGGGCGCGGATGGCGCCCTGGGGCGTGAACCTGCCGCTGTTCGATCACCCGAAGCTCGGGAAGGTGTAGCCCGACCCGCGTGCGGCCCGCTCCCTTCGACTACTTCGCGCCGCGGACGGTGGAGGAGGCCCTCGACCTCCTCGCGCGCCACGGCGAGGACGCCAAGCTGCTGGCCGGGGGCCAGAGCCTGGTGCCGATGATGAACATGCGGCTGGTGCGCCCCGCGGTGATCGTGGACCTGAACCGCGTGGCCGCGCTCGGGGCCGTGCGGGAGGAGGCGGGGGGCCTCCGCCTGGGCGCGCTCGTTCGCCAGCACGCGCTCGAGCGCGACGGCCGCATCGCCAACGCGGCGCCCCTGCTCGCCGAGGCGGCGCCGCTCATCGGCCATCTGCAGACCCGGGCGCGCGGCACCATCGGAGGCAGCCTGGCCCACGCGGACCCCGCCGCGGAGCTGCCCGCCTGCATGATCGCCCTCGACGCCGTCTTCCATCTTCGAAACGCCCGAGGGCAGCGGGCGTGCCGCGCGCAGGACTTCGTCCGCGGCCTCCTGGCCACCGCGCTCGAGCCCGACGAGCTGCTCGCCGAGATCGAGTTGCCCGGCCCGCCCGCGCCCCGGACAGGGCACGGCTTCGCCGAGGTCGCGCGCCGGCACGGGGACTTCGCGCTCGTCGGCGCCTGCGCGGTGCTCGGGCTCGACGCGGCCGGCGTCTGCCGGCACGCGCGCCTCGT
>Ga0137361_10001668_pt1 | contig 13904 bp, 12 predicted proteins | sample Mad1_80_16metaG_FD_104923 | JGI IMG/M metagenome (GOLD analysis project Ga0137361, IMG submission 104923) | Vadose zone soil microbial communities from Angelo Coast Range Reserve, California, USA - Mad1_80_16 metaG | ecosystem: Environmental > Terrestrial > Soil > Vadose zone | place: USA... | reverse complement strand
TCTCCCGTCCGATAGATCCAGGCCGTCTTCAATCGGCTCACGTTGGCGGTGTTGATCTGGCCGAGGGGCGAGTACTGGGTGTGACCCGCGTCGCCGCCGTGGAAGCGCCAGGCAGTGTCTGGGGCGGGAGCGGCGGGGCGGGGCTGAGCCAACGCCGGCGCCAGGCCAGCCGCGGTGGCGAGCGCCAGCACCGCCGGCAAGGCCTGCGCCCGCGATCGCGAGGTGGAGTCCATGGGTTTCCTTTCTTGCCCGGCCGCAGAGCATACCGCGGACTCCCGGCGGGCGCACCGCGGGAGCCGTCCGCCCTTGGAATGGCATATCACTCGAATATCGAGGATAATCGACGCGTGGAGAACCCCCTCACTACCCGGGCCGCCCTCCTGCTGGCCCTCCGCTCGGGGCCCGGCTACGGCCTGGACCTGATCGGGCGGGTCGCACGGATGACCTCGGGCCGGGTCCGCCTAGGCCAGGGGGCCGTCTACCCCGCCCTGAGAGCCCTCGTGCGTGAGCGGCTCTTGACTCGCTGGGAGGTGGTGCCGGGCCGTCGGCGGGGTGGCCGCTCCCGGAGCTACTACGAGCTGACGCGGAAGGGCTCGGCGATGGCGGAGGTCCATCGCCGGGCCCTTCTGGCGTGTGCGGTCCCGGGCGCGCATCGCGCCGCCGCGGGCGAGATCCGCCGCATGCGCCACCGCTTGCACCGGGGAGCCGAGCTGAGCCTCTTTGCCCTCGAGCTGCGGGGGCGAGGCAACCGGGGCTGACGCTCGTGGCCCCTCCTCGGGCAAACCGATTCGAGGCGGTCGCCCTGCGCCTGGCCCAGATCCTCGGCGAGGGGGAATGCCTGCTGGCCGGGGGACTGGCGGTGATCGCCCACGGCTACGTGAGGGCCACCCAGGACGTCGACCTCGTGACGCGGCTCCCCTTGCGAGAGGTGAGGGAGCGGCTGGTCCGGAAGCACGTCCGCGCCTCCTTGAAGCGCGGCGACCCCCTGGAGGGGGACTTCGCGTGCGTGAAGGGCGTGCTGGCGGGGATCCCCTTCGACGTCCTTCCCGAGCTGGTGCCGGTTGCCTGGGACGCCGCCCTCCCCGTCTTCCGCGGTCCCGGCGCGGCGCTCTCCGTCGTCGACCTCGACAGCCTCATCCGGCTCAAGCTGAAGGCGCAGGGGCACCATGACCTCATGGACGTGGCCATGCTGGTCCTCCTCCACCCGGAGACCCGCCGCGCGGCGCTCGCGGGGGCGGCCGCCTACCGCATCCGCGATCGGCTCGAGGCCTGGCTCAAGGATTCCCGCCTCCGTGGCCAGGCGCGCGAGGAGAAGCGGCGCTAGTCCCTCAGAGCGCCCGCTCGAGGCGGCGGCAGAACGTCTCCAGGATCTGGATGCGCGCGAACTTCTTGTCGTTCCCGGCCACCAGGGTCCAGGGAGCGTGGCGGGTGCTGGTGCGCACGACCATGTCGTTGACCGCGGTGTGGTAGGCCGCCCAGCGGTCGCGGTTGCGCCAGTCCTCGTCCGTCATCTTGTGCCGCTTGTACGGCGTCTCCCGCCGGTCCTCGAAGCGCCGGAGCTGCTCCTGGGGGCTGATGTGGATCCAGAACTTGGTGAGCACGATCCCGGCCTCCGCGAGCTGCTCCTCGAAGTCGTTGATCTCGGGGTAGGCGCGCATCCACTCGTCTTCCTTCGCGAAGCCTTCCACGCGCTCCACCAGCAGGCGGCCGTACCAGGAGCGGTCGTAGATCGTGACCCGGCCCGCCCGGGGGAGGTGCCGCCAGAAGCGCCAGAGGTAGTGGTGGGCCTTCTCCTCGTCGGTGGGAGCGGCGATGGGGATCACGCCGTAGAGCCGGGGGTCCATGGCCTCGGTGAGGCGGCGGATGCTGCCTCCCTTGCCGGCGGCGTCCCAGCCCTCGAAGACGGCCACGCTCGACACCTTCTTGTCCGCGGCCGCCCGCACCAGCCGGTTGAGCCGGCCCTGCAGCCGGAGCAGCCGCTTCCGGTACTCGCCGTCCGGGAGGCGGCGAGTCAGGTCGACGTGGTCCAGCACCGTCACCGACGCCTTGGGCACGGGAGGCGGGGCGGGCGTGTGGCTGGGCAGGCGGGGGGCCGCCACCGCGCCGTCGCCGTTGCCGGAGAGCCGCCGGCGCATCGCCTCCAGGAGGATCCGCCCGACCATCAGCTCGCGGTACTGGGGATCCTCGGCCTCGATCAGGAACCAGGGGGCGCGGGCGGAGTCGCTGCGCCGCACGATCCGCTCCGAAGCCTTGATGAAGCGGTCGTACAGCTTGTAATGCTTCCACTCGAGGGGGGACACCCGCCAGCGCGTCTCCTTGTCCCCCGCGAGGGATTGCAGGCGCTTCTTCTGGGCCTTCTTCGGCAGGTGGAGCCAGAACTTGAGCAGGAGGGCCCCGTCGTCCACGAGCATCTGCTCGAAGAAGGCGATGCGGTTGAGCTCGCCGTCGAGCTCGGCCCCCCGCAGCTTGCCGTAGGCGCGCTTCACCAGGGGGTCCGTGTACCAGGAGCTCAGGTACATGCCGATCCGGCCCCGGGCGGGGAGGGTGCGCCAGAAGCGCCAGGCGGCGGGGCGCTCCCGCTCCTCGTCGGAGGGAGGGCCGAATGCCTTGTTCTCGAGCCCCCGCGGGTCGAGCCACTCGTGCAGCCGCTGCACGGTCTCGCTCTTCCCCGCCCCGTCGGCTCCCGAGAAGACGAGGATCACGGGTACCCCGGCCGGCCGCAGCACGACCTGGGCCGCGAGCAGCCCCGACCGCAGATCGGGGAGCTGGGTCGCGTACTCGCTCTTGGAGACCTTCCGGCCCAGCTCCGCCGCCTCGAACATAGCACCTCGCCGTGTCATTCTAGCGGCATGGCCGACCCGCCGTACGTCCTCATCGACACGGAACGGGCGCCCATCAAGGCCTGGGTCCGGGGGGTCCCCTTCGAGGAGGAAGCGGCGCGGCAGCTCCGCAACGCGGCCAGCCTTCCCTTCATCTTCAAGTGGGTGGCCGCCATGCCCGACGTCCATTGGGGGCTGGGAGCCACCGTGGGGAGCGTGATGCCGACCCGGGGGGCCATCGTGCCTGCCGCCGTGGGGGTGGACATCGGCTGCGGGATGGCCGCGGTGCGGACGAGCCTCCGGGCGGAGGACCTTCCGGACGACCTGAGGGACGTGCGCACCGCCATCGAGCAGGCGGTGCCCCACGGGCGCACGGACCGCGGGGGCCGCAACGACCGCGGCTCCTGGAGCGCGCCGCCCCGCCGCAGCCTCACGGCCTGGAAGGACCTCGCCCGGGGCTATGAGCGCATCGTCGACGATCATCCGAAGCTCGGCCGCAACAATCCACCCGAGCGCCAGATGGGAACCCTGGGCACCGGCAACCACTTCATCGAGGTCTGCCTGGACGAGGCCGACCACGTCTGGTTCCTGCTCCACAGCGGGTCCCGGGGAGTGGGCAACCGCATCGGCACCTATTTCATCGAGAAGGCGCGCGAGGAGATGCGCAAGCTCGAGGTTTCCCTGCCCGACAGGGACCTCGCGTACCTCCGGGAGGGGACGAGCGGCTTCGACGACTACGTGGAGGCGGTCGGCTGGGCCCAGGCCTACGCGCGCCGCAACCGCGAGGTGATGATGGAGGCGGTGATCGAGGCCGCGCGGGGGGCGAAGGGCATCCCGCCGTTTGGCCCCACCCTCGAGGCCGTGAACTGCCACCACAACTACGTGGCCCGGGAGCGGCACTTCGGGGAGGAGGTGCTCGTCACCCGCAAGGGGGCGGTGCGCGCGGGCAAGGGCGAGCTCGGGATCATCCCCGGCAGCATGGGGGCCCGCTCGTACATCGTCCGCGGCCGGGGCAACCCGGAGAGCTTCATGAGCTGCAGCCACGGCGCGGGCCGGGCCATGTCGCGGTCGGAGGCCCGGCGCCGCTTCACCCTCCAGGACCACGCCGCGGCCACGAAGGGGGTCGAGTGCCGGAAGGACAAGGACGTGATCGACGAGACCCCGGGCGCCTACAAGTCCATCGACGCGGTCATGGCCGCGCAGGAGGACCTGGTGGAGGTGGTGCACACCCTCCGGCAGGTCGTGTGCGTCAAGGGCTGACCCCCGGTTTGACAACCGCCGACCGCGGGCGTAGTTTTTTCTGGCCATGTGGAAAACGCTCCGGGAAGAGCCCATCGCCAACATCCGCGACTTCGTGCGGGACGCCGCGCGGGAAGGCCAGGCCGTGCACATCGGCACCGACTCCCAGCAGTCGGGACGCCTCACCCGCTTCGTCACCGTGGTGGTGATCCTCACCCCGCGCCGGGGTGGCCGGGTGGCCTACGTGCGCGAGTCCGCGCGTCGCATCGCCTCCCTCCGCGAGCGCCTGCTCCGGGAGGTCTGGCGGAGCGTGTCCCTGGGCATCGAGCTGGAGGCGGTCGTTCCCGGCGACCTCACGGTCCACATCGACGCGAACCCGGTGGTGACCCACAAGAGCAGCGCCCACGTGCAGGAGCTGGTGGGCCTGGTGGTCGGTCAGGGCTTCAAGGCCGCGATCAAGCCGGAAGCCTGGGCGGCCACGCACTGCGCGGACCGCGTAGTCCGGGGCCTCGTCGGCGCCGCCTGAGCGGCTGATCGTTCATCGACCCCCCACCCTATCCCTCCCCACGTAGGGGGAGGGAAGCGCTGATGCTGGTACGGCTCCGTCCTTTCATCGACCCCCCACCCTATCCCTCCCCGCGGGTGGTTTCCTCGAGCAGGTGGATGATGCTGCGCCAGGGCCCGCCGGAGGTGTGGGCGAGGCCGATCTCGCAGGTACGGCTGCTGGAGAAGCAGCCGTCGAAGATCCGCGAGGCCAGGGCCCGCATCTCCTCGCGGGTGGCGGAAGCGTTGAGCTCCGGCGTGGTCAGGCCGCGGTCCCCCGCGAAGCCGCAGCAGCCGGCCTCTCTCGGGGTGAAGGCGGTCTCCGCGGCCGCCTTCGCCACCGCCTGCAGATTGGGCGCGAGCCCCAGCTTGACCAGCGAGCAGACGGGGTGGAGGGCGACGGCGCCCACCTTCCGGCCGACCCGCAGCCGGGGCAGGAGATGGTCCGCGGCGAAAGTCACCGCGTCGAGGATGCGCAGGCGGTCGAAGCGGACCTGGTTCTCGGGGGTGAGCGACGGCCGGGTGGTGACGAGGCCGTAGGTGCAGGGGCTCATGTCCACCACCACGGGCAGCCGGCCCTCGCCGGTCCAGGCCCAAAGGCGCTCGACCGTCGCGTTGAGCGCGTGGTGGTGCGCCTCGTCGTAGCCTTTCGAGGCGAAGGGGACCCCGCAGCAGGTGCCGGGAAGGTCTTCGGGTATCCAGAGCGGCAGGCCCGCCCGCTCGGCGACCCGCACCAGGGCCTCGGGCAGGCTCAGCTCGCCCGGCTCGTCGGGCAGCCGGCCCATGACCCGGTTCATGCAGGCCGCGAAGTAGACGGCCCCGGCCTGCCCCCGCGGGGTGCGCGGAAGCGGCCGCGCGGCCCGCGGCATCTCCGGGAGCCACAGGGGCAGCTCGTCGCCTCCCACCGACCGTGAGAGCCGCGTCAACGCGACCATGAACCGGCTGCCGAACGCGGCCTGCCCGAGGTGTCCGAGCCGCAGGAGCAGGCGCACTCCCGACTCGGCCGCTCGCAAGCGCCGCGCCACGAAGGTGGCGACGGCCGCCGAGGCCCCCCGGTGGCCCTCCCGGCGGAAGCGCTTCACCAGCTTCCCCGTGTCGATGCCCACCGGGCAGGCGGTGGCGCACAGCCCGTCGGTGGCGCAGGTCTTGAGCGCCTGGTAGGGGTAGTCGCTCTCGATCGCGCGCAGCGTCTCGTGGCCCGCCCCCGCCGCCCGCAGGCGCTTCATCTCCCGGTTCACCACGATGCGCTGGCGGGGCGTGAGCGTCAGGTCCCGGCTCGGGCACTGGGACTCGCAGAAGCCGCACTCGGTGCACTTGTCCACTTCCTCCTCGACCGTGGGCATCGGCTTCAGGTCGCGGACGTGGGCCTTGGGGTCGGGGTTGAGGATCACGCCCGGGTTGAGGAGGTTCCAGGGGTCGACGAGCGCCTTGAGCCGCTGCATGACCCGATAGGCGTCGGGGCCCCACTCGGTCTCCACGAAGGGGGCGACGTTGCGGCCGGTGCCGTGCTCGGCCTTGAGCGCCCCGTCGTACTTCCCCACCACGAGCTCCACCACGTCGTCCATGAACTTCTCGTACTGCAGGACGGCCGCGGCGGTCTGGAACGACTGAGTGATCACGAAGTGGAGGTTCCCGTCCTTGGCGTGGCCGAAGATCACCGCCTCGGGGTAGCCGTGCCTGGCGAAGAGCCGCGTCAGGTCCACGGCCGCGTCGGCCAGGCGCTCCACCGGGAAGGCCACGTCCTCGATGATCACCGCGGTCCCGCTCTTGCGCACGGCCCCGATCGAGGGGAAGGCGCCCTTGCGAATGTGCCAGTAGAGGTTCTGCTGGAACACGTCGAAGGTGAAGGCCGCGGGGAGCAGGAGTCTCAGGCCCGCGAGGGCCCCCGCGGCGGCGCGCTCCATCTCGGGCTTCTCGGCTTCGCTCGCGCCCTGGAACTCGGCGAGCAGGCTGGCCGCCTCGTTCGGGAGGCCCTTCAGCTCCGCCGGCATGCCCGGCTGGTCCTCGACCGCGCGCAGGCTGGCCCGGTCCATCAGCTCCAGCGCCTTGGCCCCCGCGTCGCGCAGGGGCACGATGGCCGCGCACGCGGCGTGCAGGTCGGGGAAGGACAGGAGGGCGGTGTACTTCACCGGATAGTCGGGGACCGTGTTCAGCACCGCCTCGGCGATGAAGCCGAGGGTCCCCTCCGCGCCGATCATCAGGTGGGCCAGGATGTCCACCGGCCGCTCGAAGTCGAGGAATGCATTGAGGCCGTACCCGGTGGTGTTCTTCATCCGGTACTTGTTCCGGATGCGCGAGAGGAGGGCCGGGTTCCTCTGGATCTCCCGTTTCAGCTCGAGAAGGCCCGTATGGAGCGCAGGCTCCTTCGCCCTCAGCCTCTCGTCCGCGTCGGCCGCCGCGCTCTCGACCAGGGTCCCGCCGGGAAGGAGGAACGTGAGGGCGTCGAGGGTGTGATAGGCGTTCTGCACCACCCCGCAGCACATCCCGCTCGAGTTGTTGGAGAGGATCCCGCCCAGCATGCAGGCGTTGATGCTGGCGGGGTCCGGGCCCATCTTCGCGCCGTGGGGGCGCAGGACCAGGTTGACGTGGGCCCCGATCACGCCCGGCTGGACCCGGACCTTCTTGCCGCCCTCCTCCACCTTCACGGCGCGGAAGTGACGCGCCACCTCCACGAGCAGGCCGTCGGTGACGCTCTGGCCCGAGAGGCTGGTGCCCGCGGTCCGGAACGTGATGGGGATGCGCCGCTCGTGGCTGAACCGGAAGAGCCGCCGCACCTCGTCCACGTCCCTCGGGTAGACCACGGCCTTGGGGATGAGGCGGTAGAAGCTCGCGTCGTGGGCGTGGGCCACGAGCTCGAGGGGCCGGTCCAGGACCCGCTGGGGGTCGAGGATGGCTTCGAGCCCCTCGCGCAAGCCCTCGAGCCGGGGGGCAAAATCGATGCTGACCGGCGACGCCGCCATGGGTCAGGAACCCAGGAGCGGCTCGAGGGCGGCGATGGGCGAGACCTCCACCGGGTCCTGACCGCGCCGGAAGATCCGCGCCCCCGCGAGCCCCTTGAGGGTGACCCGCTCGCCCTCCACCCGGAGCATCGCGCCTTCCCGAAGGCCCACCACCGGCGGGTCGTTCTCCTCGTGGAACTCGCGGATCCGCGTCTCGCGGGTCTCGCCCATGTGGGTGGAGCGGGGATCGGGGTCGAGGTAGTGCGGGTTGATCTGGAACGGGACGAGTCCCAGTGCCTCGAACGAGGGCGGCTCCACGATCGGCATGTCGTCGGTGGTCTTGATGGTCGGGCAGGCGAGGTTCGAGCCTGCGCTGGCCCCTGCGTACCGCAGCCCCTCTCCCACCCGGCGGCGGAGGAGGCCGATCAGCTCGAACCGGTGAAGGGCGGCGAGCAGGCGGAAGGTGTTCCCGCCTCCGGTGAAGACCGCCTCGGCCTGCTCCACGGCCGCGAGCCGGGAGGGCACGTCGTGGAGCGAGTCGAGGCCATACCCGATCGACTCGAACGCGGTCCGGGCCTTCCTCGCATACCCCTCATGGTCCTTGAGCGCGTGCGGGATGAAGAGGACGCGCCGAGCCCCCCCCAGGAAGTCGCGGAGCTCGCCGAAGGCGTGCTCCAAGTAGGGCGTGCCGTGCACGGCCGAGGTGCTGATCAGGAGCAGGGAGCGGGACATGCGGGCCTCGTCGGGATTCGGCGACGCGCCGATTGTATCCCTAACGCGAGCGCCTGCCCTTTCGCGAAGGCGGCGTCTTGACCGACTTCACCGGCTCCGGGGGCGGTGGGGGCGGCGGAGGCGGGGGGGGTGGGGGCGGAGGCTCCCGCGCCAACAGTCGCGCCACCGCGAAGACCGCCGCTTCGAGGTTGGCCTCCGCCCCCGCGAGCGCCTCGCCGAGCGAGGCGGGCCGGGACAGGATCGCATGGGCCGAAAGCAGGCCGCGCTCGTAGAGCGGTTCGAAGCCCGGCTCCACGCACCCCGCGAACGCGATCACGGGCACCCCGGCCCGGGCCGCCCGCTCGGCCAGGCCGGCGATGACCTTCCCGGCGGCCGTCTGGGAATCGATGCGCCCCTCGCCGGTCAGGACCGCGGTCGCGCCCTGCACCTTCGCGTCGAAGTCGACCGCGTCGAGCACGAGCTGGATGCCCGGCAGGAGCCGGCCGCCGCAGGCGAGGAGGCCGGCCCCGAGCCCGCCGGCGGCTCCCGACCCCGGCACCTCGAGCACGTCCAGTCCCACGTCGCGGCGCATGACCTCCGCGAAGCGGCGCAGGTTCGCGTCGAGGACGGCCACCATCTCCGGGGTCGCTCCCTTCTGGGGGCCGAAGATGGCACTCGCCCCGTTCGGGCCGCACAGGTGATTCGTCACGTCGCAGGCCACGCGCAGGTCGACCGCCCGGAGCCGAGGGTCGAGGGTGCCGGCGTCGATGCCGTCCAGGCGGCTCAGGCCGCCGCCCCCGGGACCGATCGACGCTCCCGTCTGGTCGACGAGCCGCATGCCGAGGGCCTGGAGCGCGCCCGCCCCCGCGTCGTTGGTGGCGCTGCCCCCGATGGCCACCACGAGGCGCGTGACCCCGCGGTCCAGGGCGTGGCGGATCAGCTCGCCGGTCCCCCGCGTGGTCGTGACCAGCGGGTTGCGCTCCTCGGGCGGCACGAGGTGGAGGCCGCTGGCCTCGGCCGTCTCCACCACCCCCGTTACCCCGTCGCCCAGCGTCCCGTAGCGAGCGGCCACCGGGGTCCCGAGCGGCCCCGTCACGCTCGTCCAGTGCAATTGCCCGCCGGCCGCGAAGACCAGCGTATCCAGGGTCCCCTCGCCCCCGTCGGCGATGGGCAGGACGACGGTCTCCGCATCGGGGATGGCGCGCTTCACCCCCCGCTCCATGGCCAGGGCCGCCGCGCGGGCGCTCAGGCTCTCCTTGAACGAGTCGGGGGCCAGAATGAGCTTCATTCATCGACCCCCCACCCTATCCCTCCCCACGTAGGGGGAGGGGAACGCTGATGCATGTACGGCTCCGCCATTCATCGACCCCCACCCTGTCCCTCCGATACATCGGAATGAAGCACTGCCCATCGAGCCAAGGCCAGCTCCGACGCATTCCGATGTATCGCCCCACCGCAGGGGGAGGGGAACGCTGATGCACGCATGGCCCCGCGTCTCTCATAGCCGCCTGGGATTCTAATGGGGAATCCGCCGGGGGCCCGTGACCGGCCGCACGGCGGATTGACACGTCGGGCCCCGGGGCGCTAGCGTCCTCCCGTCGCCGCGTGCGCGCGGCTCACCACAGGAGCCCAGAATGCTTGCTCTCAGCCTGATCCTGGCCGCATCCGTATCCGCCGACGACTACGTCGGCCGCTGGAACGTCCGCATCACGGACGGGGACGACACCTTCGTCGGCGGCTGGTTCAAGGTCGAGAAGAAGGACGCCGGCCTCGCGGGTTCGGTGGTGTGGCGCTTTGGAAGCGCGGGGCCCGCCAAGACCACCGAGGTCGACGGCGAGACCCTGCGCTTCGTCCGCGAGGAGCGGCCCGGCAAAGCCGACGTCTTCGAGGCCCACCTCGAGGGACCAGCCCTCAAGGGCCAGGTGCGCTACCCCGACGGCAAGGTCCACCACTTCGAGGGCAAGCGTGCGCCGGAGCTGGCCCCCGCGGGCGCCCCCCGGTGGGGCTCCCCCGTCACCCTCTTCGACGGAAAGACCCTGCAGGGCTGGAAGCTGCGCGACTCCAAGGCGAAGATGGGCTGGGCGGTGGTGAACGGAGAGCTGGCCGTCGTCGAGCCCAAGGGCAACGCCGACCTCGTGAGCGACAAGACGTTCCAGGACCTGAAGCTCCACCTCGAGTTCAACGTGGAGCCCCACAGCAACAGCGGGGTCTACCTCCGGGGCCGCTACGAGATACAGATCCTCGACGACCCGTCGAAGGTCACCGAAGAGCACGGCTGCGGCGCCCTCTACAGCCGCATCGCCCCCAAGCTCGACGCCACCAAGCCCGCCGGGGAGTGGCAGACGTTCGACATCACGTTGGTCGGCCGACGCCTCACGGTGGTCCTGAACGGCAAGACCATCATCGACGGCGGCCACGTGGACGGGATCACGGGGGGGGCGATCAACCCGTTCGAGGGAGAGCCCGGCCCGCTGATGCTCCAGGGCGACCACGGCAAGGTGCGTTTCCGCAACATCGTAGTCACGCCGGCGAACTAGGCCATCCGCGGTGTCAGGCGTGCGACCGAGGTCATGCAGGCGCGACTGGTCCTAGCCGACTGCCGGGTTGCCCTGGAGGAAGCGGAGCTCGCGCTCGACCCCGTAGCCTTCCGCCGCAGTTGGGCGGCGGTGGTGGCCCTCCTTCGGGCCGTGGGGCACGTTCTCGACAAGGTGGATGGACGGCAGAGCGAGTCGCTCAGACGCGCGATCGACGCCCGCTGGCGGATCTGGAATGCCAACCGCGCGGGCAATCGCGCGTATTGGAAGTTCATCGAGTCGGAGCGGAACAACGTCCTGAAGGTGTACGACTTGGGCGACAAGCAGAACGAGGCATGTCGGCCCGATCTTGATGCGGCCAAGAAAGCGCTCACGTGGTGGGCGACCGAGCTCGACGCCATCGAGGCCGCAGCCGGTGAGCACGGCGCCTGACATCCTTCACGCCGCCCGTGGGTGAGAGCGCGTGATGAAGAGGTCGTAGACGAACCCGCCCAGGACGCCTCCCACGAGCGGGCCCAGGATCGGCACCCACCACCAGGAGTTCCCGGCCCGGAAGACCTCGCTGCCCCAGCCGGCGAGCGCCGTGAAGAGCCGGGGCCCGAGGTCGCGGGCGGGGTTGATGGCGTAGCCCGCGTTGTAGCCGAAGGTCATCCCGATCAGGATCACCAGGGCGCCCACGACGAGCGGCGCGATCCTCGGCTCGGGGGCCTGGTTCTTCGCGTCGCCCAGGGCGAAGATCACGAGCAGGAGCAGGGCGGTGCCCACCACCTGGTCCACCAGGCCGCCCGGAACGCTGCTGAGAAAGGGCTGCGGGTAGGTCGCGAAGATGCCCGCGGTCGCCTGGGCTCCCGTGACCTGGCGCAGCCCGTGGTCGAAGCGGTCGAAGGCCTCGCGGTAGGTGGCGAAGGTCACGGACGCCCCGGCGAAGGCCCCCGCGACCTGGGCGGCCCAGAACGGCAGCACCTTGGACCACGGGAAGCCGCGGTGCACGGCCACCGCCAGGGTCACCGCCGGGTTCAGGTGCGCGCCCGACACCCCGCCCGCCACGTACACCGCCATGGTCACCGCGAGGCCCCAGGCCAGGTTGATCGAGAGATAACCCCCGTGCGACCCGCCGGAGAGCACCACCTGCGCCACCACCGCGGACCCGAACACGATCAGCACGAAGGTCCCCAGGAACTCCGCGGCTGCCTCGCGCGCCGTGCCTCTAACCATTCCGCCCTCCCTTCGGGCTTGCTTCCACCGGCGACATTCTGTAGAAACCCGGCGGAGGTTCCAAGTGCCCTACATCCTCGCCCTGGACCAGGGAACCACGAGCTCGCGCGCGATCCTCTTCGACCAGGGCGGCGCGATCAAGGCGGTCGCGCAGCGCGAGTTCCGCCAGATCTTCCCCCAGGCGGGCTGGGTCGAGCACGATCCCCAGGAGATCTGGACGTCGCAGATCGGGGTGGCGGTGGAGGCCCTGGCCGCCGCCTCCCTGCGCCCGCGCGACCTGGCCGCGGTGGGCATCACGAACCAGCGGGAGACCACGGTGGTGTGGGACCGCGAGACGGGCCAGCCGGTGATGAACGCGATCGTGTGGCAGGACCGCCGCACCGCCGAGATGTGCGATCGCCTGCGCGCCGGGGGCGCGGAGCCCATGGTGCAGCAGCGCAGCGGCCTCCTGCTCGACGCCTATTTCTCGGGGACCAAGGTGGCCTGGATCCTGGACAACGTAAAGGGAGCGCGGGCCCGCGCGGAAGCGGGCAAGCTCGCGTTCGGGACCGTCGACACCTGGCTCGTCTGGAACCTCACCAGCGGCCGCCTGCACGTCACGGACCCCAGCAACGCCTCGCGGACCCTGCTCTTCAACATCCACACCGGGGACTGGGACGACGAGCTGCTCCGCCTCCTTCGAGTGCCACGGAGCGTGCTGCCCGAGGTGCGCAGCTCCAGCGAGGTCTACGGCGAGGTGGCCACCACCCTCGGCCTGGCCTCGGCTCCCCTCGGCGGGATCGCGGGCGACCAGCAAGCCGCCCTCTTTGGCCAGATGTGCGTGAAGCCGGGGCTCACCAAGAACACCTACGGCACCGGCTGCTTCATGCTGCAGAACACGGGGACCAAGGCCCCGGCGTCCCGCAACCGGCTCCTCACCACCGTGGCCTGGAAGCGGAACCGGGTGACCGAGTACGCCCTCGAGGGCAGCGTCTTCATCGGGGGGGCGGTCGTGCAGTGGCTGCGCGACGGTCTCGGCCTCATCCGGTCGTCCTCCGACGTCGAGGCCCTGGCGGGCTCGGTGCCCGACACCGGCGGGGTCTACCTCGTCCCCGCCTTTGCCGGCCTGGGGGCTCCTCATTGGGACGCCTACGCGCGCGGAGCCGTCGTGGGCCTGACCCGGGGAACGACGGCCGCCCACATCGCCCGGGCCGCCCTCGACTCCATCGCCTATCAGGTGGCCGATCTCCTCGACGCCATGCAGGCCGACGCGGGGGTGCGATTGGGCGAGCTGAGGGTGGACGGCGGCGCCTCGAAGAACGACCTCCTGATGCAGTTCCAGGCCGACCTGCTCGGGGTGCCGGTGGCCCGGCCGGCGGTGACGGAGACGACCGCGCTCGGCGCGGCCTACCTGGCGGGCCTGGCGGTCGGCTTCTGGAAGGACGTCGAGGAGATCGCGAGCCAGTGGCGCGTGGAGCGGCGCTTCGAGCCGAAGACGCCCGCGGCGCGAGCCCAGGAGCTGCGCGGGCGCTGGAAGCAGGCCCTCGAGCGGGCGAAGGGGTGGGAGCCACGGAGCTGAAGCCGTGAACCGGGGCGAGATGCTGAGCCGCGTGCTCTCCGAGCGCGAGCCCTGGGACATGGTGGTGGTGGGGGGCGGAGCAACCGGGGTGGGGGTGGCGCTGGACGCGGCCGCCCGCGGGTACGACGTGCTGCTGCTCGAGCAGGCCGACTTCGGCAAGGGCACCTCCAGCCGCTCCACCAAGCTCGTGCACGGCGGGGTGCGCTACCTCGAGCAGGGCAACATCTCGCTGGTCATGGAAGCGCTCAAGGAGCGCGGCCTGCTGCGGCAGAACGCGCCTCACCTCGTGAGCGACCTCGCGTTCGTGGTGCCGAACTACGAGTGGTGGGAGGCGCCGTTCTACGGC
>Ga0137361_10001666_pt1 | contig 13911 bp, 12 predicted proteins | sample Mad1_80_16metaG_FD_104923 | JGI IMG/M metagenome (GOLD analysis project Ga0137361, IMG submission 104923) | Vadose zone soil microbial communities from Angelo Coast Range Reserve, California, USA - Mad1_80_16 metaG | ecosystem: Environmental > Terrestrial > Soil > Vadose zone | place: USA... | reverse complement strand
CAGGAGCAGCTCGCAATCGCGCGCCAGCGCGCCAAGGAACGCAAGCTCGCAGGCTCCGCCACCTTCCAGGCGCTCGACTATCGCGACGTGAGCGGCGCCTTCGACCGTATTGTCTCGGTCGGCATGTTCGAGCATGTCGGCGTCAGCTTCTATGATGCGTTCTTCAAGAAATGCGCCGGCATTCTCGCCGACGACGGCGTCATGGTGCTGCATTCGATCGGCCGCGCGAGCGGTCCGAGCTACACCAACGCGTGGATCGCCAAGTACATTTTCCCGGGCGGCTATATTCCGGCGCTATCTGAAGTGCTGCCGGCGATCGAACGCGCCGGTCTTCTGGTCACCGACATCGAGATCCTGCGCCTGCACTATGCGGAGACGCTCAAGGCGTGGCGCGATCGTTTCCTCGCCCACCGCGACGAGGTTGCGCGCCTTTACGACGCCCGGTTTGTGCGAATGTGGGAATTCTATCTCGCCTGCTCCGAGGCGGCATTCCGACGCCAGAATATGATGGTGTTCCAGATTCAAGTGGCAAAGCGCCAGGGCACGGTGCCGGTCACCCGCGACTATATCCTGCGCACCGAGCAGCGCCTGCGCGCCCGCGAAGCCGGGCGGCGCACGCCTCTGCGGCTCGCCGGCGAGTGAGTGCGAGCGGATTTCAATGACATTGAATCAAATACTGGCGTCGTCGCCGGGCTTGTTCCGGCGACCCCGAGTTTCTTAGGCACGGAGCAAAATAATCGAGGTGGCCGGGACAAGCCCTGCCCCGACGCCGGCAGAGGGGTCAAGTGCTTCAACCTGACCCGAATCCGCTCTAATGCGGCGCCGTCGTCAAGTCCCGCCTTCACCGAACCGGCAATAAAAATTTTCAGGCTTGGTAATAGAGTGGAAAGAAGGAACAACCTGTTCCCAAGCGCCCGCGGCCGTTGCGATTCGAAGCCTCTAGGCCTTATTGATCAAGCCGTTGCGCATCGGCGATGCTAGTGCGTCGCGGTATGTGATTCGTTTTCGATCTCGTTCGCTGCACCGCCGTTGCCTGTAAACCAAACCACGGGACCCCATGGCGCTCGAAACGGTCGCACGAAAGCAGGCGGCAAACCCCTCTCCCCCCGAGGTCCACGCGAAGGGGGCGGCTTACCGCACGGCTCCGCACAACATCGAGCTGGAGCAGGCGCTGCTGGGCGCCATCCTGGTGAACAACGAGGCATTCTACCGGGTCTCCGACTTTCTCGAGCCGCGGCATTTCTTCGAGCCCATTCATCAGAAGCTCTACGAGATCGCCGCAAGCCTCGTGCGTGTCGGCAAGACCGCAACCCCGATCACGCTCAAGACGTTTCTGCCGTCTGACCTCGACGTCGCCGGACTGACCGCGAGCCAGTATCTCGCCCGCCTTGCCGCCGAAGCCACGACGGTCATCAACGCGTCGGACTATGGCCGCACCATCTACGACCTTGCGATTCGCCGGGCCCTGATCCTGATTGGCGAGGAGGTGGTGAACGCCGCTTACGACGCCCCCGCCGACGAGCGGCCGCGGGATCAGATCGAGCAAGCGGAACGCAGCCTCTATGAGCTTGCCGAGACCGGACGCTACGGCGGCGGGTTCCAGCGCTTCGCCCAGGCCCTCACCACCGCGGTCGAGATGGCGGCGCGTGCGTATCAGCGCCCCGGAAAATTGTCGGGGCTCGCCACCGGCCTCAAGAGCCTTGACCGGATGATGGGAGGCCTGCAGAAATCTGATCTTCTCATCCTGGCGGGACGCCCCGGTATGGGCAAGACAGCGCTCGCCACGAACCTTGCATACAATGTGGCGAAGGCTTGGGAGGGTGGAGTACGTGCCGACGGGCAAATCGAGTCGACCAGTGGCGGCATTGTCGGATTCTTTTCGCTTGAAATGTCTGCGGAACAGCTCGCAACCCGCATCATTTCGGAGCAGACTGGAATTGCATCTTATCGGATGCGGCGTGGCGAAATCCAACCATCCGACTTCGACGTCATCGCCGACAAGGCCCGCGAGATGGAGAAAATCCCGTTCTATATCGATGAGACCGGTGGTCTTTCGATTGCCCAACTAGCCGCGCGGGCGCGGCGCCTCAAGCGCCAACGCGGCCTCGACCTCCTGGTGATCGACTATATTCAGTTGCTATCGGGGTCCTCTCGCCGCGCCCAGGAAGGCCGGGTGCAGGAGGTGACCGAGATTACCACCGGCCTCAAGGCGCTCGCAAAGGAGCTCGATATCCCGATCTTGGCACTGTCGCAGCTCTCCCGTCAGGTCGAGCACCGCGAAGACAAGCGCCCACAACTTTCGGATTTGCGCGAATCGGGCTCGATTGAGCAAGACGCTGACGTTGTGATGTTCGTATTCCGTGAAGAGTATTATCTGCAAAATCAGAAGCCGCGCGAAGAAGCGGAAGAATTTCCAAGTTGGCAGAAGAAGATAACGGAAGCTCACGGTAAGGCGGAGGTCATTGTTGGAAAACAACGTCACGGGCCGACGGGCACAATCCCACTACAATTTGCTGCAGATGTGACGCGGTTTGCTGATCTCGCGGAAGACGATCACATGCCGGCACGGATGTCGTAGCGGCTAAAGTTGCAAGGTCAGTGTATTTCGCGCATATGTCAGTGATGTAATACAGTGGCGCCATGAAAACACTGACAGTTCGCTTGCCCGAAGATCTGGTCGCCCAAATCGAAGCCGAGTCGCGGCGGCGGAAGCTTTCGAAATCCGATGTGGTGCGCGAGCGACTGACTGCGGCAGGAAGGTCACGCGAGCGACAGCCGGCAATACTCGATGTCATCGCGGACGTTGTTGGCTCGGTCGATTGGCTGCCGCGCGACTGGAGCGCGCGGACGAAGAAGTACCTAAAATCGACCGGCTACGGCTGCAAGCGCACTCATTGATGCCGATTTTCTTGTGGCGCTCCCCGTCAATGCTCGTCACTGCCGCTTTGCGATTTCGCCGGTCACATATCGAAGGATGTCCGCCGTGAGATGAGCGGCCCCGGTGTTGACCAGCCACGACTCGAACTGCCGTCCGCTGTCAAGAAAGTGGACTCGTTGACCTGCCCGGTCCAGCGTGACGACGCCTCGCGACGCCTTGACAACGACAGTGCCCTTCGTCTCGTCTTGAAATTCCGCGCTCACGGCACGATAGCCGAGATCTTCGAATTCCCGGGGGGCGGCTTTGGCGCCGTCCAAAGCGTGAAGACGTCGCAAAAACTCGACTGTCATCCCCTCGGCCAGAGACCAAGTCGGATTTGGCCTGCCACTGAAGACATCAAGAGTGACGACAACGTTTGAAGCAGTGGTGACGGGTTTGTCATCAGGCGCGGCCATGGCGTGCATTCCCCAGGTTAAGAACAAAATGGCAAGAGAAACCCGCCAGGACGCTCTGGTAGAGGACACTTTCATGAAATTCGCACCCGGCAACGTTCTGGATAAAATGCTCATGCGGCTACCTTCTGACTTTTCGGCATCAGCATGTATCCGTGGAACTCAGTATAGGGCCCGCGGTCGCAGGTCTCCGGGTTCGTGATCATCACGCCCGCAGAATCCACGTTACGAGCGGCCGTGCTGCCTGGTTTGTGACCCCAGCAATCCGGGTGCTTCCGGTACCAGTGATAGTCCTCTCCCGGCCAGATGACGAGGGCAACAAGCAATCGGGGGGCTTCGCTGTCGGGAAAGCAATCGCCGACATCGTGGGCGCCGTCACGCTTAGCAGCGGCCCTGACATCCGGACCGGTCGGGGGGAAGGCACACGTTGTACCTGTGGCCGTGCCGGGTTGAGGTTTCGAGGGATAGGAGGCCCGCTTGTTAGCTGCATAGGCGTAGCAGTTGTTGGTGGGCTTGAAGGCGGGATCGTTCCAGGGTGCTGGATCGAACGGCAACATTTCGAAGGCGCAGGGTCCGGCTTGGGGGCCAGGCGGCGCGGAGGCCGACGGCGGTGCGGACGATGAGGCGCGCTTCTGCAACAGTTCGATGATCAGCCGCACCAATCTCTGGAATTCATCGAGTCCGAAGAAGCCTACGAATCTGGCAATCGCAGCAAGCTCCCTGAACAGGACGAGATGGTCGAAGGCATCTACCGGCAGGTCAAGCGACGGTGTCACGCGGTATTTCACGACGATTTCAGGAGGCCAGACGATCTGCAGCCCGCGATATCCAAGGCGCACCGGAAACAACGCCGGGGAGAGCCGTTGGATCAGGCCGTTATCGTTAACAAGATCAAAGAGTTGCCGGGAGATTATCGGAGGCAGCTGCCACGACGGATTGGTTCTGCCGGAAAACACATCGAACGTCAGCTGCATTGGCGCCTCGTGGGTTCGACTTTCGACCATGCCAGACACTTAAGCGACGCGGCGTCTCGCCCAGCGGCGCGTGACTGATGCCGCGACGAGTGGCCGGACGCCTATTCGATAATTTTGTAGTCGCATGCGGTCCCGATCTGGTTCAACCCGGGAGAGCATTGGCAAGGAGTTCGACGTTTTAGACTAATACGCGATCGCGTAGCAATCCCGCCGCCGGTCGGCGCCGGCGATGCGGTTGCCGGTCGCCGGATCGATCAGCACCGCGGTGGCGCATCCGTTCATGCCGAAGGCTTTGATCCGGGCGACATCGTGCCCGCGCGCCTGCAGATCATTGTAGATGGCGTCCGGAATATTGGCCTCAAGATTGAGCCGGTTGAAGCCCGTATTGTGCGGCCAGAATGAGCCGAAGAAATGCAGCGTCTGGACGCGCGGCCATTCGAACGCCTCGTGGAGGTTCGGATACCAGTCGGGCCAGAACTCCACGACGTCGAGAAACGCCTGCAGGATCGTCTGGTCCTGGTTGTCGCCTCCGGGCGAGCCGATCGCCATGAAGGGCGCGCCGTCGCGCAGCACGATGCTTGGCGTCAGCGTGTAGCGCGGCCGCGACCGCGGGCGCAGCTGGGCGGCGCGGGTTTTGTCGAGCCAGAACTGCTCGCCGCGCACGCTCATGCCGACCCCGGTCTTGCCGAGGATGACGGCCCCGCTGATCCAGCCGCCGCTGGGTGTCGAGTCGAAGATGTTGCCGTCGCGGTCGATGACGGCGATGTGGGTGGTGTCCTTGGACTCGCCGGAAACCGGCTCCGGATCGGGCAACGGCCCGGTGGATGTGCCGGCGTCCGTGATGTTTGCCACCCAGTAGGGCCATTCCTTCACCTGACCGTCGAACGGCAACGGATTGCCGGCCACGAACGCGCGCGATGCGTGCCTCGGATCGATCAGCCTGGCGCGCTCTTTCGCGTAGGCCTTCGACAGCAGGCCCTCGCCGGGAACGCGCACGAACGTCGGGTCGGCGTAGTAGGTGTCGCGATCCGCGTAGGCGAGCTTGAGCGCCTCGACCACGGTGTGGAGATATTCGGGACTGTTCTGCTTCATCGACCGCAGATCGAAATTCTCCAGGATGTTGAGCGCCTCAAGCAGCACCGGCCCCTGGCCGTTGAACGCATGCTTGTAGACTTCGTAACCCCGATAGGTCGTCATGCTTGGCGGTTCGATGCGGGCGAAGAACTCGGCAAAATCGGCGAGCTCGAACGGCGCCTCGTGGTCCTTGAGAAAGCCGACCATCTCCGCGGCGATGTCGCCCTTGTAGAAGCGGTCACGCGCGGCCACGATGCCGACGCTGCGGCCCTCGCTCTTGTGGGCGCGTTCCGCCTCGACCATGCGCGCGAGCGTACGCGCCAGGGTCGGAAACTTTATCGTCTCGCCGGGGCGGTAAGCGGCGCCGTCGGGCTTGAACCAATAGCCGCGGTTTTCCGGCCAATCCTGCATGAATTTGGCATTCCGCCCGATCGCCGCCACCGTGCGGGGCCGCAGCGGAAAGCCCTGCTCCGCATATTCGATCGCGCGCGCCGCCACCGCCTCGAAGCTCATCGTGCCCCACTGGTCGAGCACAGTCAGGGCGGCGTGAAGCGCGCCCGGCACCACCGCGGGATCGAGCCCCTTGCCGTCGAGATTCTTGTTCCGCGCGGCGTACCACTCGATGGTGGCGCCCTGCGGCGCCCACCCCTGCCCCACCACCGCAGTCACCTTGCCGGTGCTGCGCGGATAGACGAGAACGAGCGCTTCGCCGCCGAGGCTGTAGAGATCCTGCTCCACCACGCCGCCGACGAGCAGCGCCGCGACGCCGGCATCGAAGGCGTTGCCGCCCCGCGCCAAAATCTCGAACGCCGCCGCCGTGGTCAGCGGATGGCCGGCAGATACCCCGCCATTGCGCCCCATGACGGGGGGCCGCTCGGCGGCGCGGGCGGCGCCCCCCGTTAACGGCTCAAGCGCGACCACTGCAAGAAGCGCGAGAACGCCAGGAACGGCACCGCCGCGCGGATTCTCAGATGGAATCTCAAGTGGAACCTTACGGATTGAAAGCAATATCTTAAGAAATGAGTATGGCGCCGACCAAAGGCACAGCGCGAGCGTTCGCGGCAGACGGCACATGCGTTTCCCTCCCAATTTGTCGTTTGCCCGATCATACGCACGGCTGCGCCCCCGCGGAAGACGCTTCCTGCAACGAAGGGCTTGTGGTTACTGGATCGCCCGCTTTCGAGCGTGTGAAGGAATCGATGTTTTCGTCTCGAACCGCAAGGGGCACTCCTCTGCATGCCGACGAGTTTCGGTCGAACCGGACTCGCCGGACGTGCACATATGCCTGCCTGCGACCGCTGGACGGCCTTACGGGCGGCGCTTCGGTCGCTTCAGGCAGACTCCGCCCGCAAGCGGTGCGCAGCCATCAAATTATTGGCGAGCGCATGCAGCAGTGCAATCGCCTGGCATTTGACCAGTCCGCGAACCGCCATGAAGCCGAAGCCATGGTTCTTGCAGTGAGCGTTGAGCCGCTCGATCAGCTTGCGGAACTTGTAAATGGCCTGACCCGCCTCATTCGCCATCCGACTGCGCCATTCCTTGACGCTGTCGGGTTCGCGCCGCCTTTTGCTTTTTCGGTTCCGCAGCGCTGCGGGGCTTATGTCGGTATCGGGGCGCTCGGCCGGCAGCGGCGCATAGACCTTCACGGGTCCGGCTTCATGTGTCGCCAAGGCGGCGATATCCTCGGTGGTGGCGTAATGGGTATCGACCAGGAGCGTCTCCGGAGCCTTGCCGTAACGGCGCGCGATGTCTTCAATCATCGGAACCGCCAAGCCGGAGTCGTTGCGCCGGTCCGTCATCTCCACCGACACGATGATGCCTTCCCGCGGCGCCGCCGCGACCTGGGCATTGTAGGCCGGACGGATGGCGCCGTCAGGAAACCGCATGATGCGGGCCTCGGCATCGCTCAGCGAGGCCTTGGCTTCGGACTTCTTGGCCTCATCTTTGGCATGGCGTTTCGCCCGCTCTTTCTTCTCGGCCTTGATCTGTTCCAGAGCCTTGCGCGTCTTGGCGACCCGCTCCTTGACCTCGCGCGCCGCCCGTTCCCGCGCCGCCCGCCGCCGCCGCGCGCTCGCATCGGGCGCGCCGTCGATCTCGGCTTTGAGCGCGGCAAGCCGCGCCTCCACCTCGGCCTCGATCTGCATCAACCTGGTCTCGGTCTTAAAGGATTTCCGGCTCGCGTTGGCGCACCTTGGTCCCGTCCACCGCGATCTGCGCAAGCGAAACCAGCCCTTCCGCGACCAGCGCCGTGACGCTTTCAGTCAACAGCCGGTCGAGCAGCGCGACATGAGCCACGCGGAAATCCGCCAGCCCGTGATAGTTCAGCGGCACACCGCCCGCGAGCCAACGATAGGCGAGGTCGCGCTCGCTCAAGCGATCGAGGTCGCGCGCCGAGCCGACGCCTTCCACCATTGCATAAAGCCACAGCGCCAGCAAAACCGCAGGGTCCGCGGCCGGCCGCCCCGCTTCGCCTTCGCGCGATTTGATGGCATCATAAAGTTCCGCCAAATCCAGGGTTTCCACGAAACTCCACACGATGCGGGCACAGTGATCACAGGGCAGCATCGCCTCCAGATCAATGAACTCCCGTCGCGTCTGCAACCGATCGGCTCGAATCACCCGCGCTTCGCCCATATCGAATCACCTCGACTTGCGGCAATAGTGAATCATACGGCAAGCCGCCTGACTCGGCCCGCGACAATTTCTTCACACGCTCGAAAGCGGGCGATGACAGCACAATGAGAATCAAGCGTTAGAGATGGAACACTGGTTGCCAGCGGCCGAATCGGGGCACGAGAAATCCGCTACCGTTGCGCCGGTCGTCGGACTCCTCCATATGATGGACCTGCGGGGCAGTCGGGTCGTGACATTGAAAATACAGAGAGGCCCCTTTGACGTTCGGCAGATGGAAAGCGAGATTCAGCCCGGCCTCGCCCGTGTCCGCGAAGACGTCCGCCGCCTTGCCCGCTCCGGATCAACCCGCGGTCGCCGCTAGCGTAGCCCCGAGGCCCGTGTACGATTCGCCGGCGGCAGCCAAGCCCCCGGCTTCCGCGCCGCCATTGCCCGAACCGGCGCAGATCGAAACCTCAGGACCGGCCGCGCTCGAAACCGGCGGCATCCTCACCATCGATCTTGCCGCCATCGTCAAGAATTGGAAGGCGATGGCGAACCGGGTCGTTCCTGCGGATTGCGCCGCGGTCGTCAAGGCCGACGCCTATGGCTGCGGCATCGATAAGGTGGCAGCGGCGCTGGCCGAGGCCGGATGCGCCACGTTCTTTGTCGCCCATCTCACCGAAGCGCGCCAAGTGCGCGCCGCCGTGCGCGCCGCAGCGCCCGATGCCGCGATCTACGTGCTCAACGGCTTCCCGCCCGGAACCGCCGCGACATTCGCGGAGATCAACGCCCGGCCGGTGATCGGCAGTCTCGCGGAGTTCGTCGAATGGGATGCCTATCGCTCGGCGACCCGCTGGGGAGGCGGCGCGGCGCTTCATTTCGACACCGGCATGAACCGGCTCGGCTTCGCGCTCGATGAGGCGCCGCCGTTCGCCACGCGGGTGAAAATGCCGGACCATGGCATTTCGCTTGTCATGAGCCATCTGGCCTGCGCCGACACGCCGAGCCACCCTCTCAACGCCAGGCAGATCGAGGCATTCCGCGATTTGCGCTTCCTGTTCCGCGGCACCCCGACGTCGCTCGCCAATTCGTCCGGCATTTTTCTTGGGCCCGCGACCCATTGCGACATGGTGCGCCCCGGCGCCGCACTGTTCGGCGTGAACCCGACGCCGGCGACCGTCAACCTGATGGAGCCCGTGATCACCCTCAAAGCGCGCATCGTGCAGGTGCGCGACGTGCCGCGCGGCGATACGGTGGGTTACGGGGCGACCTGGACGGCCTCCCGGCCATCGCGGGTCGCCATCGTGTCGGTTGGCTACGGCGACGGCTATCCGCGCGCCGCGGACGGCGCCAGAATGGGGCCCAAGGGGAGTAAATCAGCCGCCAAATCCGATGCCTTTGCACTCATCGCCGGCCACCGCTGCCCCAGGGTGGGTCGCATTTCCATGGACTTGATGGCGTTCGATGTCAGCCTCTTGCCGGAGGAAGAGGTGCGACGCGGCGCTCACGCCACTCTGATCGGCAATGACATCACGGTCGACGACGTCGCCTCCTGGAGCGGCACCATCGGATATGAGGTGCTGACCAGGCTGGGCCGCCGGTATCGGCGGGAGTGGAAACGATAGTGCGCAAAACGTGGGGGCCGCGCCGCCGCCGGCCGCCGCGATGACGCCTGCGAGTGGCGAAGAAGTGCCACAGATATCAGACCTTTTTTCCAACGCTTGCCCTTGCTAGATTAAAAAACAGTGAGGCAGCAATGAATATCCGGCTCGATCTGCGCATGGGCAAATCCGAGTTCCTCGCGTGGGTGCAAGCACACGAGGGGCGCTATGAGCTCGACGGGAGCCGCGTCGTGATGATGATCCGCGGCTCGCGCGGTGACGCAATCATCGTCCGCCGGCTCGCAGCGGCGTTGGAGAAGCGCCTCGATGGCAACCGATGGACGGTTCTAACCTCCGATTTTGGCGTGGATCTCGGACATTCTACGGTTCGCTATCCCGACGTCGTGGTTGACGTTGCGAGTGGTCGGCTCAAGGACTTGACCGCCACGGCTCCGGCCGTGGTTGCGGAGATCATCTCTCTGTCCTCGGCCAAAGACGATCTTGGCGTAAAGGCCGATGAATATGTTCGACTGCCGAGCCTATTGGCATATCTCGTGCCTGCGCAGGACGAGCCGAAGGCGCGGGTTTGGGTCCGCGGCGCCCGTGGATTTTCGCCCGAGCCGAAGGTCATCGAGGGCCTCGATGCCGTGATTAAAATCGCATCGCTCGGCATCGATCTGCCGCTGGCGGAAATCTACGCAGGCGCCGAATACCGATAGCGCGGGCGACGCATTGTCTTTGCGCTTCGATTCGCCACCACGCTGAAAACGAAATGAGAACACATGGCGCCTGCACCAGCAGTGTCCGGCATGCAACACTTCGGCGATATTTGATTGCGGCACTTTCCGTCCACGACGTTAGGGTGTAATCGAATCTTTAGCCGGGCGGGGAGGGAGTGGCCTCGACTCGTTAGGGCAAGATGGGGGTGGGAGTCGGGGCCACGCTCTCGCGAGGGAGGATCGCTTGATAGCGGTCCTAACCCTTTTCGTTTCCTGTCCGGCCAATTTTCCAGCGCTCTCGTCTCGATTTTGAAAGACCGCCGCAAGGCGGTTTTTCTTTTGGGGTTTAGGTGTTGCTTTAGGTTTTAGGTGTTGGCATCTCCACTATCGTGGGTGATCACCGGATAAGCTTCAGCACCATTGATGCACCAGCGAAACGATGATCGCGCGCAAGAACCAAAAGGAGCAGACCTTGGAGTCTCGCCACCCGGCGACAATGGCCGCGCAGGCGCTCGGATGGATCGACGAGCAGACCAAGGCGCTCGTTCCTCCGGTGCATCCCGCCACCACTTTCATCCGCGATCCCGACAACCAGTATCGGGCCGGCTATTCCTACGGCCGGCCGACAAACCCAACATTCGTTCAGCCTGAAGCGCTGCTTGCCAGGCTCGAGGGCGGGGCAGCCTGCCTCACCTTTGCATCCGGAATGGCGGCGGCGACCGCGGTATTTTTGGCGCTCAGGCCCGGCGACCATGTCGTCGCGCCGCAGGTCATGTATTGGGGACTGCGGAACTGGCTCAAGAGTTCCGCAGAGGAACACCGACTCGTCGTCGATTTTGTCGACGCCAGCACGACCGATGCGCTCGCGGCCGCCGTTAATCCCGGCCGCACGAAGCTGATCTGGATCGAGAGCCCGGCGAATCCCATGTGGGCGATCACGGACATTGCCGCCGCCGCTGCGATCGCTCACGGCGCCGGCGCGCGCCTTGCGATCGACAGCACTGTCGCCACGCCGCTGTTGACGCGGCCGATCGCGCTTGGCGCCGACATCGTCATGCATTCGGCCACGAAATATTTGAACGGGCACAGCGACGTTGTGGCGGGGGCGCTGGTTGCCGCGCGCCAGGACGAGCTGTGGGAGCGGATCGCGGGGATCCGCTCGGGCAACGGTGCCATCCTCGGGTCCTTCGAGGCCTGGCTGCTGCTGCGCGGCATGCGCACGCTGCATTTGCGCGTCGAACGCTGTTGCCGAACCGCACAGACGATCGCCGAACATTTTGTCGGTGATCGCCGCATTGCAGCGGTGCTCTATCCCGGCTTGCCCAGCCATCCGGGTCACGCCGTCGCGGTGCGCCAGATGCTTGGCGGCTTCGGAGGCATGCTCAGCATTCGCGTCGCCGGCGGGGAGAGCGCCGCGATCGCGACGGCTGCGCGGGTGACGGTGTGGAAGCGGGCGACGTCGCTTGGAGGCGTGGAGAGCTTGATCGAGCACCGCGCCTCGATCGAAGGCCCCGGATCGCCCGCGCCCGGAGACCTCCTGCGGCTGTCGGTCGGAATAGAGGACGCCGCCGATCTGATCGGAGATCTTGAGCAAGCCCTGGCGGGCGCCAGCTGACGTGTTGCGGCCAACCTGCCGTAGCGGGAGACCTGTTTAGAAAATCCGGCCTGTCGGCCGTCGGAAGCCTGGCGTCCTTATCAGAGTAGTACTGCACACCGCTGTAGTAGTGCCGTACATTTTCGCCGCAAGCACGTTCCTCCCAGTCTTCGTGCCCGGCGGCGCATAATGACGGGCTAATCTGCCGCAAAACCAGAAGCAGGCACCGGCTAACGTAAAGCCGGCCAATCGCGGTCATTCTCGCTCCTGGGATCGAGCTTGCATTGCGGCGCTTTGGCAGATGCCATAGAGTCCGCATTCCGATGAGTCACAAAATGCGGGAGACTCAAATATGGGCAAGAAACTCGTTTTGGAAACAACGGCGCCGTTCCAGGGGCTTGCCGAACTTGTCGCCTACGACGAGGGCCTCTTCGAGAAGGAAGGGCTCACAATCGAGTGGGCCGATCGCGACAAGGATGTCGACAAGACCGCGCAGCTGCATATCACCAGCCACAGGGGGGTCACCCCGTTCGCCAGCCACGGCAAGCTCTTGGAGCAAGGCAAAGCGGATCTCTATAACGCCTGCGAGTGGGGCAACTACTCCCGCGTCGGCGACACCCGCGTCGGCAGCCGACAGATCGGCCGCCGTTCGATCGTGACCTTCGCGGCCCTGCTGGTGAGGGCGGATTCGCCGGTTCAAACCCCGCAGCAACTTGCCAACCGGCAGATCGGTGTGCCGTTCTTCTTCGGCACGCATTATCTGACCTTGCAGATGCTGGAAGGTTTCGTTCCCCGCGAGCAGATCAAACTTGGCCGCGTGCCGAACGGCTCGCGTTACCGCTACAACCTGCTCATGAGCGGCGAGGTTGAGGCAACGACCCTGACCGAGCCCTATGTCTCGCTCGCGGAAAAGAAGGGCTGCCGTATCGTCATCTCGGCCTTCCATCATGGTACCGAGGTGGCATCGGATCGGGTCGATGCCGAGACCTACGGCGCGTTCAACCGCGCGGTGCGCGAGGCGGTACGCCGCATCAACGCGAACAAGCGCTCCTACCTCCACTATTTCATCGATTACCACAAGGCCGACCCAGAGGTCGCCGGGCTCACCATCGGTGATCTGCGCGAAGGTCGCATCTATGTGGTCGATCCGGCGCCAATCCCGAGCGACGAGATGGAGCGCACCTTCGAGTGGATGAAAAGCTGGGGATTCCTCGAAGACGTCTGCGAGGCGAAGCAACTCGTCGATATGAACGTGCAGGTGCAAGGACACGACCGCGCTGCGGTCGCCTAGCGCGTTCAGGTCGCAGGAAGGCGTGTGTCGTAGGGTGGGCAAAGCGAAGCGTGCCCACCAGAGGCCGCGGGCTTGGTGGGCAAAGGCGCGCTCTTGCGCGCCGTGCCCACCCTACTGTCGCAAAACGCTACTGTTGCAAACGCGAATTGCTAAATCGCAAGCGTGATGTTCAGCGAATGCCGTAGCCGGCGAATTCCTCGGCGATGTCCGCCTGAATCGATTTCGCGGCGACAATGTCGAGGTTGCCGCCGGTGGGATTGTCGTTCTTGATCTTGGCAATGCCGCGGCCATAGAGCGAGTTCGCCCGTTTCGGCTCGATCCGCAGCGCCGCGTCATAGTCGGCAATGGCTTTGCCCAGCTGTCCGGATTTCAGGTTTATCATGGCGCGGCTGTCGAACGCGTCCGCATAGCGCGGGCGAAGCTGCAGGGCCATGTTGCAATCATTAAGCGCCAACGCAAGATCGCCGATGATGGCGCGTGCCCAGCAGCGGTTGTTGAAGGCCTCGGCATCTGGTCGCAGCCGAATTACCTCGTCGAAGTCTTTGACGGCAAGCCTGTAATTGCCATGGATCGCCAACATCCGGCCGCGCCTGTCAAGGGCTGCGCCATCGTTGGGATTAGCCGCGATTGCGCGATCAAGCTCGACGATGCGCGGATCTGGCGGCGGCTCCGTGCGGGCGAGATTTGCCGCGCCCGGCATTCCGACCGCTGCGGT
>Ga0137361_10001662_pt1 | contig 13918 bp, 9 predicted proteins | sample Mad1_80_16metaG_FD_104923 | JGI IMG/M metagenome (GOLD analysis project Ga0137361, IMG submission 104923) | Vadose zone soil microbial communities from Angelo Coast Range Reserve, California, USA - Mad1_80_16 metaG | ecosystem: Environmental > Terrestrial > Soil > Vadose zone | place: USA... | reverse complement strand
TGTAATTCGAGCGGTTGTAAGCAGTTGCGCGCGGTTTGCAGTCTTGTCCTGCGGGGTGGCAGTTTTGTCCTCCTGGCTGCGGGCATAGACGGCCGCCGTTTGCAGGAACAGGCAGATTACGACGATTGTAAGCGTTCGCTTCACCTGTCTTTCGACGTGGATTTGGATCGATGGTTAGAACTGTAAAGCCCTTTTTACAAGCACTTTCAACTGTAGCGGCGGTCTATGACCGCCGACGATGTCTTATTGCGAAATTGTCGGCGCTCATAGAGCGCCGCTACAGCTAGAAATTAGGTTTATCGTACCTGATTTCAGTTTATGATTCGCGGACAAGTGAAGATCGTGACGCTGCGGTTTGCCGCAATCTTTCTAATCTTCGTTTACACGGCGTCGTGCCACACGATCGATCTCCGCTCGGATTCGTCCGTTCCTCCGATTGTTCAGCCTGGCGCACCAGGATCGCCGAGCCGGGTTATTGCTCCCGATCAGGCCCTTGATCTGTCGCATGTCCAATACACCAGTGCGGACGTGCAATTCATGCAGGGCATGATCGGCCATCATGCACAGGCTCTCGATATGACTACCTTGCTGTCCACGCGGACCTCGAGCGAGGACATGCGTAAGCTTGCCCTTCGGATCGAGCTATCACAGGCGGATGAAATCAAGATGATGCAACGCTGGCTGCGCGTCCGCGGCCAGGACGTGCCGGACGAGCATGCGCACCACATGCCCGGCGCCGCCCTGATGCCGGGCATGCTGACGCCGGAGGAAATGGACCGGCTTGCAGAAGCCAGGGGTACAGCGTTCGATCAGCTTTTCCTCCAGTTCATGATCAAACATCACGCAGGCGCCCTGATCATGGTAGATGAGCTTTTTTCCAATGCCGGCGCCGGTCAGGATTCGGAGATCTTCGCGTTCGCGTCCGACGTGGATGCCGACCAGCGCGCAGAGATTGATCGCATGAGCATAATGCTCAAGGAGCTTCAGAAATGAAATCCGCAGCCACCTGGTTTCTGTGTTTCTCCACCATCCTGATCGTCCTCGTTTCCCAGGGAGGCGCGCAGCAGCGACCCGCGACAGCGGCCGATCCCCGCGTCGGACTCAAGCCGGGCTTTCAGGATGCCGGGACCGCCATCCGAAACATGGAGCTCGTCCGGAGCCTGCCCAAGCCGGATGGTTTCTTCGATCCCAAGGCGCCGGCCGGCAGTCCAACGCCGCCAGAGCCCCCACCCAACTCGCAAAATAATCAGGGACAGGCCGCCGCGGAGCCTCCGGCCCCGCCCGAAGGAACGCCTCCGCAACCGCAGCCGTCAGGCCTGAACTTCGCGAACTCGGATATCGCGTTCAGTCGAGAGCATCTCGTGATGGGCAATTTCCACGGCTTCAACTTCTACAACATCGAGGACCCCGACAGAGCGAGGCTTCTGGCTTCTGTGGTGTGTCCCGGCGGGCAGGGTGATGTGTCGATCCACGGCAATCTGCTCGTCATGTCGGTGGAACAGACCCTCGGCCGCATCGACTGCGGCACGCAGGGCGTTCAGGCGCCGGTCAGCGCGGAGCGTTTTCGTGGCGTGCGTATCTTCGATATCAGCGATCTCAGGAATCCCAAACAAGTGGCCGCCGTGCAAACCTGCCGCGGGTCGCATACGCACACGCTGGTGACTGATGCGAAGGACAAGGCGAACCTTTACATCTATGGATCCGGCACGGGCGCAGTCCGTTCCGGCGAGGAGCTTGCAGGCTGCTCCGCCAAGGACCCCAAAGAGGATCCCAACACGGCGCTCTTCAGCATCGATGTCATCCAGGTGCCCCTCGCCGCGCCTCAGAACGCGCGCATCGTCAACCGCCCGCGGATCTTTGCCGATCCGGCAACCGGTGTGATAGCGGGACTCTGGCCGGGAGGCAACTTCGGAACGGGGACGCAGACGTCTCGCCTAACCAATCAGTGCCATGACATCACGGTCTTTCCCGAGATCGGCCTGGCCGCGGGCGCGTGTTCGGGAAACGGCATTCTGATGAACATCTCCGATCCGGTGCATCCGGTGAGGCTCGACCAGGTGACCGACAAAAACTTCGCGTACTGGCACTCGGCCACGTTCAACAACGACGGCACGAAGGTGATCTTCACTGACGAATGGGGCGGCGGTACGCGTCCCCGCTGCCGGGCAACTGATCCGCCGACCTGGGGAGCGGATGCGATCTTCGACATCGTCGATCGTAAGATGCGCTTCGCCGGCTATTACAAGATGCCGGCCCCGCAAACCGAGCAGGAGAATTGCGTGGCCCACAACGGCTCACTCATCCCGGTGCCGGGACGCGACATCATGGTTCAAGCCTGGTACCAGGGCGGCGTTTCGGTGTTCGACTTCACGGACGGGGCGCACCCCTTCGAAATCGCATTCTTTGATCGCGGTCCGATCGATGCGAAGGACCTGATCACGGGTGGGTATTGGTCGACCTACTGGTATAACGGTTACATTTACGGGTCCGAGATCTCCCGCGGGATCGATGTGTTCAAATTGATACCCAGCCAGTACTTGTCGCAGAACGAAATCGACGCCGCGAATCTCGTCCGATCCGACGAGCTCAATGCGCAGGAACAGCAGCGGAATATCTGGCCGGCAAGCTCCGTCGTGGCGCGCGCCTACCTCGATCAGCTCGTTCGCACCAAGGGCATCCAGCCCGAGCGCGCCCACACCGTGACGGACGCTCTTGCCCGAGCCGACAAACTCCGGAGCAGCCGCGACAAAGGCGCAGCCGCCATCATCCGTCAACTTGATGCGCTGGTGAACCAGTTGCAGCGTGATGCCGGTACGGCCGCTGGACCTGATGCGGTTCACCTGCGGTTGCTCGCGGCGACCATCAAAGGACGCACCGCGAATCTGCATTGATGAAGCCTTAAACACAAAGAATTAGCCGCGAATTACGCCGATTACGCGAATGGGGCGCATCAAGAATCGTTTTTTTGCGCCCCATTCGCGTAATCGGCGTAATTCGCGGCTAATTCTTTGTGTTTAAGGCCTAAGACAGCCTATCTGTTGTATCTGCGCGATCGCCGGAGGTCAACCCGGTCTCTGGCAATTTCGTTCCCGTTCTGGTCTCTCAACATGAAGAGGTACGTGTGACCATCCATAATCCAGGGCGCTGCCTGAGTTCCCGACTGCCCATCAGCGAAGAGCTGTTCCGGATCATTGTCTGCTCGAACGTAAACGCGGGCTGCTACAGGCGCCTGCCAGGTAACGTTGTTGTCCGATCCAACATGGATACTGCCGGTACCGTTGCTACTGCTACTGCTGTTGTTGTTAATTGAGGTATCGTTGGCTGTGCCGTCATAACCGCGGTCGTATCCGGTCTGGTAATCACGGCGATCCTGCGCGCTCGTCCAGCGAGAAGTTCGCGAATTCCGAGCCAGATTGCGGTCCGAATCCGAGCGGCCGGCCGCGAGGCCTGCGCGATAAGCTGCGCTGTTGTTGTAGTCATTGTTGTTATAGCCTGGCTTATAACGCCGCGCATCGCTGCTGGCGGCGAATCCTGTTTGCAGCGGTTGCTGCAACCGGAACGTCAACAAGGATTCGGCTGGAACATTTACGCTCTTGCCCCGAGTCAGAACCTGAGTTCCGGCTCCTGCTCCGGCACCAACACCCGCGCCGATCGCTGCTCCTTTTCCGCCTCCGGCGATGGCGCCAATTATTGCGCCGAGCACTGCGCCGCCGCCGACATATTTGCCGGTGCGCTTGTTCGCTCCGATACCTTCCTTGCGTTCAGAGGTGATGACGTTATCCTGGGTGTCAACCGTGTAACGTTGCCCGTTGACCGTGATGGCATTCACATCCAGCGCCATCTCGTTGTTCGAGACGTTCCTGACGACCAGTTCGACGTTCGATCCACGAGGAATGGCAACTGTGCCCTGCCTGTTCATCACATCCTGGTCAACGACTCCGGTAAAGGTCTGTCCGTTGTTTTCCTTGACGTCGATTGTTTGATTAGTTCGCACATTTAGCGTGGTGCCAGCATCAATTGTTCCGACCTGTGCGCTGGCGCCGGTGGTAATGCATAAGCTCAAAATCATCGCTCCAATCAGCAGACGTGCAACTGAAATGAAAGCGAAGCTTGATTTGGTGCTTGTCATATTTTTTTTCTCCTTTCGAGCTGCCTTGCATCGTGGCAAGGCGCGTGCACGAAGCAGGCACACACTTCTCGATACTTATTAGACGGGCAATCTTCTTGCCAGATAGGGAAACCCTTTCCTTCCAAGGATGAGGCTTCAGTTTTAGAGCGTCTTTTCGCTGGAGAGCGGAAGCTTTGCCGGAAGTTTTACCCGGCTCGAGCATCTGATAAGATGCCGGCAATAAATCACGTGAAATAGCGGGAGGAAGGTATGAAAAGAACCTTGATCATCGCGCTTGCAGTGATCGGCCTCTGGGATGTGACGGCCCGCGCGCAAGACGTCAAGACAACACTCGACGCCGCCGCGACAGCGCTTGGCGCCACAAGCCTCAGGTCGATTGAGTTTTCCGGAAGGGGATCCGATTTCATGTTTGGTCAGGCCTATGACGGAAACAATGCCTGGCCGAGGTTCAGCTTGCCCAGCTACACGATGACGATCGATTACACGATCCCAGCGATGCGCGACGATCGGAGGCGCCAGCAGGCGGAGAATCCTCCGCGCGGCGGAGGCTTTCAGCCGCTCGTCGGTGAATTGCGGCAGATTTGGGTCCTGAGCGGCAACTACGCGTGGGACGTTTCCGGGGAGAACGCAACGCCCGCAGCGGCTGAACGTGATATGCGGACAGCTGTTGACGGAAGGCTGGCGCAAATCCGCTTGACCCCTCACGGTTTCATCAAGGCAGCCATCGCCAGCGGCGCAACCGTGAAAACGGAGACGGTCCGTGGCGCAAAGAAAACAGCGATTTCCTTCACTGCTCCGAATAAGACAAGGTTTGAAGGACTGCTGAATGAGCAGAACCTCGTCGAACGGATCGTGACGTGGTTGGATAATCCGGTTCTTGGCGACACGGCATTCGAAGCCGTCTTTAGAGATTACAAAGATTTCGGTGGTGTGAAATTCCCGACCCACATTGTCCAGCGAGAGGGCGGATATCCGGTACTCGACGTGACGATTACCAGCGTGAAGCCGAACGTCGCCGCTGCATTCGACGTGCCGGCAAGCATCAGGCAAACGGCCTCGCCGGTGTCGCAGGCCGTCCAGACGGAGAAGATCTCGGATGGCGTCTGGATCGCGCCGGGCGGTGCCAGGAGTGTCGCGGTGGAATTTCGGGATCATGTTGTCGTCGTAGAGGCTCCGGAAACCGAGGCGCGATCGATCGCGGTGATGGAAGCCTTCAAGAAGGTGATTCCGGGGAAGCCCATCAGGTACGTCGTCAACACGCATTCACACTTCGATCATGTCGGCGGACTGCGCACCTACGCTGCGGAAGGCGCGACGATCATTACACACGCCGCCAATGTCCCCTATTTCGAACAGGTGTGGGCAAACCCGCGCACGATCAATCCCGACCGCCTGGCCAGGTCGGGCCGCAAGCCGGTGTTGGAAGGATTAGTGGGCAGCCGGACGCTGACGGATGGCTCGCGCGAGTTGATCATGTATCACTATGCCGGAAACATGCACAACGCCGGGATGCTCATGGTGTTCCTTCCAAAGGAAAAGATCTTGATCGAGGCCGATTCCTATACATCGCCGAACAACCCAAACGACCCGCCGGGCGGCCTGTCCTTTCTCCTGCACTTCTACGAAGCGGTGCAGCGGCTGAGGCTCGATGTCGAGCAGGTTATTCCGATACACGGGAATCTGGTTACATTTGACGACGTGCGCCGGGCGGTCGATGCGTACGGAAACACTAATTTGTGGGCGAAGTAGAATGGGGGACAACATGAACACCGTGACTCGTCGCGAACATATGAAAAGTCTGCTCGGTCTGGCAGCGCTGTCGTACTTGCCTCAGGCAGAGCGCGCGGCGCAGGAAACTCCAGTTCCGGCGCAGGGCATAGGCCGCCGCATCCGTCATCTCGCGTATAGCGATCTTGGCGGCCGTCCCGACAGCGTCCAGATTATGCTCAACCGCCGCCATCTTTACGTCGGCCACATGTTCAGCAACGGCCTGACCATCCTCGATGCCGCGGATCCGCGCCGGTTGAAGCCTGTAGGGTTCTTCACAGGAGGCGACTTCACACGTACCCATCACCTCCAGGTTGCGGAAGATATGCTCCTGCTCGCCAATGGCGCGAACATTGTGGCGATGCAGTCCTATGACAACCTGCGCGGTTATTTCGAAAACGCGCTTGCAGACAGCATTACCAATCGCAAGAAATTCCGTTCAGGCCTGAGCATTCACGACATTTCCCATCCCCCGGAGATGAAGGAGATTGCCTTTCTCGAAATGCCGGGCCTGGGCATCAATCGCCTTTGGTGGCCGGGCGGACGATACGCCTACGTTGCCGCGCATTTCGAAGGCTTCACGGACCATATTCTCTGCATTGTCGATCTCAAGAACATCACGAAGCCCGAGATTGTGTCGCGGTGGTGGCTGCCCGGCATGAATCGGGCGGCGGGCGAGACGTCAACGTTGCCTGCGGGCCGCCGTGTGGCCCTGCATCACATGCTCACGGCCGGCGATCGCGGCTACGGCGCCTGGCGCGATGGCGGTTTGACGGTCCACGATATCAGCGACCCCACCCAGCCGAAACTGCTCTCCCGCCTCAACTGGTCTCCGCCTTTTCCCGGCGGTACGCACACGACGCTGCCATTGCCCGGCCGCAATCTGGTGATAGCGGCAGACGAAGCGAACGCGGAAATGTGCGCCAAGGGGACGTTTTATACATTCGTCGTGGATGTGCGCACGCCGCAAAACCCGGTGACGATCGCTACTCTGCCGACTCCCAAAGAGAGGAACTTCTGCGCGCTGGGCACTTTCGGGCCGCACAACCTCCACGAGAATCGGCCCGGGAGCTACCGCAGCGAGGAGACCATCTTCGCGACCTACAACAATGCCGGGGTGCGCGTGTTCGATATCAAGGACGCATTCGCGCCAAAGGAAATTGCCTTTTGGGTACCGCCGACACCGAAGCGGTTGATCGATCCGCGACCGAACGTTGCGCTCGCTGCGAAGGCTGCCGATATCTACGTCACCACGGATGGACTTCTGTATGTGAGTGATTGGAATGCGGGCTTGAACGTACTCCAGTACGAAGGGTGAACTGTAGCGGCGGTCTATTTGCACGTTTTGAAACTCCCCTCCTAAGTTAGGAGGGGTGCCTGCGAGGGCCATTAAATTCCAGAAAAGGCCGAGCAGGCGGGGTGGTTCCAAAGCCATTACTTGGACGTTTCCCCTAAGGAACCACCCCGTCTGCGCCAATTTAGGTGGCTTCGCGGCATTTTCTTGATGGCGCAGCCACCCCTCCTAACTTAGGAGGGGAATCATCGCGCCCGACAATTCATTCACACCTCTTCAAAAAATCCAAAGAAAAGTCCTGAAGCGAGAGCGGCAGTCGCGGCAGCGGTAGGCTCGGCGCAGAATCAGTCTGTGAAACAAATCCGTCCACTGCCACAACGACATACGGACATTTTTGGAGCTACACCGTGGACAGGTCACTGTCATTTGGTCTCCTCCCGCGGTCGATGTCCGCGGTCTGTCGTCATTAATTACAAGTCGGCAAAACGGGAGGATTTCTTTAGAGAAATAATCCGCGGTGAAGCCCGGTACAATGGAAAATAGCGAACATATGCCTAAGAACAACGACGCCGGTTCGAGTAGCGTCGCGCCGCCGGCTGAAGCCGTCCCACACCGTCCACCCAAGCGCCGAGTCACCGCCGAAGCGATGGCGGCGAGACAGCGCGACATCTCGGTAAGCGAGTTTTTTGCCAAGAATCGACACCTGCTGGGATTCGACAACCCGCGCAAAGCGCTGCTCACGGCAGTAAAGGAAGCCGTCGACAATTCACTGGATGCATGCGAAGAAGGCGGGATCGTGCCGGAAATCTGGGTGCACATCGAAACCACCGGCACCAATCGCTTCAAAGTGGGCGTGCAGGACAACGGGCCCGGAATCGTCAAGAAACAGATCCCGTTGATATTCGGCAAGCTCCTCTACGGGTCGAAGTTTCACCGGTTGCGGATGAGCCGCGGCCAGCAGGGAATCGGAATCAGCGCCGCGGGCATGTACGGGATGCTTACGACCGGTAAACCGGTCAAGATCATCTCCATGACGTCGCCCAGAAAACCGGCCCATTACTTCGAACTTCAAATCGACACGAAGCGGAACCTGCCGGAGATCATCAATGGCAAGGGAGACGGCGAAGACATTCCCTCCGGCCAAAAGGGAAACAAATATATTGCCGATCACGGCATCGAATGGGTCCCGGAACTGCGGAGCGGCACTCGTGTGACGATCGAGCTTGAAGGACGGTTTATGCGCGGCCGCGGCAGCGTCGATGAATATCTGGAACAGACGGCCATTGCAAACCCGCACGTCACGATTCATTACGTCGATCCGGAGCGTAACGAGAAAACCTACTCGAGATCGACGGACCAGCTTCCCCCCGAACCTCGTGAGATCAAGCCCCATCCTTACGGCATTGAGCTGGGCCGGCTGGTGACGATGCTCAAGGACACGGACACAAGCACGATGGCGCAGTTCCTGACCGAGTCGTTCTCGCGCGTCAGCTCCGCGGTCGCGAAGCAGATTTGCGACACCGCGAAGATCAGCACCAGATCGAATCCCAAACGAATCGGACGCCAGGAAGCCGACGCTCTCTATCAGGCGATTCAGAACACAAAGATCAGCGCGCCTGCGACCGATTGCATCTCGCCCATCGGCGAAGCGCTGATCCTCAAGGGATTACACCAGCAGGTGCCGGGCGAGTTCTTCTGCGCGGCGACACGGCCGCCGTCCGTGTATCGTGGAAACCCGTTTCTGATCGAAGTTGGACTGGCTTATGGCGGCGCCAGTTCCACACAGAAGGTTACTTTGGAGACGCTGACCGAACTATTGGCGGAAAGCGACGCTCGTTCCCTCAGACAATTCCTGCTCACGACTTTCGATGGCATTGGCCCGGCAGGCGCCGAGAAGATTCTGTCGGAAGCGAAAATGAGTTCGCGGCAAACTCCTGCGAAGCTGGAAAAGGAAGACATCGCGCAGCTCCACGCCGCGATGAAAAACGTGAACCTGAGTGAAGGAGAGTCGATGCAGGTGTTGCGGTATGCCAATCGCGTACCCTTGCAGTTTCAGCCCGCGGCGTGCGCCATTACGCAGGCGATGATCGCCAATAACTGGCGGAGCTACGGCCTGTCGCAGTCCCGCGGCCAGCTGCCGGCCGGCCCGGTCACAGTGCTGGTGCACATGGCCAGCGTCTGGGTCCCGTTCACGAGCGAATCGAAAGAGGCAATCGCGTCATATCCCGAGGTCATGAAAGAGTTGCGGCTTGCCCTGCAGGCCGTCGGGCGAAAGGTTGCAATGTACCTCAATCGCCGCAACCGCGTCCGCCAGGAAGGAGAACGGCGGGAGATTTTCTTACGGTACCTTGGCGAGGTCGCCTCGGCCGTTGCCTCGATCAAGGATTACGGCGACCGCTCCAGAAAAGAATTGTATGGCCGGTTGCTGCACGTCGCGAAACGCAAAACGGCCGAGGCCGACACCAGGCTCGACGGCAGCGGCAAGAAGACGGATTCATCCGACGAGGATTTCGGGGAGAATGTCTTGATTGTGACTCCTGAAGGGGATAAACCGAATGTTTAACCACAAAGACACAAAGGAATTAGCCGCCAATGACGCGAATTACGCGAATGGGCGCATCAACGATTTCTTATGCGCCCATTCGCGTAATTCGCGTCATTGGCGGCTAATTCCTTTGTGTCTTTGTGTTAAAGAAAGTTGCTCATGGCCAAGAAGAAGACCACCAAAACTTCCAGCAAGGTGACTCTCACCACCAAAGACAAGAAAACCCTTGGCTCGATTCGCGGTCTTGCTGACAGCGTGGTGCAGTCTGCAGAACGCGGCAGGGCGCCGCATGTCGATATTCCGTCTCGTTCCCTTTCCAACGTGCGCTTCAACCAGTCGAAACGGATCATCGAAATGGGCACCGGCAGGAGCCGCCGCGAGCTTTTCAATCTGGGCCAGGCCAGGAGCTATATGCAGACCCTGCTGGTCGGCTCCGGATGTAAGCAACTGATCGAACAAGGAAAGACGACGAGCATCCGCGGTCTCTTCTACCTGTTGAAGCACACGATCGAAGGCACGAGCGAAGAGACGTTCGACACACAGAGCGAGTGCGACCCGGTCATCGAAGACGTCGAGGTATCGCTCGACTCGATGAGGGAAGAGCTCCATCTTTACGCCAAGAACGCCGGAGCGATGGTTGGGCCCATCACGCTGGTGGACAGCGGCGACGAAATCGATTGTTCACGCATGGGTTCCGGCGGCTACAGCATTCCGTCCATCGTTGAGGAGGAAATTGTGCAGTTCAAAAAGAACTCCGCGAAATTCGTCCTGCACGTCGAAAAGGACACCGTCTGGCGGCGCTTCAACGAAGACAAATTCTGGCGCCTGCACAATTGCATCCTGACCCACGGGGGCGGCCAGCCGCCGCGCGGTGTGCGGCGCCTGTTGCACCGGCTGCACTACGAGTTGAAACTGCCGGTGTACTGCCTGCTCGATAATGACCCGTGGGGATACTACATCTACAGCGTGATCAAACAGGGATCGATCAATCTCGCCTACGAATCCCGCCGGATGGCCATCCCGGCCGCCCGGTTCCTCGGCTTGCGCAGCAATGATTACGAGCGCTGTCAGCTCACACCCAGCGTGCAAATCAAGTTGAACGATCAAGACATCAAGCGGGCCCGGCAGATCGCTCAGTATCCATGGTTCGCCAACAAAAAGCCGTGGCAGAAAGAACTCGATCTGATGCTCAAGAACGGGTTCAAACTCGAGGTCGAAGCGCTCATAAGCAAGGACGTCAGCTACGTCACTGAGGAATTTGTGCCCGCCAGGCTGGAAGAGGGGAATTTCCTGGACTAGAAGCATAGGAACCAAAGAATTAGCCGCGAATTACGCCGATTACGCGAATGGGGCCCATTCGCGTAATCGGCGTAATTCGCGGCTGTTCCTTGATTCCTACCCATTGCAATCACGCGCGAAGCTGCTCGGCGCGAATCGGCAGCGTATAGATACGCTTACCGGTCGCCGCGAAAATCGCATTCGCGAGCGCGCCCGCGGCAACCGCGGTGCTCGGTTCGCCAATGCCTCCCGGCCTTTCCGTGCTCGGCACGATGTGCACCTCAACTTCCGGCGCTTCGTTGTGCCGGATCATCGGATAGTCATTGAAGTGATGCTGCGCAACGCGTCCGTTCTGAATCGTGATTTCCCCTTTGAGGGCCGCCGTTAATCCGTATATCGTGCCGCCCTCCATTTGTGCCTTGATCGTATCTGGATTGATCACCCAGCCGGTATCCACGGCGCACCATACTTTATGAACCCGCACAGCGCCGTTGGTCACAGAGACTTCGGCCACCTCACCAACAATGCTGCCGAAGGCCTCCATGACGGCGATTCCGCGAGCGTGTCCCGCCGGCAACGGCTTGCCCCAGCCGGACTTTTCCGCGACGAGATCCAGCACCGCGCGGTGACGCGGATGTTTGCTCAAGAGGTCGTGACGGAACTGGTACGGATCCTTCCCCGCGGTTGTCGCAAGTTCGTCGATGAACCCTTCAACCACAAAGCCCTGCACCGATGCGCCGACGGAGCGCCAGAAACCATAAGGAATACCGGGATCGGTCTCCGTGTATTCGACCCTGATATTCGGGATGTCATATGGGAGAGTGGCAGAGCCATCAACAGAGATGAAGTCCACGCCGTTCGGCGGCAGCGGGCCGAGCCGCTTCATCAGGGATTGCTGGACGATACGCTGCATGAATGCGACGGGGTTCCCGGACGGATCAAGCGCGCCCCACATGCGGACGTAGCTGACCGGACGATAGTAGTCGTGTTGGATATCGTCCTCGCGCGTCCAGATGACCTTCACCGGCTTACCGGTGGCTTTCGAGGTCTCCACCGCGTCGGTGACGAAGTCCGCTTCGCCACGCCGGCCGAATCCGCCGCCCAGGTAGGTGGTGTGGATATTCACAGCCTTGGCAGCAAGACCCGATGCAGCGACCGCAGCCGCGGCGGATGCGGTCTGTCCCTGCGTCGGCACCCACACGTCGCAGCGATCCGAACGCACATCCGCGGTGCAGTTCATCGGCTCCATGCACGCGTGAGCAAGGAACGGAAGCTCGAACACACGCTCGAACGAACGTCCTGCCCCTTTGACTGCGCCGGCGGCGTCACCATCGTTGCGCGCGACCTTTCCGGGCTGTTCTGCAAGCGCTTTGTATTTCTTCATGATGTCGGCGCTGGTCAGGTTCGCCAGGGAACCTTCGTTCCATTTCACGTCGAGGGCCTGCGCGCCCTTTGACGCGGCCCAGTAGTTGTCGGCCACGACCGCGATGCCGCTGCTGATTTGCACGACGTGCCGCACGCCCGCGACCTCCTTCGCCTTGTCCGCGTTGAAGGTTGCAACCTTGCCACCGAACACGGGACAACGGACGACGCGCGCGATGAGCATGTTTGGACGCTTCACGTCGATACCAAATACCGCCCTGCCATTGACCTTTTCCGGAATGTCCAGGCGCGGCATCGTCTTGCCGAGCAGGCGAAAGTCTTTCGGATCTTTCAGCGACACGTCTTTCGGTACCGGCAGCGCGGCCGCCTTGTCGACAAGCGAGCCATAACGCGCCCGGCGCCCGGTTGCTTTGTGAATGACTTCGCCTTTTTCCGTGGAGCAGGTGTTTTCGGCTACGCTCCAGTCTTTGGCTGCGGCGGTGACAAGCATCGCTCGCGCCGTGCCGCCGGCTTCACGCAACGGCCTCCACATACCGCGCACGCTGTTGCTGCCCGCGGTGAGCTGAGCGCCGCCGAAGTTCGGATTGCCGTACTTCGGGTCGGCAGGCGCCCATTCGGTTTTGATCTTGTTCCAGTCGATGTCCAGCTCTTCAGCGACGAGCATCGGCATGGACGTCATCACGCCCTGTCCCATTTCGAGTTGCGACAGCGTGATCGTGACGGTGTCGTCGGCACCGATTTTGAGCCACACGTTTGGTTCAAAGGAGCCCGCCGCCTCGGCTGTATCGTTCAGGCCGGGAATATATCCGCTAATAACCAGAGCGCCACCGGCCGCGCTTACTTTTAAAAAGGTCCGTCTGCTGAGAGTCGATGCCATAACGCCTCCCCTAGACGCCAGCCGCGCGATGGATTGCACGGCGGATGCGTTGGTATGTGCCGCAACGGCAGATGTTGCCGGACATGGCAGCATCGATGTCGGCGTCACTCGGTTTGGGTTTCTTTGCCAGCAGCGCGGCGGCGGACATCAACTGTCCGGATTGGCAGTAGCCGCATTGCGGAACCTGCTCCGCCACCCACGCCGTCTGCAACGCGTGCGTGGAGTCGGGCGACAGCCCTTCGATGGTTGTGACCTTCCGGGCGCCGACGCTCGACACCGGCGTAACACAGGAACGAACAGGCTCGCCATCCAGGTGAACCGTGCATGCGCCGCACTGTGACAGACCGCAGCCGAATTTCGTGCCGGTGAGACCAACCGCGTCGCGGATAACCCAGAGGAGCGGCATGTCGGGGCTCACGTCGACGTCATATCGTTTTCCATTTACGTTTAGCGAAATCATAGGGGTTCCTCTCGCTGGAGAACTTTATCAAAAAAATGGAGTCGTAGCCGCGGATTTCACGGATTACGCGGATGGCGCGCAATTAAGCCGTTGAATGCGCGCCATCCGCGTAATCCGTGAAATCCGCGGCTACGATGCCATTTTTTTTGCTTGCCCGCGGCCCGGTAGGGAGTTAGAAGAAATGA
>Ga0137361_10001656_pt1 | contig 13933 bp, 10 predicted proteins | sample Mad1_80_16metaG_FD_104923 | JGI IMG/M metagenome (GOLD analysis project Ga0137361, IMG submission 104923) | Vadose zone soil microbial communities from Angelo Coast Range Reserve, California, USA - Mad1_80_16 metaG | ecosystem: Environmental > Terrestrial > Soil > Vadose zone | place: USA... | reverse complement strand
GATCCCCGGCCCGGTAAAGCTCGCCGACCTGGCTGGCCAGGTTCCCCTTGAAGCAGCCGACCCCCGTCAGCAGGCACGCCAGCGCGATCAGGAACGACGCGTCGAACGCCATCAGAAAATGGCCCGCCGCCATCAACAGTCCGCCGGTCGTGATCGTCCGCGTCCGCCCGAGCCAGCGATCCGCGATGATTCCGCCCGCGATTGGCGTCAGGTAGACGAGGCCCGTGTACAGCCCGAAGATCGCGGAACTCAGCGCCACGACCGACAGCGGCCCGCCATAGACACGCTCGAGCGCGGCGCGAAATCCGGCGAACCCGGCGATTTTCCCGATGTGCCCGGGCAGCAGCAGCTGGTTCACCATGTACAGCACCAGCAGCGTCTGCATGCCGTAATACGAGAACCGCTCCCAGGCCTCGGTGAACGCCAGATACGCCAGCCCGCGCGGGTGCCCCAGAAAGCCGCGGTCGGAGTCGACCACGCCACCCCGCGCGGCGCCTATCGCGCTCGTCGCTTCAGTCATCGATCAATCGGCCGCCTGCCGCCCTACCAGTCCGTGCAATCCCAGCCGCCGCATCCGGTCCAGGGCGTCCGAACCACCCGGATCGGGCGCGTACAGCGGAATGGGCGTTGCGCGGCACAACTCGGCCAGCTCCCGCTCTGCCAGCGCTGGCGTCACCGCGAAGTCGGCGCTCAGTGCGACCGCCCGCGAGAGCTCCTCGGCGTTGCGCACGGTCGACGCGAGCCAACGCTCGCCGTCGATCCAGTGCTCGTGAGGCTGCACCGATGCCGGCACGGCCGCTGCCGCCGGCCAGCTGAGCCAGTCCGGCAGCTCGAGAAAGCGCATCACCGGCCGCGCAGCCGGCAGCAGTGGATCCGGGGCCGGCGCGCCCGGCCGATGGAACACCAGGCGCTGGCCCTCGACCGGTGTCGGCGTGCCGTGCCATTGGACCACGCGCCGAAAGTACAGCCGCACGTATGCGTGGGGATAGTCGAAGTCGAATACCAGCCACGGCACCGATTCGATCACCGTGATCCTGAGCTCCTCGCCCAGCTCGCGCGCCAGCGCATGCCCGACCGTTTCGCCCTGCTCGATCTTGCCGCCCGGGAACTCCCAGTATCCGGCGTAGGCCTTGCCGGCGGGCCGGTCGGCCAGCAACACGGCGCGATCGGCGCGCACCACCACGCCGACCGCGACCGGCACGACCGGGCGTGCCCCGTTCACGGGCCCGCAAGGCCGGCGCGTCCCGCGAAGTCGCGCGCGAATTGCTGGGCCACGCGCCCCGAACGCGAACCGCGCGCCAGCGCAAACTGCAGCGCCTCGGCGCGCGCCTCGGAAGCGGCTGCGGGATCGACGCCGAAGCGCGCCAGCCAGTGGTCCGCGATGTCCAGGTAGTCGTCCTGGCGAAACGGGTAGAACGACAGCCATAAGCCGAACCGTTCGGACAGCGAGACCTTCTCCTCGGTCGATTCTCCCGGATGCAGCTCGCCGTCGGCGTCGTAGCCCGCATCCAGGTTCTCACGCATGAATTCGGGCATCAAATGACGCCGGTTGGAGGTCGCGTAGATCAGCGCGTTGTCGCCGGGACCGGCCAGCGATCCGTCCAGCGCCGCTTTCAGCGCCTTGTACGAGGCGTCGCTCGGCTCGAACGACAGGTCGTCGCAGAAGAGCACGAAGCGTTCCGGCCGCCCCTCCAGCCGCGCCACGATCTCGGGCAGATCGATCAGGTCGTGCCGATCTACCTCGATCAGGCGCAGCCCGTCCACCGCATAGCGCGAAAGGCAGGCGCGCACCAATGAGGACTTGCCGGTGCCGCGCGCGCCAGTGAGCAGCACGTTGTTGGCCGGAAGCCCGCGGACGAATTGCTCGGTGTTGCGCAGGATCGCCTGCTTCTGCCCGTCCACGTGCTTCAGATCCTCCGGCAGGATAGCCGCAACATTGCGCACCGCCAGCAGCTGCCCGACCGTGGCGCCCAGGTAATTGCGCCGGCGCCACTGGAAAGCGAGCGCCCTCCAGTCGACGGGAGCGGGTGGCGGCAGCAACGGCTCCAGGCGCCGCAGCAGGTCTTCGATGCGCTCGATCAGCGACGGGGACATCGACATCGCGGCAATTTCCCCACTGGCACTCAGCTTCGATAGTCCGCGTTGATCGAGACGTACTGGTGCGACAGGTCGCAGGTCCAGACCGAGGCGGCCGCGCTGCCGCGGCCCAGAACGATGCGCACCAGGATCTCGGCGCCGCGCATCGCGTGCTGGCCGTCCTGCTCCCGGTAGTCGGGATGGCGTGCGCCGTCGCGCGCGACCCACACGTCGTTCAGGTACAGCTGCACCGCCGACGGATCCAGATCCTCGATGCCGCTGGCCCCGACAGCCGACAAGATGCGGCCCAGGTTCGGGTCGGACGCGAACATCGCCGTCTTCACCAGCGGCGAGTGCGCCACCGCGTACGCCACCGTCGATGCCTCGTGGCGGCTGCGGGCGTTTTCGACCGTGATCCGGATGAACTTGCTGGCGCCTTCGCCGTCGCGCACGATCGCCAGCGCCAGCTCGTGCGCCACCTCGCCGATCGCGCGCTCGAGCGCGCCGCAGCGCGCATCGTCGAGGCGGGCGATGGGCTGCGCATCGCCACGGCCGGTCGCCACCACCACGAACGAATCGTTGGTCGACATGTCGCCGTCGACGGTGATCCGGTTGAACGACGCATCGGCCGCCCGCCGGGTCAGCTCCGGAAGGATCCCCGGCGCGACGTGTGCGTCGGTCGCCACGAAGGCGAGCAGCGTGGCCATGTCGGGCCGGATCATCCCGGCGCCCTTCGCGATCCCGGTCACCGTCACGTTCGCGCCGCCCAGGTCGCAGGATCGGGAGACCGCCTTGGGCACCGTATCCGTCGTCATGATTGTTTCAGCCGCCTCCAGCCAGGCGGCCGGATCCAGGCGCGCCACCGCCTGCGGCAGTGCATCGACGATCGCCTGCACCGGGAGCGGCTCCATGATCACGCCGGTGGAAAACGGCAGCACCTGCGCAGGCTCGCAGCCGATCAGCCTGGCCGCCGCTTCGCAGGTGCGCAGGGCGTCGGCCACCCCGGCGGCACCGGTTCCGGCGTTGGCACACCCGGAATTGATCAGCAGGGCGCGGATCGGAACGCCCGCGCCCAGATGCGCCCGGCAGACCTGAACGGGCGCCGCGCAGAACCGGTTGCGCGTGAACACGCCGGCAGCGGCCGCCCGGTCGGCCAGCCGGATCAGCAACAGGTCCTTGCGGCCGGCCTTGCGGATGCCCGCCTGCGCCCACCCGAGCTCGCAGCCCGCCACCGGCTGCAGGCTGCGCGCCACGGGAGCGTGCAATCCGACCGCCATCCTTACTCAGCCTTCCCTGAATTTGGTGGCACGAGCTTCGACTACATCGCAGCTTGCGGGAGAAAAGCGGGAGGAACAGAACGAGGGGGTTCGGCTGGCCCCCCTGCGCTCCCCCAGCCGATGTGAAGCAGGAAGATCGGGCATTCGGCGTTCGAAGCGTCAATGGGCTACGCCACTTTGCCGTGGCAGAGCTTGTACTTGCGCCCGCTGCCGCACGGGCACGGGTCGTTGCGGCCGACTTTCTCGCCGAACCGGCGGAACGGCTGCGGTGCCGGCGCCGGCGGAGCGGCCACCGCCACCGCAACGCCTTCCTCCTCGGCCGCTTCGGCCTCGGCCACCGAGGCCGGGCCGAATTCCGCGTGCTGTGCCTGCGCCTGCTCGACACGGCGCTCGGCTTCCTGCTCGATGCGCGTTTCGGTGCGCTCGATCTCCTCGCGCGTCTGGATCTTCACGCTCATCAGGAAGCGCACCACGTCGGCACGGACCCGGTCCAGCAGCAAGCCGAACAGCTCGAAGGCCTCGCGCTTGTACTCCTGCTTGGGCTGCTTCTGGGCATAACCGCGCAGATGGATCCCCTGCCGCAGATGATCGAGCGCGGCCAGGTGCTCGCGCCAGTGCTGATCGAGCATGTTCAGCAGGATCGACCGCTCCAGGCCGACGAACATGGCCGGATCGACGGCGGCGCGCTTCGCCTCATAGGCCTCGTCGGTGACCTTCAGCACCCGCTCCAGCAGGATCGTGTCGTTCAGGTCCTTTTCCTGGTCGAGCCACTGCTTGATCGGCAGCTCGATCTGCCAGTCGTCCTTCAGCGTGCGCTCGAGCGATGCGATATCCCACTGCTCCTCGATCGTTTCCTCGGGAACGAAGGTGCGCACAAGATCCGTGAAGAAACCATGGCGCAGGTTGGTCACCATCTCGGACGGGTCGGTGCTTTCCAGCACATCGCTGCGCAGCCGGTAGATCTCCTTGCGCTGCTCGTTGGCCACATCGTCGTATTCGAGCAGCTGCTTGCGAATGTCGAAGTTGCGCGCCTCGACCTTGCGCTGGGCCGTCTCGATCGAACGCGTGACCATCCCAGCCTCGATCGCCTCGCCTTCCGGCATCTTGAGCCGGTCCATGATCATCCGCATCCGATCGCCCGCGAAAATCCTCAACAGCGGATCTTCCATCGACAGGTAGAAACGCGATTCGCCCGGGTCGCCCTGCCGCCCGGAGCGGCCGCGCAGCTGGTTGTCGATGCGCCTGGACTCGTGCCGCTCGGAACTGACGATCTTCAGCCCGCCGGCCGCCACCACCTGCTCGTGCAACTGCTGCCATTCGCTGCGCAGTTTCTCGATCCGCTGCCGCTTGTCCTCCTCGGGGACGCTCGCGTCGTCCCGCAGCAGGTCGATCTGCTTCTCCACGTTGCCCCCCAACACGATGTCGGTGCCGCGGCCGGCCATGTTGGTGGCGATCGTGATCACCCCGGGGCGGCCGGCCTGGGCCACGATCTCGGCCTCGCGCGCATGCTGCTTGGCGTTCAGCACCTGGTGCTGCAAGTCGTTCTTGGTCAGCAGCCGGGACAGAACCTCGGAGTTCTCGATCGAGGTGGTGCCCACCAGCACCGGCTGGCTGCGCGCGTGGCACTCGCGGATGTCGTCCAGGATCGCCTCGTACTTCTCGCGCACAGTCCGGTAGATCTTGTCCTGGTGATCGATCCGGACCATCGGCTTGTGGGTCGGAATCACCACCGTTTCGAGCCGGTAGATTTCCTGAAACTCGTAGGCCTCGGTATCGGCCGTTCCGGTCATTCCGGACAGCTTCTGGTACATCCGGAAGTAGTTCTGGAAAGTGATCGATGCCAGCGTCTGGTTCTCCTGCTGGATCTTCACGCCCTCCTTCGCTTCGACCGCCTGGTGCAGTCCTTCCGACCAGCGTCGCCCGGGCATCAGGCGGCCGGTGAACTCGTCCACGATGATGATCTCGTCGTTCTGCACCACGTAGTGCTGGTCGCGGTGAAACAGATGATGGGCCCGCAACGCCGCGTTCAGATGGTGCATCAGCACGATGTTCTGCGGCGCGTACAGGCTCTCGCCGCTCGCCAGCAGTCCGCGCCGGGCCAGGATTTCCTCTGTGCGCTCGTGGCCGGACTCCGACACGTGCACCTGGTGCTGCTTCTCGTCGACCCAGAAATCGCCCTCGGCTTCCTCCTGCTCCTGACGCTTCAGAAGCGGCGGGATCTCGTTCATCTTGCGGTACAGCTCGGTGCTGTCCTCGGCCGGCCCCGAAATGATCAGCGGCGTGCGCGCCTCGTCGATCAGGATCGAGTCGACCTCGTCGACGATCGCGTAGTGCAAAGCGCGCTGGCGCCGGTCCTCGGCCCGGTACTCCATGTTGTCGCGCAGGTAGTCGAAGCCGAACTCGTTGTTGGTGCCGTACGTGATGTCGGCCGCGTACGCCTGGCGCTTGTCCTCGGTGGCCTGCTGCGAAAGGATCACGCCCACGCTCATGCCCAGGAAGCGATACACCCGTCCCATCCACTCGGCGTCGCGCGCGGCCAGGTAGTCGTTCACGGTCACCACATGCACGCCCTTGCCGGCCAGCGCGTTCAGGTAGACCGCCAGGGTCGCGGTCAGCGTCTTGCCCTCGCCGGTGCGCATCTCGGCGATCTTGCCGTCGTGCAGGACCATGCCCCCGATCAGCTGCACGTCGAAATGGCGCATCCCGAGCGTGCGCTTGGCCGCCTCGCGCACGACAGCGAAGGCCTCGGGCAGCAACTGGTCGAGCGTCTCGCCGTCCTGGTGGCGGCGCCGCAGCTCGCCGGTGCGTGCCGCCAGCTCGGCGTCGCTCAGTGCGCTGGTCTTCGCCTCCAGCGCGTTCACGCGGACAACGTGGTGTTGGTAATGCCGGATCAGCCGCTGGTTGCGACTGCCGAAAATCTGGGTCAGAAGTTTGGAGATCATGGGGGCGTCGATGCGGCTCGACCGCGGCCGATCCTGACACGCGCGGTCGCAGGTGCGCGATCAGGCGCCGCCGCAGGGCAGGCCCCGCGGCGAGCGCGAGATTATGTCACAGGAGCTGGAAAGGAGCCGGGGTGGCCGCCGAGGGCGACGCGACCCCGCGGGTCAGTGCACTGCTGCGGCCGCAGCCACGGCTGCAGCTGGCGCCAGGGCGGCCAGCGGCGAGCCGGGCTTGGCGTTGGCCAGGTACCTCAGCGGGTTCGTCGGCGCTCCATTGACACGAACCTCGAAGTGCAGGTGCGGGCCGGTCGCTCGACCGGTGGCGCCAACCAGCGCGATCTGCTGGCCCTTGCGCACGATGTCGCCGGCTTTCACGATGAACTTGCTGGCATGCGCGTACAGCGTCGACAGGCCGTTGCCGTGATCGATCCGGACCACGTTGCCGAACTCCGGATGCCTTTCGGCCGAGGCAACCACCCCGCCGGCGGCCGCGAGGACCGGGGTCCCGACCGGAGCTGCGAAGTCGATCCCGGTGTGCATCGTGTATTCGCCGGTGAACGGATCCGTGCGCAGTCCGAAGCCGGAGCCGACGAAGCCCTCGACGATCGGCGTATCGCGCGGCAGCAGCGCGCTGCGGGCGGCACTGGCCACCAGTTCAGACTCGACCACGTTCAGGAAATCGGTGCGTTCTTCCAGTCCCACGCCGACGCTGTGGGCCTGGGCCTGCAGCTCGGCCAGCGTCAGCGGGCGCGAAGCGGTCGGCTCGGCGCCGCCCAGCCCCGGGATCTGACGGAAATTGAATTCCTCGGGCCGGATCCCGGCCAGCTTGGATACGCGCTCGCCCAGCGCATCGAGGCGCATCAGGCGTGCCTGCATCTCGCCGACCATTTTGGCCATCGACGAGACGTTGTCGCGCAGATACTGCTCGTCCTGCGCCAGCCGGTCGCGCATCACGACCGACACCAGCTGTTTGATCAGCGGCATCTCGCGCTGGGCCGCGAGCCGGAACGTCAACACATACAAGCCCGCCAGGGAGGTCACCATCAGCGCGAGAAACAGCAGCGCGACCCAGACGAAGGTCGCGCGCGACACATTCATCGTGCGCGCACGCGCCAAGCGCCGGTCAACCAGAATCAACTGCACCGAAATCCCCTCCAATCTGAGATATCGTCACCGAATCGCTCCAACCTGATCCCCTCGCCGAAGTCCGTTCGGATGACCCCAACCGCCCGCCATTTGCCGGAGGCCCTCGCCCAGTCCGAAGCCGGCTCCGCGCTGCTTCAGCGCTTTCGCGCGTCGCAGCGCGCCGCCGCGGCCATCGAAGCCGAGTGCCACCGCATCCTGCCAGGGTTCTATCCGACTCGATCCGGTAGTTGCGAACTGCGCGGCACCACACTTCGAGTGAATGCCCCCCAGCAAGCGCAGGTCGCCAAGCTACGGCAGGCCATTCCCCGCTTTCTGCGCCTCCTTAAGCAGCACGGTTTCGACGTTATAGAAATCAAAATTGGGGTACAACCACGCGCTTTGAGCTCATCCGTGCAGCCGTCGGCGAACGCTGGGGGGATCGGATCGGGGCAGGGCACCGGAGCCGGCCGCCCGCGACAACCGCAAATGGCGCCCGCTCTTGCGTTTGCGACGAAGCTTGCGCTTACATTGCCGGAGTCGCCGCTGCGCTCGGCAGCCCGCCGACTGGTGACCACACTGACGTCGCGCGTCGCAGAAACACGCGATTCAGACCAGCCGGGAAACGAGCAGGACGGCGAAGAACACGACGCCTGAGGCCAGCGCAACTCCCAGCAACCGCAACGCCCAGCGCAGGTACAGGCGCTGGCCGGTGACGACGTACCTCACGGCCAGAAACGCGACGGCAATCCCGAATACGGCAAGCAGAACCCGAAAGGCAGCCACTCAGAGGGGAGCTAGGCGAACGCCGGACGCAGGAACGCGTCGGGCGCCGGCGCGTCGCGGTCGAAGCTCACCACCTCGTAGGCCGACCGGTCGGCCAGCAGCGCGCGCAGCAGGCGGTTGTTCAACGCGTGGCCCGACTTGTGCGCCCGGTATGCCGCGATCAGCGGACGGCCGAGCAGGTACAGGTCGCCGATCGCATCCAGGATCTTGTGTTTGGCGAATTCGTCGCCGCTGCGCAGGCCCTCGGTATTCAGGACCCGGTACTCGTCCATCACGATCGCGTTCTGGAAGCTTCCGCCCAGCGCCAGCCCGGCTGCGCGCAGCGCCTCCACTTCACTGACGAATCCGAACGTGCGCGCCCGCGCCACCGCGGTCACGTACGGGTCACGCGCGAAATCGACCTCGACGTCCTGCGCGGTGGCGTCGATCGCCGGGTGGTCGAAATCGATCGAGAAGCGCAACTTGAATCCGAAGTGCGGCTCCAGGCGTGCCCAGCGCGCACTGCGACCTTCGCCTTCGCGCACCTCGATCGTACTCAGCACCCGGACGAAACGCCGCGCCACGTTCTGCTCCTGCAGGCCGGCGGAGCGGATCAGGAACACGAAGCTCGCGGCACTGCCGTCCATGATCGGAATTTCCGGTCCATCGACGTCGACATAGCAGTTGTCGACGCCCAAGCCGGCCAGGGCCGACATCAGGTGCTCGACGGTCGATATCCGCACGCCGTCGCGCTCCAGCGTCGAGGCCATTCTGGTGTCGCCGACCGCGTCGGCCGCAGCGCCGATCTGCACCGGCGGATCGGTGTCGGTGCGCCGGAACACGATGCCCGTGTCAGCTGCCGCCGGGCGCAGCACCAGTTCGACCTTGCAGCCGCAGTGAAGGCCGATGCCGACCGTCCGTACCAAGGATTTCAGAGTGCGCTGGCGCAGCATGACCGGCATTCTAGCGGCACTGCAGCAAGCCCGGCCGCGAGCGTCGAGCGTGGCAAAATCCGGCTTTGTCTTTCGGCCCGAAGCGCCTCTGATTTCGATGGGAAGTTTGAACGCGCCGCCCCGCCGGGCGCCCATGGCCTGGCTGGCCTGGTTGATCGCCGCCTGCCTGATCGGCCCCTGGGCCACCGCGCCGGCGGCTGACGCGCCGGCGGACCCGACGCGAGCCGGCACGGCCAATGCCAGCGCCGCACGCACGCCGGCCGAACTGACCGCGATTGCGCGCCTGCTGGCGGGCCTCGATCCGCAAGGCAGCGCCAGCCTGCAGGCGGTTGCCCGTACCGACGCGTGGAAGGCCCATCGCAAGGCGAGCCGCTATGGCGATCGCCAGTTGCAGGAGCGCCTGCAGCGGATGGACAGCTGGCAACGCACGACGCTGCCGCCTGCGCAGGCCGGTGCCGCGCTGGTCTACCCGTTCAGCGGGCCGGACTTCGTCAACGCCTTCGCGCTGTTTCCCGACTACAAGACCTACGTGTTCTTCAGCCTGGAGCCGCCCGGCGAGATCCCGGCGCTGGCCGGGATGGACGAGCACCAGCTCGGCGTGCTCTTTTCGGACCTGCGCGGCGCCTTGAACGATCTGGTGGCGCTGAACTTCTTCATCACGCCCAACATGCAGGAGAACCTGCATACCGACAGCCTGCAGGGTACTGCGCCGTTGCTGCTGGCGCAGATGGGCCTGCTTGGGCTGACCGTGCACAGCGTCGAACCTTACGAACCGTGGCCCTCCTCCGCGGCGAGCGCTACGGAGGGCAAGCCCGCCTCCGTGCCAAGCGCTACGGAGGGCAAGCCCGGCTCCGTGCCGAACGCTACGACGGACAAGCCCGCGACGGACGCCAGCAGCGCTCATCGCTCCGCCGGCCAGCCGCACCAGCCGATGCGGGCGCTGAAGATCGAATTCGACGACCGCAGCAAGACCCGCCGCACGCTGCTGTACCTGTCGCTCGATGTCAGTGACAGTCAGCTGCGCTTCTATCCGGAATTCGTGCCATGGCTGACCACGTTCGAGCAGCCCACCGTGCTGCTGAAATCGGCCTCTTACCTGCTGCACGGTGGCAACTTCCGCAAGGTGCGCGGCGTGGTGCTCGAACGCGCGCGCCTGATCGTGCAGGACGACACCGGGATGCCCTACCACCTGCTGCGCGATGACGGCTTCCGGATTTCGCTGTACGGCCAATACGAACGACCCGTCAAGCTGTTCGAGAACCGGTACCAGAAGGACCTGGACGACGCCTTCACGTCGGCCGGCAACGCGGATCCGGTGCCGTTCCCGTTCGGCTACAACTGGCGCAAGGAGGGGCGTTCGGGTGTGATCGTCGCTCGCCGGCCGGGCGCCGACACCTGAGCGGGCGCCGCGATGCGGGTTTCGCGGTCGCGCCGCCGCCTGATCACGGCCCTGCCGCTGCTAGCTTGCAGCGGCCGGGCCCTTGCCGCGGGCGAGGGGCCCGCGTTGCGCAGCTTCCACCTCACGACCGGCGACGGCGTCCGGCTGAACGTGCTGGAGGCCGGCCCGTTGCCTCCCGATCCGTCGTTGCCGGTGATCGTGCTCGTGCCCGGCTGGTGCATGCCGGCCACGATCTGGCAGGCGCAGCTGCAGGCGCTCGGGCAGCGCTTTCGAACGCTCGCACCGGACCCTCGCGGACAGGGCGACTCGGATATACCGGCCGCGGGCTACGAGGCCGAGCGGCGCGCCAGTGACCTGCGCGACGTGTTGGCCCCGCTGCCGCGCGTCGTACTGGTCGGGTGGTCGCTCGGGGTGCTCGATGCGCTGACCCTGGTGCATCGCTTCGGCGACTCCCGGCTGGCGGGGCTGGTGCTGGTCGACAACTCGGTCGGGGAGCCGCCCGCGCCGCGCCCGTCGAATTTCATCTCGGACCTGCGCGCCGACCGCAGCGCTACGGTGGATCGTTTCGTGCGGGGGATGTTTGCGCACCCCCGGCCCGAGGCGGAAATCGAGCGGATCAAGCAGGCGGCTCTGAAGATGCCGCTGGACGGCGCCATCGCGCTGCTGTCATATCCGTTTCCGCGCGAGCACTGGCGCAACATCGCGCGCTCCTTCGCCAAGCCGCTGTGCTACTGCGTGACCAGCCGCTACCTCGAGCAGGCGCGCAACCTGCAGCGCGAGCGGCCCGCAACGCGGGTCGAATGGTTCGAGCACGCCGGCCATGCGCTGTTCGTCGACGAGCCCGAGCGTTTCAATCGCGTGATCAGCGACTTCGCGCAGTCAGCTTGACCGGCTGGCAGGGTAACTTCAAGCATGGGGACGCGCGGCCCTACGCCGCCGCCGCGGCACCACGCGCACGCGCCTGCCGCGGCTTGCGGGCACCGAGGCGGTCAGGTGGGCAAGCTCGGTAAGATCGGCTATGGCCTGCGCGATCGCGTCCTTCTCCAATAGCTATGCGCGTCTGCCGGAGCATTTCTTTGCCCGGCTGGATCCGACGCCCGTGGCGAAGCCAGGCCTGATCGTGCTCAATCGACCGCTCGCGCAGGATCTTGCGCTGGACATCGATGCGGTCGATGGCGACGCGCTCGCGCAGATTTTCACCGGCAACATCATTCCCAGCGGTGCCGAGCCGATCTGCATGGCCTATGCGGGGCACCAGTTCGGCAGTTTCGTTCCGCAGCTGGGCGATGGCCGGGCGATCCTCATGGGCGAGGTCTTCGACCGCTCCGGCGTTCGCCGCGACATCCAGCTCAAGGGCGCGGGACGCACGCCCTTTTCCCGCCGTGGTGACGGCCGCGCAGCGCTGGGGCCGGTGCTGCGCGAATACCTTGTCAGCGAAGCGATGCACGCGCTGGGTATCGCGGCCACGCGCGCCCTGGCGGCGGTTACCACCGGCGAGCCCGTCTTTCGGGAAACCCCCTTACCCGGGGCCATCCTCACCCGCGTGGCCGCGAGCCACGTCCGGGTGGGCACTTTCGAATACTTCGCCGCGCGCGGGGATCAGGAGGCGATCCGGCGGCTGTCGGACTATGTCCTGGATCGGCACTATCCCGGGGCGAAGGACGCGGAGCGGCCCCATCTGGCGTTGCTGCAGGTCATCGCGCGGCGGCAGGCCGCTCTGGTGTCGAGCTGGATGCAGGTCGGTTTCGTCCATGGCGTGATGAACACCGACAACATGGCGGTTTCGGGCGAGACCATCGATTTCGGGCCCTGTGCGTTCATCGAGGCCTATGACCCTGCGGCCGTGTTCAGCTCGATCGACGAGCTTGGCCGTTACGCCTTCGGCAACCAGGCGCGAGCCGCGCAATGGAACATCGCCCGGCTCGCCGAAGCGCTGCTTCCGCTCATCGACCCCGACCGCAAACGCGCCATCGAACTCGCCCAGCCGGTGATCACCGAGTTCCCGACCTGGTACGAACACGAGTGGATCGCCGGAATGCGCAGCAAGCTTGGCCTGGAGCTTGCGCAGGACGGCGACCTGGAGTTGATCCGGGGACTGCTCGATGCCATGCAGGCGAACCAGGCCGACTTCACCTTGACCTTCCGGCGCCTCTGCGACGCCGCGGCCGATGGAGACGATGCGGGGCCGCGTGCGCTGTTTGCCGACCCCGGTGCCTACGATCGCTGGGCCGTGCTCTGGCGCAACCGCCTCCAGAGCGAGGCGGGCTCGCCCGCGCAACGCGCGCAGGCCATGCGCCGGGTGAACCCGGCCGTCATCCCGCGCAACCACCGCGTGGAACAGGCGCTCAGGGCGGCCGTCGAACGCGAAGACTTCGCGCCGTTTTCGGAACTGCTGGCAGTTCTTTCGCGGCCCTACGAGGAGCAGGGCGCGTATCTGGCATACGCCGCACCGGCGCAGGCCGGCGAGCGCATCCTTCAAACGTTTTGCGGGACCTGAGCGGGTAGACCGTCGCGGCCGCCGCGACGCAGCGCCCACACGACCTACTTGTCGGGTCATCCATCTCTCCGTGGGGTCAGGCGGCAATAAACTTCCCTATCCATGAACACGATTGGTCAAACAGTCCGCGCGCGGCCACGGCTTTTCATTTCGATCCTCGCCGGTGCCGGAGCAGGTTCTGCTCTTCCATCGCAGTGGGATACGGTGACCAAGCTACTGATCGGTTGGAATGTCACCGTATGGTCTTACCTCGCCTTGGTCGGCTGGCTGATGGTCCGCTCAACCCACGTCCGCGTTCGCAGCATTGCGGAACAGGAGGACAGAGGCGCCGGCATCATCCTGACAATCATGTCGATTGCCGCGATCGTCAGTCTTGCAGCCATCGTCTTCGAACTGTCGACAACCAAGAACCTGTCCGTGGGCCATCGCCTGGCTCACTACGCGTTTACGGGTGCTACCGTGTTCGGCTCATGGTGCCTGGTCGCGACGCTGTTTACTTTTCACTATGCGCGGACCTACTACCGGTCGCCAATCGAACGCCGCGCACTTCAATTTCCTGATAACGAGGCAAACCCGGACTACTGGGACTTCCTGTACTTCTCGTACACCATCGCAGTTGCCGCACAGACCTCGGACATTTCCGTGATGTCACGGTCCATGCGAAAGATCGTACTTGCACAATCCATACTCAGTTTCCTCTTCAACGTCGCCATCCTTGGCCTTTCAATCAATATCGCGGCGAGCCTGGTGGGCGCATGAATGCTGGGCAAAGGCAGTTCTCTCGCGGCGGTCGTCGCTGAACCCTCGCCGCGGTGAGCTCAGGGAACAGGCTCCGAGATTTCGATCAGGTTCAGATCCGGATCGCGCACATAGACCGAGCGAATGCCGGCCCGTCGGGGTCGGTT
>Ga0137361_10001649_pt1 | contig 13956 bp, 9 predicted proteins | sample Mad1_80_16metaG_FD_104923 | JGI IMG/M metagenome (GOLD analysis project Ga0137361, IMG submission 104923) | Vadose zone soil microbial communities from Angelo Coast Range Reserve, California, USA - Mad1_80_16 metaG | ecosystem: Environmental > Terrestrial > Soil > Vadose zone | place: USA... | reverse complement strand
GACTCGAACTCGAACCCGAACAGCTCGACGCGCGCCGTCACTGATTCGCCCGCCAGCGCCCGGCGGACATCGGCGACCGCCTGCGGCACATCACCGAGTAGTTCGAAGAACGATTTGCCCAGCAACAGCCCCGGCCGCACACCGAGCGAGTGCAGTCCCTTTCCTTCGGCGAGCGTGAACACGCCCTTGGGATCGAGCGAAAACAGGATGACGGGCGAACCCGCCACGACCGTGCGGAGGCGCTGCTTACTGGTATGGAGGATCTCCTCCTGCCGGACGCGCTCGGTGATGTCGCGGGAGTTGACGATCACGCTGTAGGCGTTCGGCTGATCCAGTCGCGCCTGACCGATCGACTCCAGCACCCGCCACGTGTCATCGGCGTGCTTGAATCGGAATGTCGCCGTCTGCGGCGAACCGGGCCGCTGAATCGCGTCCGCCAGTGCTTCCATGACCGGCGTGAGATCGTCGGGGTGCATGAACTCGAATGCGTTTCGCCCCAACAAGTCGTTGGCACCGTAGCCGAGCAGCCGCTGCACGGACGGTGAGACGTACCGCAGGATACCGTCATCACCAAGAATGGTGACGATGTCGGAGGCGTTTTCCGTCAGGGAGCGGAAGTGCTCTTCGCTTTTGCGCAACGCCTCTTCCACACGCGCGCGCTCGAGCGCCGTCGCGAGCACGTGGCCGAGTGCCTGGACGAACAGCACGTCGGGGCCGCTGAACGCGCGCGGCTGCGCGCTGTAGGCGCCGAGGACGCCCCAGGGACGCTCGCGACCCTGCACGACTACGCAGACGCCGCTGACGATGCTGTGCGCTTCGAGATGCGGCGGGGCGCTGAAGCGGATTTCGGTGGCGAGTTCTTCGACGACGACGGGGCCCGCGGCGCTGAGCGCGTAACCCGCCAGCACCCCGGCGTCGGCCGACACCAACGTCTTCCCGACGCAGCCGTCGTGCCACCCCTCGCCGGCGCGGAGCAGCAGGCTGCGATGCTCGGGCTTCAACTCGAGGATTTCGCTGAACGCGACATCCAGACCGCGCGCGACGAGCTTGGCGGCGGTACCGAACAGGTCGGCCCGCGCCACGCCAGCCAGCGCCTGCTGGCAGAGGTGCGCGACCGCCTCTTGCTGGCGCGCCGCCGCCCGGAGCTGCTGCTCGGCGCGGTTCGATTCCTCGACGCCCAGCCAGCGAAACCGCTTCGGTTGCACCCCGGCTCCGAGCCTGGAAAGGGATCGAAAGCTAGATGCGAGACGCCGGCAGGCCCGTGAGGCTGGTCACCGGACCCGCCACCCGTAGATTCGGGCCATGTCACCACGCCGGCCGACCCCTCCTAAGAAGGGCAAGCCAAGGGCGAAGAAACCCCGTAGGGTCGTCGATTCCCTGACGGTGTCCGTGTTGCAGGCAACTCTGGAATCCACCGCCGACGGGATCCTCGTGGTCGACCTCAACGGCAAGATCGTGTCTCACAATCGCCACTTCGAGGAAATGTGGCATTTGCCGCCGGCCCTGATCGCGGCAAATGACGACGCCGCCGGCCGCCGGCGCCTGATCGCGCACGTGCGCGACCAGCTCGTCAATCCGCAGCTGTTCGTGGACGGCATTCAGGACCGCTATGATGAGCCCGAATCCGACAGCTTCGACGTGCTCACGTTCAAGGATGGTCGCGTCCTGGAGCGCTACTCGATTCCGCTCCGTCTCGACGGCCGCTCGGTGGGCCGCGTGTGGAGCTTTCGGGATGTCACGGCGCGGCGGCGTGCCGAATGCGTTCAGGAAGCGGTGTACCGCATCTCTCATACAGCCCACACGGCCGAGAACCTGCAAGAGCTGTTGCGGGCGATCCACGAGATCGTCGGCGAGCTGATGCCGGCGAAGAATTTCTACGTGGCGCTGTACGATGCGGAGAAGGACCGGCTCGAGTTCCCGTATTTCGTCGACGAGATTGACCTGACGTGCGATGTGAAGCCGCGCAAACTCCGCAAGGGCCTCACGGAGTACGTCCTGCGGACGGGCCAGCCGTTGCTGGCCACTCCCGAGGTGTACGAGCGTCTCGTCGCCGCAGGAGAAGCGGAGCTGATCGGCGCGCCGTCGATCGACTGGCTGGGCGTGCCGCTCAAGGTCAAGGACCGCACCATCGGTGTCGTCGTGACCCAGACCTATTCCCAGGGTATCCGCTATGGCGAGAGCGAGCGCGACATCCTGACCTTTGTGTCATCGCAGATGGCGATGGCGATCGAGCGCAAGCGCGTCGAGGACGCGTGGCGCGAGCAGAGCGAGCTGCTGCAGCGGATCGTGGACAACATTCCCGTGATGCTCGTCTTCCTGGACGAACAGGGCCGCATCCAATGGGGAAATCGCGAGTGGACCCACACGCTGGGCTATGACATCGGGGAGGCGCGCGAGCGCGACATCTTTGCCGAGCTCTATCCGGACCCCGGCGAGCGGCAGCGCCTGCGCGACTCGATCGGGGCGCCCGTGGGCCAGTGGACGGATTTTCGCACGCGTACCAGACACGGCGCGATCCTGGACACAATCTGGGCGAATGCGCCGCTGACCGGCGGGGGCTGGCTCGCGATCGGCATGAACGTCTCCGATCGCAAGCGGGCGGAGGAGCGCTACCGTTCGTTCATCGCCCAGAGCTCCGAGGGCGTGTCGCGGCTCGAGATCGATCCTCCGGTGCCGATCAATCTACCCGAGGAAGAGCAGATCGACCGGCTGTACGGGGGCGCGCGGATCGCGGAATGCAATGATGCCATGGCGCGCATGTATGGATTCAGCGAGGCGCGCGAGCTGATTGGCACGCAGCTCGCGGACCTCCACAACGTCACCGATCCCACCAACCGCGAACAGATTCGTGCCTTCATCCGGGCCGGCTACCGGGTGTCGGACTCCGAAACCCGGGAGCACGACCGCGAGGGACGGCCCCGCGTCTTCCTCAATAATGTCGTCGGCTTCCTCGAGGGCGGGCATCTGGTGCGGGTGTGGGGCACCCAGCGCGACCTGACCGATCAGCGGCATCTCGAAGAGCAATTCCGCCAGTCGCAAAAGATGGAGGCCGTGGGCCAGCTGGCCGGCGGCATCGCGCACGACTTCAACAACCTGCTCACGGCCATCCTCGGGAACACCCAGCTCCTGCTGCGCGACTTGCCGCCCGGCGACGCCAAACGCGGCGACGTCGAGGAAATCCGCAAAGCCTCGGAGCGGGCCGCCTCGCTGACCCGGCAGCTCCTCGCCTACAGCCGGCGCCAAATGCTCCAGCCTGAGGTGCTCGACCTCAACGTCGTCGTGGCTGAGATGGACAAGATGTTGCGACGCCTCATCGGCGAGCACATCGCGCTCGTCGCCGTCCTCGCATCCGATCTGGGCCGTGTCCGCGCGGATCCGAATCAGATCGAGCAAGTCATCGTGAACCTGGCGGTGAACGCCCGCGACGCGATGCCCGAGGGCGGGAAACTGACCATTGAGACCGCCAACGTGGAACTGGACGACACATTCGCGCAGGCGCACCTCGGCTCCGTCCCCGGCCCCTATGCCATGCTCGCGGTGACCGACAGCGGCACAGGGATGGACGCCAGCATCCGCGCCCACCTCTTCGAGCCGTTTTTTACGACCAAGGAAGTCGGCAAGGGAACCGGGCTCGGCCTCGCCACGGTGTACGGCATCGTCAAGCAAAGCGGCGGCTACATCTCCGTCTACTCGGGGCCTGGTCATGGCTCGAGCTTCAAGGTCTATCTGCCGCGGATCGCCACCCCACCCGACGACCCGGTCGGTCCCCAGAAGGGCGGGCCGGCTCGCGGCAGCGAGACGGTCCTCGTCGTCGAGGACGAGCCCGCCGTACTGACACTCAGTCGCCGCGCCCTCGAAGCCCAAGGGTACGTCGTCCTGGCCGCCTCCGATGCCGCCGCGGCGCTGCGAGTCGTGGAGCGTCACGGCGGCACCATCCACCTCCTCCTCACCGATGTCGTGATGCCGGGGTTATCCGGCCGCGAGCTGGCGGACCGGTTGGGCGCGCAGCGCCCGGGGATTCGCGTGCTGTACATGTCGGGGTATCCCGGTGATGCCGTCGTCCAGCATGGCACCCTGCCCTCCGGCAGCGCATTCCTGCAGAAGCCGTTTTCGCCGGACGGGCTGGCGCGCAAGGTGCGTGATGTGCTGGACGCCTGATGCCCCAGGCGCTACCGTAGCGACATGAGCGCGAGCGCACTCGCAGCCCTGGGGCTGTCGGGCGACCTCTGGCTGAGCCAGTTCGCGCGGCTGGTCGATCAGTTGCCGGTCGTGCTCTGGTCCACTGATCTCAACCTCCGCATCACCGCCATTCGGGGCGGCGGCTCCGTGGCCGGCGAGGACGGCAAGACTATAGAGGAGGCGTTCGGGAACGCGGCCCAGGCGGCTCCCGCCGTCGCTGCACATCGCGCGGCGTTGCGCGGCGAACCGGCCGCGTACGAGGCGGTGTTCCAGGGCCGTGCGTTCTCAGCCCGGGTCGAGCCTGTGGTGGGTCCTCACGGGAGGATCGTCGGCGTCGTCGGCTTTGCGTTCGACGTCACCGAGCGCCACGACAGCCAGGAACGGCTGCGCGCGATCATCGACAGCGAGCCGGACTGCGTGAAGCTGGTCGATGCCGCGGGCCGACTGCTGGAGATGAATCCGGCCGGACTCGCGATGATCGAAGCGTCCTCCCTCGACGACGTGCGGGGACAACCAATCATCTCCATCATTGTGCCCGAGCACCGCCCGGCCTTTACCGACCTGCATAACCGCGTGTTCCGCGGCGAATCGGGAACGCTCGAGTTCGAGATCGTCGGCCTCAAAGGACGCCGGAAGTGGCTCGCCACCCAGGCCGTCCCGTTTCGGGATGCGGCGGGGAATGTGCATGCCCTACTGGGCATCACGCGTGATATCACCGATGCCCGCCGAGCCGAAGAGCAGCTCCGCGGGTCACGGGCGGCGCTGCGCAGCCTCGCCACTCGCCAGCAGGACATTCGCGAGGACGAGCGCACGCGCATTGCGCGTGAGATTCATGACAGCCTCGGGCAAGCGCTCACCGCGCTGAAGCTGCAGCTCTCGGCAGCAGAAGAGGCCGCATCGAGGGAATCGCCAGCCCTCGGCACCCGGCTCCATGAGACCGCCTTGATGGTGGATGACCTGGTGAAGAGCGTGCGACGCATTGCCACGGAGCTACGGCCACCGATTCTCGATCAACTCGGTCTGCCGGCCGCGCTGGAGTGGCTGGCCCATGATTTTTCGCGCCGAACCGGGATTCGTTGCGAACCGACGATCATGCCGACCAACGATGCCATCTCCACCGAGCTCGCGACGGCCGTGTTTCGCATCGTACAGGAAGGTTTGACGAACATCTCGCGTCACGCGAGGGCCTCGCACGTCCAGATCGGCTTGGGCATCAAGAGCCAATGTGTCACACTGGAGATCAGCGATGATGGCCGCGGGATTACCGAGGCTGCCACCACTGGTCCCGGATCCCTGGGCATTCTCGGCATGCGTGAGCGGGCGGCCGCGCTCGGGGGCGTGCTCGAGGTGGCGCCGAGCACCGGCGGCGGCACACGTGTGACCGCCTGGTTCCCACCACTCCCCGCGGACAGCGGAGGGGGGAGCGGGGGGGGCGGGGGGGGCGGGGGGGGAGGCCGATGATTCGTATCCTCGTGGTCGACGACCATGCCCTCGTGCGACGTGGATTGATCGAGATCCTCCAGGGACTCCCCGATGGAGTGGAGTTCGGAGAGGCCGGGACGGCTGCGGAGGCGATGACGTTGGCCTTTGGGGAGCGCTGGGACGTGGTGCTGCTCGATCTCGGCTTGCCCGATCGCCATGGATTGGAAGTCCTCCGAGAGTTGCACACGGCGCGGCCCCAGCTGCCGGTGCTCATTCTGACGATGTTTCCCGAAGACCAACTCGCGCTGCGCATGCTCGAGATGGGGGCTGCTGGCTACCTCACGAAGGAATCGGCACCCGAAGAGCTGCTGCGCGCGCTGGAGCGCGTGATGGCGGGTCACAAGTACCTGAGCACGGCGATGGCGCAGGCCGTCGCCGACGGTCTCGGCGGGCCGCCCCCGGCGCCGCATGAGCAGCTGTCGGACCGCGAGCTCGAGGTGTTGCGGCTGCTCGCCGCCGGCCGACCGATCACCGCGATCAGCCGCCAGCTCGGGCTCTCACCGAAGACGGTGACGACGTACCGCGCGCGGCTGCTGCATAAGCTGCGGATGCGATCGAACGCGGAGCTGACGTTCTACGCAACGCAACACGGGCTCGTCAGTCCCGCGGCACTGCGCTCGACGCCGTAGACGCGGAGTAGGTAAAACCCTACTCAAAGCCGTCCCTACCGCCGACAGACACGATTTCCGGCATCACCAAAACTGTGGCATGGAACAAGTTCGCGTGCTGATGGTCGAGGACGAGGAGAGCGATGCCGTCCTGATCCGCCGTGAGCTCGGGCGCTTGACGCCACCGCCCGACGTCCAGCACGTGAGAACGCAGCCGGCATTCGTCGCGGCGTTGGATGGTTTCGCACCGCACGTGATTCTCTGCGATCACAACATCCCTGGGTTCAGCGGCTGGGAAGCCCTCGAGCTGGCGCAGCGGGCGCGGCCGGATGTGCCGTTCATCCTCGTCACGGGGTCGCTCGATGAAGAAACCGCCGTCCGCTATCTCAAAGGCGGCGCCGCCGATTACATCCTGAAAGACCGCCTCGTCCGTCTCGGGCCCGCCCTCCTCGAAGCGCTCGAGCGCGCACGCCAGCGGGAAAAGTTGCGTCGCCACGAACGGCTCTTGCGGCAAATCATCGACGCGAACCCCAGCCTGATCTTCGTCAAGGATTGGGACGGTCGGTTCGTGCTGGTCAATCAGGCCACGGCGGAGATCTACGGCACCTCGGTCGAGTCCCTCATCGGGAAGACCGATGCCCACTTCAATCCCAACGCGGAAGAGGTTGCGCATTTCTTGCGCGACGACCGTGAGGTGATGTCGTCCGGCCACGCGAGGTTCATCGGCGAAGAGCACGTGACGAATCCCGTGACCAGGGAGACGCGCTGGTTCCAAACGATCAAAGTGCCGCTGCGCATGCCCGACGTGGAGACCTCGACGATGCTGGGAGTGGCCACCGAGATCACGGAGCGCAAACGGCTGGAAGAGCAGCTGATGCAATCGCAGAAGATGGAAGCCGTCGGTCAGCTGGCCGGGGGCGTCGCGCACGACTTCAATAACATCCTGACGGCCATCGTCGGCTACGCCGACCTACTGGCGGCCGAGCTGGGCGGCAACGAGCGGCAGCTCGAGGATCTCGAGGAGATTCGCAAGGCGGCGCGGCGCGCCGCCGCGCTCACCCGCCAGCTGCTCGCCTTCTCGCGCAAGCAGGTGCTCGAGCCACGGATTATCGACCTGAACGCCGTCGTGATGAACCTCGACAAGATGCTGCGGTCGCTGATCTCCGAAAACATCGAGCTCAAGACCACCCTGGCGGGCGACCTCGCGGCAGCCCGCGCCGACCCGAATCAGATCGAGCAGGTCGTCATGAATCTCGCGATCAACGCGCGCGACGCCATGGCGGACGGCGGCACCGTGACGATCGAGACCCGAAACGCGACGCTCGATGACGCGTACGCCGCGCAGCACGTCTCGGTCATCCCCGGCGATTACGTCATGCTCGCCGTCACGGACACGGGCTGCGGGATGGACGAGCCGACGAAATTGCGGATCTTCGAGCCCTTCTTTACGACCAAGCCCGTCGGGCACGGCACAGGCCTCGGGCTGTCGACCGTCTACGGGATCGTGAAACAGAGCGGCGGTAACATCTGGCTCTACAGCGAGCCCGGCAAGGGCACGACGTTCAAGATCTACCTCCCGGCCGTCGCATCGCCGCCCGAGGATATCGGCAAAGTCGCGCCCGCCGAAGCCGAACGCCGCGGGGGTGGGACGGTGCTGGTGGTGGAGGACGACGAGCAACTGCGCCGGTTGACCCATCGCGCGCTCGCGGGCCAGGGATACACCGTGCTCGAGGCCGACCGCGGCAGTACCGCCCTGGACATCGCACGGCGCCATAAGGGCGAGATCGACCTGTTGTTGACCGATGTCATCATGCCCGACATGAATGGCCGGAAGCTCGCCGAAACCATCCGGGCAGCGCGTCCCGGCCTCCGCGTCCTCTACATGTCGGGCTATCCAGACGGCGCAATCGCGAGCCACGGCATACTGGAACCGGGCGTCGCCTATCTGGCCAAACCCTTCACCACCCAAGCGATCACCCGCAAGGTCCGCGAGGTCTTGGAGGCGCGATGAACTGGTCCATCGAGCGCAAGCTGCCGCTGTTCGTCACGATCCTGCTGGTCGTGGTTGCGGTGGTGCAACTGACGATTGGCTACGGCGAGGTACGGCAGGCATCCCGCGCGCTTGCCGACAAGCGCCTCCCGCTCGCGACGCGCGTGATGGCGGATCTGTTTCAAACCGGGCAGGGCCGCGCGCGTATTACGGCGCTCACGAGGGATTCCGCGATCGTCGCCTTTCTGCGTTCGGGCGGGCGGCGCGGACGCGAACAGGCACTCGCCGCAATGCGTCGGCTGACGAACGACACCGCGACCAATGCCGGCCTCGAGTTGCGGGACTTCGGGGGGCACCTGCTACTCCGCACGGGCAAGTTCGCTGTCGCCGATAGCGTCCTCGTCTCCCCCGGCAAAGACTCCGCGCGCTACGGTCCCTTGATGCGGCAGGATACCAGCCTGTTCGTCGCGATCGCCGCCGCCGTCGGTCAGGAGGGGACCGGTGGGATCGTGCAGCAGGTCGCGCGCCTCTCGCTCAGCGAGCGCACACGCAAGACGCTGACCGGTCTGGCCGGCGGCGATGTCACGCTGCTGCTGGGCAATGCGTCGGGAGACCCCTGGACCGATTTTGCGACGATCGTCCCCGCGCCACCACCGCGCGTCCTGACGAGTCCGGTCCCGGTCCTGTACGAGCGGGGTGAGTCAAAGCGCGCGGCGGCCGCGCCGGTGGCGGGGACTCCGTGGATGGTGGTTGCGGAGTTGCCCAGTCGGACGGTGGCGGCTCCGGCGCGCGCGTATCTCATCAGCATGGCGCCACTCGCCGCCCTCATTGTCATCCTGGGCGCCGTGGTGGCGTGGTGGGGGAGCCGCCGCCTGACGAACCCCCTGGTGCAGGTCACCCGGGCGGCCGAGGCGATTACCACCGGCGACCTCGAGCAGCGGGTCAACGTACAGCGCGACGATGAGTTGGGCCGGCTGGCACGGTCGTTCAATACCATGGCGGAGCAAGTCTCTCGCTCGCATCATCACCTCGAGGCTCAGGTCGCGCAGCGCACCAAAGCGCTCGAGGGGACGAACGCGGAGTTGGAGTCCTTCTCCTATTCCGTCTCGCACGACCTGCGAGCGCCGCTCCGCGCGATTCACGGCTTTGCCCGGATCCTGATCGAGGACCATAACGCGAAGCTCGATCCCGAGGCCCAGCGTCTGCTGGGCGTCATCGACCAGAACACGCGGCGCATGGGGCAACTGATCGACGACCTCCTCTCGTTCTCCCGCCTTGGTCGAAAGGAAATTGCGTCGGCACGGGTCGATATGACGGAGCTGGCACGCCTGGTGGCCGATGAGCTCCGGCGCGGCGAGGGAGACCGGAACGGGCTGGAGTTGCGCATCGATGCTCTCGTGCCGGCCCAAGGTGACCGCGCGCTGTTGCGCCAGGTCCTCAGCAACCTCCTCCAGAACGCTCTGAAATTCACGCGCGGGCGGCCCAACGCGCGGATCGAGGTGGGATCGCGGCCGGACGGGAACGAGACCGTGTATTATGTGAAGGACAACGGTGCCGGCTTCGACGCGCGCTACGTCGACAAGCTGTTCGGCGTGTTCCAGCGCCTGCACAGCGCCGAGGAGTTCGATGGCACGGGCGTGGGGCTCGCGATCGTGAAGCGCATCGTGCAACGGCACGGCGGGCGGGTCTGGGCGGAAGGGAAGCTCAACGAAGGCGCCACGTTCTATTTCTCGCTGCCCCACGGAGCGAACTGATGCAGCCCAACGGCGTCGAGATCCTGCTGGTGGAAGACAACGCGAACGATGCCGAGCTCACCCTCCGGGCGCTCAAGCAGCGGAATCTGGCCAACCAGGTGCACGTCTGTCGCGACGGCGCGGCCGCGATGGACTTCTTTGCCGGCGGCGCCAGTCCGGTCCCGAAGGTCGTGTTACTCGATCTCAAGCTGCCGAAGGTGGACGGGCTCGAAGTCCTGCGCCGCCTCAAAAGCGACGCCCGGACGAAAGCGATTCCCGTCGTCGTGCTGACGTCCTCGCGCGAGGAGCCGGACATCGAGCGCGCCTACGAGCTGGGCGCGAACAGCTACATCGTGAAACCCGTGGATTTCGAGGCCTTCGCCCGCGCCGTCTCCGACGTCGGGCTGTACTGGCTCCTGCTCAACCACCCTCCCCAATAGCTCAATGGCCACCCACTCTCTGCGCGTGCTGGTAGTCGAGGACCGCGCGGAGGACGCGGAGCTGCCGATCCGCGAGCTCCGCCGTGCGGAGCTCAGCTGTGAGTCCAGCCGGGTCGACACGGAGAGCGCCTTTCGGCGCGCGCTGCACGATTTCCACCCGGACATCGTCCTCGCCGACTATACCGTTGCCGGGGTTCGGCGGCACGGCCGCGCTCGGGGCACTCCAGATCGAAGCCCCGAGCATCCCGCTCATCATCGTGACGGGGAGCCTGGACGAGGAAACGGCGGCCGAATGTATCAAGGCGGGCGCCGCGGATTACGTTCTCAAGGCGAATCTGATCCGGCTCGGCCCCGCCGTCAGCGGTGCGCTCGCGTTTGCCAAGAGTCAGGCCGACAAACAGACCGCCGAGGCAGCGCTGCGCATCAGCGAACGCCGCTTTCGCGCACTCGTGGAAGAGAGCTGGGATGCCGTGGCGCTATTTGGGCCCGACGGCATGATCTTGTACGGCAGCCCCGCCACGACCCGGTTGCTCGGCTACGAGCTGGGCGAGTTCGTGGGCCGCAACGCGATGGAGCTGATTCATCCCGATGATCGCGCCGCCGTCCTGCTCCGTCTGGAAGAGGTCATGACGCAGCCGCGCCGCCGGGTGCAGGTCGCCGCCCGGGTGCTGCACAAGAACGGCGCCTGGCGCCATCTCGAGGGGGTGTTCACGAACCTGCTCGACGATCCGAGCGTGTCCGCCATCGTCAACAACTATCGCGACGTCACGGACCGGCGCATCCTGGAAGAACAAGTCATTCTGGCGCAGAAGATGGAAGCCATCGGGCGGTTGGCGGGTGGGGTAGCCCACGATTTCAACAACATCCTCACGGCGATCGGCGGCTATACTGATCTCCTGCTCGCCGATCTCGCGCCGGACGACCACCGCCGGCGCGACGTCGAAGAAATCTATCGCGCCGCGGATCGCGCCGCCGGATTGACGCAGCAGTTGCTCGCCTTCAGCCGCCGCCAGGTGCTGCAGCCGAAGGTCATCAGTTTCAACGCGCTCGTGCCCGACGTCGAAAAGATGCTAAGGCGCCTCATCGGCGAGGACATCCTCTTCGCCACCGTGCTCCAGCCGCAACTGGGCGGACCCCATCGAGCACCGCGAGACCACTCCAGTATCGCTACGCGGCAGCGAGACGATTCTGCTGGTCGAGGACGAAGCCCCGGTTCGCTCCGTCACGCGGCAACTGCTCCAACGCAACGGCTACACCGTCCTCGAAGCGTCCGACGGACCCACCGCGCTCGCGTTGGTGGATGGCGAGCAGCATGGCACGCATGTCGATCTGCTGTTGACCGATGTCATCATGCCGGGGATGAGCTGACGCGAGCTCGCGACTCAGCTGAAGTCGCGACGACCGGCGCTGCGCGTGCTTTTCATGTCCGGGTATACCGATGACGCCGTCGTGCGGCACGGGATGCTGGAGCCGGGTCTCGCGTACGTCGAAAAGCCGTTTCGACCGCCCCTGCTGCTGCGCAAAGTGCGAGACGTACTTGAAAACCGGTGTCGCGACCCCGAACGACACCCGAAAACAATCGACAATATCGATACAAATCGGCGAGTGTGCGCTCACTTAAATTCATAAGCATTTAGACGGTAAGTATTTAGGTACGCGCAAGGCCGGGATGATAACTGTACTAGGTTGTCCTACAATGCTTTACCTTCGCCTGTGGCGCCGCGCACTGACCCCCCAGCTAGATTGCGCCCATGCCTTTACCGCCCCTCGTCGGGCACGAAAGGGTTAAGTCCAGACTCGCCGGCGCCCATGCCACCGCCAAACTGCCGCAAGCGCTGCTGCTAGCGGGTCCGCGCGGCGTCGGGAAGCAGCGTCTTGCGCTGTGGCTTGCCCAACTGATTCACTGTGAAGCACCAAGGGGCAGCGATCCCCAGGAACCGTGCGGTGAATGCCGCCCTTGTCGTCTTGTGGTTTCGCTGCAACATCCCGACGTGCACTGGTTCGTACCGATAGAGCTGAGCAAAAGAGGCGGAAGCGGTGGGGGCGGGGCGGACGCCGTTAAACAGGTCGAGCTTGCCGCCGATGCGCTGGCCGAGGAGATGACGGCGCGGCGAGAGCAGCCGTTGTACGGGCCGCCGCCAGGGCTGGCCAGTCATCCGGTTGCGGCGGTGCGGTTGCTGCTCAGACGGCTGGCGCTGACGCCCGCGATGGGCACGCGCAAAGTGTTCATCGTCGGCGATGCGGAACGACTGATTCCGCAGCTGGGGACGGAAGTCGCGGCCAACGCACTCCTCAAGGCGCTCGAGGAGCCGCCGGCGGATGCGGTGATCATCTTGACCGCCGCCGATCCCAGTGCGCTGCTTCCGACGGTTTTGTCACGTATTGTGCTCATTCGAGTGGCAAGAATCACCGACAGTGACGTGACAGCTTTCGCGCAGCAAACGCTCGGAATTGGGAGTAAAGCTGAACTGGCACAACGAGTTACAGCGGCGGAAGGGTGCATTGGCAAGCTCTTTGCGACAGGACCAGTCCGTTCCGGACAGCCAGGTGGAGATCAAGCAGCACGGTTTCTCGATGCCCCGTGGCTGTTCGCGCTTGGTCAAGTGCCGTTCCAGGCGCGCGGCGGTTTCACCGACATGCTCGATTCGCTCGCCAGCAGACTGCGCAGCGAAGCACAGCATGGCGGCGATACGGAGAAGCTGGTCGAAGCGATCGCGTTGGTGCTGGATGCGCGCGATCTCGCGCAGGGCAACGTGAACCCGCAGCTCCTCGCGGCCGTATTGGCCGAGGATCTGCAAACGATGCGGGCGTCATGAAGCTCTCGCACCTGGACCAGGCGGGCCGTGCCAGGATGGTGGATGTCGGCGATAAGCCGTTGCTGGATCGAACGGCGGTCGCCACCGGGGCGATTCGGATGTCGCCGGACGCGTTCCGGCAGGTGGCCGAGCAGGCCATCGCGAAGGGTGACGTGCTGGCGGTCAGCGAGGTGGCCGGAACGCTGGCGGCCAAGCGGACGGCGGAGCTGATCCCGCTGTGCCATCCGCTCGGCCTCGACCTCGTGGAGGTAGAGGCCAGTCTGGTCGAGTCGCTGCCGGGCGTGAGTGTCCGGGCGAAGGTACGGACGGTAGGCCGGACCGGCGTAGAGATGGAAGCACTGACTGCGGTCGCGGTGGCATTGCTGACTGTGTACGACATGGTCAAGGCCGTCGACCGTAGCATGGTGATCGAGGATGTCCGTCTAATGGAGAAGCAAAAGGCTCCGCGGGATGATTGACGAGTGCTTGACGCAGGTGCTGCATGCTGGACTCGCAGGCAGTCGCTGACAGGGGAGGATTATGCAGACGAAAACACAACGTTTGATATTGCGCGGCGGAATCATCGTCCTGGCCGCTCTGCTCGTCAGTACCGTGGGCGGATGGGCCGGCGGCACGACCACCGATGCTGAGCGCGCGCCCGCTTCGGGCACCGAGCTCCTCGGCGAGCTGCGGTCGCTGCGGCAGCAGCTCGACGCGAAACAGGGCGAG
>Ga0137361_10001639_pt1 | contig 13985 bp, 7 predicted proteins | sample Mad1_80_16metaG_FD_104923 | JGI IMG/M metagenome (GOLD analysis project Ga0137361, IMG submission 104923) | Vadose zone soil microbial communities from Angelo Coast Range Reserve, California, USA - Mad1_80_16 metaG | ecosystem: Environmental > Terrestrial > Soil > Vadose zone | place: USA... | reverse complement strand
TCGGATCCACCTTGTCGTTGACGACTGTTGCGGCGAACCCGTAGCGCTCAATGATCGCCGGCCAGTAATGCACCGCGGCGCCACCGAGCGGGTCGATGCCGATTTTTAGACGGGAGCCGCGGATTGCCTCCATATCGACGACGCTGGCCAAATCGCCGACATAGGGGTCGATATAGTTTCGCCGATGGGTGTGAGGCGATTTGAGCGCGTGGGTGTGTATCCGTCATGCTCGTCAATCATGCTGTCGACGCCATTGGCGGCGAATACTTCAAGGGCGCTGGCGAGCGCGGGTTGGGAAAGTGCATGGGTATCGATCCCGATGAACAGGGGTCCCTCGATGCCCTTCCGTTTGCGGTAAAGGCAGATCGCCTGGCTGATGGCCAGGATATGGGCCTCGTTGAAGGTGTTGTCGAAGGCCGAACCGCGATGACCGGAGGTGCCGAAAGCCACCCGCTGCGCGGCAATCGCCGGATCGGGCTCGCCGGAATAATACGCCGCCGTCAGCCGGTCCACATCCACCAGCATCGCCTGGGTCACCGGCTTTCCCGCCAAGGGGCTTATCTTGCCAGCCATGACATTTTAACCCAGGGTTACGCGAATCTGATGGGTAGCGCCGTCATCCTTGAGCATAACCTGACCCTTGCATTCTTCCAGCGCCACGCCGTCGAACTCGAGGTGGGCGATGCCACGGCTGGCGCCACTGGGATTCTCGACCGTGATCTCATATCGCGTGGAGCGATAACGGAAGACGACTTCGAATCCGGGCCATGCCCGCGGCACGCAGGGGTCGAGATGGAGCCTATCGCCGCGCAATCGGAAACCCAGGATCGATTCAAGCCCTGCCCGGTACATCCAGCCGGCGGAGCCCGTGTACCAGGTCCAGCCGCCGCGTCCGATATGCGGATGCACGGAATAGACATCGGCGGCGATCGCATAGGGCTCGACCTTGTAGCGATGAATGGACACTCGCGTACTGGCGTGGTTGATCGGATTCAAAAGCGAGAATAATTCCGCGGCTTTGTTCCCGTCGCCCAGCATGGCGAAGGCGATCACCGACCAGATGGCGCCGTGGGTGTACTGCCCGCCATTCTCCCGCAGGCCCGGCGGATAACCTTTGATCCGCCCGGGATCGGCGGCGGAATGGTCGAAGGGTGGCGTGAAGAGAAGCGCCACGCCATCGTCGCGGTGTATAAGATATTTGTCCACCGCCGCCATGGCGCGGGCGGCGCGCACCGGATCGGCCGCCTGGGAGATCACGGCCCAGGATTGGGCGATGGAATCGATGCGGCATTCGCTGTTCGACACGGAGCCTAGCGGCGTGCCGTCGTCGAAATATCCCCGCCGGTACCAGTCGCCATCCCAGGCTTCATGTTCGAGCGACTTGCGCAGGGTTGCGGCATGCTGGCGCCAGTTTGCGAGGCGGGTGGAATCGCCGCGCATTTCCGCGGTTTGAGAGAACGCGGCAATGGTGGCGCAGAGAAACCAGCCCAGCCAGACGCTTTCGCCTTTGCCCTCGGCGCCGACCCGGTTCATGCCGTCGTTCCAGTCTCCGGTGCCAATCAGCGGCAGCCCGTGTTGGCCGGTCCGGAGACTCGTGTCGATGGCCAGGGCGCAATGCTCGTACAAGGTCACCGAATTATCGGCGGTGGTGGGCAGAAAGAACGATTCATGCTCGCCGGGTTTGAGAACCGGCCCATCGAGGAAAGGGATCTTCTCATCCAGGATCCCGCTGTCGCCGGTGACCTCTATGTAATGGGCGACCGCATAGGGCAGCCAGACTCGATCGTCCGAAAACAATGTGCGCACGCCGCGCCCTGACGACGGAAGCCACCAATGCTGGACATCGCCTTCGACAAATTGGCGGCCCGCTGCGCGCAGCAAATGAGCCCGGGTCAAATCGGGGCGCGCCGGCGCCAGCGCCATCACATCCTGGAGCTGGTCGCGAAAGCCATAAGCGCCGCTGGCCTGATAGAAGCCGGTGCGCGCCCATATTCGACAGGAGAGGGTCTGGTAGAGAAGCCAACGGTTCAGCAGGACGTCCATGGAACGATCGGGTGTCTTCACCTGAATCGTCCCGAGAACCTCGTCCCACAGTGAGGTCACGCGGGTCAGCACGGCGTCGAGATCGGCCGCGCGGTATTTTGCGATCAGCCGCTGCGCCTCCAGCTTGTTCGCGCCTTGTCCGATCAGCAAGACGATTTCCGTCACTACATTCGGTTTGAGTTCGAGGTGGGTCTGGAGCGCTCCGCAGGGATCGAAGCCGGCGCCCGATCGATTGGAGAGGATTGCGCCATCGTCCAAAGCCGCGGGGCGATCCAGCGTGCCGTTGCGCCCCAGAAATTCAGTTCGGTCGCCCGTCCAGCTCGATTGGCGCCCGGCCAGATCGACGAAGGCCACGCGAGCGCCCACCTCCAGGTTCCACGGGTTTCGCGCCAAAATTGCCTTGGTATCCGCATCGCTCTCCGTGCTGATGAAGGTTTGCGAGACGCTGCGCGAAGGCCCCAACACCCATTCGACATAGGCGGTGACCGAGAGCTGCCGCGTCCGGCCCGAGGTATTGTGTATTTTCAGCCGGGAGATCTTGATGGGATCGTCGGTTGGCACGTATTGAATCAGCTCGAGGGCAATTCCCTGGGAATTATGCTCGAACTGGCTATAGCCTTGGCCATGTCGGGTGACATAGGTGGTACCCGCCTCCCGGATGGGCAAGGCAGTGGGGCCCCAGAGGGCGCCGCTCTCCTCGTCGCGCAAATAGAAGATTTCGCCGGGGGCATCGCCGACTGGGTCGTTCGACCAGGGCGTGATCTGATTTTCACGGCTGTTGCCCGACCAACTGTATCCGCCGCCCTCGACCGAGACCTGAAAACCGAAGGCCGGGTTGGCTATCACGTTGATCCAAGGTGCCGGGGTCCACTGCCGTTCCTCCAGCACCGTCACATATTCGCGACCGTCGCTAGAGAATCCGCCGAGCCCGTTGAAGAATTCCAACTCGGGCCGCGGCCCCGAGGCGACGGCGGTTTCGCTGGCTGGCGCGCGGGGAACCGGCGGGCGAACCACGACGGCTGGCCGGTCCAGGCGAACGAGCTGTTCGGAAAGACTGCCGCGCCGGCCAAGCAATACGACACGGGCGGCGCTCTGAAGCAGCTCGCGCGCCTCCATCGGCACCAGATCCCCGCGCAGCGTGAACACGGCGCCGCACGACACTTCCGCATCGGCCCGTTGCGGCGAATGGCTGGCTCGCACCATGGCTTCGACAGATGATTGCAAGTCCTGCGCATAAGAGGCGGCGCGTTCGTTGAGGAGAACTAGGTCGACCGGCAGTTGCTTAATGCGCCAGTACTCATGGGCCCGCAGCAACTGGCGCACGATCTCCAGATCGTCGGATTCTTCGAAACGCAGCAGGACGATGGGCAAATCGCCCGAAATGCCCAGCGCCCAGAGGCGCGAGCGCTCGCGGCCCCAGCGCATCAGGAGGTTCGAGGAAGGCCGCATCGTGGCGTCGGAATAGATCACCCGATTGGCTAGGCGCTGGAAGAGATGCGCTTCATCGGTCGCGATGCCCAGGTGATGCAATTGCACCTGGGCCTGCGTCCAAGCGAGCGTCACCGCGCGTTCGAATGCAGCGGCATGGCTGTGCTTTTCTACCAGCCGCAACACGTCCTCGCGCGAGCCGGCGACGAGAGTCCAAAAGGCAATGTGCGCGGTTTCTCCCGGCGCCAGCTGGACGCGGGAACGAAGGCTGAAGATGGGATCCAACACGGTTCCTACCGTATTGGAGAGGGGCCAGCCGTCCACCATGGAGACTGGCGTGCGAACGCCCTGACCCCGGCCGAGGAATCGTGCCCGGTCGGTTTCGAATTGCGTTTCTCCGGCAGCCTCGCCTTCGACGACGGCGATATGGGCGACCCAAGGCTGCGGGTCGGCGGGCGATTGCCGGCGACGGGTTGCCAGCAGCGCGCCCACGGCAGCCAGGAATTCGGTCTGGACGAACATCTTGGAATAAACGGGATGGGCCGCATCGGCGGCGTCGGGGGCCAAGACGATTTCGGCATAGGAAGTCACTTCGATTTCCCGCGCACGACTTCCCAGATTCGCGATCGAGACGCGGCGGACCTCGCCGTCGTCCTCAGGCGAAACCGCGACTTCCAGGGTCGTGGTTATTTTGCCGTCGCGCCGGATGAATTCGGCCCGATCCTCGGAAAAGGCAACATCATAACTATCCGGTTCGGCGCCGGTCGGCTGATATCCCGCCGACCACAGCGCGCCGCTTCCCACGTCGCGCAGGAAGATATAAGAGCCCCAGGAATCACTAGTGACGTCCTCGCGCCAGCGTGTGATGGCCAGATCGTGCCAACGGCTATAGCCGGAGCCGGCATTGGTCAGCATCACGGCGTAGCGCCCGTTCGACAGCAGATGGGTATGGGGCAGGCGCGAATGCGGCGTATGGTAACGGCGCTGCATCGGGGGAATGATCGTGCCGACCTTGGCGGGCGCGGTATCCTGGAACGTCGGCCGGGCGATGGTCACGTCGCGCGGCATGCGTTCCTGCAGCAGAAGTTCGGTTGCCTGAATGATCGGCTCGGTATGAAAGCGCGTCCGCATGGCGCCGTCATGCAAGGCATCGCCGATGGCAACGAGGATCATTGCCTGGTGGTGAGCCATGTAGGCTTGAACCACCGTGACCTTCTCGTCCTTCGGCAGGCGCGCGCGGGTATAATCCAGCGCTTCGTACCAGCCATAGGCCCCCCGGCCCCCGGCTTTGGCCAGATTGGCGAAGTTTTCCGCCGCCGCCTTTGGATCCACCATGGCCGCAAGCCCGGTGGCGTAGGGCGCGATGACGGTGTCCTCGCCCAAACCGCGCTTGTAGGCCAGATCGGGGATACCGAATGTGGAGTATTGATATGTGAATTCCACGTCCCGGGCGTTGTACTCGGACTCCGAAATTCCCCAGGGCACGCCCAGTTCGGCGCCGTAGGCGATCTGGCGGTGGACCACCAGCCGGTTGGTCTGCTCCAACAGGCTGCCCGCCGGCGCGCGCATGACCAAGGAGGGCATCAGGTATTCGAACATCGACCCGGACCACGAGATGAGGACCGACCCATGGGCAACCGGCGTCAAGGTGCGGCCGAGGCGAAACCAATGGCGCGCCGGGACATCGCCCTTGGCGATGGCGATGAAGCTGGCCAGCCGCGCTTCCGAGGCCAGCAGATCGTAGCAGTTGGGGTCGAGACTTCCTTCGGGCACTCGGTAGCCGATCGACAAGAGTTGGCGCTCGGGCTCGAACAGGAAGTCGAATTTCATCGCTTCGAACATATCGCGCGCCATGTGGCTCATGGCGATCAGCCGGCGCTCTACGGAGCGGGCGGCGCGCGCCGATCGCTCGAGTGCGTCGATCAAGGCTGCCGCGCGGGCCAGCGAATCGCCGCGCGCGTCTGTCCGTGTCGCGAGTTCCAACCGATGCTCGCTCACGATGCCGATAGCCGCCTCGCAAAGATCGGGCAAATCGGCGAGCGTCGGGATCGAGTCGAACAACAGTCCCAAGTCCTGGTGGGACGACGCGTCGGCCTCGGGCAACAGGATATCGATACGCCCACTGCCGGCCCATGGCATCAAGCGCTCGATATCGCGCTGGTGGCTCTGGGTCGCGGCAAGAATTGCCTGCGCCCAGGTCAGCATATCGAGACTGGCGGCATCGCCCCGGTCGTCCGAAAGGGTCCGCGCGATATCGACGATCGTATTGCTTCGCAGCATGAGATCGACCAGGCGGCCGGTCGATTCCACCGGCGTCGTAGGTGGGTTCTCCAACAGAACGTCAAGTGCGGCCAGCGCGTCTTCAAGATGCTTGCGCGTCACCGTTTGTGTGCGTCGGTCGTCGGCCATGGCGTGCAAGGACTCGCGCGTCAGGGCCAGGGCGTCGCGAATGCCATTTGTCCATTGGGGCCCGGTGATCGGGCGATCGATCATGTCGCGCGCCGCATTGGCCAAGGCGATCAGATGGCCTGCCAAGTTGCCGCTATCCACCGACGAGATGTATTTCGGTTCGAGCGCGCGGGGCTCCTGCGTATCGTACCAGTTGAAAAAATGGCCCCGGAACCGCTCGAGCCCGTTCATCGTGCCCAAGGTCGCCTCCAGTCGCTCGATCGTTTCGAGCAGGCCCGTCCAGCCGAAATCGTAGGCGCTCACCGCCGACAGCAGATAGAGGCCGAGATTGGTCGGCGACGTCCGATGGGCGACGACCGCGTTGGGGGTTTCCTGGAAATTGTCGGGCGGCAGCATATGGTCGCCCGGGCCTATGAATTTCTCGAAAAAACGCCAGGTGCGGCGGGCGATCAGGCGAAGGCTCTGGGCATCGCCGCTCGAGATCGAAAGATGGCCGGCCAAGGGCGGCGGCATGCTTGCCCACCGCGCCACGGCAGGGGAGAACATCCAAAGGATCAGAAACGGACCGGCGATCAGATGCGCTCGATGCTCGGCGAAATGGATCAGAATGGCCGCGGCGGCCGCGAAGGCGGCACTGGCGGCCATCTGGAGCCAGAAGCGTCGCATGTCGTTCCCCCGGCTGTATTTCGCCTGCGCCGCCGTCATCCATTCCAGCAGCCGTCGCCTATGCAGCAAGACCCTGGCCAAGGTTCGCGCGACGGCATCCACCATCAGCAGGGCCTGATGGGCCAGGAATGTGATTTGAAAGGCGATCTGCAGCAACGCCAGGATAAAGTCGCGGCCTAGCGACATGAAATGGTGCCGCAGGGAGATGCCGCGGCGATTTGGCACGACGGCCGAAATCAAGGGTAGAAGAGCGGGCAGCGACATGCACGCCAGAATGAAGGCGGTCCAAAGCGCCGCCTTACCCGGTTCCATCGTCCAGCCCAGCAGCAGGGCAAGAATAGCGGAGGGTGCCGAGAGCGAGCGGCGCAGATTGTCGAGCATCTTCCAACGGCCGATCACCGGAATCGCGACGCGGTCGGATCCGCCGATCCGGTCCTTGCCGCGCCCGAATATCCAGGACAGCAACTGCCAATCGCCGCGGACCCATCGGTGCTGTCGGGCGGCCGCCACGTCGTAGCGAGAGGGAAATTCCTCGACCACCTCGACGTCGGAGGCGAGCGCGGCGCGGCAAAATATCCCCTCCAACAGATCGTGGCTTAGAACCGTATTCTCCGGAATCCGCCAGTCGAGGGCGGCTTCGAAGGCATCCACGTCGTAGATTCCCTTTCCGACATAGGAGCCTTCGCCGAAGAGATCCTGATAAACGTCCGACACGGCAAACGCATAGGGGTCGATGCCGCTGGGGCTGGAAAATACCCGCTGGAAGAGCGAGCCTTCGCGGCCGATCGGCAGCGACGGGGTCACGCGCGGCTGCAGAATCGCGTGACCGGCAACGACCCGGCCGCGCCGGCTGTCGAACAGGGGACGGTTGAGGGGGTGGGCGATCTTGCCGATGAGCCGTCTCGCGGCACCTCGGGGCAATCGGGTATCGGCATCCAGGGTTATGACATAGCGCACATCCCGGGGCACGCGCGTCTTGCTGGGCAGATACGTCGTGTCGGTCGCGCCGCGGAGCAGGCGATTGAGTTCATGCAGCTTGCCTCGCTTGCGCTCCCATCCGATCCATTTACCTTCGCCCGCGTTCCAGACACGCCGGCGGTGCAGAAGCACGAATCGTTCACCGCCGGGCGCCGGGCCGTGGCGCTGGTTCAATTCCGCGATTGCCGCGTCTGCCGCGGCAAGGAGTTCGTCATCGCCGGGCATAGTTTCCGCTTCGGCGTCCATCCAGTCGGACAGGAGCGCGAAGCAGAGATCGCCGTCCGGGCTTGCCAAGTGATGAACCTCCAGTCGCTCGATCTGCTCTTGAATGGCGGCCCGGCCGGTCAACAGCGTCGGAACGACGATCATGGTACGAAGTCCCGCCGGCACGCCCGCGCGCAGATCCAGGGCTGGCAGGGTCTTTGGGCCGTACCAACTCGTCACCACGCGGTTAACGAGTGCCAGCGCCGCATCGGAGGCGGGAATCAGCCCCAGAAGTGCCAGCGCCAGAAGTTTCCAGCTTGCGATCGGCGGATCGGACAGGAAGACGAGAGGAAGGGCGAGGACGACCGCGGTCAGGATCGCGATCATGGTCAGATATCTGGCGATCCCCGATCTGGCGTTGAGGTGGAAGAGGCGGTCCTTTATCGGCGCGCGGTACTCGAGTTCCCTCTCCAAGGCCCGACGTCCGCGGGAGATCAGGTAATAACCTGGATCCTGCTCGCGGCTTTCCACCCCATGATCGTCGCTGGACGTGGGGCTGCCCGTCCGCTGGGCCGCGAGCACAACGCGTTCGGCGATTTCCAGCTCGGTGAAGTTCGAGCCGCGGGCCAGTTCTTCGATGGCGCTGCGATAGCGGTTGCGGGTGGGGAAATCCAATGCCGCAAAGTTACTGCCCGTACGCAGCTCGGCATCGACCAGGCTCATGCTTTCGAACAAATCCGCCCAATCGACCGCCGAGATCAGGCGCATGCTCGTAATGATGTTTCGTACCGTAATGTTCGTGGCGCCCTGCCGCTGGTGTTCCTCGCGGACGATTTCGTCCGCGGTCGTGCCTTGGGCGGCGAGGCGTTCTTCCAGCCAAAGGACCGCCGGCGTCACGCTCGGGTCCTGGTCGCGCAGGCGCTGGACCAATTGCACCGCGAATACGACGGGTAGTGACATCTGGGCGGATTGCCATTGCGTCATGGCGTCGGGTTCGACCGCATGGCCACCCACGCCCAGCAGGCGGTCGGCCAGTGCGTCTGCTTCGCGCCGCTGGACGCCGTGCCGGGCAATGCCGTCGGCGGCGCGGCGCAGGTTCTCCACCAGCACGATCCGTAGCGTAATGGCGACGGCCCAGAGCTCGCCGATGGTCAGCGGCTGCACCTGCTGATAGGCGCGCACGAATTGGCAAAGCACGGCCGGATCGAAGCGGCTGTCCGTATGGGCGACAAAGGCCCAAGCCAGGCCGAAGACGCGCGGGTAGCTCTTGAAGGGACCGTCGGCCAGCTTGGGTAGCTGGCGGTAGTATCCGGGCGGAAGGCTGGCACGAATTTCGCGAATCTGCTCGGCGACCACGTGGGAATTGTCGATCAGCCATTCGGCCGCCGGCGTGATGGTGCGGTCGTCCTGGATGGCCTCCGAAATGGAACGGCAGGCTGCCCGCAACGTTAGGTCATTGTCCCGCAGCCGGGCTTCGAGCTTTCGACTGGAACCGCGAGCCCCGGTGACGGCTTGTGCCGCGGCCAGGCTATGGGCGTGCTGCTCCAGGCGCTCGATGCTGAAAAGCTCGGCGCGAATGAGATCGTCGCTGTCCTGATAAGTAAGAAGGAGCGGTCTCTCGATGGCGCGAGGGCCTAAAGAGTTCAAATTCGTGTCTCCGGGGACGCAAATCGGGCGGGCACCCGTTGTATAAACCCGTGAAGGTCCTGGTTCGTTCCATCCGCCGGAGTCGATCGGTGCCATCTGGGCCGATCTTGTGTTCCTTATGCGGGTTCGCTCTATAAAGATGGGTTGAACTAGGGTGGATTATGGCCAGCCACCTGCGATGATCGGAGCGGTGGCGGGAGTCGAATATCCGAGGAGACGGTAGATGCAGATTGGCGCGATCGGCCCAGGTCGCATGGGCAGCAATATCATACGCCGTCTTCTTGGAGCAGGCCACCGTTGCGTGGTATTCGACCAGCAGCCTGCATCAAGGACTTTTTCGCCCGGTTGGAGAGACCCCGAGCGGTCTGGATCATGCTGCCGGCGGGTGAGATCACCGATCAGACCGTCACGGCGCTCGGTGTCTTGATGGAGCCCGGCGATACACTGATCGACGGTGGCAACTCGTTCTACAAATACGACATCCGCCGCGCCGCCAATTTAGGTGCCAAGAACATTCGCTATCTCGACGTCGGGTCGAACGGGGGCGTCTGGGGCTTCGAGCGCCGCTCACTTTACACGCGCTTTCGCTCGCGCGAGGCGCATATATTTGGCGAGAAGATGCTCTCTGCCATGCACAACAAGTTTGGCGGCCATGTCGAGCCGGGAAAACGCAAGTAAGATGGAGGCTGGAGCGAAGGTGGCGCCCCCCTGCGCCCTGGTCATATTCGGGGCCGCAGGCGATATGACCAGGCGCCTGCTTTTGCCGGCGCTCTATAATCTGCGGCGATCGAAGCTGTTGCCCGAGGATTTCGCCATCATTGGCGTCGCCCGTACCGACAGGAACGACGAGACGTTTAGCCACGAGGTGGAAGCGGACCTTCGTGAGTTCGCCACCACGCAAGTCGCCGCCCCGGACAGCCGATGGTTTGGCGAGCGAACGTACTACCTTCAAGCGAATTTCGATGATCCGGCCAGCTATGCGAAATTGGCGCAGCGATTGGCCGAGGTCGGCTTGCGGCATAACACGGGCGGGAACTGCCTGTTTTATCTGGCGACGCCGGCCCAGGTTTTTGCCACGATCGTCGAGCGTCTCGGCGAGGCCGGTCTTACGCGCGAAGAAGAAGGAAAATGGCGCCGCGTCATCATCGAAAAACCCTTCGGCACCGATCTGCCATCGGCGCAGGCCCTCAATCGTCGGCTTCTTGGGGTTCTGGGGGAGCGCCAGATCTATCGAATCGACCACTACCTGGGCAAGGAGACGGTCCAGAACATCATGGTCTTTCGCTTTGCCAACGGCATCTTCGAGCCGCTGTGGAATCGCAATCATGTCGATCATGTCCAGATCACCGTTGCGGAGACCGTCGGCGTCGAGACGCGCGGCAAGTTCTACGATGCCACGGGGGCGTTGCGCGACATGGTGCCTAACCATCTCTGCCAGCTTCTGACGCTCATCGCCATGGAGCCGCCGGTCTGCTTCGATGCCGATGCCCTCCGCTCGGAGAAGGGCAAGGTGCTGGATGCGGTTCATCGCTTCGGTGAGCAGGCGGCGCTTCACAACGCTGTGCGCGGACAGTACGGCGCCGGCAGCGTGAAAGGAAAAACGGTCGAGGCTTATCGGGCCGCCCGGGATGTCGCCCGGGATTCCAGGACCGAGACCTACGTTGCCTTGAAGGTGCTCATCGACAACTGGCGTTGGGCCGGCGTGCCCTTCTATTTGCGCACGGGAAAATCGCTTATCAATCGACGAACCGAAGTCGCCATCCAATTCAAGCAGGCGCCTTTCGCGCTTTTCCGCGACACACCGGTCGAGCGCCTGACGCCCAACGACCTAGTCCTTCAAATTCAGCCGGAAGAGGGGGCAACCTTGCGATTCAGCGCGAAGATTCCTGGCCCTATCGTGCACATGGGCGGGGTCGAGATGAAATTCAATTACGGCGACTATTTCAAGGTCGCGCCCAGCACCGGCTACGAGACCCTGATCTACGATTGCATGCTGGGCGATGCGACGCTGTTTCAGCGGGCGGACAATATCGAGGACGGATGGCGGCTGGTCCAGCCGCTGCTCGATGCCTGGGCGAAGAATCCTCGGGAGGATTTGCCCGTGTATCCCGCGGGCAGCGCCGGCCCGCACGAGGCCGACGAACTGCTCGCGCGCGACGGGCGCCGTTGGCGGCCCGTCGACGGGAATGCGAATGGGGCATCGTCATGAGGGCGGCGCAAAGGCCGCGGCCCCGGAAGATTTCGGCTCTGATATCCGATGTCGACGGCACCCTGGTGACCAAGGACAAGGTCTTGACCGATCGCGCGCGGTCCGCGGTGGCGGCCTTGCGGGATCGCGGAATCGCCTTCGCCATTATCAGCGCCCGGCCGCCGCGCGGCATGGCAATGCTGGCCGCGCCCCTGGGCCTGACGACTCCCATGGCTGGATTCAACGGTGGCGCGATCGTCGGCCCGGACGGTTCCATGATCGAGCATCATTTCCTGTCGCCCGAGGTCGCCCGGCGCGCCATCGACGTCATTGTCACGGCCGGCGCGCAGCCCTGGGTCTTCGACGCCGAACAATGGATGCTGCGCAATCCCGATGCGCCTTATGTCGACCTCGAAATTCACACAGTGGGTTTCGAGCCGACCGTGGTCGCGGACTTCGCCCCTCGTCCTGCCGGTATCGGCAAGATCGTGGGCGTGAGCCAGGATTTCGATCTTCTGGCACGCAGCGAAGGTCAACTGCGTCGGACATTGGGGGAGGAAGCCTTCGTCGCGCGCTCGCAGCCTTACTACCTGGATGTCACCCACCCCGAGGCCAACAAGGGGGCAGCGGTGCGGGTGCTTTCCCGGATTCTGGCCATTCCCACAACGGAGATCGCGGTCATCGGGGACGGGGCCAATGACGTGGCGATGTTTGCGGAAAGCGTGCTCGCCATCGCCATGGGCAATGCCAGTCCCGACGTGCAGGGCGAGGCAGATCTTGTGACCGACAGCAACGAAGACGACGGTTTCGCCAAAGCGATCGAACGCTATCTGCTGGGCAACTTCGCAGTTATCGGGAAAACGGCCCCATAGATGCCTTGGCAATGGCTGGGGCGCCTGAAACTGGGACGCCCGACCGGTGCTTTCGCATTTTTGTCACGCCCGCCCGTTATCTTCGCCGCCGGCCCGGTCTTGCCGGCGGCGCTGAGCGGCGCCACTTATCATGTCGAGAGGGGGGATTCGCCGTTCGTCTCAATTTCTCATTTTTTGAAAGAGGTCCTCGTCATGCAGCCCTTTGCATCGGATATCAAGAAAATCAGAGATCGCGCCCGTCAGCATATCAGCGAGGGCGCCGTAACCGGCGCCTATAAGGCGGATCGCGAGCAGGTGATCAAGGTGTTGAACGAGGCGCTTGCCACCGAAATCGTCTGCGTCCTTCGTTACAAGCGGCATTATTTCATGGCCAGCGGCATCAACTCGGATTCGGTGAAGGAGGAATTCCTTCAGCACGCAGTCGAGGAGCAGGGCCATGCGGACTCCATCTGCACGCGAATCGTTCAACTTAACGGCGAACCGAACCTCAATCCCGAGGGGCTGACGACCCGAAGCCATTCGGAGTATGCCGAGGGCACCGATCTCGCCTCGATGATAAAGGAAGATCTGATTGCCGAGCGGATTGCCATCGAAACCTATTCGGAGATCGTTCGCTGGCTCGGCGATGCCGATATGACCTCGCGCCGGCTGATGGAGCAGATCCTCGAGAAAGAAGAAGAGCACGCCGAGGATATGGCGTCATTGCTCGCGAAGACCGCCGGCAAATAAGCTCAGTAAAGCGGCGGCTCCAAAAAGCCAGGGCCAGCCAACCGCACCGCCTCGAGAAATTTCTCTCTCAGGCGCCAATCACGGCGAGGCCATATTCGTCTGCCGCGCGCTCCAGCCAGTTCCACAGGTAGTCGGCGAAGCTGATGGTCACATACACCTCATAATGCGGATCGTCGGCAGTCTGGTGCAGGATGACATTCGCCTTCGTCAGCGCGGTCTGGGCGCAATGGCCGGTCTGGAAGCTGCGAGGATGGAGATCGAGCGGCGCTCCCTTCTGCAACACATCGCGTGCGTTGCGCCCGGCGATGAGGAGCACGGTACGAGCCTCCGAAACATCGACGACCGAAAAGTGCTGACCGGCCAAGGCACTGCGCAGATCGGGGGCCAGTGTCGCTTCGCGGCCGGGCGCGCCGACGATCAGCCATTCGTCGGGCCCGAGCCATAGCGCGCTCAGGCCGCCGCCCGCCGCGACACGGTTCGGTGTGGTCGGCAGGCTGAAACCCAGCACTTGTGAGGCGGCGGCGGCGAACGCCGGCTCTTCCGGATTGCCGCGCAGGTTGATCTGGCAGCGGAAGGCGCTTTCGCCCAGTTTCACGCCGGCATCGGCATGAGATTCGGACGCCCGCGCGACCAGGCTTTTATGCGCAAGCGCGCTGCGCCGCAGATAGGGCTCAACCATCGATGCGCTTCCCCTCGAGATCGTAGAATTTGGGCTCCGTCACCTTGGAGCGAATAACCCGGTCGGGCAGGGGAACGAAGATCGTGTCGACCATACGGTCGCGCCCGTTCTTGACTAGCGCCATGGCGATCGAGCGGCCGAC
>Ga0137361_10001637_pt1 | contig 13992 bp, 11 predicted proteins | sample Mad1_80_16metaG_FD_104923 | JGI IMG/M metagenome (GOLD analysis project Ga0137361, IMG submission 104923) | Vadose zone soil microbial communities from Angelo Coast Range Reserve, California, USA - Mad1_80_16 metaG | ecosystem: Environmental > Terrestrial > Soil > Vadose zone | place: USA... | reverse complement strand
TGGTACGCCCTGATGCTGTCCTGCAGGATCTGGCGCAGCAAGCGTGGATCGATTCCCTCGAAGTACTTCTCCGCAATCTTGACCGTCTCCTCGAAGTTCTTCGGGTCTTGAAGGAAGCGCTGCGTATCGACCACGCCCCCGACCATGCGACGCGCCACGTCGGGGTGCGCGGCTAGATAATCCTCCCTGGCCACCATGCTGTTGTAGGCGTAGTCGCGGAGGATACGCGGCCCCTCGCCCTTGCGGATGTCGAGCACCGGCTTGGCGACCTGGAAGCCGTACATCGCTTGAGACTGGATGGGCTCGAAGCCCAGAAACCCCTGGATGTCACCCTTCTGCAGCGCGGCCAGCGTCGTCGAGACGCCTCCGGTGGCGATGATCGTCACGTCCTTGTCGGGGTCGAGGCCTGCTTCCTTCAGGAGAAAGCGGAGGGTGAAGTCGGTGCTCGCGCCCCGCCCCGTCATGCCGAGCTTGAGGCCCTTGAGGTCCCGGATGACGGCCGGGTACCCCCTCGCGGCGTTCGGGAGATCGACCTCCTTCCGCACGATGAGCGTGTAGGGCGAGTCGAGCAGGTTGGCCACGATGGCTTTCAGCTTCATGCCCTGCTCGCGCACCTGGGCAACGTGCTCAGTGGCGAGGGCGCCGAACTCCGTCGATCCGGCGACCACAGCCGTCGTCGTCTCCCCCCCGCTCCGGAAGGAGACGAGCTGGGCGTCGAGCCCGTGCTTGGCGAAGAAGCCCTTGGCCTCGGCCACGTACGGGGTGAAGTAGACGAAGGCCGCCTGCAGCACGGCGATCTTCACCGGTGTCCGCGGCTGCGCCGCCGCCGGGATCGTGGCGACGCCGAGCAGCACGAGACCCGTCAGGAGGCCCAGAAACCAGAGGTGCGAGCGTGTCCGCATGCTTTATCCCTCCAAAGACTACCAGGATACGGGAGATCCCGCAGGCGGCGCAAAAGCGGCCGGCTATGCCCCGGGAATCTTGGGTCGCCAGCGCAGCAGCTTGGCTTCGGCGACCTTCATCACCTCGTTGAGGAGCGAGGCGATCACCATCAGGATGATGAGCGAGCTCATGACCCCGGTCGTGTTGAAGACACCGGCGGCGTGCGAGATCTCGAAGCCGAGGCCGGCCGTGGCGACGATGACCTCGCCAACGACCGCCCCGATCAGAGCGTAGGCGAGACCTAGCCTGAGGCCGGCGAAGATCCACGGGATGCTCGAGGGCAGGATGATCTTCATCGTGAGCTGACGACGGCTGGCCCCCAGGAGGCGCGCGATGATGACGAGGTCCTGGTCGACGTTCTTGGCCCCCGCGTATGTGTTGACGAGTAGGATGAACACGACGAGCGAGAATGCGAGCACCACCTTCGACGTGAGCCCGATGCCGAACCAGAGGATGAAGAGTGGGGCCAAGGCCACGCGGGGCAGGCTGTTGAGCGCGGTGACGAAGGGATCGAGCACCCGCGCCAGCTCCTCGAATCGGGCGAGGAGGAAGCCGGCGACGATGCCGACCGCCGCCCCGAGGACGAAGCCGAGGAACGCCTCGTAGAGCGTCACCGCGATGTGAAAGAAGACCTCGCCGCCGCCGATCCGCTTGACGAGGTCCACCACGATGCGGCTGGGGCTCGACACCCAGAAGGCGTTGACGACCCCGAACCGGGTGGCCGCCTCCCAAGCCCCCGCCCCGAGGACGAGCAGCCCGAGGCGCCAGACATTCGTCCGCGCCTGAGCGCCCCAGCGGACTCGTGGATGGCTCATCGTCCTCATCTTCCTCCGTCGGGAGGCTCCAGTGCGCCGCGGACAACCTCGTAGCGCAGATCTTCCCACAGCCGCTCGTACAGGTGCTGGAAACGCGGCCCGAAGCGACCCCCGGTGACCGACCGGGGCCTGGGAAGATCGACGTCGACGACGGACTTGATACGGCCCGGGTGCGCGCCGAACACGACCACGCGATCCGCCATCGCGATGGCCTCGAAGAGATCGTGGGTGACGAAGACCACCGTCTTGCGGTGCCGTTCCCAGATGCGCAGAAACTCGTCCTCCAGGACCAGCTTGGTCTGGGCGTCGAGGGCACCGAACGGCTCGTCCATCAGTACGATGTCGGGATCGATGGCGAGGGTGCGCGCCAGCGAGACCCGCTGCCGCATGCCCTGCGACAGCTGGCTGGGATAGCTGGCCTCGAACCCCTGAAGGCCGACGACGCGCAGGAGCTCCCGGGCCCGCTCCCGGCGCTCCCTCACCGCCCCGCCCCGCAGCTCGAGCCCGAACTCCACATTGGCAAGCGCCGTGCGCCAGGGCAGGAGCGCGTCGCGCGCGAACATGTAGCCAATTCGAGGGTTGAGCCCGGTCACCGGCCTGCCGTCTACCGTCACGCGCCCGGTCGAGGGCGCGAAGAGCCCGGAGATGATATTCAGCAGCGTGGACTTGCCGCAGCCGCTCGGACCGATGATCGCCACGAACTCCCCGTCGTCGACCTCGAGGCTGATGTCGGCGAGCGCCAGCACCTCGCGTCCATCGATCTCGAACCGGTGCGACAGATTGCCGATCGCGATCTTCGTCTGACTCATCCGTGGGCTGTCGACGACGGGCTCTCCTGCGCCGGCCCCGCGGCCCCGTCGTGGCGGGGGAACGCTAGCATGGCGGTTGGGTGAACTTCAAGGCGCTGGAGCCAGCGAGCGGTCCCCGGAAAGCCTGGACGACTACCGCAATGCGCGTCCCTCCGTCCGGCCCTCACCCTACAGTGGGCTCAATCGCAAGGCGGTGGACGTTGTGCTGGCAGCATGGAGAGAATAGGGTGCTTTCTTCAATCTCCGACAGCATTCAACTGAAAGGGATGAAACGAGCGTAGTCGGGACCGGCCTCGCCATCAGTTGTGGCTGCTATCGGGAGACGGCGGCCGAACTCGCCAGCATTAAGGTCGAGACTCTCTCGCATTGGATGGACTGGAGTGGTGAACCGTACGAGACCTTTCAGCGCCACCGCTTCTTCCAGGTCGACGTCTTTACTGACCGGGTCTTCGGTGGGAACCTACTGGCGTGTTCCCTCACGGGGAGGCCTGGTTGTATCCAACATGAGCTCGGGAATCGAATACGCGCTCGGCGCGCTGCTGTTCTTTGGGATCGCCGACTTGATTTATAAGCGTGGCGCTGCGGCGGGTGCGCAGCCGCATCATTTGCTAATGGTGCAGTCATGGGTGTTCTTGCCGGCGGTCGCCTTGTATGGGCTGTTCACCGATTCGCTCACGTTCGTCGCCGGGACGCTCTGGGGCGCCGTTGCCGGCCTGTTCATGACGGTCGGTTTCTACAACTTCGCGCACAGCCTGAAATCCGGCCAGATCAGCATCAATGCGCCAGTGTTCCGACTGAGCTTCGTAATTTCCGCGGCGCTTGCCATTCTTCTGCTTGGCGAGCCGCTCACTCGATATAAGATTACGGGCATTGCGCTTGCGCTCGCCGCAGCCTGGCTGCTGCTGGGCGCCCCGGCTGCGGACAATGCCACCGGGCGGCGCGAGAACTGGTCGTCGCTCTCACGCGTGCTGGTCGCAACCGCAGCGGTCGGAATCGGGAACGTCATCTACAAATATGGTCTGCGGGCGGGCGCGACCCCAGCCTCGCTGATCGTAGCGCAAGCCGTCGTGGTGGTCACGCTCGCTACCGCATTTGTTGGTTCGGTGGACCGACGCATCCGCCCCTCTGGCGCGGCGTTGCGTTATGCGCCGACGGCGGCGATCTTGCTCGCCTCCGCCTTCATCTTCATGGTCGAAAGTCTGGCGCGCGGAGAAGCGAGCGTGGTGGTGCCCATCGCGCAAATGGGGTTCGGCGTCACGGCGCTGCTCGGCTTTCTTTTCCTGCACGAGCCGTTCACGGCACGCAAGGGCGGGGGCCTGGTCGCCGCGCTCGCCGCGTTGGCGAGTCTCGCCAAGGGCCTAACCTGACTGCACGCGTACCGCTCAAGCAGCGGGCGTCGGGCAAGTGTGATGCGGAGTTGGTCGCCACGCCGAACCAATTCCTGGGTGAAGTCTGGGTAAACGAAGATGCTCAGCTTCGAGGTCGATTTGCTCTAGGCATTGCGCGGGCGCGCAATCAACGAAATCGCCTCGCCTCACGTTCGATGTGGGCGCCGCTAATTGCCGATGTCGCCGGATCTGATCCCGGAGGCACCCTACTCCACCCCGGCGAGCTGGAGCTCGCGGGCGCGGTGACAGGCGACGAAGTGCGTGGGCGAGATCTCTTGCCAGGCCGGCGCTTGCGTCCGGCACATGTCGATCGCGTGCGGACAGCGCGGGTGGAAATAGCAGCCCTCCGGGGGGGAGGCGGGGTTCGCCACCTCCCCCTGGAGGATGATGCGCCGCGTGCGCACGCGCGGGTCCGGCTCGGAAACCGCAGACAGGAGGGCCGCGGTGTACGGATGTTTGGGCGCCGTGAAGATCTCCTCGGTCTCCGCCAGCTCCACGATGCGCCCGACGTACATTACCGCCACACGGTCGCTGATGTGTCGAACGACGCTAAGATCGTGCGCCACGAAGAGATACGTCAGCCGGAACTCGGCCTGCAGATCCTGAAGCAAATTCAGGATCTGAGCCTGGACCGAGACATCCAGGGCCGAGACCGGCTCGTCGGCGACCACCAAGCGGGGTCGGAGCGCCAGTGCGCGGGCAATGCCGATGCGCTGGCGCTCCCCGCCGCTGAAGGCATGCGGGAACCGCCGCATGTACTCGGGCCGGAGCCCGACGCGACGGAGGAGATCGGCCACGTGTTCCTCGCGCTCCCGCCGGCTCTTCATACCGTGCACCAACAGCGGCTCTCCCACGAGATCGAGCAGCGTCATGCGGGGATTGAGCGAGGAGAAGGGATCCTGAAAGATCATCTGCATCTCCCGACGCAGCGCCCGTAACTCCGCCTGGCCCAGCCGACCCACATCGACCACCGTGCCGTTGGTGACGCGCATGAGGACTTCCCCGCTGGTGGGCTCGATGGCGCGCACGATGCACCGCGCGGTGGTCGTCTTCCCGCAGCCGCTTTCCCCGACGAGGCCGAGGGTCTCCCCTCCGTCGATGTGAAAGTCGACGCCGTCCACCGCGCGGACATGGGCCACCGTCCGTTTCCAGAAGCCCTTCCGGATCGGGAAGAGCTTCTGGAGCCCGGTGACCCGCAGCAAGACTTTGGGGGGAAGGGCGCTCACGGATAGAGGAAGCAGCTCACCGTGTGCTTGTCCCCGACCGGCCGCAGGGTCGGCTCCTCCGCATCACAGCGCCCAGCCATGAACTGCGGGCAGCGCGGGTGGAAGGGGCAGCCGGAGGGCCGGTCGTAGGGGTGCGGCACCGCGCCTGCGATGGGGTTGAGCCGCTCCCGCGAGCGCGAGCGCATGCGGGGAATGGAGCGCAGGAGACCCTGGGTGTACGGGTGCCGCGGCGCATGAAAGATCTCGTCAACCGGCGCCTGCTCGACCACGCGGCCGAGATACATCACCGCCACGTCAGTGGCCATCTCGGCGACCACCCCCAGGTCGTGGGTGATGAGCATGATCGCCATCCCGTCTTCGCGTTGCAGCTGGCGCATGAGCTCGAGGATCTGGGTTTGCGTGGTTACGTCGAGCGCCGTGGTGGGCTCGTCCGCGATGAGCAGGGTCGGATGGCAGGACAGCGCCATCGCGATCATGGCCCGCTGGCGCAGACCCCCGCTCAGCTGGTTGGAGAGCTGGGCGACCCGCTGCTCGGGTGAGGACACGCCGACCCGGCGAAGCATCTCGATCGTTTTCTCGCGCGCCTGGCGCCGGTCGACCTGCTGGTGGAGCATGATCGCCTCATCGATCTGGCTGCCTATCGTGTGCACGGGACTGAACGAAGACATCGGCTCCTGGAAGATGAGGGCGATCTCCGCGCCGCGGATCGCCCGTATCTCGGGACCGTTCGGCGGCAGTTTCGCCAGGTCGATGACAGGGTCGCCGTCGCCCTCGCGGCCGACCGTCTGCCGGCGGAACCGGATCTCGCCGTCGACGATCCGGCCTGGGCGATCCACAATCCCGAGGATTGAGCGGGCGGTGACGCTCTTGCCGCAGCCACTTTCGCCCACGATGCCGAGCGTGCCCCCCGAATAGAGGTCGAAGCTCACGCCGTCGACCGCCTTGACCAGGCCCTCGTCCTGCTGAAAGTAGGTCCGGAGATCCCGGACCGACAGGAGCGTTGACCGGATCTCAGCGGCCATACGGGTCTGCGGCATCCCGGAGGCCGTCGCCAAGAAAGTTGAAGGCCATGACCACGACGATCACGGGCACCGCGGGAAGCATGAGCCACGGCGAGAGAGCCACCGTCTGGACGTTCTGGGCCTGCTGCAGCAGGACTCCCCAGCTCATCGCCGGCGGACGCAGGCCCAGGCCGAGAAAGCTGAGCGCGGTCTCGCTGACGATCATCGCGGGCAGCGCGAGCGTCGTCGCCGCGATGATATGGCTCATGAACGACGGCACCATGTGCACGAAGATCGTCCGCATCTGGCTGCATCCCACCAGCCGCGCGGACACGACGAAGTCCTCCTCCCGCAGAGAGAGGAAGCGTCCCCGGACGACCCGGGCCAGCTCGGTCCAGGCTAGCAGGGAGATGATGATGGTGATGGCGAAATACACTTGGAGTATTGACCAGTCGCGGGGGAGCGCCGCCGCTAGCCCCATCCACAGCGGGATGGTGGGGATCGAGCGAAGGATCTCGATGGCCCGCTGGATGAGTGTGTCGGCGATCCCCCCGTAGAAACCCGAGAGCCCGCCGAGGACCACTCCGAGGACCAGGCTCATCGTCACGCCGACCAGGCCGATGGTGAGGGAGATGCGCGTGCCATACATGAGTCGCGACCAGAGATCACGCCCCTGTACGTCCGTGCCCAGCAGGAATATTGTGTTGGTGGCGTCGCGGTCCCCGTCAACGCCGATCAGGTGCCGCGTCGTCGGGATCATGCCCAGGAACCGGTACTCGAAGCCCTTTGCGAATAACCGGATGGGGATCTTCTCGCCTGGATCCGCTCGATAGACGCGCCTGAAGCTCTGGACGTCGCGGGTCCCCTTGACCGCGTACACGTGCGGGCCGAAGCGCCAGCCGTCGAGCCAGTGGACGCGCTGCGGGGGCATGAGCGAGCGCTGCGCCTCGGACGCGTTGGGGTCGGCATATGCGAGGAAATCCGCGCCCATGACGACCAGGTAGAAGCCGATGACGACGAGCGCGCTTGCCACCGCCACCTTGTGCTTGCGAAACCGCCACCACGTGAGCTGCCACTGCGAGGCCACGAAGATACGCTGCTTGATCGCGTCCGCCGCGCCGGCCCCGGGCACGGGAACGCTCGTCGGATCGAGGGCCACGTCGGGCCTGGCCATCACGTATCCTCGAGCCGGATGCGCGGGTCGACCCACACGAGCAGGATGTCCGAGATCAAGGTGCCGATCACCGTCATGACCCCCAGCAGGAGCACGATGGTGCCGGCCAGGAACATGTCCTGCGCGATCAGGGCCTTGAGGAGAAGGGGACCCACCGTCGGCAGTCCCAGCACCAGCGACACGATGATGCTCCCCGACACGATGTACGGTAGCGTGTAGCCGATGGTGCTCGCGAAGGGGTTGAGCGCCAGCCGTACCGGGTACCGCAAGATCAAAGCCGCCTCGGTAAGGCCCTTGGAACGAGCCGTCACCACGTAGGGCTTTCGCAGCTCGTCCAGGAGATTGGCGCGCATGATGCGGATCTGCTGTGCGGTGCCGGCGAGACCCAGGATCAGCGCGGGAATCGGCAGGTGCTTGAGCAGATCCCAGACCCGGGCCACGCTCCACGACGCATCCTGAAGCTCCGGCGAGAACAGCCCGCCAATGTGAGCGTTGAACAGCGTGAAGCCTAGGTAGAGCAGCACCAGCGCGAGGAGGAAGTTCGGGACCGCGAGGCCGATGAAGCCCACGAAGGTGCCGACGTAGTCGCCCACCGAGTACTGCCGGACTGCCGAATAGATCCCGATGGGCAGGGCGAGCACCCAGGTGAGGAACAAGGAGGCCACCGAGACCACCACGGTCAGCCAAAAGCGCTCGGCGATTACCTCGGTGACGGGTCGCCGCCACTCCATGGACATGCCGAAGTTGCCTTGAGCGATCAGCCGCATCCACTTCAGGTACTGCACGTAGATCGGCTGCCCCAGGCCGTACTGGATCCGGAGGTTCTGCGCCTCCTCGTCGGTGACGACGCTGCCCATGGATGCCATCTGGGCGATGTAGGAGGTGACGTAGTCACCGGGCGGCAGTTGGATGATGGCGAAGGAGAGGACGGAAATCGCCCACACGGTGAAAATCGCGAGCAGGGCGCGACGGCCGATGTACGCGAGCATGGCGGCCCCGGCTTACCGCCGCCCCTCATCCATTGGGGGAGGGGCGACGACCCGGACGCCTCCCGAGCTTACTTCTTCCAGAAGAACGTCACCGGACGCGAGATCGTCGGAGTCTTGCCGTCCGGGCTGTTGTATTGACGCGACGGAATATTGCCCATGTTCGTCTTGACCACGCGCACGCCCATGGAGGCCGGGCCCATGCCGATAACGCCGATGATGTAGACCTCGTCGGCGGCGATCTTCCAGACCTCCTTGCCAAGCTCGATCCGCTCCTTCTCCGGCACCCCGTATGCTCGCTTGAACTTCTCCATGAGCTCCTTCATCCGCGCGGGGGGCTCTTTCCCCTGCGTGCCCGCGGACTGGAACCACTTCGCGTAGAGCGGCCCCGAGGAAGCGACGGCGGCGATCTCGAATGGGAAGACGTGGAGCGGGAACGTGAACAGGTGCTCGCTGCCGTCGTTGTTCCACGCGCCGAGCTGTTGCTCGTTGGCGGCGGTGCGCTTCAGCGCCAGACTTCGCTCCACCTCCTGCACGGTGAGGTCGATACCGATCTTCTTCCACTGCTCCCGGATCATCTCCGCGATCTGCGTGAACTGGAGGAACTGGCCTCCTAGCGTCATGATCTCGATGCGCAGGCGCCCCTTCCCGTCGGTGCGGAGTCGATAGCCCTCAGCGTCCTTCTTGGCGAGGCCAACTTTGTCCAGCATCTCGTTGGCCTTCCTGACGTCGAGCGTGGCCCAGAGCTTGCGGTACTGCGGCCCCGGATTGTACTTGTTGGTGTCGACGGGCACCACCGAGCCCGGCGTGCCGGTCCCCAGCCAGAAGGTCTCGTTGATCTGGTCCCGGTCGATCCCGAGCGACAGCGCACGCCGGAAATCGGTGGTGTTCATCCACTTCGCGATCTCCGGGTCGGCCTCGTAGCTCAGATTGAACTTGATGATCATGTCCCCGCCGTAATCGCCGGGGTCGAGGTAGAGCTTGTAGCCGCCCTTCTGCTGGTTCTCGATGAACACCGGCACCTTGGCGAGGTCGAGGTGCCGGGCCTGGAAATCGTACTCGCCCGCGATCGCGCGCAGGTTGATGACTTCGAGGTTCTCGCCGAGCGTCAGCACCACCCGGTCGATGTAAGGAAGCTGGTTGCCCGCCGTGTCCACGAAGACGCTGTAGGGATTCCGCTCGAGCGTCCACGTGGGCGTGTTGATGGGCGTCACGGTCTTCCACGGGCTGACCACCGGCAACTCCGGATTGAGCGACCAATCGTTCTTGAACAGGAACATCCGGACCCAGCTGTCAAACTTCGCGTCCTTGACCTTCTTGTCCAGGTCCGCCTGCGAGATGTATTTCGGGTGGAACTGTTTCAGGTAGTGGGCCGGCGCATACGCGCCCAATCCGAGGGCTCCCCGCCAGGCCTGGCCGCCGACGTCGGTGGAGCCTGCCAGCATGTCGGGGAACATGTAGTACGGTTCGGGGAACTTGAACTTCACCGTGTAGGTGTCGACCTTCTGGATCTCGCCCTGCTTGCCATTAATCGCCATGGCCGCAGAGGGGGTGGGGACGAGGTCCTTGTTCCGGTAGATGTCCTCGAACCAGAAGACGAAGTCATCCGCGGTGAACGGCTTGCCATCGCTCCACTTCATCCCGCGGCGCAGGTGCAGGACGAGGGTGCGCCCGCCGTCCTGCACCTCGTAGCCCTTTGCGATATTGGGCGTCACCTTGTCCCCGGTGTAGTCCCAGAACAGCAGGTGGTCGGGCCCGGAGCAGCAGCGGTAGCCGTTCCAGAAGTCGGCCGGCCCTGTGAAGCCGCCCCGCCACGTGCCGCCGTATTTGCCGATCTCATGGAGGGGCTTGATGACCAGCGGATCCTGACCGGTGCGCTCCGCCACCGGCGGCAGCTTGCCCGCCTTCACCAGCGCCGCCAGCTGCGGGGCCTCGTTCAAGGTCTTGGGCTGCTTCGCGAGGTCGGTGACGACCTCCGGGCCTTCCAACTTGCCGATCAGGGCGCTCTTGCTCATCTGGGCCAGCGCCCCTGCGGCGACCACGGTGCTGAGTGTCCCCGCCACGAGGGCAATCGTGAGTCGGCTCCGGAGCGTGCGTGTCCGTGGCGTACGCCAGTGATCGCTCATGACGCGTCCCCCCTTGGATGCTCGCCTCGACGTTGATACGTGCGCTGACCGCGGCGCCCCTGCGCCGGCCAGGTAAGTCATGGCCCTCCTGCATGCCCCCTCGTGTCGGGAGGATACTGCCCCGGCCCCCGCACCCCGTCAAGCGCCGCGCGGAAGAGGCGCGGGGGTGGGGACATGCCGTTTCCTCCGATCTGGCCGGGGTCGGGGATCGGCTGGGCGATGGCCATTGATCTGCATACCGAGCCCTGAGCAGTCGATCGCATCATTGCTTGCTTGTCAGCTGTTTCTTCAGATCGCGTAGCTCTTCGCGGTCGCCGTCGGCGTGGCGCGTGAGGCGTGCGAGTTGGTCGCGCGCCGCATCGCGCGTTCTTGAGCGGTGCTTCGTATTCCTTCAGCGCCGGCGGCACCTCCGCGCGCGAGCGCAACTCGCGCGGAGCCCTCACCACGGCGCGATCGCCACGAGCCTGGCGTCGTCGGCAACCGTGCCTCGCAGCGAAAACCGGATCGCGTCGCCCACCCGGATCGGGTCACGGAGCGTTGGCTCCGCCAGGCGGAAGCCCGTGGTTCTCGCCGGCAGAAGCCCACGAATCTCCTCGTGCGTGATCACCAGCAACTGCGGGTAGACCGCTCGCACGACGCCGCGGGCCTCCCACTGCTGTAGGCCGGCGCGCGCGCCAGCGGCGCATGCCTGCCGCTCGCGCTCGAGTCGCTCCACCTGCACCCGGGCGGCGTCGAACTCCCGGTCCAGCCCTTCCACCCGCCGGCCCCAGGCCGCGTAGCCCAGGCCGAGGCCGACGGCAAGCGCGAGGTTCAGCACCAAGGCCACCTGCCAGACCGGCGTCACGAGGACCCTCCCGCTTTCATCAATGAACGTGGTCGTCGGGGAACGGAGGCGGGCTCTTTTCTTCGTTGAGCTTCTCCACCTGGCTCTGGACCGCGGCGGCCCGCGGCATGCCTCCGACGTCCTCTCGCCAGATCGCTCGGATGTAGCCCTGGCGGTCGATCAGTAGCTCCGCGTGCGCCCCCGGCGCGAACATGCCATACGTCGCGACGATGTCGGCATTGCCGTCGGTCACCACCGGAAAGAGGACGGGCGGCGACGAGCCGAGCTGGCGGATCGCCTCGGGCGAGGCCCGCGTCGGCACGGCGACGACCTCGACCCCGATGATCGAGAGCACGTTGTAGCTCCGCGCCAGCTCCGCCATCCGGGCGCGGGATCCTGGCAAGGTGTAGAGAACCAGCAGCACCATCCGCTGGCCGCGGTAGTCGCGCAGAGCCGCCGGCGCGAGCGGGCCCACGGAGATGGTGAAGTCCGGCGCGACCAGCCAGGCGCGGCCGGGCTCCACCTGGCGTCCGATCCCTCGCGCGCCATCGGCGGCGCCGATAGCTCTGATGAAATTGATCACGCTCCAATGCTGGGCTTCACCGAGCCTGGTCCCAAATTCCGGCATGCCGCGTGCGGGGATACCGTGAGTGACTAACCAGAAGATCTCGCCCGCGAGACGGCGGGACGCCGGAGGCACGCGAAGATCGGCGGGGGGGCGGCCCGTCGCTCCGTTGCCGGCGCCTCTCGCGCCGTGGCAGGTCGCGCAGTGCTCCTGGTAGGTCATCATCCCGGCGGCGATCGAGCTGGCGTGATACGTCACGAGCGGGCGCCGGTACGTGGTGGGATAGGCATCAACCACGAGTGGAGGAAGACCAGCGCCCGCGCCGATGGCGACGAGTGCGAGGGCGCCGGTGAGCACCGACGCACGCCGGCGGCGCACGAGCAGCGACGCGATCACCGCGACGAGACCGAGCAGCACCAGTTGGCCGCCCAGCAGGGCGCGGCCCCTCGTCGCGGGCACGTCGAGCAGGGCATCGAGCGAGAATCGGACCGGTAACGGCCAGACCGGATCTCCGTGGCGGGCGGGCGTCGTCAGCGTCATCGCCGCGGCCAGCGCGAGCAGAACGAGCGCAAGGCCGGCTTCCAGCCCGACGAACACGGCGAGGCGTCGCATCACGGGACTCCGGACGGAGTCGCTCGAGCCCTGCAGCGCAGGAAGAATGTACGCGCGGTTCACGGCGGCGAGGACGAGGATCGGGACGAGGACGGCGAGCTTGGCGACGAGCAGACGGCCGTGCGTCGTCCCCGCCAGGCCGGCGATGCTCTCCACCTGCACGATCGCGTTCATCACTCCCGAGCCCGTCAGGATGAGCATCGTGATCAGCGCGGCGCGGGAGAAGCGGCGGGCCGCGCGTACCGCATAGAAGAGGGAGTCGGCGCCATCTTCGTGGCTGGCCAGGCGCAGCAAGAGTGCGAGCGGGACGAGGGCGCCGACCCAGAGGCCCGTCCCCAGAAGATGCGTGATGTCGATCGCCACGGCCGACACCACGCCCGGGGAAATCGCGGCGGCGTGACTGGAGCCGCTCACGAGGGCCAGCGCCAGTCCGGCGAGCACGAGCGCCTCGCCGCGGGCGGCGATCCAGTTCCGTGTCTCCGCGAGGTCCGCACGGATCGCGAGAAACGCCCCGAGCACGATCAGGAGCCCGTGCCGCGCGAGCCAGACGAGCCCGGGCCACGTATCCAGGACGGCGTGCCACACGGCGCGGACCTCGAGCGCCGCGTGGGGGCGGTTCTCGAAAACCGCTGTTCGCGCCATCAGCCAGACGATTCCCGAGCCGAGTGCCCCGAGCACGAGGAGACGCGACCAGGCCACGACCGCCCCATCCCAGCGGCGAGCGACCGAGGCCCTGGGGGGCCCCGCCAGCAGGAGCATGAAGAACGCCCCCGTGAGCAGCACGCCGGACGCGAGGTGAACCCAGAGGGCGCCGACGAGGAGTGCCCTCATTCGATGCGGAACGAGAAGCCACCCTCGGTGACGTCGGCGTCGATCGAGAGCACCCGCCAGAGCACCTTGTACCTTCCCGGCGGAAGCGGCGGGAGCGTGGCCCGGAGGAGGACAGGGTTCGAGCGGTCGACGCGGCTGTCCCGACGATCCACCTGCGCGCCGCGATCGTTCAGGACACGGACCGAACTGTACGCCGGCTCGAGGCGCTCGGTGAAGTAGAGCTGCACCTCGTCGGGAGCGCGCTTCAGCGTGCCCTCCACGCGCGGCTCCGCCCGCTGGAGCACCGCGTGCCCGGCGACGGCGGAGGCTGTGAGCGCACAAACGGCAAGCGCGAGGCCGATGCGCCTCGCGCTCACCCGCCCGGTCACCGCCACGGAATCGTCCCGCCTAGCTGAGGCCTGTCTTCGCCTTGTAGTAGGCGACGATATCGCTCGTCTTGAGCCAGAACAGGTCGTAGGTCGACCCGGTGCCGCCGGCCGTGGAGACCGGGCCCGGCCCGCGATCATAACCGGCCGACCAGATCATCTTGTCGCCGCCGGCCGTGAACATCGGGCACGCGCCGTCCACGTTCGGCTGATTGAACGGCGCCTCGACGATCGGCCCCTTCCACTCCTTGGTCGCGGGGTCGTAGTGCACAAACACCATCGTGTGGAACTTCCCAAAGTCGTGGACGGAGACGACGCCGAGGACCAGT